>Ga0102592_1000631_pt1 | contig 52991 bp, 42 predicted proteins | sample AraplaCol_mMF_r2_FD_76861 | JGI IMG/M metagenome (GOLD analysis project Ga0102592, IMG submission 76861) | Arabidopsis root microbial communities from North Carolina, USA - plate scrape MF_Col_mMF_r2 (SPADES assembly) (version 2) | ecosystem: Host-associated > Plants > Roots > Endosphere...
CTACGTGCTTGAACTGTCGTCCTACCAGCTGGACCTGACCTCCAGCCTCAAGCCCGACGCCGTCGTGCTGCTGAACATCTCGCCCGACCACCTGGACCGTCACGGCGGCATGGACGGCTACATCGCCGCCAAGCGCCGGATCTTCCTGAACCAGGGCAAGGGCGACACCGCGATCATCGGGGTGGACGATCCCTGGTGCCAGCAGATCTGCACCGAGATCACCGCCGCCAACCGCCGCACCATCTGGCCGATCAGCGCCGGCAAGGCGATGGGCCGGGGCGTCTACGCCCTGCAGGGCGTGCTGTACGACGCCACGGGCGAGCGGGTGACCGAGATGGTCGATCTTCTTCGCGCCAGAAGCTTGCCGGGCCGCCACAACTGGCAGAACGCCGCGGCCGCCTACGCCGCCGCCCGCGCCCTGGGCATCCCGCCGCACCAGGCCGTCGACGGCCTGATGAGCTTCCCGGGCCTGGCGCACCGGATGGAGACGGTCGGCAAGCTGGGCAAGGTCCGCTTCGTCAACGACAGCAAGGCCACCAACGCCGACGCCGCGCGTCAGGCGATGTCCAGCTATCCCAAGTTCTACTGGATCGCCGGCGGCGTGCCCAAGGCCGGCGGCATCGACGACCTGGTCGACCTGTTCCCGCGCGTGGCCGGCGCCTACCTGATCGGCCAGGCGGCCGAGGACTTCGGCAAGACGCTGGAAGGCAAGGCCCCGGTGCGCCAGTGCGGCGACATCGAGACCGCCGTCGCCGCCGCCTACGCCGACGCCGCGGCCTCGGGCGAAGAGGCCATAGTGCTGCTGTCGCCCGCCTGCGCCTCGTTCGACCAGTTCGCCGACTTCGAGCAGCGGGGCGACGCCTTCCGCGCGGCGGTCAACGGCCTGGGCAGGGCGCCGGCTTCGGCGAAGAGGGCCTAAGGCGCGCCATCGCCTTCGGGTGAAAGGTTCGGCATGCATCCCTACTGGTTCACCTTCGAGCCGATCGATCACCCCACGCCCCTGAACCTGGGCGCGGGTGTCACGGCGCGCGACGACGGCGACGCCCGGCGTCTGATTGGAGAGGCCTTTGGCGACTTGGCCGTCGCGGATATGGCGGTCCTGAAGAACCTCGACGGGCTGGACCAGGGCCATGTGATCCCGAACATGGGCGACATCCTGGTTCGTGGGATCTGGTTTCCGCTCGGCTACGAAAACACCGGTTCGGACTGATCAGAGTCCTTTCGCCACACCTCTTCCAACCTCCACAACAACACTCGCTTAACCCTAAACTCCGACCCTCCGGCCATGACGTTCCAGACCACCCACGCCTTCGCCCGCACCGACCGTTCGCGGCTCGGCGTCTGGTGGTGGACGACCGATCGCTGGCTGCTGGGCGCCACCGCGATCCTGGTCACCGTGGGCGTGCTGCTGTCGTTCGCCTCGAGCCCGGCGGCCGCCGCCCGGATCGGCATCGACGACCAGTTCCACTTCGCCATCCGCCAATGCATCTTCGGCCTGGGCGCGGCGGTGATCGTGCTGTCGGTGTCGATGCTCAGCCCCAAGGGCATCCGGCGCTCGGCCTTCTTCATCTACCTGGTGGCCATCGGGGTCATGGCGGCCCTGCCGTTCATCGGCCACAGCGCCAAGGGCGCGGCCCGCTGGCTGCTGATCGGCGGCTTCACCTTCCAGCCCTCGGAGTTCATGAAGCCGGCCCTGATCGTGCTGGTCTCGTGGATGTTCGCCGAGGGCCAGAAGGGCGAAGGGGTGCCGGGCGTCTCGATCGCCTTCGCCCTCTATTTCATCGCCGTGGCCCTGCTGCTGGTCCAGCCGGACGTCGGCCAGACCGTGCTGATCACCATCGCCTTCGGGGCCGCTTTCTGGATGGCCGGGGTGCCGATCTCGTGGATCATGGGCCTGGGCGCGGTCGCCGTCGGCGGGCTGATGTCGACCTACTTCCTGTTCGACCACGTCCACGCCCGGGTGCAGAAGTTCCTCAGCCCCGACCAGGCCGACACCCACCAGATCACCCGCGCCGCCGAGGCCATCCACGCCGGCGGCCTGTTCGGGCGCGGCCCGGGCGAGGGCGTGATGAAGCGCCACGTGCCCGACCTGCACACCGACTTCATCTATTCGGTCGCGGCCGAGGAATACGGCCTGGTGTTCTCCCTGGCCCTGATCACCCTGTTCGCCTTCATCGTGGTGCGCGGGCTGTACCGGGCGATGAAGCTGTCGGACACCTTCGAGCAGGTGGCCGCTTCGGGCCTGTTCGTGCTGGTGGGCCAGCAGGCCTTCATCAACGTGGCCGTGAACCTGAACATGATCCCGACCAAGGGCATGACCTTGCCCTTCATCAGCTACGGCGGCTCGTCGATGCTGGCCATGGGCCTGACCCTGGGCATGGCCCTGGCGTTGACGCGCAAGCGTCCGGGGGCCTATGGCGGGGCGGGAGAGTTCGATCAGGCTGGGGCCCTGGGCTGAGTCTCTCGGGAGACCCGTCTTGTCGCTGCCTGTCTTGTTTGAGGCCGTCTCGCCCATGATCCGCTCGCGTATTGGAGCCTTCGTCTGATGAGCAAGCTGGCTGTCGTCGCCGCCGGGGGCACCGGCGGGCACCTGTTCCCCGCCCAGGCCCTGGCCGAGACCCTGGCCGCCCGCGGCTGGCGCATCGTGCTGGCCACCGACGAGCGCGGCGCGCTCTATGCCGACAAGTTCCCGGCCCAGGAGCGCCTGGCGCTGTCCGCCGCCACCGCCAAGGCCGGCGACCCGATCGGCATGGTCAAGGCCGGCCTGGCGGTCTGGCAGGGGGTGAACCAGGCCAAGGCCGCCTTCAGGCGCCTGGACCCGGCGGTGGTCGTCGGCTTCGGCGGCTATCCCGCCTTGCCCGCGTTGCTGGGTGCCCTGGCCCAGAAGCGGCCCACCGTGATCCACGAGCAGAACGCGGTGCTGGGCCGCGTGAACCGTTTCCTGGCGTCGCGGGTCGACGCGGTCGCCTGCGCCTTCCCGACCTTGCAGATGGCCAAGCCCTCGGTGAAGGCCCGCGCCCATGTGGTCGGCAACCCCGTACGGCCGCCCGTGCGCGCGCTCTACGACGTGCCCTACCTGCCGCCCGAGGTGCAACTGCGCATCCTGGTCACCGGCGGCAGCCAGGGCGCGCGCCTGCTGTCCGAACTGATCCCCGAGGCCGTCGCCAAGCTGCCCGAGGAGATGCGCGGCCGCCTCAAGGTGTTCCAGCAGGCCCGGGCCGAGAGCATGGAGGGCGCCCGCAAGACCTATCGCAACGCCATGGTCGAGTGCGAGGTCGCGCCGTTCTTCCGCGACATGGCCGGCTATCTGCGCCAGGCCCACCTGGTGATCGGCCGCTCCGGCGCCTCGACCTGCACCGAGCTGGCCGTGGCCGGCCGTCCGTCGATCCTGATCCCCTTGAAGATCGCCGCCGACGACCACCAGCGCTTCAACGCCCGCCTGCTCGAGGACGCCGGCGGCGCCGCCGTCTGCCTGGAGGACGAACTGACCGTCGACGCCATGGCCGGGGCCCTGAACGCCCTACTCAAGGATCCCGAACGGCTGGCGCGCATGGCGGAGGGGGCGCGGAGCGTGGCCAAGCCGGACGCGGCGGAGGAGCTGGCGGACCTAGTGGAGAAGACGGCGCGTTAGGGTCCATCAGCTTTCGCGCCCGGAGCCGTCCGGCTCGGAGCGCTGTAAAATTGTAATGTAAGGAATGCTCTCCAGGATTGATCTGGAGCTTGATCTGATGGACGGTCAAGCTGCGCGCCTGTCGCGCTTTTCAGAGGGGAGAGTCTCGATGACCATCCGCATCAAGGCGGTTCTCGCCGGCGCGGCGACCGCCTTCGTCGCCCTGGGCGCTCCGGTCGCCATGGCCGAGGATCCGCTGACCGCCTACACCTACACCTACTATGCCGACGCGGCGAAGACGCAGGTGCTCGGACAGGTCAGCGACCTGGGCTGCGGCCAGGTGGGCGACTACGTCTATGTGGTCCGCGCCAATGTGCCGTCGCCGTACTATGACGCCGAACCGATCTTCGTCTGCACGGGCGGCGGACCGACCCTCCCCGGGGGCTGACCGAGGGGCAGCAACCCGCCGCGCCTTTCGAGAGGCGGGCGCGAGGCCGGTCGCAGGCGGTTGCGATCGGCTAGGGTTCGGCGCCCGTCGCGATCAACGGCCGGCCGACCTTCACGGCCTCTTCGACGCTTGCGGCCGGCGCCACGCCGACATAGGGCCGCCAGCCGTCACAGATCACCTTGGCCGCCGCGTCGTCCGCGCCGCCCGGCGGGATCGCCGCCGCCGGCCGCTGGTCGCCGCTGACCGGACCCTCACGGCCGCCCGCCCGCACGCTGGAGAAGCCCACATGGGCGATCGTGCGGGCGTCGCAATCGATGACTTCATAGCGCCAGCCGCCCCAGAAGGCCTCGGTCCCGGCGGTGAAGCCCTCCTCGGTCACCTGCAGCACGCGCAAGCGCGCCGTCCGCCCGGTCCAGGCGATCCCGCCCATGTCCACGAAGGTCGCGAAGCGGCCGACGTCGGCCAGTCGCAGCTCCAGCGGGGGCTGGGCCAGGGCGGGTGAGGCGAGGGCGACCGCGCCTCCCCCAAGCAGCGCGGCGAAACGGGGGAGGAGAGGAAAATCCACGGCTTCTGCACCAAACATCCCGTTCCACCTCGTCGCCAAATCGTCTAATCCGCTGTGATGATCCAGCGTCGACGACCCGTCCCCTTCGAACTCGGCCCCGTGCACTTCATCGGCATCGGCGGCATCGGCATGTCCGGCATCGCCGAGATCATGATCCGCATCGGCTACACCGTGCAGGGCAGCGACGCCAAGGCCAGCGCCAACACCGAGCGGCTGGAGAAGCTGGGCGCGCGGATCTTCATCGGCCATGACGCGGCCCATGTCGACGGGGCCTCGGCCGTCGTCTATTCGACCGCGGTCAAGGCCGACAATCCCGAGATGGCCGCCGGCCGCGACAAGCGCCTGCCGCTGGTCCGCCGCGCCGAGATGCTGGCCGAGCTGATGCGCCTGCAGTTCTCCGTCGCCGTCGGCGGCACCCACGGCAAGACCACCACCACCTCGATGGTCGCGGCCCTGCTGGACGCCGGCGCCCTGGACCCGACCGTGGTCAACGGCGGCATCATCAACGCCTACGGCACCAACGCCAAGGTCGGCGAGGGCGACTGGATCGTGGTCGAGGCCGACGAGAGCGACGGCTCGTTCCTGAAGCTGAAGTCCACCGTGGCCATCGTCACCAACATCGACGCCGAGCATCTGGACCACTGGGGCACGTTCGACGCGGTCAAGAAGGGCTTCCAGGACTTCATCGAGAACATTCCGTTCTACGGCTTCGCGGCGGTCTGCACCGACCATCCGGAAGTCCAGGCCCTGACCGCGCGCATCGAGAATCGCCGCCTGGTCACCTACGGGACCAACCCGCAGGCCGAGGTCCGGGTCTCCAACATCCAGATGGGCCCGGACGGCGCCCAGTTCGACATCGTCGTCTCGCCGCGCGACGGCGAACCGGTCCGCTATGACGGGCTGAAGATGCCGATGGCCGGCCATCACAACGTGCTCAACGCCGCCGCCGCCGTGGCCGTGGCCCGCGAGCTGGGGGTCGACGCCGAGGCCATCCGCGCCGGCCTGGCCGGCTTCGGCGGGGTCAAGCGCCGCTTCACCACCACCGGCGTCGCCAACGGCGTCCGCGTGGTCGACGACTACGGCCACCACCCGGTCGAGATCGCCGCCGTGCTGAAGGCCGCCCGCGCGGTCTCGACGGGCAAGGTGATCGCCGTGGTCCAGCCGCACCGCTTCACCCGCCTGCGCGACCTGATGACCGAGTTCAGCAGCTGCTTCAACGACGCCGACACGGTGATCGTCGCCGACGTCTACACGGCCGGCGAGCAGCCGATCGAGGGCGTCGACCGCGACCACCTGGTCGAGGGCCTCAAGAAGTTCGGCCACCGTCGCGCCCTGCCTCTGGAAGGCCCCGCCGCCCTGCCGGCCCTGATCGCCGCCGAGGCCCAGTCGGGCGACCTGGTGGTGCTGCTGGGCGCCGGGGACATCACGAGCTGGGCCTACGCCCTGCCGGGGCAGCTGGAAGCGCTGGCGAAGTGAGGCGCGCGACCCTGAATCCCTTCTCCCCTGGCGGGAGAAGGTGGCGCGAAGCGCCGGATGAGGGGTTGAAGGCCGAGACAACCGCGTACGGCGTCACCGCCAGCGCGACCCCTCATCCGTCAGCTTCGCTGACACCTTCTCCCGCAAGGGGAGAAGGAGAGAGTTCACGATGACCTGGAAAACCAACCTCCCCGCCGTTCGCGGCAAGCTGCTGGTCGACGAGGCCCTGGCGCCGTTCACCTGGTTCCGGGTCGGCGGTCCGGCCGACGTGGTGTTCCTGCCGGCCGACGAGCAGGACCTGAGCGACTTCCTCAAGGCCCTGGACCCGGCCGTGCCCGTGCTGGCGATCGGCGTGGGCTCCAACCTGCTGGTCCGCGACGGCGGGGTCGAGGGCGTGGTGATTCGGCTGGGCAAGGGCTTCAACGGTGTCGAGCCCCTGGGCGACAACCGCATCAAGGCCGGCGGCGCCGTGCCCGACGCCATCCTGGCCCGCAAGGCGGCCGAGGCCGGGATCGCCGGGCTGGAGTTCTACGCCGGCATCCCCGGCACGGTCGGCGGCGCGACGATCATGAACGCCGGCTGCTACGGCTCGGAGACCGCCAACGTGCTGGTCTCGGCCCGGGTCATGGACCGCCAGGGCCAGGTGCGCGAACTGACGACCGAGGACCTGCACTTCACCTACCGTCACAGCGCCCTGCAGGACGCCGGCGACCTGATCGTGCTGGACGCGGTGTTCGAAGGGCTTCCCGACGACCCCGCCGCGATCAAGGCCCGCATGCGCGAGATCACCGAGCGCCGCGAGACCACCCAGCCGATCCGCGAGAAGACCGGCGGCTCGACCTTCAAGAACCCGCCGGGCCATTCGTCCTGGAAGCTGGTCGATGAGGCCGGCTGGCGCGGGCGGCTGTACGGCGGGGCGATGTTCAGCCCGCTGCACAGCAACTTCCTGATCAACACCGGCGAGGCCACCGCCGCCGACCTGGAAGGCCTGGGCGACACCGTGCGCGCCGACGTGCTGGCCAAGACCGGGATCCAGCTGGACTGGGAGATCAAGCGCATCGGGCGGGCGGGGTAAGATGCTCCCCCTTTGGGGGAGCTGTCGGCGAAGCCGACTGAGGGGTCCTGCGGTCGACGCCCAGTTGCCCCCTCCGGCCCTCTGGGCCACCTCCCCCAGAGGGGGAGGATCTTGGGCGCCCAACCACCGAGCATCCCAAAGGTTACGGATAGTTCATCCGGTTGTTGCCTATTCCGGGCGCGGAGCGGTGCTATGAAACCCCCAGACGAGGGAGATTTCATGCGCCTGTTTCGTACGCTGCTGACCGCCGCCGCCGTTTCCGCCCTGATGGCCGGGGCCGCTTCCGCCCAGGATGCCAAGACCGCCGAGGCCCTGCGCGACAAGGCCCTGCTGGACCGCACCGCCTGGGACGTCACCGAGGACCTGACCACCACCATCGGCCCGCGCCTGGTCGGCTCGCCGGCCATGGCCCGCGCCAAGGACTGGAGCGTCGCCAAGTTCAAGGCCCTGGGCTTCACCAACGTCAAGGTCGAGGAGTTCGCCAAGCCGTCGTGGACCCGCGGCGAGGAGAGCGCCGAACTGGTCGCCCCCTATCCGCTGAAGCTGAGCATCGTCGGCCTGGGCCGCACCGTGCCGACGCCCGCGGGCGGGATCGAGGCCGAGGTGGCGCTGTTCAAGACCTATGCCGAGATGGTGGCCGCGCCCGAGGGGGCGCTGAAGGGCAAGATCGTGGTGATCACCCAGCCGATGGTCCGCGCCCAGGACGGCGCCGGCTATGGCGTGGCCGGCATCTCGCGCCGGACCGGTCCGGTCGAGGCCGCCAAGCGCGGCGCGGCCGCCCTGCTGATCCGCTCGGTCTCGACCTCGGACTCCACCGTGCCGCACACCGGCGTCACGGCCTTCGGCGACGGCGTCGTCTCGATCCCCTCGGCCGCCCTGGGCGTGCCGGAGGCCGAGCAACTGGAGCGCCTGGCCGCCAAGGGGCCGCTGCGCATCAGGCTGAAGCTGGCTTCGACGGTCGATCCGGCCGACGTGGCCTGGAACATCTCGGGCGAGATCAAGGGCTCGGAAAAGCCCGACGAGGTGATCGTCGTCGGCGGCCACCTGGACAGCTGGGACGTCGGCACCGGCGCCCTGGACGACGCCACCGGCGTGGCCATCACCACGGCCGCCGCCAAGCTGATCGGCGACCTGCCCAAGCATCCCAAGCGCACCATCCGCGTGGTGATGTTCGGCTCGGAAGAGAGCGGCGGCTCGTCGGAAGCCTATCTGGCCGCCCACAAGGACGAGCTGCCCAAGATCGTCATGGCCGGCGAGAGCGACACCGGCGCCGACCGCGTCTACAGCCTGCAGATCCCCAAGGGTTCGGCGGGGCACCCGGCCATGCAGACCGCCGCCCGCGTGCTGACCGCCCTGAAGATCTATGTCGACCGCGCCCCGCCGGCCCACGCAGGCGCCGACATCGAGGGCCTGGAAGAGTCGGGCGTGCCGGTGGTGGCCCTGAACCAGGACGCCAGCCGCTACTTCGACTACCACCACACCATGGACGACACTCTCAACAAGGTGCGCCCCGAAGAACTAGCCCAGAACGTCGCCGCCTGGGCCAGCTTCCTCTACCTGGTGGCCGACAGCGACATCGACTTCCGCGCGTTGAGCGCGGCGGCCCCGGCAGCGGCGGGGCACTAAGGCCCTTACCGCCCGCCTTTCAATTGTCAGCCCGGACCGTGCGCCTACCGCAACCGACAAAGCGCCCTCGACGGTCCACGGAAACGAACCAGCGGCCTCGCGCCGCTGGTCTCCCTGGTCGGGCGTCCAGGCCGGGACGGTCTCCAGGTCCCCGAAAAGCTGAGCGCTGATCTCCCCGCGTTTGGCGCCGGGCGTCAGCACGATCTTGTCGATCGGGCCGCGCAAGGCGATCGCCGTCTGGGTCGCGGCCGGCCCAGTTGGGCGGCGGTCGGGACAAAGGCGTGGGTCGGAAGCGGGTATCCGCTTCCGACCCGAAAGGTCATTCGTGCGCTCTACGCGCCTGGCGTCCGCTCCGTAGCAGGCTCCCGGCGCGGCGGGCGTGTTCGATCAGGCGAACAGGAAGTCGGCCGCGCTGAAGCTGGACGCATGCATGCCGGACACCAGCATGTCCATGTCGCCCACCGAGATCACCACGCCGGCCGCCGTGTCGGTCATGTGGATCGCGGAGGCGTAATCCCACGAGTGGATGCCCAGGCTCGATACGTCGAAGTGGTCGCGTTCCGCGCCGGAGTAGTTGTGCGTGGCGAAGCCCATGACGGTGTCGTGGCCGCCGCCGGCTTCGAACCTGTAGACGTCGTTGCCGCCGCCGCCGGCCAGCTGGTCGTTGCCGGTCCCGCCGAGCAGGAAGTCATCGCCGGAACCGCCCAGCAGGCTGTCATTGCCGGAGCCGCCCGACAGGGTGTCCCTGCCCGAGCCGCCCGACAGGGTGTCATCGCCCGCCAGACCCGAGAGGTTGTCGGCGCCCCCGTTGCCCGAGAGGGTGTCGTTGCCGGCGCCGCCGGACTTCACGTCACCGCGGCCACCGCCCGACCAGTTGATGCCCGTCGGGGTCGGGGTCGGGGTCGGGGTCGGGGTTGGGGTCGGAGTCGGGGTCGGGGTCGGGGTCGGCGTCGGGGTGCTGGTCGCCCAGGGGTGCGAGGTGTCGAGCGTCGGCTCAGCGGACAAGTACGTGGTGTTGGTGACCTTCACCGCCGAGCTGGACGCCAGCTGGCTGTCAGTGAGCCCCCACACTTTCGTCCCGTCCAGCGTGGCCGAAGTGCCGCTGGCGTCGAACACTAGCGTTCCCCTGCCCATATCGTTGAGCACGGTGTTGCCGGTCATGGTCAGCGAGTTGACCGTATGCGTCACACCTTCGGCGCCGTAGGCGACGATGTTCGGATTGTCGCCATTCGGACCCTGTTGGATGATGTTGTTGGTCAGGGTCACCGCGCCGCCGTTCGGCAGGTCGACGCTGTAGCTCGAGGTGGAGTTGTTATCGATGATCCGCGTGTTGGTGATGATAGTCTCGGCGGCCCGGCTCTTGATCTCGTGGCCGACCACCGCGTCATGGAAGTAGCTGTCGGTGATGGTCAGCCTGGCGATGTCGCCGACATAGAGGTTGTGGGTGTAGCCGTCGCCGGCCCCGTTGTTGGCGAACTCGCTGTTGATGATGGTGATGGTGCCGCCTACGACGCCGCCGCCCATCAGGCCATTCTGATTGTCGTGGAAATAGTCGTTGGTCAGGGTCAGCGCGCCGCCCTGATAGCGGATGCCGGCGTCGTTGCCGCTCGCCCCCTGGGCTCCCGAGAACTCGAAGTGGTCGATCGTGGCGTCGGTGTTGACGATCAGGATGCCCTTGTCGTTGGGGATGTCGCCCGTCGCCACCATGTGGACCATCCCGCCTACGCCTTGCAGGGTGATCTTGGTGTTGATGGTCGCGAAATCGTTCGTGTACGTCCCAGCCTGAACCTGGATGACGTCCCCATCATGGGACGCATTCACCGCGGCGCTGATCGTCGAGTATTGCTGGCCTTGGCCAACCGTGAGTGTGGTCATTCGGCTTCCATTCTTGCTTGACGGCGCCCCCGCCCTCAGAGGCCCAATGCTGGGCCAATTGGGGCGACGGTGCGGCGCGAATGGGAGCCGGCCCGCCCCAATCCATTGATTTTAAACAACCTCCGACTGTCGGCCGGTGTATCCCGATTGCAACATTCTGAAGTCGCGCTGGTACCGGAACCAGAGCGCCGCGGCCTCCTCAGGACAGACAGATCGCTTGCGCAGTTTTGGAAAAGCCGCCTCGATGGCGGCGAAATCTTCCTGCTGCACAGCTTTGCAACCCGAGCTTTTAGGGGTGGCGGCGGATGAACGTGGCGCCGCGTCAGAATGCCGCAGTCTATCCTGCGTCTATTCTTCGCATATTTCAGAGAACACTGTTCGTAGTCTTCAGTGAACATTGTTCGTAATCTTCAGAGAACAGTGTTCGCGAATCGTCGGTGTGCTGGATCTCCAGACCCGGGGCGGCGCCACCAGAGGGTGCGACCACCCATTTTGTCATGCCCCAAGGCGCACCGGTGGCTATTTGAGCGGCTCGGGGGCCATGCCGAACCTCGCGCGGTCGCCGCCTTCGCGCGGTCCTCGGGATCGTTCAGCGCCTCAGCCCAACCGTTCGACCTGTCGGCGGTAGAGCTTGGCGAGGTGGGGGCGAACGTCGGGCGCGCCGAGCGGCGCCGGGTTCTGGCCTTGCTCGTTAGGCCGCACGGTCGCGGATCACCCAAGCGTGATTTCCTCGCCTGGCGATTTGCCCGCGCTCCGCCCGGCCCCGGGCGGCGGTGGCTAAGCCGCGAGGGTAGCGACCTCAGTGGGCGGGGAGGTCGGCCCCGGGCGTTCCGCGGCCATGGAAGGTCCGCCATTCCCGCTGAGTCGCCGCCCTGTAACCATCGAATGATGTATTGACAAATTATTCATCGAGTTCACTGTTAAGATTGGTAAATCATTGCATAATACAACTTCTATAAAGAAGATTATATCTAGGCAATGATCGCCGTAGTACTGATATTTGCATAGTAAAAATCAATAATAGACGATTTGGGCGAGGGTTTTTCGATGGAAGGCGAGGCGTATTCTGTTGGTCAGTCATCATTCCAGGTATCTACCCTGGGTGACTCTGGATCGGGACAGATCTCAGACGTTGAACGTGTCCGCGCATTCTGGCGCCGCGTCGAGCATTACGACGCCGGGTCGCAGGTCCGACAGGGCGAGCGCACCGGTCCTGGAAAACAGCTGATCATCGTCTCGGGCTGGGCTTGCGAGTTGCGTATCCTCCCTGACGGCCGGAGGCAGATTTTCTCGTTTCTTCTCCCCGGCGACGCCATCGAGGCCCGCGGAGCTGGAAGCGTCGGCGCCTGCGGCGTCGTCGCGCTCACGCGGCTCGAGGTCGTGAACCGCGGGCCGCAGCTGACGGACTCCGCTTGCCGGGACGCGGCGCTTCAAAGGGAGCGGCGCCTCTACGACCACCTCATGCGCATGGGGCGGCTCTCGGCGAAGGAAAGGGTGATCCATCTTCTGCTCGAGCTCCATGAGCGGCTCGAACGCGTCGGCCTGGTTCATGGCGAGACGTTCAAGATACCCTTGACCCAGGAGGTCTTCGCGGACGCCTTGGGGCTCAGCGTCGTGCACATCAACCGCACCCTGAAGGGTCTGCGCAAGGAAGGCTGGGTCTATATCAAGGCCGGATCCGTGACGCTCAGGAATCGGCCAAGGCTGGCGGCGGCGTCATGCTATCGATCGGAAGCCGACGATCTGGAGTTCGACGTGTTGACGCTACGCGCGAGTGAGGATTGCATGAGCCGCGCCATCCCGTCCCCGAAACGGAACTTGTCGGCCTAGAGCATTTTCGCGCGAAGCGGCCACCGGTTCGCGTGAAGAAAATGCGCCAGAACAAGGATCTAGGGCGCCCGGCTTGAGGCAATCAGGTCGGGAAACGCTCTAGCGCTTTCCGACCTCTGAGCGGCCTTGGGCTGGAAGCGGGAAGTGTGCGGACGCGTGGGCCGCTCAGGGATGGGGCCGATACAGTTCGTCGTCCCCCACCACGAGGCAGAGGCAGCCGGTCCGGGCGTCGGCCGTGGCGTGTGACGCGCGCGTCGCGGCCAGGTCCAGGAAGTCGCCGCCGGCATAGCGGTTCAAGCCGACCCGGACGGCGCCCGTCGCCACCAGAAGGAGTTCCGCCGCGTTCGGCAGGGCGAACGGCGCTCCTGGCGCGACCCTAAGCAGATGGACGGACTCGCCAAGGCCGCTGACGCCCCGGAGCGGCGCGCTCATGACGCCCCGGCCGGCCGCACGCCAACGCCCGATCGCCATGCGCCTCAGGGCGCGGGGGAGCGGTCCAGCCGCCGAAGGCGCCTCATGGCGGCCACGAGCGGCCGCCAGCCTGCCGTCGGGAATGTTCCGCGAGATCACCGCCGTCGAACGCCGACCGGCCATCCGTCCCAGGGTCAGCCTGCATTGTCGGCAGAGGTCAAGATGCGCGACCACCGCCAGCGCCGCGCCCGGCGCCAGGCCCCCGCGGTCGTAGTCCGAGAGCAGCGCGGCCGAGGGGTGTTCAAAAACCATCGACGATCCTTCCTCCCCGGCAGGGTCCTGCCAGACGTAGGCGTGCTTCACGTGCATACGGAGAGCTTCGGCGTCGATATCGGCGCCTTGGCGATCCGGGCGGTCTCGCCCCCCGCGCCACCCCGTGGCCGGGCCTCTCGTCGGAGCCAGCCGCCGGGATTTCGCGAACGCTTCGTACCAGATCCCGCCAAGGACGCCGTGGACCATGCTTCAGGCGGCGCTCAAACGACGCTCCCAGGCCAGCGCGTCCCCGACGATTTTTTCCAGCGCCTCATGCAGCGGAATCCACCCTAGTTGGGTCTTGAGTCGCGTCGGATCGGCCACGACGATCGGCGGATCTCCCGCCCGCCGGGGAAACTCCCGCACGGGCAGCCGGCGGCCGGCGGCGTTCTCGACGGCCCCGATCACCTCCCGGACGGAGAAGCCGTGCCCGTAGCCGCAATTGAAGGCGCCAGACACGCCGCCCGAACGCAAGTGGCCAAGCGCCAGAGCGTGCGCGGCGACAAGGTCGCTGACGTGGATGTAGTCCCGTACGCCGGTGCCGTCCGGCGTTTCGTAGTCCACGCCGAAAATTCCGATGTAGGGTAGGAGCCCAAGCGCGGCCTGGCAGGCGCGTTTGACGAGGTGCGACGCCCTGGGCGTCGATTGCCCGGACCTACCCAACGGGTCGGCGCCGGCGACGTTGAAATAGCGCAGAGCGATATAGCGCAGGCCCGTCGCATGCGCGGTGTCCTGCAGCATCCATTCGGTCATGAGCTTGGAACGACCGTAGGGGTTGGCCGGCGACTTGGCGGCGTCCTCCCCGATCACCGCCTCCTGGGAAGCGCCGTAGATGGCGGCCGTCGACGAGAAGATGAAGTGCTTCACGCCGCTCCGGACGCAGGCCTCCAGCAGGTGACGCGTCTTGGACGTGTTGTTCTCATAGTACAGCAGCGGGTTTTCGACAGACTCGGGGACAACGGTCGAGCCCGCGAAGTGCAGGACCGTGTCTATGTCATGGTCGGTGAGAATCCACTGGACTAGCGCTTGGTTGGCGATGTCGCCCTGGTAGAAATGCGCGGCGTCGGGAACCAGAGATCTAATTCCAGTTGAGATATTGTCGAGCACGCAAACGTCTTCGCCCCGCTCAAGTAGCGTCAAGGCCATGTGGCTGCCAATATATCCAGCACCTCCCGTGATGAGAACCGTCATAATTTCACCTTTCTAAATCAGAAATGAGCGCGATGTGGCGCTCAGATCCTTAGATTTATAAGGGAAATTCTAGATGTATTTGCTGAACCCCTTCACTCAAAGGATATTTCCATGGCTTTATTTCTATTCTGCGCGAGGCGTTAGCGCCAACGTGGATCGCTTCCACGGGGCGGCGATGGTCGTAGCGGCCTGAGGCGCGGACCCGCGCACGACCCGGTGCAGCGAGGCCGTGATGGCCAGGAGCACGAGGAAGCCGTCGTAGTAGGCCATCGAGAGAGCCGCGCCCCCGACCAGCATGGCCACGATGCTCACCTGAAGCATCCGCGCCAGCAGGTTGGCCCAGCCAAGGTCCGGACGGTCGCGCGTCGCCGCGAGCACGAGGATCGTGTTGAGTGCGGCGGCCGCGATCATCAGCAGGTAGAGGGCCAGGCCCACGAACCCCGTGTCGCCCAACACCTGAAAGTAGATGCTGTGTGCCGCCCGGCCCGCCCTCAGGCTGCCCGGCGACTGGAATTGCCGCGCCACCGGATCAAGCTCGACGGCGGAAAACCCGCCGCCGGTGAGCGGACGCGCGGTCGCGATGTTGACGCTGGTGGCCCAGGCCGCGACCCGGCCCTCGAACGAGGCGTCTTCGTTGTAGGACTGGATCGTGGCCATCCGCTCGAACCAGCTCGACGGCACGACGCTTGGCAGCGTGGCCGCCATCACCACCCCCACCACCACGAACTTGGCCGCGGCCCGGGTTCTCAAGGCATAGGCCGCGGCCGCCGCGCCCAGCGCCAACAAGGCGCCGCGGGAATAGGTGCCGACGATCGTCAGGAGGGAGAAGCCCAAGACGGTCAGGCACGTCAGGCGGGCCAGTGGAGCGCGACTTGTCGCCTGCAGGTAGTTCATCAGCGGCAGCACGATGACCAGGGCCAGGGCGAGCGAATTGTTGTCCCCGATCATCGTGTCACCGGGGCCGTTGACGCGTTGCCCCCCACCGGTCAGCAGGACATGGCCGCCCCCCTTGACGGCGTAGTAGCCAAGCGAAGCGACGCAGATCCAGATCACCGCCTGGATGCGCGCCTTGGTGTTGGCCAGCGTCGCGACCGCCAGGACCAGGACGATCGTCTTGATCGCGCGGCTCCAGATCGTCAGCGAGTATGTTCGATCCAGGGCGAGGTAGGTGGCCAGGCAGGCCCACAGCGCGAAGAGGATGATGAACACCGTGAACGGGTTCAGCGGAGCCAGCTTGCGCTCCTTGGAGATCATCCACGCCAGGCCTGTCAGCACGGCGATCGGGAAGTTGATCGGGAAGCCCATGAGGAAGCCATAGACTTCGCGCTGGGGGTTCATCATCGCGATCCAGAGCCAGGCCACGAGGCCCACGATGGGGGCGCGCAGGATCATCGGTATGATGCCGATCAGAGCGGCCAGGAGGATCAGATCGCGCATGGAGGGCCTCGCATGCGCCACAGGGTGCGCTGGGGCGCCCGGCTGCTCTGCGGCAAATGATGGTCCTTAGGCCGCTTTCCTGCGCCGACACGCCCGGACGTGGACGCCGCCGCCCCGATTGCTGGACGCGAGTGTCATTTGCGCGTGCGGGCATGGGCGCATTGTCGGGCAATAGGCCCAGGAGGCCCGACATGACCGGCATTCTGTTCGCTTTGGAGATCATCGCCTTTCTGGCGGTGGCGTGGTGGGTCTACCGGCGGGCGGACGCGGGCGAGGACGCCGCCGAAACGGGGCTGCTCGGCATGAAGTCGAGCAGGAGCGCTCCAGCGGGCGCCGCTCCGAAGTGGAAGGCCTCCCCCCATCGCGACGCGCCCCTCGTTCCGCCGGCGTCGGAGGCGCTCGATATCAGCCGTGCGGAACCGAGATGGAAGGCCGTCCAACGTCGGCCGGGACGGCCGTTCTAGAGCCTTTCCTGACCTGATTGCATCAGGCCGGCGCTCTAGGTTTTTGTTTTAACGCATTTTCTTCACGCGAACCGGTGTCCACTTCGCTTGAAAATGCTCTAGACGTCTGAACGGCGCGAGCCAGCGCCGCGATGCGGCCGGCGTTGTGCGCCCAGGTGTAGGGCGTCTGCTCGACCGTGCGCCGCGCTTCGGCGCCGAGTTCGCGGCGAAGCTCGATGTCTCCGCACAACCGCAGCAGGGCCGCGGTGAAGGACGCCTGGCTCCCCACCGTGAACAGCAGGGCGTTGCGGCCGTCGGCCAACACCTCGCGGATGTTCGGCTGGTCGGGCGCGATGATGGCGCGACCTAGGGCCATGTATTCGAAGAGCTTCAACGGTGATGCGTAAGGGGTCGAAGCGGTCTGCAACGCAATGTCGAAGGTCTGCGTGTAGGCGGCCACCCGCGGGTGCGGCACGCGGCCCACGCAGTGCAGGCGCGCGCCCACGCCGAGCGCCTCGGCCCGAGCCTGCAGGTGCTGCAAGCTCGGGCCGTCCCCGACGATCAACAGGTGAGCCTCCGGCGGAAGCTGCGGCAACGCCTCCACGGCCCAGCCCACGCCATGCCAATCGCGGACGAAGCCGACAAAGCCCAGCACCACGGCGGCGGTCGGCAAGCCGAGGTCCCGACGCAGGCGCGCGCCGGAGCCGGCCGCCGGAAGCCGCCACGGATCCGCGCCGTTGGCGATCACGTGCACCCCCTCCGGTCCGAGGCGGGCTCGCCGCACCTCGGCGGCCAGCACTTCTGTCACGGGCAAAACCGCGTCCGCCCCTCGCCAGAGCGCCGTCTCGCAGGCGCGCGCCACGGACGTCAATTGCAGCTTGCCAAAGGAACCGCGCTCCGCCGCCAGGGGGGAGTTCACCTCCAGCAACATCGGTAGGCGATGACGTCTCCGCAGCAGAAGGCCGGCCAGCAGGAAGAGGTTGTAGCGTTCGTAGAGCACGTCCGGCCGGAACGCGCGTACGTGGCTTCGCAGCCTGAGATAGGCCGGGATGTTGTAGGCCAGCTCGAGAAGCTCGAACACCGCGGGCGGAAGCCGCCGTCGCAACAGGTCCGCAGCGCGTTCGAGCCGGCTGCTGCCGCCCGCCGTCTGGGCCTCGTCGGCCGAGGTGGGCCCGACGACTCGCACCAGGTGCCCCTGGTTTCTGAGCGCGGCGACCACCTCGGCGATGTGGACCCGCATGCCGTCCGACGCTGCGATCCGGTGATGATAGAGGATCCGTAGCGGGCGCTGATACATGCTCCTACTCCTTGATCGGGGTGGCGAGAGTGATCGCGAAGGCGGGATCCTTGGGATAGCTGGCGTCCATCCGCGGGGTCTGGGCCTTGACGAAGTCGTAGGCTTGCCGGGCCTGGGCGGATCCGGTCGCGTTGATGATCGAGGCGAGCGAGGCCCGCGCGAGCGCGGCGTAGCCTCCCGCCCAATCGGGGTAGTCGAGCGTGGTCACGGGCTGGCGCACCGGATCGAAAGTGGCCTTGAAGGCCTCGGGCCAGGTGGTGAACGGGTGCTTCCACGCCGGGTCGGCCACGATCAGAAAATACGGGGTGCCGTAGATCGGGTCGTACCCATGCTGGGCGTTGGTGAAGCGGCCGGCCACGAAATTGGTCATCCAGGCCATGATCGTGCGCGCCTGCGGATAGCCCATGCTGTCGATCCAGCCGAGCACCATGACCAAGTAGTCGCTCTGCCACGGCGGCGTGGCGCCTTCCTGGGCGTAGGGGCCCGGCAGGTAGCCGTGCAGGTCGCCGGCCCCGGCTTCGTCGCCCTTCACGTATCGGCGCACGATCTCGTCCAGATTGCCTTTGAGCTTGGCTTCGAAATAGCGCGGCAAGGGGCTGTCGCTGGGCAGGATGTAGGCCGCGTTGGCCAGTGTGCGCAGGGACCAGGCGACGGCGCGGACCTGCGACCCCAGCAGGATGCCCGCCGCCTGGCCGCGATACTCCGGATTCATCGACAGAAGGTCGAAGCCCGCCTGCATCGCGAGTTCATCGCGATAGTACTGCGAGCCTGTGAGCAGATAGGGCAGGTAGGTGAGCGACGGTTGATGGGCGTCGTCGGGCTGCCAGCGCGTGTCGCGGATCTCGTACCTCCGGCCCAGCACGCCCGGCGCCGCGACACCGCGCTTGTCCAGCCAGACCAGGGGGTGCTGGTCGATGTCGATCGGGCCGCCGGTGCGCACGTCGCGGACGTGCCAGGGGATGGATCCCGCCGCGTCGGCGTTGGCCAGAAGCGTCTCCTGGTTCTCCCGCGACGGATCGAGGAGATAGAACACCGCCCAGGCGGGCAGCGGCCCGATGTCCGCACGCCCTCCGGTGGCGGGCATGTAGGGCGTGATATTCGCCATTCCGAGCGGCCGATCGTTGCGGGTCGCCAATCGGTGGGCCGCATCGGTCGCGCCCCGGTCCGGCTGGAAACGGGCATAGCGCGGCACGGCGCCGGTGGCGATCAACAGTTCGAGGTCCGGCGTGACCCGCGGCGGCGGCGTTCTGTCGGCGCAGATCACTTTGTGCCAGGTCGCATAGGGGTAATGCGCGACGCCTTGGACCCGGTAGGCCGGCGTCCCGTCAATACTCAGGCTCGCGTCATAGACTTGGGTCGAAATGTCCGGGTTCTGCGCGATGTCGTTGTGGAAGATCACATCCACGCGGGGCGCGCCCACCGCCGGCGTCCACACGTCGAACACGACCTGGACGCCGTGCATGCGCTCGGAGGCATAGCGTCGTTCCCGCACCAACGGACCGTTGAGCCAAGGCCTCTCGCCGGCCTGTGCGAGGTTCCGCAGGTCGATGTTGAAGGTCTCGACCCGATCGGGGCGAATATGGAAGGTCAACGCCAGCTGGACGTTCGGTACGGGCCGCGGAGGGGCGGCCACCGCTGGCGACGGACCGGCGGCCGCTGTTGCGATGACACCGTCGAGCACCCCTTCTCGCGTCATGCCAGGCGCCTGGATGGTGATGATCGCGTGGCGCACGGAGCCGTCGGGGTACAGGGCCTTGGCGTCCATCTGCGACCGCGCGATCGCGCCTCCCAGCTTGACCGCCAGGCGCGAATTCGGCCTCACCTGGCCGCGCCGGAAGACTTGGCCGAAAGAGACGATCCGCCTGGTGATGGCGCTGTCGGCATCGTTCGTGATGCGAAATCTCGCGGCGTCGCCCTTGAACGGCTCGGCCGCGGTGGCCGCGCGGGGCGCGAACCCCAACAGAAGGACGACGAGCAAAACCCAACGCATGTCTGGTCCGACGCTCCCGGCAACGCCAGCGCGACAACAGGTCTGGCAGCGCTACGCCCAGGCGAGGGGCGCTCAGGCCAGCGTGGCGCCCAGCGGCCGCGGCGGCCGGGTCATTTGACAGGTTGGAGGTTTCTCGCGCCGCACGGGGGCTCTTGGCTCGAAACCCCGCTAGAGCATTTTCAAGCGAAGTGGATTGCAGTTCGCGTGAAGAAAACGCCCAAAACAGATATCCAGAGCCCCGGTCCGGTGCGATCAGTTCTGGCAGGCCTGGGCTCTAGTGAGCTCGGCCCGTCGCAAGCAGGCGGGCGGACCTGTCGATGATGCGACCGACGGTGGTGCTTCGCAAAACCCGCTCCCACGTATAGTCGGATCCGAGAAGGTCCAGGGCGTGATTGGCCAGGTATTCCGGTAGGCGCGACCAGCTCTTGCCGATCGGCGGGGCCGTGCGCCACGCGGTGAGTCGAAGATAGTGGCGGTAAAGCTGCTTCCCCGGCGTCGCCGCCACGAACAGCCAGGGCTTCCGGGCCGACGTGTAGTGAATGATCGCCGGCGACCGCGCGGCCCGCGCGATCGCGGCATGATCGGCGAGCGAGGTCAGCCGGTGGGGGCGAAGCATCCTGGCCTGGAGGTTCCAGCGGTAAGGCAGGACCTTGGTCGCGGCATGAAGGATCGCGTTGATCGCGTCCTGATCATGGAAGACGAGATTATCGCCTTCTCGCGCGATGAAATCGGCGAGCCGCCTTGTCAGATCGTCAGAGCGCCACCTGGCCAGGTTCAGCAGGAGGACGCCGGCGTTCACGTAGGAACCCTCGCGGGGCATGCCCAGCGCCTCGCGACGCCACAGGCCAAAGGGATCCGGAACGGCGGCCAGGACGTGATCCCGAACATCCGTCCGCCATAGGTTCATCAGGTCGTCCACGACGATCAGGTCCGAGTCCAGATAAAGGATCTTGTCGATGGAATCGTCTAGTATGGTTGCTGCGAACAGCCTTGTATAGGTTTCCATCGTTATGTGATGCGACGTGTATAGGTTTTGATTGCTTCTCCAATAGTAGATACGAAGTCGAAAATTGCGATATCCGCGTAAGGATTCGGCCAGTTTCAACTCCGGGGCGGAGTCTCGGCGGCTCGATATCAGGTGTACGTCCAGGAAATTGCTCGCGTTGTTCAGCAGCAATGAAACCAGGGCGACGGCCAAGTGCTGGTAGTAACCGGGATCGCAACAGAACAGGACCGTGATCGTCCTGTCCGCCGCCCTTGCCTGTTCGCCGGGCGCGCGCCCTGCAAGCGGCGGGGACGTTTCGTTCGGAGCGGTTTTCACGGCGTTGGCCCAGTATCCGCGGGCTTTGGCGAACCCTTCCACGTCCCGCGCGCCAGGAGGGGCGCGACGATCCCTTTGAGGGCCAGCCTCCAATAGGATCTCGTCCAACGAACCCCAGGCCAGATCTTCCGCGCCAGCGCGATCATCCACGCGTAACGCCGCCCATTGTCGAGGGCGTTCGAAGCGTCGCGCACCAGTTGACGGGCAAGCGCCCTCAGGGCTTGACGTTTCAGTTGTGGGGCGTTGGCGATCACCGCCGAGTTGTGATCGAAGAAATCAACGAAGGCCTCGTATCGTTGTTGGTAGTCCGCCGGGCCCTTGTACCTGTCGCGCATATTGTTGGCGTGCAGGCGGACATAGCCCTGGACCGCGCCGATCACGCCGACATTTCCGTAGGCGGCGCAGCGCAACCACATCTCCAGATCGCCCGTATGCAGCAATTGGGGGCGGTAGCCGCCGATCCGCTTCTGGATGCTGCTGCGCACGACCGCGGTGGCGGTCTCGACCGGATTGACCGGGCGGGCGCACAGGTCGCCGATGAAGTCGACGCCCCTGAGGATCGTCGCGCCGTCGGCGTCGACGCTTTCGGGGAGGGGATCGAGTTCATCCTCGTGCGAGAATCGGATGGCGCGGCCGTGCACGAAGGCGACGTCCGGATGGCTTTCCATCAGCCCGACCGCCCGCGCCAGGGCCCCGGGCGCCACCAGGTCGTCGGCCGAGAGGAGCAGCATATAGTCCGCCCGCACCCAACCGATGCCTTCGTTGAAGGTGGCTATGTGGCCCTGGTTGACGCGATGGACGATGAACTCGACCCGGTCATCCTCCGCGGCGATCTCGCGGGCCTCCGCCGCCGAACCGTCGTTCGAGGCGTCGTCGATGATCAGAACGCGGATCGGAATCCGCGTTTCCCGCAGAACGCTCGCCACGCACCCCCGCAGGTAACGGCCGTAGTTGTAGCAGGGAACGATGACGTCGACGCCTGCCGGTTTCACGACCCCGCCCCCATAGCGATGGTCCGGAGGGTCGCCGGCCGCCGGCCGTCTTCCAGTTCCCACGCTCCAGGCTCGTGGAACACGCCAAAGTGCGTGTCCAGCATCGGGTGCCTCACGTGGAAGGAGCCGCCGCCCTGGGCGCAGATAAGCTTCTGAAAGCCCTTCTCGCGCACGAGGATCTCGATCCTGTAGTGCTCGGAGATCAGGGCGAGCGGCGGCGTGAGCAACTCGATCGCGCCGCGACCCGACGAGGAGGCGACGACAATCCCGTCCAGCTCAGTGCTGTAGCAGCAGCAGGCGACCCCGTCCGACCGCACGATCGAAATCACGAAATTGGGAGCGTCCACGGGCCGGGTCGTGGCGTAGTCGACCCGCACCCGCATTCTTTCGCCGTGGTCGAATATGGCCCTTGGCGCGTGGGCCTCGTCCATCACCATGACATCGGTGATGGCGATCGGCCAGTCGGCGGCCTCGTGGCTCGCCCAGGGCACCGCGCTGAGCCGGCAATCGGCCTCGTAGAGTTCGACGCCTTTTTCCGTCGGGCCATCGAATTGAACGCGCCCGCCCCGAAGGTAGATGACCCGGTCGCACATGCTCTTGATGCTGAACATGTTGTGGGAGACCAGAACGATCGTCGCGCGCCGTTTCTGCAGGTTCCGCGCGAAATCCATGCACTTTCGCTGGAAGGGCAGGTCTCCGACCGACAGGACCTCGTCCAGAAGCAGGATGTCCGGTTCCAGGTGGGCCGCGACGGCGAACGCCAGGCGAACGTACATGCCGCTCGAATATCGTTTCACCGGCATGTCGATGAACTCTTCGAGCTCGGCGAAGGCGACGATCTCGTCGAACTTCCGTTCCGTCTCGGACTTCTTCATGCCCAGGATCGCCCCGTAGAGAAATATGTTCTCGCGCCCGGTCAGCTCGCCGTGAAAGCCGGTGCCGACCTCAAGCAGCGACCCCAGGCGGCCATGGATCCGGGCCTGCCCCGTCGTCGGGCTGGTCACCCTCGAAAGCACCTTCAGCAAGGTGCTCTTGCCCGCACCGTTGAGGCCGAGAACGCCGACATTCTCGCCGTGCCGGATCTGGAACGAGACGTCCTTCAGAGCCCAGAAGCTTTCGGCGGGGCGGCGCGGCTCGCGAACGCCCCTGAGCGCGGCGCCGACGGCCGAGGCCAGGATGTCACGAACCGTGTCGTGCCGCCGGCCGCGACCCTGGAGCCGATATTTCTTGCCAAGCCCGCGCGCCTCGATGGCGATGGAACCCGCCGGATCAGATGACGTCCGCAAAGGAGCGCTCCATCTTCTTGAAGTAGACCAAGCCGCCCGCCAGGCAGGCCGAGATGATCACGCAGCTGATCGCGATCGCTCTGAAATCCGGGTGGCCGTCGCGCAGGAGCACCCAGCGGAAGCCTTCGATCACCCCCACCATGGGGTTGAGGCTGTACAGAAGCCGCCAGCGCTCAGGAACGATGGCCATCGGATAGGCAATGGGCGAAGCATACATCCAGACCTGGATGACGAATGGCAGCACATGCATGACATCGCGAAATCGAACACTCAAAGGTCCAAGCCAAAGCGCCACGGATAGCGAGAGGCTGAGGGCCACCAGAAGAAATAATGGCAAGAGAAGGATGTATATGGTGATATCAACTTGGTAGAAGAAAAGTATCGCCAGGAGCACGACAAATCCCGCGGCGAAATCGACGAGCGGCGCGGCCACCATGGCAAGCGGAACAAGCAACCGGGGGAAGTAGATCTTGCGGATCAAGTCGGAATCGCTGACGAGCCCGGTCGAACCGCGACGGACGGCCTCGGCGAAGTACATCCAGGGCAGGACGGCGGTGAAGGCGAAGATCGGATAGGGCACGCCGCCCGACGGCATCTTCGCGAAGTGGCCGAACACCACGCTGAAGATCGCCACGGCCATGATGGGCTGGATCAAGGCCCATGCGGCGCCGATCGCCGCCTGTCGATACCGGATCTTGAGTTCCCTCAGGATGAGGAAATAGAGCAGCTCGCGGTACTGCCAGAGCTCTTCCAGCTCCAGGTTCCCCAAGGACCTGCCCGGCCGGATGTCGATCGGCCGGCGATCGGGTTTGGACAAGGCCGCGGCGGTCATCGGGGTGTCCGATCGATGGGAAGCGCGCGGGTCATCTCAGGCCACTTCGCGCGGCGGGTCGGACGCCCAGCGTTCCGCGACCAGGGCGAGGCGCAGCGCGTCGACGACCTCGCGCTGGTCGTCGTGGCTCATCTGCGGATAGAGGGGCAGCAGGATGCAGCGGCGATGCGCCTGTTCGGAATGGGGTAGCGATCCGGCGCCCATCCCGGCATAGGGCGCCTCCAGGTGCGAGCACATGACGCCGCGCCGGGTGGCCACCCCGCCGTCCAGCATCGATTGCATGATCCGCTGCTGGTCGACGCCGTCGGGAAGGCGGACACAGTAGCTCTGCCAGTTGCCGCGCGCCCAGGCCGGCTCGCACGGAGTCCTCACGCCCGGAACTTCGGCGAGCATGCGGTCGTAGGCGGCGGCAAGCACCCTGCGGCGCGTCACGATTTCCGACAGACGCTCGAGTTGTCGGCGGCCGATCGCGGCTTGGACGTCGGTCATCCGGTAGTTGAACCCGCTGACCGGGTATTCCTCGAACACGACATCGCTAGCGTGATGGCGCGCCGTATCGGGCACGCTCATCCCGTGCTGGCGCAACAACCGGAACTGGCGATCCCAGTCGGGGTGCCCGGTCGTCAGCATGCCGCCTTCGCCGGTCGTGATCACCTTGCGCGGATGGAAGGAAAAACAGGCGACGTCGCCGTGCGGCGCGCCGATCGGCGCCCAGGCTCCGTCGAGGCGGATTTCCGAGCCGATGGCGCAGGCCGCATCCTCGATGACCGCCAGTTTATGCGCGCCCGCGATCGACAAGATGCGCCGGAGGTCGCAGGGCAGACCGAGCTGATGCACGCAGAGGATGGCCTTGCTCCGCGCACTGATGGCGGCGGCGAGCAGTTCAGGGTCCAGATTGTACGTGACGGGATCGATGTCGATGAACACGGGCGTGGCGCCGCATTGCCGCACCACGTTGGCGGTGGCGATGAAGCTGTGACTGACGGTGATGACCTCATCCCCGGGGCCGACGCCGGCGACCAGCAACGCGAGATGAAGCGCCGTCGTGCAGTTCGAGACCGCGCAGGCGTAGGGCGCCCTTACCCGCTGCGCGAACTCGGCCTCGAAGGCGGCGACCTGCGCGCCCTGGCTGAGCCAGCCGGACAGGACGGCCTCGGCCGCGGCCTGGGCCTCGGATTCGTCCAGCAAGGGTTTCGTGATCGGGATCATGCCACCTCTCCTTTCGCTGTCGCGGTCCTGGATTTTTCCGCGCGCCACCAGGCGACCAGGCCGCGCAGACCATCCTCGAGGGAGACCCTCGGCGCGTAACCGATCCGCTCCATGGCCAGGGAAATGTCCGCGAGGCGCTTGGGCACCGGGTTCACGGCGCGCTCCTGCTCATGCACCAGCATCAAGCCCTTGCCGCCCATGGCCTGGGCGATCAGCTCCGCCAGACGGGCCAGGCTGGTTTCCTCCCCGCTGCCGATATTGAGCACGAGGTCGCTCACCGGCGCGCGCGCCGCGAGCAGGTTGGCGCGGGCGATGTCGTCCACATGCACCATGTCCATGGTCTGATCGCCGGCGCCGTACACGATCGGCGGCAGCCCTGCATCGATGCGCTCCATCCAGCGGATCAGCACCTCGGTGTAGCGGCCATGGACGTCCATGCGCGGGCCATAGGCGTTGAAATAGCGCATCGCGACATAGTCTAGCCCGTACATGTCGTTGAAGGTTCGGAGCAGGCCTTCGGCGAAGGTCTTCGCCGCGCCGTAGAGGGTGCGGTTGGCGTAAGGGTTGTGATCCTCGCGGGTGGGGAACGACGAGGCCATGCCGTAGATCGACGCCGATGAGGCCATGACGACCTTCCGCACCTTCGCCGCGACGCACGCTTCCAGGAGGTCGTAGGTGGCGTTGACCATCACCTCGATGGCGCGGCGCGGCTCCGCCGCGCATTGGGTGATGCGCAGCGCGGCCAGATGGAAAACGGTGTCCGACCCGCTCACCAGATCGTTCATCAGCGCGCGATCGCAGATGTCGCCCTGCACCAGGCGAACCCGGCCGCTCGCGAGCGAGAGGGCGAGATTGTCGCGCCGGCCGCGCACCATGTCGTCGACCACGACGATCTCGCCGGCGCCGGCCATGAGGAGATGGTCGACCGTACGGCTGCCGATGAAGCCGGCGCCGCCCGTGACGAGCACCTTGCGGCCCGACAGGTCGTAGAGGGGACGGGTCATTGCGAGGCCTCCGCCAAGACCTCGCGGCCGTCTCGGTAGCCGATCACCTGGGCCGGACAGCCGGCCGCCTTCGAGAAGGCGGGCACGTCCTTGGTGACGACGGCGCCGGCCCCGACAATCGCCCCGCGGCCGATCGTGACGCCGGGCAGCAGGACGGCGTTCACGCCGATATCCGCGTCATCCTCGACCGTGGTCCGCGGGATGAGCAGGTCCGTCGCTATGATCGGCACGTCGATCGGCAGGCCAGAGTGTTGCGAACCAAGCACCTTGGCGCCCGGCGCCCAGCCGACATTGTTGCCGATCACCAGGTCACGGGCGTCGAGAAAGGCCTGCGCGCCAATCCAGACCTTGTTCCCGATCACGCATGTACCGTCGAACCGGCCATGGATCATGACCTGTTCGCCGATCACCACGCCGTCGCCGATCTCGAACGTCTCGACGTGACGCAGACCGACGCCAGGCCCGATCCGAAGGCCTGACCCGCACCGTCTCGCCAAGGCGCGAACACAGGTTCGCCGCATCAGGAAATCGATGTGGTCCTCGCCCTGGTTGAAGCGGCGGAACAGAGCCATGATTTCCGACGGCGCGCAGCGGTGCGCCAGATCCTGGGCGAACGCGATCTCGAAGGCCGGATCGGGCTGGACCGTTTTCAGGCCGTGTACGGCCCTGGCGGTGCGTGGGAGGCTCATCAGGCGGCCTTTCCGGGAATCGAGGAAGACACCCCGCACGCTTCACGCAGGGCGTCACAGACCGCGTCCACCTGCTCGTCCGTGATGCCGGGAAACATCGGCAGCGACAGGGTTTCGTCCGCCAGCCGCTCGCTGGCCGGGAAGTCGCCGCGCCCGTAGCCGAGGTCCGCATAGGCCGGCTGCAGATGCACCGGGATCGGATAGTGGATGTTGGTTCCGACGTCGGGGGCGAGCCTGGCGCGTACGGTGTCGCGATCGGGAACCCGGACCGCGTACACATGGTAGACGTGGTTGCGGCCCCGTGGCGGCGCGGGCTGCTGGACGCCCGCGCCGGCCAGGTTCCGGTCGTAGCGCGCCGCGGCGTGGCGGCGCATCTGCGTCCAGCTTTCCAGATGCGGCAACTTGACGTTCAGCAGGGCGGCCTGGAGTTCATCCAGCCGATAGTTGAAGCCCTTTTCGACGTGCAGGTACTTCCGTTCCTGCCCCCAGTCCCGCAACAGCCGGACGCGGGCGGCCAGGTCGGCGCGGTGCGTGGTGACGGCTCCGCCTTCGCCGCAGGCCCCGAGGTTCTTGCCCGGATAGAAGCTGAAGCAGCCGATGTCGCCAATGGCGCCGGCGCGCCGTCCGTCCAGTTCGGCGCCGTGCGCCTGGGCCGCATCCTCTATCACGGTCAGGTCATGGGCGCGGGCGATCGCCATGATCGGAGCCATGTCCGCCAGGCGCCCATGCAGGTGCACCGGAACGATCGCCTTCGTCCGCGGCGTGATGGCGGCTTCGAGCAGGGCCGGGTCCATCGTCCAGGTTTCGGGATCGATGTCGACAAGCCGGGCGGTCGCCCCGGCGTACTGGATCGCGGCCACGGTGGCGACGAAGGTCGAGGGCGTGGTGATCACCTCGTCGCCCGGCCGGACGCCGGCCGCGAGCAGGGCCAGGTGCAGCGCCGAGGTTCCGGTGTTGACCGTGACGGCATGGGGACAGCCGCAGAACGCCGCGAAGGCCGCCTCGAACGCCGCGTTGTGTTCGCCAAGGACGAACTGGCCGCTGGCGATCACGCGGCGCGCGGCCTCCGCGAGCTCGGGCTCAAGCGCGCGGTGCTGAAGCTGGAGGTCGAGAAACGGGATCATGACGCTCTCCGCTGGGGGCTCAGCTCGATGGGATGGCCGCGCATGCTCATCGAACGGGTCGCCGCCTCGAGCATCTCCACGACCTGGAGGCCCATGCGGCCATCCGTGATCGGGGTCAGGCCGTCCTTGATGCAGGCGATGAAGTGCGTCGTTTCGGTGAGGACGGGTTCGGCGGTGGACAGCCGCGGCGCCCACATGTCGCCGATCCGGTAGCTGACCAGCATCTGGTAGATTTCTTCGGGGTCGGCGGTCAGGTTGACGCCGCGATCGTAGACCTTGATCTTCTCGCTGGGCTCTAGATCGTCCCAGACGATCATCTTTCGGGTCCCGGCGACCAGCACCCGCCGGACCTTCACCGGCGCCAGCCAATTGACGTTCAGGTGCGCGACCGCGCCGCTTTCCAGATAGAGCGTGATCTGCGCCATGTTCTCGGGCGCCCCGCGCACATGGCTGATCCCGTTGGCGGAAATGGCGGTGGGCGGGCTGTCGAGAACATGTTGCAGGATCGCCAGATCATGCACCGCCAGGTCCCAGATGACGTTCACGTCGCGCTGAAACAGGCCCAGGTTGATCCGCGTCGAGTCGTAGTAATAGATCTGCCCCAGATCGTCGGCCGCGATGAGCTCCTTCATCTTCTGCACGGCGCTGGAATAGACGAAGGTGTGGTCGACCAGGAGGGTCAGGCCGCGCTGCTCCGCCATCTCGATCAGCTGGCGGGCCTGGTCGGAGTTCTCGGTCATCGGCTTTTCGACCAGCACGTGTCGGCCGGCCTGCAACGCCGCGCGGGCGATCTCGTAGTGGGTCCGCACGGGGGTCGCGATCGCGATCGCGTCGATCTCCGGATCGGCCAAGGCTTCGCGCCAATCGGCCAGCAGGCGCGCATGGGGATAGCGCTTCCCGGCGCGGGCCAGGCTGGCGGGCGACGAGTCCGCGATGGCGACCAGGCGGCAGTCGTCCGTCTCGGCGAAGCACCGCGCCAGATTGGGGCCCCAATAGCCGTAACCGATCACCGCGACGCCGATCATGTGCGGATTTCCTGTGCTGGTCGGAGATGCGCGGGGCGACGCGCGTCCCGCAGGGGTCGGGCGGGATTGCCGGCGACGATGGCGTGGGCGGCCACGTCCCGGGTGACCACCGCCCCGGCGCCCACCAGCGCGCCCTCGCCGATGACGACGCCGGCGAGGATCGTGGCGTTGGAACCGATCGAGGCCCCCTGACGAACGATGGTCGCAACGACCCGCCAGTCCGCTTCCGTCTGCAAGCCGCCGCCCGCGATCGTCGCCCGCGGGTACAGGTCGTTGGTGAACATCACCCCGTGGCCGACGAAGACATCGTCCTCGATGACAACGCCTTCGCAAATAAAGCTATGAGATGAAATCTTGCATCGCGCGCCAATTTTCGCCCGCTTCTGGACTTCCACGAATGCGCCTATGCGAGTGAAATCGCCAATGACACACCCATATAAATTTACGAGTTCTTTTTGCGGGATTTCTACATTTAATCCAAGAGATGTATCGCTAGTAATGGGCATGTCCAACAAGATCCCCCGCGGGAATTCAGCGAATGCTCTACTGTTTTAATCGATCGCCTGCGCCTCACCCTATCGTTTGATGGGCGACGGAGCGGTCAGGGCTCCGCGGTCGGTGCGACCCGTCGTCTCGGGAGGAACGCCACCGCCCGGGGAGCGGCTCGGGCCCGGCAGCCAGGGCCTGATCCGCAGCAGAAAGGCGGCCAGACGGGGCGCTCGTCGCATGACGCTCATGGCGATGCGCCAGCGCCGGGAGCGCCGCTCGGCGCCCGCCAGCAGCGGCAAGCCCGCGGCGACGTCGCCGCCAAGGATCAGGGCCTCGCCGTCCATCCACCGCAACATCTGGGCGCAGGCGGCGAGCATGCGATCGGCCGTGGCCTGCTCGGCCCGCCCCTCCAGGGCCGCAGACGCCTTGCGATAGGCCAAGCACGAGCCGACCAGAAGGCGTCGGGCGCTCGACGACAGCGAACCGGGACGGCGGCGGTAGCGGACGAGCGGCTCGGCCAGAACAGCGCCGCCCCATCCCGCCGCCAGCAGGCGTATCCACAGGTCCAGGTCCTCGGAGGCGACCAACCCTCCGTCGAAGCCGCCGATCGCGTCCAGGGCTTCCCGGCGGATGATCGCGGCCACGAAGATGTTCATCTCGCGATTCAGGACCCGTTCCAGCGAAACGGGCCCGGCCATGGAGTAGATCGCGGAATAGCGCCGCGGAGCGCGCTCGCCCGCGCCGAAGCAGATCGCGTCGCAACCCACGAACGCCAGGGCCGCGTCGGCTTCTATCGCCGCGAGCATCCGATCGAGATAGGTCGGGTCGTAGAGGTCGTCGCCGTCCAGCAAAGCGACAAAGGGCGCTGTCGACGCCGCGATAGCGCGGTTTCGAGCCGTGGAAACCCCCTGGTTGTCGGTCCGCAACAGGCGAAAGCGCGGATCGTCCGCGAAGCGTGCGAACGCCGCGGCCACATCATCGGGCGCTCCGTCGTCGACCACGATCGCTTCCCAATCTTGCCGGTGTTGCCCCTGGAGCGAGGCCAGGGCGTCCCCAAGCAGGTGGGCGACCCCATAGGCCGGCACGATGATGGAAACGCGCGGCGCCCGCCTCACCTGGACCGCCTTGCACGGGACCGGGCGCTGAGCCTGTCGAACAGCGCGCCGTAGGCTTCGACCATCGTGGACAGGGCGTAGAGGTCGCGCTGGCGGGCGCGGTTGGCCTGGCCGATGCTCTCCCGCAGCGCCGGGTCGGCGATCAGGGCCCGCAACGCGTCACTGAGGTCTACCTCGGATGGCGGCACCACGAAGGGCCGGTTTTCCGCCGCCACCATGTCCCGAACGTCTCCGACGTCCGTCGAGGCGACCGGCAGCCCCGCGGCCATCGCTTCCAGGATGGCGAACGGCATCTGTTCGGTGTCGCTCGACAGGGCCAGGATCTGGGACTGCATGATGAGGTCGCGCGTATCGGTCCGGCGCCCCAGAAGAAACAGACGCCCTCCGAGCCTGAGCCGCGCGCCTTCCCGCACGACGGCGTCCCGTTCGGGCCCGTCGCCGATCACGAGAAGCGCGGCGCGCGTCTTGAGCGGCGCGAAGGCGCGAAGCAGGCGAAGCGGATTTTTCTCGGGCCTGAGCGCGCCGACCCAGGCGATCACTGGAAGCCCGCGCGGCAGTTTCGGCCGCAGGCTGTTCAGGGGCGTGACGTAGTCCGCCTGCGGGGCGATGCCATTGGGGATGTGCTGGACGTTGCGCCTGCCCAGACGCCAGGTGTCGATTGCGATGGTCTGCAGCGTCCGCGACGGCACGACCACGTGGCTGCGAGCGAGGGCGACCCGACGCGCCCAAATCCGCCGCGTGAACTGCCGGACGGCCTCTTCCGGACCGAAGCCGTCTTCCATGTGGACGTGTGGACCGCCGCCGAACGCATTGACGAAGGCGACCTCCATGGCTCCCCAGTTGTAGGTCACCAACACGTCCGGCTTGAGCGTGGCGAGTTCGGCGCGATAGAGGCTCAGCCGCGCGGACAATGACGCTGGCGTCGGCGGCGCCGGATCGGCGTAGCGCACCGGCGCGCAAGGCGGGACGAGCACGGCGGCGCTGTAGTCGCCGTTGAGCGACACCACCGTATGACGAAAGCGCGCGTGCAGGGCCGCGGCCAGCGCCGCGAAGCGCACCTGGGTGCCCCCGATATTGAAGCTGGGGAAGACGTGGACCAGGTGCGGGCGATCATCGCGCCCGTCGAAGCGCGGCGTTGGCTCGATCGCCGGCGAGGCAAGGAATGCGGTTGGCTCCAGGTCGTGGGTCACCGGGCGCCGTCCGGGAAAAGGACCACGCGGATCGTCTGCACCAAGATCACGAAGTCGAGCAGGATGTCGTTCTTCTTGAGATAGTAGAGATCGTAGGAGAGCTTCTGTTTTGCGTCCTCGACGGACGCGCCGTAGCGATAGTTCACCTGCGCCCAGCCGGTGATGCCCGGCCTCATGCGATGTCTAAGGTCATAGTTGGGGAGCAACTCGCGAAGCTGTTCGACGAAGAACGGGCGTTCCGGCCGCGGGCCGATGAAGCTCATCTCTCCCACCAGGACGTTGATGACCTGGGGAATTTCATCGATCCGCACCTTGCGGATGAAACGACCGACACGGGTCACCCGATCATCGGCGGAGGCCGCCCAGCGGGCCACGCCATCCTGCTCGGCGTCGGTCCTCATGCTGCGGAACTTCCAAACCTTGAAGATCCGTCCGTTCAAGCCGACGCGCTCCTGCCGATAGAAGATCGGCCCGCGGCTCTCCAGCCGGATGGCCAGGGCCGTCAGCAGGCACACCGGCAGGGCGACGACCAGAAAGGCCAGGCTGACGATGAGATCGAGCGCGCGCTTGAGCACGCGGTGACGATGATTGAAGACAAAGCCGCTGGAGAAGGTGAGCCAGCCCGGTTCGACCTTGGAGGAATCGATCACGCCGGCCTCGCGCTCCCAGAAAATCAGCGCGTCGACCACTTCCATGCCGTGCAGCTTGCACTCCATGAGTTCGGCGACCGGCAGTCCTCCGTGGTCGTCCACCGCCACGATGATCTCGTCCGTGCGCAGCATCTCCGCGAGCATCGAAAGCGGCGCCCGCTCAGAGGCCGGGGCGGCGACCAGAAGGTTGCCGATCCGGGGAACGGCGTATTCCGGCGCCCGCCAATTGCGGATGGTCTGCAAGTGATGGAAGTGGCCGCGACCAGGCCCAATGAGGAACTTTGTCACCGCCTCGGCGCCCGGACCGTCGCCGAGCACCAGAACCCGTCGTTTCATGAACGACAGCCCCAGCCACCATCCCAGCACCATGTGCAGCACCAACATGATGAGCATGAACAGGGTGATGGCGAGCGTCAGGACGCCGACATGTTCACTGAAGGGAAGTCCAGCGGCGATATTGGTCAGGGCGATGACCGCGACGGACGGCACCAATATGATCAGCCACGCCACCAGGAACCGTTTCAGGATGATCCTGAAATTCTGGGCCGCGTCGTTGTTGTAAAGTCCAGCCGCTGTCGTGATGAACAGCAATCCGGCGGTCAGCAGAAAGGCCTCCGGCGGATCGAATTGCACCTGGGGGGCAGCGAAACACCCCGAGCATCGTCGAGAGATGTCCAGAAACTGCAGGGCTAACAGGAGCATTCCGACATCCAGGCAAGCGAGGATGCAGAATCGGCGAGGAGCGTGATGTCCAAAAATGTTCACGGCCAAATCCCACAACTCTGGAACGTCTTCACGGCGGCGCCTCGTCGGGCCCGCTACAGCGCCCCCAATTAACTTCGGCGGACTGGACCACCGCCCTGTCGAATGATCACCTTTCGGGTCAGTCGACGACGAAAGCGGCCACTCAGCCGGAGCGCGCGGTCGGGGCTTCGATCAGGCGATGCATCATTCTGAAATGCGGGCGCCCGGAAATTCTCCCCACATCCCGGACAAGTGCGCCGCTCTGAGAGGCTCCCGCGTGACCCGTGTCCTGGTGTTCTCGACCCTCTATCCAAACGCGGCTCAGCCGAACCATGGGGTGTTCGTCGAGAATCGGCTTCGAGCGACGATGGCGCAGGGCGGCATCGAGGCCACCGTCATTGCACCGGTGCCGTATTTCCCGCTGTCCCACGAATTTTTCGGCCGCTACTCGACCTTCGCCCGGGCCCCGCGGCGCGAGGTGCGATACGGCGTCGAGGTCTGGCACCCACGCTACGTGGTCATTCCGAAGGTCGGCTCCAGCTATGCGCCCGAAGCCCTCTTTCGCCGCGGGCTCGCGCTCGCGCGCCAGCTGCAGGCGGCCGGTCAGCAGTTCGACGTCATCGACGCCCACTACTTCTACCCGGACGGCGTCGCCGCCGCGCGTCTAGGGCAGGCCCTTCGGCTGCCGGTGATCATCACGGGCCGAGGAACGGACCTCACCCTGATCCCCGACGAAACGGGCGCCCGCCGGCGGATCCGCTGGGCGGCCCATCAGGCGAGCGCCATGGTCACGGTCTGCGACGACCTGAGGCGTCGGCTGATCGCCCTTGGCGCGCCCGAGGAACGGACCGTGGTCCTGCGCAATGGTGTGGATCTTTGGCTTTTTCGCCCACAAGACAGGGCCGCCGCGCGCGCGGCCCTCGGGCTCGACGGTTTCACGCTGCTCTGCGTGGGCGGCCTCATCCCGCGAAAAGGAGTCGATCTGGTCCTTGAGGCGCTCGCGAAACGCCCCGACTGCAATCTCCTCATCGCAGGGGGCGGCCCCCTGCGCGCGGCGCTGGAAGCGCATGCCAAGCGCCTGGGCGTCGCCGGCCGCGTCCGCTTCCTCGGCGAGGTCGCGCACGCCGACCTGCCGAGCGTCTATGCCGCGGCCGACGTCCTGGTGTTGGCTTCCTCGCGGGAGGGCTGGGCGAACGTGCTGCTCGAGGCGATGGCCTGCGGCACGCCGGTGGTCGCCACAAACGTCAACGGCGCCGAGGAGGTCGTTCGGTCGAGCGCCGCGGGCGTGCTCGTGAACCGACGCACGCCGGAAGGTCTGGTGGAAGCGCTGGACCTCCTGCGTCGAAACATGCCGAGCCGGACGGAGACCCGGCGCTACGCGGAGGCCTTCAGCTGGGCCAGGATCGGCGAAGCCAACAAGGCGTTGCTCGATGGGGCGGCCGCGGCTGGGTTCGACGGCAGACACGCCCGGGGCGTCCTGGACCTCGCTCGCCAGCTCCTCGGCGAACCGGTGTCCACTTCGCTTGAAAATGCTCTAGACCAAAGTCGATGACGCCGCGGGCCGCGTGGCGGTCCCCCAGTCGCTCGGCGACGGGTCCTCATCGCGCCAGTCATTGGCGGCCTGAGCGCCGGATGCGGCGTTGTGCGCCAGGAAGGCGTCGAACACCCAGGTCAGCCAGAGCGCCTTGGAGTGATCCTGGAACCCCTCGACATGCTCGATGGCCATCTTCCTCACACGCCCGATGTCGATCATGCCGCAGTCGCGTAGGTGCGGACTGTCCGCCAGGCGAAGGATCGCCTGGCGGAGGGGGCCTCGGAACCAGCGCGCGAGGGGCACCGAGAAACCTTGCTTGGGCCGGTAGAGCAGATCGCGCGGCAGATAGCGCTCCATGGCGCGCTTGAGGATGGCCTTGCCGCCGCTCGCGCGCGACAGCTTGAGGGCCGGAGGCAGCCAGAAGGACATGGCGACGAACCGCGGGTCGAGCATCGGCGACCTGACCTCCAGGGAATTGGCCATGCTCGCCCGGTCCACCTTGGTCAGGATGTCGCCGGGCAGATAGGTCATGATGTCGGCGTATTGGGCGCGTTGCAGCGGATCCAGCGACGCGTCCACATTGAACGCCGTGCGAATGACGTCGCCGGCGTCGTAGCCTCCCAGCGCCCTCCGGAAATCGGTCGTCAGCAGGGTCGCCCGCGCCTCTTCGGGGAGTGCGGAGGACATGCGGGCGTAGGCGCTCGCGGAATCCAGCGACAGTTCGCGCAGGGTGGCCTTCGCGCGGAGGGGCCGTGGGAGCCAGGCGCCGCGCGGATAGATGTCCGCTAGCGGGCCGAGCAGGCGAGCGCGCACGGACGGCGCGACGTGGGCGCGCACACGCTCCTCGATGCAGTGGAAGGCGTGGCGTCGATAGCCGGCGAGCGCCTCGTCGCCGCCGTCGCCCGACAGGGCCACCGTCACCGATCGCCGGGCCTGGGCGCACACGGCGAAGGTGGGGATCGCCGAGACGTCGCCAAACGGCTCATCATGGATTTCCGGCAGTCGCCGCATCATCTCGAAATCGTCGGCGCTCACCCGGCGGACGTCGTGATGCGTCGCATAGCGTTCCGCCACGGCGCGAGCGTAGGAGGTTTCGTCGAAATCCCGGTCGCCGAACGCGATCGAGAAGGTGTCGATCTGGCGCTCGGCCTGCAACGCCATCAGGGCGACGACGGCGCTGGAATCGACGCCGCCCGACAACAGCGCCCCCAAGGGCACGTCGGAGACGAGGCGACGCTTGACCGCCGCGGCCAGTGTTTCCACCAGAAGCTCGGGAGTCGCGGTTCCTGACGCCGGCGCGGTCTCCAGCAGGGACCAGTATCGACGAATCTCGAGAGGGCGCCCGCGCCGGGCCAACAGGTAGTGCCCAGCCGGCAGCTTCCGGATGGAACGGTAGATGGTCTTCGGGTCAGGCACATAGCCGTAGGTGAAGAAGTCCTCGACCGCCTGCGCGTCCAAGGCGCGATCGGCTTCAGGCAGGGTCAGCAGGGCCTTGATCTCGGAGGCGAACGCCAGGGTCCCGTCGGGACTCACCTGATAGTGCAGCGGCTTCTTCCCAAAGTGGTCGCGCCCGAGGACGAGCGTCTGCTCATCCCGATCCCAGAGCGCGAACGCGAACTGTCCCTGCAGCTTCGGGAATAGAGCCTCCCCCCATGCGCGCCACCCATGCAGCAATACTTCCGTGTCGCTACGGGTCTCGAAGCATGCGCCCTTGCCCTCGAGTTCAGCACGCAGCTCATGGAAGTTGTAGATCTCGCCATTGAAAACGACGTCGAGGGCCCCGTCGCGGGTCTCCATCGGCTGCGCGCCGCTCACGAGGTCGATAACGGCCAGCCGTCGATGGCCGAGCGCCACGCCAGGCCGAAGATGGACGCCCGCGCCATCGGGACCACGATGGGCGATCGCGGCGATCATGCGCCGGATCAGCGCCGAATCGTATGTCCGTAACCCTTTGATATCGAACAGGCCCGCGATCCCGCACATGCTGCCTCCAAGTCCGCCGCTACCGAGGACTTGAGTTTGGCTCCGCCGCGTCGTGCGGGGCCTGTCAAAAGGCGAGGACGACCCACGATGGCGAAAATTCTGTTCCTAGCTCATCGCGTGCCGTTCCCGCCCAACAAGGGCGACAAGATCCGGGCGTTCCATGTCCTGGAGCATCTCGCCGCGCGGCACGATGTCTGGCTCGGCGCGGGGGCGGACGACCTGGCTGACCTGCGGAGCCTGCCGATGGCGAAGGCCCGCTACCGCGACGCCTGCTTCGCCCCCCTCGACCGCTTCCGTCGCGCCCGCAACATGGCCTGGGCGGCGATCGCCGGGGCGCCCCTGAGCGTGGCGCGTTTCCGGCATCCGATGCTTGAACGCTGGATCGAGAACGTGCTGCGGGAGGTCCGCCCGGACGTGGTCTTCGTCTATTCATCCGCCATGGCCCAGTACGTCGTCGGCCGGATGCGCCCCGGCGCGCGCCTGGTGGTGGATTTCGTCGACGCGGACGCCGAGAAGTGGCGCGCCTACGCCGAACGCGCCCCGGCCCCCGCGCGCTGGATCTACGCCGCCGAGGCGCGGCGGCTGATCCGCTTCGAGCAGCGCGCGCTCGACGCGGCGGTCGCCGGGATCCTGGTCTCCGAGACCGAGCGGCGGCTGCTGGCGAACCTTCAGCCCCAAGGCGCAGACAAGCTGCACGTCATCACCAACGGGGTGGCCGCCGATTGCTTCGAGGTGATTCCGAACCCGAACGTCCAACCGGCGATCGTCTTCTGCGGGCGTATGGACTACGAGCCGAACATCGACGGCGCCGAATGGTTCGTGCGAGAGGTCCTGCCGAAAGTCCGTGAGCGCAGACCCGACGCGGTTTTTCGCATCGTCGGCGCGGCGCCCGCCGCGCGCGTGTTGGCCCTACGCGCGACGCCGGGGGTCGAGGTGACCGGCACGGTGCCCGACGTCCGGCCCTACCTCGCGGGAGCGGCGGTCGTGGTTGCGCCGCTGCGCATCGCTCGCGGGATCCAGAACAAGGTGCTCGAAGGCCTGGCCGCCGGGCGTCCCGTCGTGGCCACGCCCGACGCTCTCGACGGCATCGCCGCGCGACCAGGGCGCGATGTTCTGGTGGGGGCGGACGCCCAGGGCTTCGCGATGGCGGTCACGGACGTGTTGCTGGGCGTCGCCCCTGCGGACCTGGGTTCCCGCGGCCGGCGGTTCGTGCAGCGCCACCATCGTTGGGATGCCCAACTCGAGGCGATGGACCGGCTCATCGCCGACGTGGTCAAGCCGCTTTCAGGCCAGGCTGCGGCTTAGGATCGGGGAGATCGCGTTGGCGACCGGCAAGGGCAGCCGCCGCCAGACCCCGATCAGCGCGGCGTAGCGCGGGTTCGTGGGGTTGACGTTCGGCAGCACCTTGGCCTTCAGCAATCGATATTGATGCGTGATCGGCCGCGGCTCGAAGCCCCAGTGGCGCTTGAACTCGTAGGGACCCGTTCCGACCTTGCTGCGCCCGAAATCGAAGGTGGTGCAGCCGCGTTCCACGGCGTGCCGCATGAGGGCCCAGAGCATCAGGTCGTTGGCCCCGAGGGTGCGCGCTTCCGGCAGGCTGCCGGTATAGTAGGGCAGGACCCGGCCACGGAAGTAGTAGCTCAGGACCGAGCTGACGGGCCGGCCTCCGGAACTCACCGTCAGGATGTCGCAATCCGACCCGAACACCGAATACAGCCGCTCGAAGAACCGTGGCGGCAAGGCGGGCGTGCCGTGGTTCCTCATGGTGCGAGAATAGAGGTCGTAGAACACCTGGGGAGAGGTCTCGATGCGGCTGGTCATGCCGCGCGCAAAGACCCTGCGGAGGAGAGCCCGCTGCCTTTTGGGCAGCTGCCCGAAGTTATCCTCCTCGGCCGCGGCGATCGGAGCCGCGAAGCCGGCATAGAGGTCCCCGCGCGCGCACCAGTTCCCCGGGGCCACGGGCAGGTCGCGCAACTCGACGTAGTCGACCCCCAGCTTCCGTCCCAATGTTTCGGCCTGGTCCAGGATGGCGGCGAAGGAATCCGCGTCCGTCGCGAGCGGGCCGCCGCCAACGCAGAAGGCGTTCGAGATCAGGGCATGGCCGAAAAGGCGGCTGCGGATCTCCACCATCGGCAGGATCGCCGCGAGGCTTCCATCGTCACGACGCTCGGTCAGATAGTGGGCCCGGTGGCCGAAGACCTGGCTCGCCACCTCGCGCCATGCCGATCGGTGGAAGAAGGTGGCGTCGGGATGGTTGAGGACGAACTCATCCCACTGTTGCTCGGAAGTCGGCGTCATCGAGAGCCTCCGGCCAGGTCGAAGGCGCGATCTATCCGGTCCCAGCGAAAGTCGCGGGCCAGGCGCCTCAGGCGGTCGTGCGTCTTGGACAGGTTCACGTAGTGGCGAAGGCGGGACTTGAGCGGCGCGCCCCTCGCGCGCGGCTGCTCGGGGTCCAGTTCCCAGGGATGGATGTAGAAGACGGCGGGCATGCCGTCGACGCGGTTCACCCGGTCGATGGCGGCGCGGGAAAGCCAGTAGGGCAGCAGCCGGAAATAGCCGCCGCCGCCGCAGGGCCAGTTGCGGTCGCCGAAGCGGACGGTGGAGATCGGAACCTCGGCGAGCGTCGTGGCCCCGTCGGGTCGGTAGGCGGTGCGCGGCGCGTCCGGAACGCCGTAGAAATCCCGGGCGACCGGATAGACGCTCGAGCTGTACGCATAGCCCTCCTCCTCCAGCGTCCGCCAAGCCCAGGGCGTGTGCGGTCCAACGCTGAAGGTCGCGGCGCGATAGCCCCGCACCGGCACGCCGGCGATGTCTTCCAGAACCAGGCGCGACTTGCGAACGTCGTCGCGGAAGTCCTCGGGCGTCTGGCTGTCCACCCGGATGTGACTGAAGCCGTGGCTGGCGACCTCGTGGCCGGCGTCGGCGATGCGGCGGACGAGGCCAGGGTGGCGGACGGCGATCCAGCCCAGGGTGAAGAAGGTGGCCCTGACGTCCGCCTCGGCGAACACGTCGAGGATAAGCTGCGTGTTGCGCTCCACCCGGGATTCGCACGCCCCCCAGTCCGCGCGAGGGTAGATGGAGGCAAGGGCCTGGACCTGGAAGTAGTCTTCCACATCGACGGAGAGACCATTGATGATCTGGGCGGGCGGCGCGACCGATCTTCGACCCCGACGGTTCAAAAGGTCCTCCTGAGGCCGATGGAGACGGCGCTTTCGGCGATCCGTTCGCCGCCTGGGAAGAGCTGCCGGCTTTTGGTCCGGTCGAACCTGGTCTCGAACTCGGTTCTCGGATTGATCTTGTAGGCCAGGCGGCCGGAGAAACCGCGCGTCTTGCTCGCCCCATAGAGCAGGCTCTCATAGGTGTGGGAGTAGTTCGTTTCGAGCGAGAGCGTGAGGTCCGGTCGAAGGCGCCGGGTGTAGGCCACTTGACCGATGAAAGTCCGGTCGCGGCCGCCCGATCGCAGGAAGGTCCTGTTCGTCCAGCTGCCCAAGGCCATCAGGGAATCGGTGGCGCCGGTATAGAGCGCGCGCAGATCGCCGGACCTGTACACCGATGTCTCGCCGTAGAGGTTGCCGTCGAACGTGAAGCCCGTCGGCGCGTTCGCCTGTTGCAGTTGGGCGTTGCGCTGGACGAACTCGCGGAACGATCTGGCCACGGCGACCTGACCCGGCTGGATCGTCTTCGAATAGGCGCCGGTCAACAGCAAGGTTCGCGAGACCTGGAAATTGGCGTCGGCCGCCCAGGCGGTGCGGTGGTATCGGCTGCCGCCTTCGACGCTGATCTTCGAGCGCGCGTTCGGCGTGAACTCCAACCCGGCGCTGGCGATCGGCGCGGTGATGCGCGCAATGCCCGGCGGCGTGACGCGCTCATAGCCGACGCGCGAGATCAGGCGGACTTTCGGCCGGAGCCCCACGAACACCGACTGGACCGCGTTCGCGGCCTTGTAGCCATGGTCGTCCTTGACGAACTCGCCGGTGGTCAGCCATTCGTATCGCCGCAGCCGCGCGCCGCTGCCGACGCTGCCGACCAACTGGACGATGCTGTCGTCCTCCGGCAGCGCCCGGTCGGAATCGCGGTCGTTCGTCGCGTAGAAGACCTGCGAGAAGCGCGCCGCCGCCGCGACGTCGACGTGATCGCCCCGGGTCATCGTCAGGCGCGGGCCCACGGCGTAGGTGGACAGCCGGACGTGCCCGCCAACCCCGTGACGCTGGGTGGCGGGGGCGCCGAATGTCGAGATGGAGCCATTGGTGACCGCGCCTTCGGCCTCGATGGCGAGGGTGTTCCTGATCAGTTGCAGGTTCGCCGCGCCGTTGCCGGACACAGACCCCCCGTTGAGGTCCGACAGGCGCGAATAGGCGTCGTAGGACGCCTCGCCGACAGCCTGGGCCGTCAGGCGGCTGGTGGCGAGCTTCGCTTCCACGCCGAGCAGGCCACGCAGGATGAAGTCCGACGTCCTGTTGGAGGCGGTGACGCGCGCATTGTCCGTGTAGACTCCCTGAACGCCCAGGCTCGGGGTGATCGAGAACGGGCGTTGATCAATGGGTTCGGCGGCTGGCGCGACGCCTCCGGTCAGGGTCATGCAGGTTGTACAGAAGAGCGCGGCCCACATACCGCCGGGATGAGGTTTCCGCCGCGAGGGGTGTTTGCAGGACATGTTTTGCCGTTTCCCCCGAGCCGGCCGGCTCAATGCCGCCTGGAATAGCGAACGTGCGACTGCGACCGGTCGGTCTTGTTGAACACCAGCGCGACACGCGCCGCGTCAAGCGGACCGGCGTGACGATGCAGGATGCCCAGTCCCTCGTCGACTTCCGCCCGCTTCGACTCGCCCATGGCCGCGATGAAGAGGATCTGGCCGGCGTGCTTGGCCAGCGAGACGGTCACGCTGCAAGAGAGCACCGAGCCGGAATCCATGATCACGATCCGCTCCTCTGTTCCGTGGTGCAGCGTCTCGATCAGACACGCCATGCGTTGGCCGGCCATCAGCTCCGGCGCCGTTACGCGGGGCCGGCCGAACGGGACGGCGTAAACGCCTCGGACGCTGGTGGGGTACAGGATATCGCTGACTTCCAGATCCTCGTCGTCCAGGTAATCGAGAAGTCCCAGCTGGTCGCCGAGCTTCATGCGCCTGGAGAGCTCCGAACCGCCGATGTCGGTGTCGATGAGGACGACGCGACGGTCGTGCTCAAACATGAAGCTCAAGGCGAGCCCGAGGGTCATCGTGGTCTTGCCTTCCCCAGGCGAAGCGCTGGTGATCAGGATCGTCCGCGGGTCGTAGGGTCCGACATCCGCTTCCATCCGCGCCAGCAGGTGTCGCTTCAGGACCCGGAACTCCTCGCGCGTGCGGGATTCGTCGAAGCGGGGGGGGGCGACCACGCCGACCCGCTTCAACTCTCCGGCGCGTGTCCAGAGGTTCTGGATCAGGGGCCTCTCGCGGTTGCTGGTCGTCAGGGCCTTGGAGTCGGTTGCGACGAGGCTTGGGAGGAGTTGAGGCATGTGGCTCACGGCCGGTAATCCCAGGTTGTGCGATAGGATTTCAGGATGATGGGCGGGTTCGGCGGCGGGCCGCCGATGCGTCTGGGCGCGCGCGTCAGTCGAGTCGGCCGGGCGCTCCATGTGGGCTCCCAGGACAGCGTGCCGATCACGGGAAGCTGTACAGCCTGTTCCAGCTCTTGCGTCGACACGAATATGCTCCTCGTCGCGGCGCGCAGCCATCCCGCCGCCAGCCCGCCGCCGACCGCGAGCAGTCCGGCCAGAGCCAGGTAGAGGAGGCGGTGCGGCCCGGTCGGGACCGTCGGAACCGTGGGCTCCCGGGTGACCTGGTACTTGCCGACGCCGTCGGCGCCGTAGACGGCCTGCGACATCCGGGTGGCGACACGCTTGTTGAGCAGTTGCTGGTAGGCGTTGCGAAGCACCTCGTCGTTCTTCTGCAAATTGGTCCATTCCGAAGCGACCTCGGGCGGGATCGGGGCGGGCATGATCCGCCGCGGCGAATATCCCCCGGCCAGGGCCGGCGATCGGGGGGCGGTGGTTAGGGCCGCCTGCTCCTCCAGATCGCGCGCGCGGATCGCTTCGGCGAGCTGCCGGCGGGTCGCGATAACGTCCGGATACTGTTCGGTGTAGGAGGCGCGGAGGACGGTGAGTTGCGATTCCAGCTCCGACACGCGCCTGCTGGCGGCGAATGACCTTGGCGCCGGAGCCGCCTGGGCGACGGGCGCGGGGGCCTGCCTCTGGTCCTGGAGGCCAGTGTCGACCGTCGTGGCCGACACCGCGGGGTGGCTTCGCCGAAATTCGGCGATCTTGACTTGCGAGGCGGCGACCATCGCAGCGTAGGAAGCCACCTGCTCGTCGAGGAACTGGCCCGCTCGTCCGAGATCGGCTTGAGCGCGATCCACGTTACGGTCGACGAACTGGTTCAACAACAGCCGCACCAAGTTGCGCGCGCGAACCGGGTCCCTATCCGTGACATGAAGCTCGACGAAATTCTCCCCCGGGTCTCGCGCCAGGTGGATTCTCTTCCTTAGCCGGGTCATCGCCACCTCAAGGGCGGCCCGGTCCATCGACGCCGCCGTCGGATCCGTCTGCCGCACGACCTTCTCGAGGTTGTCGTCGTTGAGCAGCGTCTTCTGGACGACGTAGGGGCTGCCATAGCCCCCTCCAACGAGAGACATGCCCTCGGCGGTGGCGGCAAGCGGCGTCTGGCCGTTCACGTAGATCTGCCCCCAGGCGTCGTACACGTTCGGGAGACGAAGAATGTAGGTCGCCGCGCCGCCCCACAGGGCCACGGTGGTCGCGGCCACCAGCCAGCGGTAGCACCAGATCCGGCGGCTTTCGTTCCTGATGAGCGTGAAGAGGGGATCGAGCATGGAAGCATTACTCTCTCGAAGCCGGCCTCGCCCCCCGGGGCGGTCGGTGTTGAAGGCCGATGGACGACCTCAGAACATCCGTTCAGGGATGCGGATGATGTCGCCCGGCATCAGGTTCACGTTGGCTTTCAGGTCGCCCGATCGGACCAGGTCCTTGAGCCGCAGCGGGTAGGACTGGTAGGCGCCGTTCTCACGCCTCAGCAGCTTGGCCCCGTTGCCATTGGCGAACATGGTGAGGCCGCCGACATCGATCAGCACGTCCAGCGCGGTGAGCCCGGCCCGATACGGGACCGTCTTGGGCGTCACGGCCGCCCCGATGACACGGACCGCGGCCGAGTTGCCCGGCGCGGCGAAGCCTTTCACCACGACAGTGACCACCGGCTCCTGGATGTAGTTGGAAAGCGACCGTTGGAGGTTCGCGGCCAGTTCCGTCGGCCGGCGGCCCTGCGCCTGGATGTCCTGCACCAGCGGAGTGGTGATCCGACCGTCGGGGCGGACCGGCGCTTCCACCGAAAGGTCAGGGTTCTTCCAGACGAAAATCTGGAGGATGTCGCCCGGCCCGATGAGGTAGTCGGCCGCGTCCGACACCGCCGCTGGACGGCCAAGGTCCGTGGCGGGGTCCGTGGCGGGCTGGGCGTTGGCGGCGAGCGGGATCACCGCGCAGAGCAAGCTCGCAACGCCGAGCTTTCGCCAATGACGCGCAACGCTGATCTTGAGGGTCCGTCGTCCGGGCGATCCGTCATCGGCCGCGGAGATGCTCGACAATCGACGTTCCAATGTCTGGCCCCTTTTACTCCTACGACCCGGGCCACGTGGCGTCGCCCCAGATCTCCGCTCGCCGCTGAATGATCGAGCGGTTGCACCTCATGAATAGGAACACTGGGACGATCATGACTATGTCGAATGATGGATCGGCGGCCGGTAAGAAGGCGCTATTCGGCGCCCCGGGCGAGATGCCGCACCACGCCACGAGGGCACCATGATCCCCTATGCTCGGCTCAAGCCAGGACCCGGGTTCCAGGCGCGACGCGCGCTGCTCTACTACGGACAGCGGATGGCGACCGCGCCCGTCATCCGCCGCGCCCTGTCGTTTCTCATCGCCGCGGCCGTGCGCATGCAACAGGGCGGACCGGTGACCTGGCCACGCGACGGGACGTGCGAAACCGCGCTGGCCGACCTCAGGAAAGAGGGGCTGGCCATGCTGCCGCCTCTCGTTCCCCGGGTCGAGATCAAGCGGATCGCCGACTATTTCCGCGGCAACATGGTCGCCGCGCCGAACGGCGCGCGCCTCCCTGTCGAACAGATACCGGCGGGCGTCGCCGCGGCGGATTACAGCCTGGAGACCGTCCTTGCGTGTCCAGGTCTGCTGACGCTCGTCAACGCGCCGCGGGTTCTGCGGATCGCGGCGGACTATCTGGGCTGCAAACCAACGATTTCAAGCATCGGCGTGCGCTGGACATTCCCGTTCAGCCGTGAGGCCACGCGGTTTCAGAGCTTTCATCGCGATGTCGACGACTGGCGCTTCCTGAAGCTGTTCATCTATCTGTCGGACGTCGACGCCGGCTCGGGCCCGCACAGTTTCGTTCGGAGATCCCACGACACCGCCTTCGGATTGACCATGAGGGCCTACACCCAGTTCGAAATTGAAACGCGCTTCGGGGGCCACAGAATAGCGATCGTGACGGGGCCGATGGGCACCACCTTCATGGCCGACACCTTGGGGGTGCACTGTGGCGGCCGTCCGACCACAGGCCCGCGTCTGATGCTCCAGGTGCAGTATTCGCTGCTGCCCATATTCGCATTCCGCTACGAACCCGTCGAGCGCGAGGCGATGGTGGACGCCTATTGCAACCGCCTTCTGCTGCGTCAGCGGCACACTGCGCGCGCGCGAAGGGTGCGACCGTTTTAGCTCCGTTGATCGCGCTCACGGCGGCCGCCGAGTTCGCTTGAGGCCAACCCCTGTTCCCCCCGAATGGCCTTCGAACCAACATAAGAGGTGGATCACTTCCAGGCGCGGGGGCCAACTCCATCATCGGATGGAGGCGATCATGACGCTCGATGGTGAAAAGCCCAAAGCCAAGCGCGGCTTCGCCGCCATCAGCCCGGAACGCCGCCGGGAAATCGCCGCTTGCGGCGGCGCCAGCGTGCCGCCCGGGAAACGCAGCTTCTCCCGGAACCGGGAACTGGCCGCCCGCGCGGGCCGCATCGGCGGATCTTCCTCGTCGAGCCGCAAGGACCCCGACTGAGGCGCCGCTCCCGGCCGCGGCTCGCCTGGAGCTTCGCCGCGAGGACGCGCGCCGGTTCGTCGCGCAACGACGTCAGGCCATCGACGGGAACCGCCGAGACGGCCCCGCCATCCCACGCGAAACCCATGAAATGATACGACGGCCCCCACCAAAGTAGGCGAGCGTTCCGGGTCGAGCCGCCTTCGCGCAGTGATGTCGACTCGACACGACCCCGGCCCGGCGCGCACAGGAGGCGAACGGTGGCGGACAACCCGATCGTTCTTGAAAACCAGAAGCAGGGGACGCCCAGAAGTGTCTGGGACGCGCCCAGCAGCAACCAGATCGAAGGCTTCGCCACCCAGTTCAGCGTCGACAACGGCAGCACGGTCTCGTTCAAGATCAACCTCAATGTCGGCCAGGGCGCGACGGCGCCCTACCGCATCGAGATCTATCGGCTCGGCTACTACGGTGGCGACGGCGCGACCCTGGTCACCACCCTGAACGGCCTCACCGGCATTCGGCAACCGGACCCGATCACCGACTCCCGCGGCCTGGTCGACGCCGGCAACTGGTCGGTCAGCGCCAGCTGGTCGACGCCGGCCGACGCCGTCTCGGGCGTCTATCTGGCCAAGCTGGTGCGCACCGACAATGGCGCCACCAACCAGATCCCCTTCATCGTGCGCGACGACGGCGGCACGAGCGACGTCCTGCTGCAGACCTCCGACACCACCTGGCAGGCCTATAACGGCTGGGCCGGGCGCAACGGGCAGGTCGGCGGCAGCTTCTACGGCGGCTTCGACCAGCCGGCCAACATCGCGCCGGACCAAAGTCCGCTCGACCAGGACCGTGCGTTCGCGGTCAGCTACAACCGCCCCTTCATCACCCGCGACGGCGGCGGCACCTATGCCGGTGGGCAGGACTATCTGTTCGGCGCGGACTACGCGGCGATCTATTGGCTCGAGAAGAACGGCTACAGCGTCTCCTACGTCTCGGGCATGGACACCGACCGCCTGGGCGCGAGCTACCTCACCAACCACAAGGCCTTCATCTCCGTCGGTCATGACGAATACTGGTCCGGCGCTCAGCGCGCCAACGTGGAGGCCGCGCGTGACGCCGGCGTGAACCTGCTCTTCTGGAGCGGTAACGAGGTCTACTGGAAGACGCGCTGGGAAAGCAGCATCGTCAATGGCGTCGAGTACCGAACCCTGGTCTGCTACAAGGAGACCAAGTTCAACTATTCGCTGGGCGCCACGGCGCAGGACTACCCCAACGTCGACCCGTCCAACGAATGGACCGGCACCTGGCGCGACCTTCGTTTCGTCAACGCCGTCGGCCCGGACGGCGTGACCCACACCGCGGTCGGCGCGAAGCCCGAGAACGCGCTCACCGGCCAGTTGTTCGGCCCCGACGGCACCGGCGAGTTCGGTGGCGCGCTCGACATTCCCGCCGCCTATGCGGGGCTGCGGGTTTGGCGTGACACCGGCGTCGGACCGAACGGCGCGCTCGACATCGCCCCCGGCATCCTCGGCTACGAATGGGACGCGTCGCCGGTGGACGCGTTCCGCCCCGCCGGTCTGGTCAAGCTCTCGGAAACGACGATTCCCTGGAGCCAGATCCTGACCGACCAGGGCAATCGCACCGCGCCGGGCACGGCGACGCACAGCCTGTCGCTCTACCGCGCCCCGAGCGGCGCGCTGGTGTTTGGCGCCGGCACGGTGTTCTGGAGCTGGGGCCTCAGCAACCAGCACGACTCCAGCCCCTATGGCGCGAACATCCAATCGACGACGCTGCAGCAGTTCACCGTCAACATGTTCGCCGACATGGGCATTCAGCCCGGTGTCTCGAACGCGATCCTGCAATCGGAGGGGCTGGTGCGGGCGCTGGCCTCCAATGATCGGATCGCCGCGACCGCCACGCTGAACGACCTGCCCGACAGCGTCAGCGCCTTGTCGCAGATCACGATCAGCGGCTCCGCCGCCGATATAGACAACGACCCGTCGAACGACGACGGCCGCGTCGCCCTCGTCGAGGTGTCGGTCGACGGCGGGCTGAACTGGAAGCTGGCGCAGGGCACGGCGAACTGGACCTACAGCTGGACGCCGACCGCCCAGGGCTCCTACACCATCAAGGCGCGGGCCATCGACGACAGCCTGAACCTCCGCCCCGTCAACCAGCTGGCCACCGACGTCGTCACGGTCACCGCGCCGCAGACGCCGGACACCTTCAGCCTGTTCGGGGCCTCGGTCACGCCCACGGGACAGCTCTACAATGACGGACAGGCGGTCGAGCTCGGCGTCAAGTTCAAGGCGACGCAGGGCGGCGCGATCACCTCGCTCCGCTATTTCCGCGCGACCGGCGACTCCAGCGACACCGACCAGCGCGTGGGGCATCTCTGGGCGTCCGACGGAACCTTGCTCGCGACGGTGACCTTCAACTCGGCGCCGGGCCAATCGGGCTGGCAGGTCGCGACGCTGACGACGCCGGTCACGATCCAGGCCGGCGCCGTCTACGTCGCCTCCTACAAGACCGAGAACAACTACCTGGCGATCGATAGCTATTTCACCACGACCTATAGCGACCCCTATGGCGTGCTGAGCGCCCCGGCCAGCGGTCAGGTCGGCGGCAATGGCGTCTATGCCTACGGCGCCGGCGTGCAGTTCCCCAACCAGAGCTTCAACGCGGGGAACTACTGGGTCGACGTCGTGTTCGACCCGCCGGGCGGCGCCAATGGCCCGCCGGTGTTCACGTCGGGCGCCGCTTTCTCGACGCCCGAAAACAACACGCTCGTCGGCGCGATAAGGGCGACGGACCCGGACGGGAACACGCTGACCTACGCCATCGCCGGCGGCGACGATCGGGCGTTGTTCACGATCAACGCGAGCAGCGGCGAACTGCGCTTCCTGGCCATGCCGGACTTCGAGACGCCGAGGGATACGGGGGCCGACAATCACTACGCGCTGACGGTCAGCGCCTCCGATGGGATCGCGCCGCCGGTGCAGCAGGCGATCACCGTGGCCGTCACCGACCTGGCGGAAAGCCCGGCGGGCGCGGCGACCTTCGCGGGCCGCGCCATCACGGCGGAATATATCTTCGGCTCCACGCCCGACACGCTGTTCCCCACCGCCAGCGCGAGGCAGACCACGACCGTCAACACCGCGCAGGGCGCCGTCGAGTTCGCCAACCTGCCGAACGCCGACCCGTCCGCCATCGGCAACGGACAGTACGGGCTCGCGGCGGTCGATCTCGGCGGGTTGACCGTCCAGATCCAGTTTCCCCTCGACCCGGCGGTGTTCAGCCAGGCCTACGTCCCGTTCGCCAGCGTGCAGGACAAGCCCTTCAACGGCGTGCGGCTGAGCGACGCCGACGGGCAGTTGCCGATGATCCGCGGCCTGTCGATCGTCAGCCAACGCGGCTTCACCGACCAGGCGGGAGCCAGTACGCCGCTGACGGCGACCGACTTCACCGTGACCAATGACGGAATTTTCCTCAACGCCGCCGGCAAGGGACGGCTGGTCGACGCCGATCCCGCCACGGCCGGCGCGCAGGCGAGCCAGGTCGTGCTCCTGGTGGACCTCAACGACGCGCCGGTCCCCGACACCGAGACCGCGACCACCGTGCGGGACACGCCCGTCCAGATCGCGGCGGCGACGCTGCTGGCCGGAGACACCGACGGCGACGGCGACACGCTCACCGTCAGCGCCGTCAGGAACGCGGTCAACGGAACGGCGGGGTTCGACGCCGCGACGGGGACCGTCACCTTCACGCCGAGCACGGGCTTCGTCGGAACCGCGAGCTTCGAATACGTCGTGATCGACGGCTTCGGCGGCAGCGCGGCCGCCACGGTGACGGTCAATGTGACGCCCCCCGCTTCGAACGCGCCGCCGACCGTCAGCCCGATCAATGCGGGGACGAGCAACGAGGACGCGCCGTCCGTCAACATCGACCTGCTGGCCACCGCGACGGACCCCGAGGGCCAGCCGCTCTCGGTCCAGAACCTGACGGTGACTTCGTCCAACGCCTCGCGCGCCGTGGTCTTCAGCCTCCTGCCTTCCGGGGTGCTGTCGCTGTCCCCGTCGCAGTTCAACGACCTGGCGCAGGGGGCCTTCGAAACCCTCACGGCCAGCTACCGCGTGTCGGACGGCGTCAGCACGACGCCCAACACCGCGACCTTGCGGATGGACGGCCGCAACGATGCGCCGGTGGCGGGCGACGACGCCTTCACGACCGGCGAGGCCGTCGTGCTGACCGGCAACGTCATCACCAACCTCGCCGGCCTGGATCGTGATCCGGACGGCAACGCCCTGAGCGTGGTCGCGCTGAACGGCGGCGCCGGCGGGGTGGGAACCGCGACGCTGCTCGCTTCCGGCGCCCGGCTGACCCTGAACGCCTCCGGGGCCTTCACCTATGACCCGAACGGCGCCTTCGACACCCTGGCCAGCGGCCAGACGGCGACCGACAGCTTTGCCTACACCGTCTCGGACGGCCTCGTCAGCGACATCGCGGTGGTCACGATCACCATCAACGGCGAAACCACCGCGGGCGTCGTCCTCACCGGCACGAGCGGGAACAACATCCTGAACGGCGGCCGTGGCGACGACACCCTCCGAGGCCTTGGCGGCGCCGATCAGCTGTTCGGCGACGCCGGCCAAGATACGCTCGACGGCGGCAGCGGGACCGACAGGGTGGACGGCGGCCGGGGGAACGACATCCTGGTGATCCGCGGCTCCGAGGCGCAGTTCGACACGCTGATCGGCGGCGATGGAACCGACACGCTGCGGGTCATTTCGGGCGGCGGCGCGGTGACCCTGGACAGGACCGCGAACATCAGCACGATCGAGGTGTTCGACGGCGCCGGCCAGATGGTGCTGGGCAATTCCGCCGCCAACACCCTGGATTTCTCCATCTTCGCGTCGGTGGTCGGCGTCGCCTCCATCTCCGGACTGGGCGGCAACGACATCCTGACCGGCTCGAGCGGTCGCGACGTCATCTACGGCGGGGCGGGCGTCGACCAACTCTTCGGCGGGGCCGGCGACGACCTCCTGAACGGCGGCGCGGGCGCGGATCGGCTGACCGGCGGGGCCGGAAACGACACGTTCGTCTATCTCTCCTTCGGCGAGTCGAGCGCTTTGGCGCGCGACGTGATCGTGGGTTTCGACGGGGCCGGCGTGGCGGGCGGCGACCTCATCGACGTTTCGGCCCTGGTCCCGGGCCAGTTCGTCTTCAACGGCACGGGCGGTTTCAGCGGTGGCGGCGTCGCCTCGATCCGCTACTCCACCTCAGGGGGCGGGACCGATCTGTTCTTCGACAACGGCAATGGCGGCGCGGCCGAGATGATCTTGCGGCTTGAGGGCCTGTTCGCATTGTCGGCCGGGGATTTCATCCTGTGAACCTCGATAGCCACAAAGACCTTGTGCCGGTGCGGGTAGGCGCAAGGCCTTGCGCCCGGGACCCATCCCAGTGCGGAGGTGTGGCGCGCTAAAGCGCTTCACCGTCAGCTGAACGAGGGGGGCCGGGCGCGAGGCCCGGGATGACAGGGCGAGGGGAGCGCGAGAGGGTTCACGAAAAGCGGATCTTCTCTCCCTAGCCCTTCGACACGGCAGGGCTACCGCTGCGGCCCATGACCCCAGCCGAACGCCCCCTGGCCAACCAGCACATCGTCGTCCTGCTCGGCGGCCCGTCGGCCGAGCGCGAGGTCAGCCTGGCCACCGGGGCGGCCTACGCCGCCGCGCTGGAGCGGCTGGGCGCCCGCGTCACGTGCGTCGACCCCGGTCCAAACCCGCCTTCTGGCGTCGCCCAAGTGCTCACCGCCCTGAAACCCGACCTGGTGGTCAACGGCCTGCACGGCCGCTGGGGCGAGGACGGCTGCGTGCAGGGCGTGCTGGAGACCCTGGGCCTGGCCTACACCCATTCCGGGGTTCTGGCCTCGGCCCTGGCCATGGACAAGGCCCGCAGCAAGGCCGTGCTGGCGGCCGCCGGGATCCCCGTGCCCGGCGGCGGCCTGTTCAACCGCCACGATGTCGCGCGCGACCATGTGATGCAGCCGCCCTATGTGGTCAAACCCAACGCCGAGGGCTCGTCGGTCGGGGTGTTCGTCGTGCGCGAGGGCGCCAACGGGCCGCCGCGCGAGCTGGCCGCGCCGGACTGGGCTTTCGGGGAAGAGGTGATGGTCGAGCCCTACATCCCCGGGTTGGAGCTTTCGGTCGCAATCCTAGGCCAGGCAACGGGTCCAAGGGCCCTGGCGGTCACCGAAATCCGCCCGTCCACAGGTTTCTACGACTACGCCGCCAAGTATTCCGAAGGCGGGTCGATCCATGTTCTTCCGGCTCCAATTCCGGACGTCGTAAGGGATCGGGCCCTGCACTTGGCCAAGCTTGGCCATGAAAGTCTTGGTTGCCGAGGTGTGACCAGGGCGGACTTCCGTTATGACGACATTAACGACCTTCTGGTCCTTCTAGAGGTCAATACGCAGCCTGGCATGACACCCACTTCGCTCGTCCCCGAGCAGGCGGACCACGTCGGCGTTTCGTTTGATCGTTTAGTGTTCTGGATCGTGGAGGACGCTTATGCCCGCGAGTGTGCGGGGGGGACCGCGTAAGCCAACGCGCCCCCGGGCCGAAGCGCCCGCAAGTCCGAAGGCTCGATCGGCCGCGCGCAACGCCGCGCCGCCGGCCGGGAAGCTGCAAGCCGCGCGGAGCGGCGTGGGCGTGTCGCCGCGCCTGGCCCTGACCGTGGCCGGCGGCGCGCTGGTCGTCGCCCTGGTCGCCACCCTGGCCACCGGCCATCGGGCCGAGCGCCTGGGCCAGGCCATGGTCCGCGGCGTCGACGGCGAGTTCGCCGACCTCGGCTTCAAGCTGAAGACCGTGCACATCGAGGGCGCCTCGCCGATGGCCAAGGCCGACATCCTGAACGCCACGGCGCTCTACCAGGACCAGCCGACCCTGGGCCTGGACCTGGCCGACCTGCGGACCCGCGTCGAGGGCGTGGGCTGGGTCAAGTCCGCCAAGGTCGTGCGCCTGCTGCCCGACACCGTGTTCATCTCCGTCGAGGAGCGCCCGGCCCTGGCCGTCTGGCAGCATTCCGGCGCCATGCGGGTGATCGACGGCGAGGGGCGCATCATCCGCGAGGCCGAC
>Ga0102592_1000640_pt1 | contig 52469 bp, 45 predicted proteins | sample AraplaCol_mMF_r2_FD_76861 | JGI IMG/M metagenome (GOLD analysis project Ga0102592, IMG submission 76861) | Arabidopsis root microbial communities from North Carolina, USA - plate scrape MF_Col_mMF_r2 (SPADES assembly) (version 2) | ecosystem: Host-associated > Plants > Roots > Endosphere...
TCGCCAAGTAACTGGGTGTCCACGCCATCGCAAATGCAATGCAGGACGAGAAGGTGCACTTCCTGGATACGCGCGGTCCGCTCATGCGGCACGCAGATATGCACATCGGTTTCACGCAGGGCGTGGGTGATCTTGCCGCCGCCGCGGCCCGTCAGGGCCACCACGGTCATCTCGCGCTCGTGGGCGGCCTCGATGGCCGCCAGCACGTTGGCCGAGTTGCCGCTGGTGCTCATCGCCAGCAGGACATCGCCGGCGCCGCCCAGCGCACGGACCTGCTTGGAGAAGACCACCGAAAAATCATAGTCGTTGGCGATCGCGGTGAGGATGGAGCTGTCCGTCGTCAAGGCGATCGCGGCGAGCTCCGGCCTCTCGCGTTCATAGCGGCCGACGAACTCGGCGGCGAAATGCTGGGCGTCGGCGGCCGATCCGCCGTTGCCGCAAGCCAGAACCTTGCCGCCGCTGGTGACGCTGGCCAATATGGCCTGCACCGCCGCCGTGATCGGCTTGGACAGAACCTGGGCGGCCTGGTACTTGAGGTCGGCGCTGTCGATAAACTGCTGTTCAATGCGTTGTTCAAGCATGCGCCAATGATAGCGGGTCATGGTTGGCCTTCGCACTCAGGCCGGCTCGCGCCCACCGGCCCTTCGCGAGCGGCGAAAAACACAAAGGCGCAAAAGCGGAACTAGTTACCGGAACTATGTCCGGTTCTTCCTGAAATGGCGCTCCCCTGCCGCCAAACGGCGGCAGTTTGCGCCATCATCGATACACACAGTTACCACGTCTCTCCACGCAATGACAAATCCCGTCTTTGATTCCGAGGTCGTCAGGAATGTGACCACAGCCTTCGTGCAGGCAACGGCCGCGAGATGGTCGTTCCCGAGCGTGGAGCTTCAGGACCGCGGCACCTTCATGCTGATACGCGTGGACCTGCCGCCCTCGGACGAGCGCGAGATCGACCTGTCGATCCGGCAGTCCATCGCGCTGGCCCTCAACGAAACCGTCCCCGTGCATTTCACGCAGAAGTTCGGCCACTGGATCGTGACCTTCCTGCGCGACAACAAGATGGTCGAGACCGTGCACCCCAGCGAATTCCAGGACGAGACCGCCGCGGCGTAGCCGCAAGCCGATGGGTGATCACGAAGCGTCGAACGCGGCGGGCAGCCATTCGATGGCGGCGCCGGCCTTCCCACCCAGCGCGCCCTTGACCAGCACCACATCAAACCTGCAGGGCGGCGGACTCGCGAACCGCATCAGGTAGTGGCGCGCCGCCAGCACGATGCGCTGCCGCTTGGCGGTGCTGATGCTGGCCGCCGCGCCGCCATGCGAGTCGTCCGCCCGCTGGCGCACTTCCACGAACACCAGCGTGCCGTCGCGCGCGCGCATCACCAGGTCGATCTCGCCGCCGCCGCGGCCCGGCGTGCGGTAGTTGGCCTCCACAAAGCGCAGGCCGGCGCGCAGAAGGTAGGCCCGCGCGGCGGACTCCGCGGCATCGCCGCGCGACTTGGTGGTAACCTGAGCGGGCAAGGGCCGCAGCTCTGCGGCCGCGCCCACCGGCGGCACCTTGGAAACCTGTTTTCTGGAAAACCACATTGAACGCTTCTTTCGACCTGGCACTGGATGCGGCGCGCGCCGCGGCGGGCATGCAGCATTATCCGGAAAGCGCGCTGTACGTCGTGGCCACGCCCATCGGCAACCTGGCCGACATCAGCCTGCGCGCGCTGCAGGTGCTGCAGCTGGTGGACGCCATTGCCTGCGAGGACAAGCGTCACTCCCAGCCCCTGCTGCGCCAGTACGGCATCGACAAACCGCTGCTCGCGGTGCACGAGCACAACGAGGCCGAGGCCGCCGGCCTGGTGATTGAGCGCCTGCGGCGCGGCGAGCGTGTGGCCTATGTCAGCGATGCCGGCACGCCGGCCGTGAGCGACCCCGGCGCACGCCTGGTCGCCGCGGTGCGCACGGCCGGGCTGGCCATCATGCCGTTGCCGGGCGCCAGCAGCGTCACCACGGTGCTCAGCGTCGCCGGGCTGGGCAGCCCGGGCGGCGAGACCGGTTTTGTGTTTGCCGGCTTCCTGCCCAGCAAGGCAGGTGAGCGCGACCAGGCCATTGCCGCGCTGCAAGCCGAAACGCGGGCCGTGGTGATCCTGGAGGCGCCGCATCGCATCGAAGCGCTGGCGCGCGCCATGGCCGTGCTGGGCGAACGCCTTGTCACCGTGGGCCGCGAGCTGACCAAGCAGTTCGAGGAAATCGCGACCGTGCCCGCGCAGGGCTTCGCGGCCTGGCTGGCCGCGGGGCCGCAACGCATGCGCGGCGAGTTCGCCCTGGTGCTGCATCCATCCGCCGCATCTGAATGCGCTGAAGACGGCACACGCGTGCTGCAACTGCTGCTGGCCGAAGTGCCGCTGAAGACCGCCGTGAAGCTGGCCGCCGACATCACCGGCCTGGGACGCAACGAACTCTACGAAACAGCCCTCAAACTCAAGAACGCATGAACCCCAACGCCGACCAGCTCTGGCGCGCGCCGCGCTGGACACTCGCCGCCCTGCTGGCCGTCCTCGGCATGCTGGGGCCGTTTTCCATAGACACCTACATCCCGGCGTTCTCCGGCATCGCGCAGTCGCTGGGCGCGTCGCCGGTGGAAATGCAGCAGACGCTGTCGGCCTACCTGTTCGGCTTCGCCTTCATGAACCTGTTCCACGGCGCGCTGGCCGACAGTTTCGGCCGGCGGCCGGTGGTGCTCTGGGGTATCGCGCTGTTCACGCTGGCGTCGGCCGGCTGCGCGCTCTCGCAAAGCATTGGCCAGCTGGTTTTCTTCCGCGCCGTGCAGGGCCTGTCGACGGGCGCGGGCATCGTGGTCTCGCGCGCCGTGATACGCGACATGTACCCGCCGGCCCAGGCCCAGCAGGTGATGAGCCAGGTCACGATTTATTTCGGTGTGGCGCCCGCGCTGGCGCCCATCGTGGGCGGCTGGCTGTTTGTGCACCTGGGCTGGCACAGCATCTTCTGGTTCCTCACGGGCGTGGGCGTGGTGCTCTGGGCGACCAACTTCCGCTTCCTGCCCGAAACCCTGCCGCCGCTGGATCGCCAGCCCTTTGAAGTCCGGCACCTGATGCGCGGCTACTGGCAGCTGGGCTCCAGCCCGCGCTTCCTGCTGCTGGCGCTGGCCAGCGGCGTGCCCTTCAACGGCATGTTTCTCTATGTGCTGTCGGCGCCGGCCTTCCTGGGCGAGCACCTGTCGCTGCAGCCCACCGAGTTCTTCTGGTTTTTCGTCCTCACCATCTCCGGCATCATGTCCGGCGCCTGGCTGAGCGGCCGCCTGGCGGGCAAGATCGCGCCCAAGCAGCAGATACGCCACGGCTTCGTCGTCATGCTGGTGGTCTCGGTGCTCAACCTGGCGGCCAACCTGCTCTTCACGCCGCATGCCTCGTGGGCGCTGTTCCCGATCGCCATATTCGCCTTCGGCTGGGCGCTGATGGTGCCCGTGGTCACGCTACTGGTGCTGGACCTGTATCCCGAACGGCGCGGCATGGCGTCTTCGCTGCAGGCCTTTATCGGCTCGACCGCCAACGGCATCGTGGCCGGCGTCATCGCGCCGCTGGTGATGCACTCCACACCCGCGCTGGCCGGGATGTCGCTGGGCCTGATGTGCATAGGCCTGACAGCCTGGATGTATCTGCACCATCGCTGGCCGGAGATTGGCCGCGCCGTATCGCGCTGATGTTGTGCTCCCCGCAGAAAGGGAGCATGCGCAAGCGGCTGAAGCCGCTCTTTAATCGCGGTCGTTCAGCCGGATCGGGAATTCCATGCCTTGGCCCACACGCCGCACCACATTGCCGGCGTCCAGGTAGACCCAGAAGAGCATGGGCTGGTCGGCGGAAAGCCAGCGGTAGGTCATGACATCACCGGGCCAGTTGGACACACGGTCCATAGCCGCGGGCCGGCCGAACTCGCGCTCCACGTCGTCACGCGTCCACTTGCCGACCTCGATTCTCGAAAAATCCTGCGGGTTCAGCACTTGACGGGCGCTGACGACCTTTCCCGCGGCATCGAGGTCCACCATGATGGCCGTCTGCCCCGCGGGCTGGGTGGAGTATTGCAGCCGCGTGCCCGAGGCCAGCGGCACGGTGCGCGTGGGCGTTCCGTAACTCGAGAGGACCTGCTCCCGCGACATGCCGGGCTGTACGGCGTTGTAGGCACAGCCCGTGACCAGCAGCGCGGCAAGCGCCGCAGCGGAAACAGCTTGAAATATCTTCATGGGGCAACTCCTGGATTCTTCCGTCATTTCATCAGACATCGCCCACCAGGGAATGTTCCCCGGCGAGCGTCCCGCGGGCTAGCTGCCCAGCTGCGCCCAGCCCGGGGTGCCCGCACGGCCTGAATAGCGGCTTGCCGCATCGTAGCGCTCCCACGCCAGCCGCGCGGCGCGCCCGCCATAAACTGCTTTCTGCAGCCACTCGCATTCGGCCTGCAGCGCCGCATCGCCGCCCAGCCGCGCGTGCCAGACCTTGCCGGTGTTGTCCCAGCGGTAGCCGCGATTCTTGAGCAGGTCCTTGGCCGCGAAAGGCGCGCCCGTGGCCTGGAGGCGGTAGCTGGGCTCGCGGGACGTGGACAGCAAATGCGCCAGGCCGTTCACACCCAGTCCCGGCAGTTCAGCCGTCAGCACCGTGAGCAGGGCATGGCAGTCCATCTCGGCGCGGTGCGCATCGTAAAACCAGCCGAGCTCGGAAGCCAGCGCGCTGAGCTTGGCCGAGCTGCGGCCGGCCGCCGTCCAGTCGATGTCGGCGAAAGAACAGGCCCAGTTCAAGGCCTGCACGCCCGGGATCAGGCCTTCCACAAAGGGACGGTCAAAGCCCGCGTTGTGCGCGATGACGAGGTCCACGCCCTCCAGCAGCGCGTCGACACGTGCCATGTCCAGTTGCCGGCCCGCCAGCATCTCGTCGGTGATGCCGGTGATCTCGCGCGCGATTTTCGGCACCGGCATGCCCGGGTCGCGCAGGCCGTCGTACACCTGCACCGGGCCGGTGGCCAGCCCGGTCTGCGTGTCGACCTGGATGCGCAGCAGCGCAAGCTCCATGATCTGGTCGCGCGAAGCGTCCAGTCCCGTGGTCTCCGTGTCCAGGATCACCACATGAGCGACCGGCCCTTGCGGCACATGGGCAAATGCCGTGGCCGGCACCAGGCGCCTGAGCACGCGGTAGTCGGGATGGCGTTCCAGCGCCAGGGCCATGGCTTCCGGGCTTTGCGCTGGCGCGACGGGAGCAGGCCCCTCCGTTTTCAAGGCCTGGGATTGCGGCGCCTTGGGCCTGGGCGTCTTGGGCTTGCGCAGCTTGGCGGCAGCGGCCTCGGCGGCCATCGCCAAAATACCCTCGTCAAAACCAAAACCCAGCTGACTGCCCGCCGCCGTCATGCGTGAGGGGAGGCCTGAAGCCTCTCAGTGTGGATACCGTCTTGCATGCCTGCTCCTGGGTTTGCTGGGAATAAAGCCGGCTATCTTCGCAGATAGCGCGCCCTTTTCCCTTTTCCCCAGCGGAACCGTTCGCAAGCCCCCCCAAAAAAAAGCGCTGCCTCACTCCCCCAGCACAAAGCCCTCACGCCGGGGATCGGCGCCGCCGACCAGGCCCTGGGGCGTCACCACAATGCCCTGCAGGCCGCTGGTGAATTCAATGGCCTGCACCTCGTGGCCCATCGCCTTCAAGGGACCGGAGAGTTTTTCGAGTTCAGTGCCCGCCTCAACTTCGGTGGCGCGGTTGCGGCTTCCCATATTGGGCAGCGAAATCGCCTGCTGCACATCCAGCCCCCAGTCGAGCACGCCGACCAGGGTCTTGGCCACATAGTTGATGATGGCGCTGCCGCCGGGCGAGCCTACCGTCATCTTGAGCTTGCCGTCGGCGTCGAACACCAGCGTGGGCGACATGGTGCTGCGCGGGCGTTTGCCGCCCTCGATGCGGTTGGCCACCGGCAGGCCGTTCTCCTCGGGCGCGAGCGCGAAGTCCGTCATCTGGTTGTTCAGCAAAAAGCCGCGCACCATGATGCGGCTGCCGAACACCGCTTCAATCGTGGTCGTCATGGACACCGCGTTGCCGGCGGCGTCTATCACCGAGATATGGCTGGTCGCGGGAATCTCCGAATTCTCATCGGGCGCCCAGGCCATCTTGACGCCGGCCGGCACGCCCGGCGAGGCACGCTTCATGCTGGCATCGGTGCGTATCAGCGCGCTGCGGGTCTTGAGGTACTCGGGCGAGACCAGGGCCGTCGCCGGCACGTTCACAAAATCCGGGTCGCCCACGTAGTAGTCGCGGTCGGCATAGGCCAGGCGGCCGGCCTCAGAGAACAGGTGCACCGCTTCGGTCGAATTCGGCCGCACGCCGGCAAGCGGAAAGCGCTCCAGCGCGCCCAGCATGGCCAGCACGGCAATGCCGCCCGACGAAGGCGGCGGCATGCCGCAGACCTTGTAGGCGCGGTAGGCGCCGCACAGCACCGTGCGCTCCCTGGCCTGGTAGCCGGCGATATCCTGCGGCGTCATGTCGCCGGGCTGGGCCTGGCTGTTCACGGCGGTGGAGATGTCGCGGGCGATCTCGCCTTTGTAAAAAGCGTCCGGGCCTTCCTTGGCAACACGCCTGAGCACCGCCGCGAAGGCCGGGTTCTTCAGCGTGGCGCCCACGGCCAGCGGTTCGCCGGCCGCGTCGTAAAAATAGGCGCGCGCGTTCGCGTTGGTGTGCAGGGTCTTGTCGAGCTTGATCACGTGGTGCAGACGCTCGGACACCGCGAAGCCGTTCTCGGCCAGGCGTATGGTGGGCTCGAACAGTTTCGCCCAGGGCAGCTTGCCGTGCTTCTGGTGCGCGAGCTCCATCACGCGCAGCAGGCCGGGCACGCCCACGGACTTGCCGGAGTTGATCGCATCCTTGAGCGGCAGGGGCTTGCCCCTGGCATCGAGGAAGCGGTCGGCCTTGGCCGAGGCCGGCGCTTTCTCGCGGCCGTCATAGGCATTGAGCGCCTTGTGCGCCGCGTCGTAACTCATGATGAAGGCGCCGCCGCCTATGCCCGAGGATTGCGGCTCGGTCAGGTTCAGCATGACAGCCGCCGCGATGGCCGCATCCACCGCGCTGCCGCCGGCCTTGAGCATTTCCTGCCCGGCGCGCGTCGCATGCGGGTTGGCCGTGGCGATCATGAATTTCTTCGCCGTGACCGCCTTCTTCTCGGTGTAGCCCGAGGAAGGTTCGGGCGCGACGTCCTGCGCCGGCACCGCTTGCAGCTGGGCATGCACCGCCGCCTGCGACATGAAGAAAACAAAACCCAGGCGCGCCAAAGCGCGGGCTCCTTTGTGTAAGCGCATCGTTTTTCCTTATGAATGGTGAGATGTTTGATGGGGAAGCGCCGGCTCACTGGGCCGGCAGGTGCCTGGCGAAAAATTCGCGGATCCTCGCGTGCGCGGCAACGCGCGCCGCAGGGTTGCCGCCCACATGCACGGGCTTGCCGCTGCGCACCACGTCTTCGCGTACCTTGACGGGACTCAGTTCGTCAAAGCCGTGATAGGAATCGGGATAGATTTCAATGTCCACCGGTTGCCCGCGCTCCTTGCTGCGCTCGGCGAGCTTCTGGCAGTAGCGGGCCGGCGTCCAGTCGTCGAGCTCGCCGGCCAGGATGAGCAGCGGCGCATAGGCCACATAGTCGGGCCTGGCGGCCAGCGTGGAAGCGCAGCCGGGGTACATGGCCACCGCCGCGGCAAAACCGGGCGCACCCTGCCGTTTCACAGGAAGTTCGGCATTCATCACCTGCACGGCCGCCGTGCCGCCGTGCGAGAAACCGATGGCGCCTATCTTGCCGGGCACCACGTCGGCACGTGTGTTCAGGTATTCGATCGCACCGTAGGCATCCAGCCAGCGCTGCTCTTCCTGGATGGCCCTGGCCTTGGGCGTGACGGTGCAGATCTGCCGCTCGCCGCGCGGGTTGAAGCTGTCCACCAACAGCACGCCATAGCCCATGCCGTTCAGCAGTTTTGCGGTATCGCGAAAGCGCTGCGTGATGGCGCCGTTCTTGCCCAGCGCACCGGCGCAACCGTGGAACATCACCAGCGCCACAAAACGGCCCTCAGCCGCCGGCTTGTAGAGATAGCCGTCCAGCACCAGCCGCTCGCCGCCCTGCCAGCGGTCCAGGCTGGGGAACTGCACTTTTTCCTGTGCCAGGCAGGGCAGGGCCAGGGCGCAGGCCAACGCTGCCGATGCGGCAAAGCGCCGGGGCTTACGGTGTTTCATCGAAGCCTTCCACCTTCAGCAGGTTGGGCTCTTCATCGCGCAAGGCCGGCGTGCTGCTGCGCGCCTCGTGGGCCGCCGCCGAGTCCGGCGCTTCGCCCTGGGTCGAGGCGACGATGGCGGCCTGCTGGCGCGCCGCGTCGCTGGAACGTACCGGCAGGACCATGGGCGAGGCGAAGGACGGCGGCCGTACATCGATGGCGCCGGAGAGCATGTTGCCGATGCGCACGGAAGAAAAGCCGCTGGTGGCCTGGCCGATTTCGGCGCCGTTCCAGTTGAGCTGCCCGGTCGCACCCTCGCCTATGCCTATGGTGGCGCCCGGCGTCAGCTGCTCGATGCCGAGCACACCGCCCGCGCTGGCGATGCGCACCGAGCCTGTGCCGGTGGACGTCGGCGTGCTGTCGTAACTGTCGGTCTTGAAGCTGATGTTGCCGGCGCCGCTCGCTTCAATCGTCGCCACATCGGTGCTGGGCCGGATGGCGATGCCGGTGCCCGAACCCGCCGCGATGCCGGACAGCGTGATGTTGCCGGTCTGCGTGAGCCAGCTGTTCTTGCCGCTGGCCATGTTGATGCCGTCCCCGCTGCCCATCGCCGTGCCCGTGGCCGAGATCTCACCGCCCGCGCTGCGGACCGTGTTGGTGCCGCCGGCCGCCAGCGAGATGCCGTTGCCGGCCCCGAGGGCCTTGCCGGCCAGCAGGACCTGCCCGCTGCCGGTGGATTCAATCAGGTTGGTGCCCGAGCCCAGCGCCAGCGCGCTGCTGGTGCCCGCCGATTGCGCATTGACGCTCAGCGCACCGTTCGCCGTGCGCAAGGTGTTGGTCCCGCCGGTGCCCATGCCCAGGCCGGAACCCGAGCCCGTGCTGGCCGATTGCGCATTGACGCTGAGGCTGCCCTGCCCGCCCGCCTGAACCAGGTTGGTGCCCGTGGCCATGGACATGCCGGCGCCGCGCGTGCTGCTGCCGCTCAGGCTGATGTTCCCGCCCTGCGACAGCACGGAGTTGCTGAGCGAGCCGAAGGTGATGCCGTCGCCGCCGTTGCCGCTGCTGCCCGACATCGCCAGACTGCCGCCAACAGTCCTGACCTGGTTGGTGCCGCCGGCCAGCGAGATGCCGTTGCCCGAGCCGCCGGCACTGCCGGACAGCGCCAGCTGCCCCGCGCCGGTGGCTTCCAGCGTGTTGCTGCCGGAGCCCAGCGCCAGCGCGCTGCTGGAACCGGCCGAAGAGGCGGTGACGGCCAGCAGGCCGTCGACGGTGCGTATGGTGTTGGTGCCGCCGCTGCCCATGGTCAGGCCCGAGCCGGAACCCGCATTGCTGGACTGCACATTGAGCGTGATGTTGCCGGTGCCGCCCGCTTCCACCAGGTTGTTGCCCGAGCCCATCAGCAAGGCGCTGCCGCCGGTGTTGGTGGCGGTGAGCGTGATGCCGCCGGCACCCGTCGTGAGGATCTTGCTGCCGCCGGTCAGCGCGATGCCCTGGGTCGCGCCCGCGCCTGTGCCTGAGACCGAGATATTGCCGCCCGCGGAGCTGAGCGTCGCCAGGTTCATCGCGACCGGGCGGTTGGCCGTCAGCGTGATGTTGCCCGCGCCTGTAGCTTCCACCTTGGCCTGGGCGGCGCCGTCGCCCAGCACGATGGCGCTGCCGCTGCCCGTGGCCGTGCCGCTGATGCTGATGTCACCGCCCGCCGTGCGCATCAGGTTGGTGCCGGTGATCATGGACACCGCATTGCCCGAACCGCTGGAGTTGCCGGCAAGGACCAGGCTGCCGCTGCCGGTGGCCTGCAGCGTGTTGGTGCCCGAGCCCAGCGCCAGCGCGCTGCTGGAGCCTGTCGATTTGGCGCTGATGCTCAGCACGCCGTCCGCCACGCGAATGGTGTTATTGCCGCTGGAGCCCATGGTCATGCCCAGCGCGTTGCCGGTGGACTCGGCGCTGATCGTGATGTTGCCCGTGCCGGTGGACTGGATGATGTTGGTGCCGCTGTTCATGCCGAAGGCCGTGGCATCGGCGTTGCGGGCGTTGATGGTGATGTTGCCGCTGGTGGACTGTATGGTGTTCGCGCTGGTGCCCATGGAGAAGGCCTGGCCCGTCGCGCCCTTGGCGTTGATCAGGATGTTGCCCGCGCCGCTGCTCAGCAGGCTGCCGCCGCCCACCATGCGAAAGCCGATGGTGGTGACGCCGCCCCCGGTGGCATAGCCGGTGGTCGGGTCGGCGCCGCCGCCTATGGTGATGTTGCCGCCGTTGCTCACGATCTGCGCGCCCGAACCCAGGGACACCGAGCCGACAGCGGCCCCGCCTGCCGAAGCCGAGTTGAGCACCACATTGAGCTTGGCCGTGCCGGAGCTGATGTTGGCGTTGACATTGATGTCGCGGTTGGCCAGCAGGGTCAGCGTGCGGTCGGTCGCGCCGTTGTAGGCGATGGCGTTGCTGACCGTGATGTCGCCCAGCGACGCTCCGGCGCTGGCCGTGCTCACGGTCACGTTGGCCGTGCCCAGCTGGTTGACCAGCGTGGTGGTGTTGAGGATGGACGAGGCGCCGGAGCCGGTGAAGGTGTTGCTGCCGTTCCAGGTCGCGGTGTTGCTGCCCGTGGAAATCGTGATGTTGGTCGGGTCCAGCAGCAGCGCGCCCGCGCTGCCGTGGGCCGCCGTGAGGTCGGCTGTACCCGCGTAGTCCAGGAAGTTGACGCCCGACACTTCGGCGTTGCCGCCCTGCCCGCCGGCCGCGCCGCCTTTTGCGCTGATGCTGCCGTAGTAGCGCGTGCTCTCGTCCGACCAGGCCACGACCTTGCCGCCGTTGCCGGTGGTCACGGCATCGGCCTTGATTTGCGCGTCGGCATCGATGAAGGTCGCCTGCGCGCGCTGCTCGCTGCCCGACCCCTGCCAGTTGCCGCCCAGCAGCGCCGTGCCGCCGCCCGCATCACCCGACGCATCGACGCGCGCGCCGGCAAACAACCCGACCTTGTCGCCCAGCACCTTGACGGTTCCGCCGGTCTGGCCGGCGCCATAGCCCGAGGCATCGAGCGTGCCGCTGACAGCCACCACACCGCTGTCGCCGCCTTCCAGGCGTATCACGCCGTTGCGGCTGCTCAGGCTTCTGGCCTGCACCGTGCCACTGCTGTTGATCACGGTGGCCAGCGGGTCGCCGCCGGCGCGGGCGGCCAGCACGACCAGCCCGCCATCGGCCTGGATGGCGCCGCTGTTGGCGGCCAGTGCCGCCAGTGCGGTGCCGTCCACCTGCAGGTTGAGCAGCCCGTCGCCGTGCATGTCGAGCGTGACGCTGTTGCCCGCGCCCAGGGCCGCGGTGCCGCGCTGCGCGCTGATGCTTCCCTCATTGGCGACTTGCGGCCCTATGAGCGCGATGTAGCCGCCCTCGCTGGCCGTGAGCGTGCCCTGGTTAAGCACCTGGCCGGAGGCATTGTTGCCGTTGGAAAACCGCATGTTGCCCGCCGCGAAGTCGGCATTGGAAATGTCCAGCGTGCTGGCCACCAGCCCTCCGACATTGACGCTGGAGCCGGGCGCGAACAGAATGCCCGCGGCGTTGACCAGGAAGACCTGGCCGTTGGCGTTGAGCTGGCCGTAGATGCGCGAAGCGTCGCTGGACATCACGCGGTTCAGCGCGATGGACGAGCGCGAGGGCTGCACGAAGTTCACCTTGGCCGCCGCGCCGATGTTGAAGGTATCCCACTGGGCCGTCAGCTTGTCGCTGAGCTGGTTGACGGTCAGCACATTGCCTGAGGCGGCGATGCTGCCCGAGCCCGTGACCACCTGCCCGTTGGTCGGCAAGGCGTTGCCCGGCAGCGCGTCAGCAAACACCCGGCCCGCCTGCAGGGCCAGGACAGCCAGCATGACGGAATTCAGGATAGGGCGGAAAGCGCGAGAAGAGCGGCGATGGACGGAATGCATGCGTGACTCTCTTTCTCAGAATGTCTCAGAACCTGTACTTGAAACCCAGGCCGTAGCCCGTAACGTCGGCGCCCACGCCCGGCGTGTTGCCGGCCGAGGCGAACACCGCACCGGTGCGGAAGTTGTAGTTCGCCGAACCCTCATTGCGGATGCGCGAGTACGTGCCGTAGACGCTGAGGTTTTTGCTGACCGTGCGGTTAAAGCCGACGGCGACCATGTTCGCCCCCAGCCCAGCGGTCGAGCAGGCGCGCAGCGCGGGGTCGTTGGACACCATGTCGCAACTGCCGGCCGAAGCGCGTCCCGCGCTGGCGCGCAGCTCCCAGGCGCCCAGGGTGTGGGTCACGCCGAACAGCCTGCCGCGGCGGCGGTAGCTTTGCAGGTCCAGCACCGTGTTGCCGGGAATCACGTCCGACTCGGCATAGGAGAGCTTGTCCAGCAGCATGGAAAAAGTCGTGGTGCCCACCGTGTAGCTGGCGCCGAAACTCACGGCCCAGTCGCGCGAGGAGGTGCCCTGCGTCACCGCCGTGGCCGAGGAGCCCACGCCGCGGTTGTTGCGGCCCAGGCTGGCGATGCCGAAGTACTGGTTGTGCTGCTCGTAAGCCAGGCCCAGTTTGAGCGGGCCGTTCACATAGGAAGCACTGAAACCCCAGACCGAGCCCGCGCCCAGGTCGGGCGCCGGCCGGCGTCCGTTGTTGGAATAGGCGATGCGCGCCGACAGGCCCCTCCACTCCGGCGTGGCGTATTGCCACACGCCGGGCTGCCTGCGTATGAAGGCCGCGTCGTCGTTGTTGGCGTCGCCCACCTCGGTGAGCGGGCCGGCCGAGCTGGACGAACCCACGCCCAGGCCCGGCGAGCCGATGATGCCGCCCGCGCCGCCTATGCCGTAGTCGTTGAAGGGATCGAACTTGGCCGTCATGTCGCGAAACGGCATGGTCCACTGGCCGTAGCGCACGGCCCCCCACTCGGGGCTGCGCAGGCCCACGCCCGCATCCTGCAGGCTGGTGGCCGCGTTGGATTCGGGGCGCTCGGAACTCGGTCCGGTCTTGGGCACGTATTTGTAGGCCACACCGGCCTCCACCTGCCAGAAGGCCTCCAGCCCGCCGCCCAGGCCCAGCGCGCCGCGCACGCCGATCGAGGAGGACGGGTCGCTGATGCGCAGGTAGGAAGGCAGTTGCCGCCCCGTCGGCGAGGCAGACTGAGTGGCGCCGCGCGGGCCGGCATCCGTCGCGCCGTCGCGCGCGACCTGCTCGAACTCCAGGCCGAAGCCGCCGAAAATTTCAAACTTGTCCGAACTCAGTTCCGCATTGTCCGAGAGCGAAGAACCCAGCCCCGCGAAGGCTTGCGGCGCACCGCTGAGCTGCAGCCACAGCGTCGGGCTGTGCGAGGACTCCACCGTGCTCGGCGTGCTGGTGGGCTTGAAGGCCACGCCGACGCTGACGGTCAGCGCCTTGGGCCGCGTGAAGACCAGGCCCAGGCCGGCGCCCTGCAGGCTTCGGTGGTTGCTCACCTGCGCCGGGTCCCAGGGATTTTTGTCGATGCGCACGCGGCCCGCGTCGTAAAAGAGAAAGCCCTCCACGCCGAAGCCGCCGAGCCGGCCCAGGCCGTGCCGCAGCTCCAGCCGCGACAGCCAGCCTTCGTCGCCCGCGCCCTCGCCTTGCGGGTAGGCGCGCACGCCGTTGGGTCCACCCAGGAAAAACTCTTCGGAGGAATCGAGGTTTTTCGAAGCCTGCTGGCCCGACAGCGAGGCATGCAGCGTGAAGCCGCCCGGCAGCGCCTGCAGGCGCGAGAGCGACCAGTTGAGCTTGCTGAAGCGGCCGTTGGTCATGGCCGAGCGGGCATCGAAGGCCGCGTCGGACATGGTGTCGCGGCTCAGCCTGCCGCGCGTCAGGCCCAGCGAATAGCTGGTCAGCGCGGGGTTGCCGGTGACGCCGTCGCGCCAGTCGCCGTAGAGGTCCAGCCTGGCCAGGGTCGATGATTTCTTCACGTCCAGGCCGGCCTGGTTGACGCGGTCTATGTAGTTTTTCTGTTCCAGCGAAAGCTGGCCCGTGAGATTGGCCTGCCTGCCGCGTATGAAAGGGTAGGCCACAAAGCCGCTAAGGCTTTCGCCCTCGCCGCTGGCATCCAGGGGCGCGAAATCGCGGCCGATCTTGTAGAGCAGGTTGGTATAGGCAACTCCCGCGCGCAGGCCGGAGCCGCCCAGGGGTGCCGACACGCCCAGGGTCTGCGCCGTCAGGCCTTCAAAGCTGGTGATGCCCTTGGCGCTCCAGGCTTCGCCCAGGCCCAGCCAGTCATTGGCCGACAGTTCCACCGTGAGCCGGTTGCGGCCGGTATAGCTGTTGCCCTGGTTGTCGAAGCCGAAGCGAGCCTGCGCCAGCGAGCTTTCGCTGATCCGCACCACCAGGTCGGCCGTGCCGGGTTGCGCACCCGCGCGCAGCACCGAGCGCACCGTGATGCCGGGAAGGTCCGTCAGCAGCAGGAGCGCACGCTCGAGTTCGGCTTCGCGTATCACCGCGCCGGGCGCCAGGCCGTCGATGAAGCGGCGCGCCACGGCCGGATCCAGGCGCACATTTTTGGCGGGCTCCATGGTGACCGTGCCCAGCCGGCCTTCCTGGATGTCGAGCCTGACGGTGCCGCCCACGATGTCCTGCGCGGGCAGGTTGGCACGCGCCACGAGAAAGCCGCGCTCGCGGTAAAAGCGGGTGATGCGCGCGGCGGCTTCGGCCAGCGCGTCAAAGCCGATCTCGCGGCCGGTAAATCCGCTGAGCTCCGCGGCGAGGGTTTGCGCATCGATGGAGTCGTTGCCGCTGAAGGCAAACTGCGTCACCAGCACCCGCGCGCCGGTATCGGCGGGTGGCGTGCGGCTGTCTTCCGCAGGTTTCTCGATCACCGACGGTGTGTCCGCCGGCGCCGGGTTGCTCAGGCCGGGCGACCGTTCACGGATGGACTCCAGCATGCGGCCGGCATCGGGCGCCTGCGCGAAGGCGCCATAACCGGAAAGCGCCAGCAGGCCGCCGATAACGCTGGGTTTGAAGGGCCTGCTCCTGGATCTGTTGACCTTGCTTGCTTGCATCTGCATCTGTAGTTCTCAATGGCTTTCCACCGGACGGCGCCGTGCGTGAAAGCGAAATCCCCCGCCGCATATTGGACGGGTATTTGCCTGCAAGGACCAGTTCGAAATACCCGACCTTATCCATAACCCAAGGTTATTTATTCCGGCGAAAAATATGTATCAGCGCCTGGGAGGGCCGCGGCTCGTTCACGCGGTCGATGCGGGGGTTTGCGCCTTCCCCCTCCGGGAGAAGGCGGGGATGAGGGCCAGCGGCAGCCTGGTGCCGCCGCGCCTCTGTGAAGGCCGGCAGCGCTCGCCCTGGCCCTCCCCCAGGGGGAGAGGGAATAAGAAAGAGAAAGGAGAAAGGGCCGTTAACGCGCGAGGAACTTGCCGAAGAAGGCCTGAGCGCGCCGCTTGCTGTCCTCGCTCGCCAGCTTGTTGGCCTCCACCGATTCACGCTTGCGGGTGGGCGTGTCGTAGGAATGCTCGACACCGGGATACAGCACGAACTGCCAGTCGCTGCCGTTGCGCACGGCAAGCTCCGAAAGCCGCTCGCAGCGCTCCGGGTTGACCTCCTCATCGTCCGTGCCGATCAGCAGCAGCATGGGTGCATAGCTGCGGTAGCTGCCGGCGAACTTGCGCATGACCTGCCCGCAGGCCGGGTACATGCTCAGGAAGGCACGAAAGCCCGTGGTTTCGGTCGGCGCCGTGATGCCGGGTGCTGTGGTGGAGGCCGCCGACAAAGTGGTGCTGCCGCCGTTGGACCAACCCTGCAGGAACACCTTGTCCTTGATGACGCCAGGCTGGGTGCGCAGAAAGCCGAGCGCGGCGTAGGCGTCCAGCGGGCGCACCGTGATTTCATTGACGCTGGCGGGCCGGCTGCCGTCGTTGGTGCCCGCCTCAAAGCCGCGCGCATAGCCGCGCGGGCCGAAGGAGTCCACCAGCAGCGCCACATAACCGCGTTCGACCCAGAATTTCACCCACATGGCGTGGCGCGAGGACAGGGAGTCCGCATCAAAGGTCCGCTTGAGCGTCGAATACAGGCCGCCGCGCCCGTGCAACATCACCACGGCGGGGTGCGGGCCCGGTGTGTCGGGCGCGTATTGGTAGGCCACCAGCGTCGTCTTGCCGTCCCCGCTCAGGAAATTCACGGTTTGCGCTTTCTGCGCCCATGCCGCCGGACAGGCCAGCAGCAGCATGCCGAACAGCGCGGCCGGAAGTTTCAAACCAGTGGAAAAGAGGCGGGGCAATGCGGGCATGGGAGGCGTGCGCTTTCAGGCAGGTGGTCGGCAAGGAATAAGTTGGCGGCATCATGGCAAACGAAACCGCAGGGCGTCAAGCCCGCCGCGCGCGCGTTCGGGCAGCGCTCCAGAGGGGCCCATAACCCCAGGTTATCTGGCGCGCGCAAATGTGATAAGGCCTGCCGCCTCGCCCACCTAGGATGGCGGCTTCAACGCCGGCTTCGGCCCCGCGGACTCTCCTTTCGCAATCCATCCAGAAAGCATTCCATGATCCATACCTATACCGAGGCGGATGTCCTGCGCACCGTCGGCTGGCGTGAAGTCCTGCAGGACTTGCCGCCGGCCTTTGAATCCCTGCGCAGCGGCGACGCGGCCATCCAGGCGCGCCAGCGCATCGACTGCGGCCACTGGAAACTCAGCGGCATGGGCGCGCTGTGGGAGAGCCGGGGCGTCGCCGCGTATAAAACCTACACCAGCCTCAACGGCCGGTTCGACTTTCTCGTCAACCTCTTCGATCTCGCCCGGCAGCAGCATCACGTGATGCCGGCGGCGGAAATCACGCGCGCGCGAACCGCGGCCATGACGGCCTGGGTGGCGCGAAGAATCACCCGGTTGGGCGCCAGGAAAATGGCGCTGTTCGGCCTGGGCATCCAGGGTCGCACCCATTTGGAGGCCTTGCAGGAAACCGTGCGTTTTTCCGAGATCGCCGTCGTCGACACGGCCGACGTCTCGCAGGCTTGCGCAGCGTTTTCCGCGCGCTACGGCATGGCGGTGCGGCAGGTTTCACCGCAGGAGGCCGTGGCCGGCGCGGACCTGGTGGTCACCGTGACGCGCTCCAAGCAGCCGCTCTTCGACGGCGCATGGCTGCAGCGCGGCGCGGCCATCTGCGCGGTGGGCACCAGCCTGCCCAGCGGCACCGAGATCGACCAGGTCAGCCGCGCGCGCAGCGACCGCGTCATCGTCGAGTGGAAACCGCAAAGCCTGGTGGAAGCCGGCGAGATCGTCATGGGGCTGGCCGACAAAAGCCTGGACATCTCGCAGATCAGCGACCTGCCCGAGCTGCTGGGCAATCAGGAACCCTGGCGCCGCTCGCCCGAAGAGATCATTCTCTTCAAGGCCGTCGGCGTGGGCCTGAGCGACCTGGTCGCCGCCAGGCGTGTGGTGGAAGGCATGCGCGGCCAGGCCGCAGTGAAAGAAGCCGCGCAGGCCAGCCAGTACTAGGCCTGCCCTAGCCGGCCAGGTCGCCTTGCGCCTTTTGCAGCTCGGCGCCCACGCATTGCGTGAGCGCGCGCATGACGTCGGTGACGGCCGCGGCCTTGAGGTACATCGCGCAAACCGGGAACTCGGCGCGCGGTTCCAGCGGCAGGACCTTGAGCTTGTCGGAGAAGAACTTGGCGCTGGCCGAATCCACAATCGCCACGCCCTGGTTCAGCTCGGCCAGCCGCACCGCCATCTGGTAGGTGCGCACCGCGGTCTTGCCCTGCTGCCAGTTGAAGCGGTTGGCATAGCGCGAATAGATGCGGCCCAGCGGGTCCTTGCCCGAAAGTTCTATCAACTCCATGGTCGCCAGCGCCTCGGCCGAGATGGACTTGTTGCGCGCATACTTGCCCAGCCGCGCGGGCAAGCCGGCGGCGACCAGTTGCAGGTGGCCTATCTCCACGGAATCCAGCGAGGGATGCAGCGGCGGGTCGAAGGCAATCGCCAGGTCCACCTCGTGCATCAGCAGCTTTTGCATCATGTCCTCGGTGTGGCCGGTGTTGAGTTCGCTGCGCATCTTGGGAAACAGTTTGCGGGCCGCCAGCAGCGCGTGCGGCAGCACGCTGTTGGCCAGCGACGCCACGGCCGCCACGCGCACCGCCTTGTCGGCGCCCAGCTTGAGGTTGCGCGCCAGTTCGCGCACGGCATCAAGCCCGCCCGCGGCTTGCTCCACAACCGGGGCCAGCGCGTGCGTCTCCCGGGTTGCCACCAGGCGCTTGCCTTCACGCTTGAAGAGCGCGAAACCGACGGTTGCCTCGGCGTGCTGCAAGGCCTTGGTGACGGCGGGCTGGGACACGTGCAGCAGGCGCGCCGCGCCGCTGATGGTGCCGGTGCGCAGGATGGCCTGCAGGACTTCAATGTGGCGGGTTCTCATGGCGGCTGTGTTGTTCTGGCGCGCCATGCACGGGGCGAAATCCCTGGTGAAGGCACCGGCTCATTTTGCACTGAAACCGCTGCGCACCTAGTCTTCGGTTTTGTACTGCAGCGCCAGGGCCTTGGCCAGGTCCAGGAAATTCTTTTCGGCCGGCGAGTTGCTGTCCTGCCGGCTCACCAGGGTGACGGGCGCCATCAGCGCGGGCCTGGCATTGCGGATGCGGCAGTACACCACGCTCTGCCGGTGAAAGTCCTTCATCGACGCGGGCACGACCGAAACGCCCGCGCCGGCCGCGACCAGGCTGATGTTGGTCAGCATGCGTTCGACCTCCGAGGCGATCTTCAGGGTGAAGCCCGCTCTTTCGCAGGCTTCGATCAGGTTTGAATACATGCCCGGCGCGCCGCGCCTGCGCACCAGGATGAACTCCTCGTCGGCCAGGGACTTCAAGTCGATGACAGGCATCCTGCCTTTGGCAGCGCCCGCCAGCAGCGCGTGGCCCACCGGCAGGATCAGCAGCATTTCTTCTTCCAGCAGAGAGAAGAAGTTCACGCCGCGCGGATGGCTGACGGGTGAGCGCAGGATTGCGACATCGACCCTCCCCCTGTCTATGTGTTCGGTCAACTCGGCCGCATTGGCTTCCCTCAGCTCAAGGTGGACATGGGGACAGGCATCGCGATAGGCCCGGATGACCGCCGGAATCAAGGGGTGGGCGGCGGCCGAACTGGTAAAGCCGATGGCCAGCGTGCCTTCAAAACCCTGCGCGGCGCGCGCGGCCCGGGCCGAGGCCTGCTCGACGCCGCGCAATATGGCCTGGGCTTCCTTCACGAACACGGCGCCGCCGGCCGTCAGTGCCGCGCCTTTGGGATGGCGGCGAAACAGCTCGAAACCCAGCTCTTCTTCCAGCAGTCGGATTTGATGGCTCAGGGGCGGCTGCTGCATGTTCAGGCGCTCGGCGGCGCGCGTGAAATGCTGCTCCTCGGCAACCATCAGGAAGTAGCGCAGGTGTCTCAGCTCCATCGCGTCGGTCCATCTTTTTTTTGTATTGGAAGTACCCTCCAGGGATTCTAGGTATGTGCCCGCGTCACCGGGTGACACCTCGGCGTCTTTACACTTGCCGTCCATCCCTGGAAAACAACCGTATGGCGCGGCTCGCCGGGGCTCTGGGGAAGATCGCCCGTAGACTGGGCGATCGATGAGCAGAATCAGGACAACGCTTCGCCATCCCATCTCGCTGATGGCGATCGCCTTTACCGCCGGCATGCTGCAGGGGCACTTTTTCCCCTCGGCCGGCGCGCTGATGAAACCCCTGAGCGATGCATTCCTGCGCCTGGTCGGCATGCTCATCGGCGTGCTGATTTTCTGCCTCGTGGTCTCCGGCATCGCCGGCATGCGCAACAAACTGCATGCCACGCAGGTCGGCATCAAGGCCATCGTCTATTTCGAGGCCATGACCCTGGTCTCGCTGGCGTTGGGGATTCTGGGCGCCACGCTGCTGGCGCCCGGCAAAGGCTTCGAGCCGCTTTTCGCCGCCGATGCCGCCGGCGCCGTGCAACGCGCGGCGCCCACGCCGGCCACGGAAAGCACCGTCAAGTTCTTTCTCGACATCGTCCCCTCGACATTTGTGGGCGCCTTCGCCGGCAACAGCAGCCTTCAGGTCCTGCTGCTGGCGCTGCTGTCGGGCATCGCGCTGGGCCACGTGGGCGAGCGCGGCCGCGGCCTGCTGGAGCTTGTCGAGTCCGTGCAGCAGGTGTTGCAGGGCATGGTCGGCATGGTGCTGAAACTGGCGCCGCTGGCGGCCTTCGGCGCCATGGCCTTCATGATTGGCCGCTACGGCATCTCCTCCATGCTGCCGCTGCTGCATTTCGTCGCCGCGATCTACCTCGTGAGCATCCTGTTCGTCTGCGTCATGCTGGGCCTGCTCGCCCGCGCCGCCGGCTGCAACATCTTCCGCCTCATCGCCTATGTGAAGGAAGAGCTGATGCTGGTCTTCTTCACCAGTTCATCGATCGCCGCCCTGCCGGGCCTGGTCGCCAAGCTGGAAAAAATGGGTTGCGCCCAACCGGTGGTGCGCCTGATGCTGCCGACGGGCTACAGCTTCAACCTGAGCGGCAGCAACATCTACATCGCGATGGCGGCGATCTTCCTGGCGCAGATATCGCACGTCGAGCTGGGCTTCTGGCCGCTGCTCTCGCTGCTGGGCATCGCGATGCTGACGTCCAAGAGCGCCACCAGCATCGCCGGCTCGGCCTTTGTAGCCCTGACGGCGACCCTGGCCAGCCTGAACCTGATCCCGGTAGCGGGCATTGTCCTGCTGCTGGGCATAGAGCGGCTGATGAAGTGCCGCTCACTCACCAACGTGATCGGCAATTGCGTGGGCTGCGTGGTCGTGTGCGCCTGGGAAAAAGCGCTGGACCGCGACGCCATGGATCAGGCCTTGTCGGGCAAGGCTCTCTCGGCCGCCGCCGGCTAGTTGCTCGCGGCCAGGAAGATTTTTTGGGCGACGTCACGCGACTCGAAAATGTCGGCTGCTCCGTGGCCCGCCTTGGGCACCACCATGGCCTCGCGCGTCACCGGCGTCTGCCATTTCCGGGCCAGGAATTGTTCGTAGCGCATGAAGTTCCGGTGCCGGTCCAGGCGGTCCGTGCCCTGCGTGGCCGCGCCGCAGGATTTGTCGAGTGATTCATAGGCGGGGTCGTTGTCCTCCGCACCCACCAGGTAAAGCACCTGGCGCGCCGCATAGCGCTTGAACAGCTGTTCGCCATCCAGGCCCTGCCCGTAGGGGACCATGTTGGCCAGGCCGTAGCGAAAGTTGTTGTAGCCGGGGCAGAGGACGCTGTTTGCCGGCTTGAAGTCCCCGCCTTCGGGGCGGTTGGCGTCCAGGTACAGGTAGGACGACGGGCTGGAGACCACATAGCGCACGCGTATGCCCGCCTTGCGCAGCGACTCTTCGCTGTTGTTCAGCACGGCATAGCGCTGCATCAGTTGCCCGCCCGCCGAGTGGCCGATGAAGACGATTTCCTTGAGCACCGGAAAGCGCTTGCCCGCGCTCAGGTAACGGGCGATGTCGTCCAGCACGCCGCAGGAATTGACGGCCTCCTTGCCGCGCGAGGGCTGGCACTGCATCCAGTTGCCACCGCCCCAGAGCGGGATGTTCGGGTCGGGCGATGCATCCGACGCCGTCAGGAAATGCGGCACCAGCAGCACGGTGCTGGAGGCATCGAGCCGCGCCGCCTGCAACAAGCCCAGGCCCACGCCAAAGTAGCGGTCCGCATCGCGCTGCACGCCGTGCACAAACACCACCGCCCGCTGGATGCCGGCATCCGGGTGGCGCAGGTCAATGTTGGAATACACCGCAAAGGGATAAGCCGTGCCCGCGGCCTCCAGGTCAATCACCTGCTCCTTGGGCAGGCCGGCGGCCTTCTCCGCCGCGGCGAAAAGACGCACACAAAAGAAAGCCAGGCCCACGGCCACGACCACTTGCAGCCACCTGTTGCGAACGCACGCCATGCCGAATCCCGCCTCATCAAAAATAGCCGTATCGAAAAGGCTTGGCGCGTCGTAGCCGAATACCGGCACTCCGATATACGCACACAAATGGACGACGAATCCCACGCTTCTTTCCCACCTCTGCTGGCATCCGGAAGGCGCCAAGTTGTAACAACTTGCAAATCCCGGCGCTGTTTTCGGGCGATTCTAGGAAGGCAGGTGCCGCCTGTACAGTATTCTGATTCGCGCTGGTTGATACTTTTAAAGTATCTAAAACAACCCACTGACAGGCTTCACTTCGTGAGATACAGAACCTCGTGCGCCTCCCATGGCATTGGGATCTCCCATCGATGCAGCATGCGCGCAAGGTCTTTGTTGCTGAGGGTTGTATCGCGTTTGCTGTTACGCGAAAACACCACCGGCTCAGCAGCCTCAAGATAGACAAGCTTCACACTTGCGTTGTATGCGTAGAGCAGGTCCAGGGTCCGTGTCCGCATCTCCAGCGACAAGTGCGTTGCATTCCAGACGAAGGGGGATCGCCTCCGCAGCAATTCCTTGGCCTTGTCCACAGCGTGGTGCGCGGCCTTTCCATCGTTCTGCCCATGCTTGAGGCCGAGATCAGCCTTCGCGTCATCGAACGACACAACCGGCAATCCCTTGGCGTTGTTGCTTACCCAGGTGTCCTTGCCTGAAGCCGGCATGCCGCACATCACGATGACTTCGCTGCCCACCTCCTTGTGAAGCGCAAAGCTCGGGTCTATCTTCTTTCCCCTTGCGTACAGAAGCCGCGTGTGGGCATCCGCAGCCTCCCAGGGACGATTCCAACAGCCCTGTTCGCGCGCGAGCTCCTCGAAGAGCTCAATATCGGCAAGATGGCTCGCCTGGTCTTCGCAGATCCTGCCACGCATATCGGCCCGGGCCACGCAAGCGAGCTCGGATACATCGAGCTCCCAGGACAACCGGCGCACGATGAACTCGGGAGTTTCTGCACGCCGGCTGTCAAAGGCCCAGAACGGCAGCTGGTGAACAGCAATGATGCGGCAGGCAGACTCCCGAAGCTCGAACGGCATCTCCGCTTTCCACAACAGGATGCGGGCGTCAACAGCACCTCGTTTGGAATGACCGGGCTGGCCAATGGCACCCGTCACCGGATCGACGACAGTGGTGTCAGGCTTCGCGATGTCATGCAGCAGTGCGGCAATGAACATCACTTGCCGGCGAGGCTCTGCCGCGTTCTGCCACGCGGGATCGGCCAGTAACGCGTCAAGGACAAGCCGGGTGTGAACCCCGACGTTTCCTTCGGCATGGTGGCGCGTGTCCTGCGGGGTGCGTTCGAGCGCAAGAAGCCCCGGAACCAACTCACAGAGCAATTGCCAGTCGTAGGTGCTGTCCGGCGAAGGGATCAGCGCTTTCAAATCTTTCCAGTTCATGATTGTTCTCCTTTCGGCACGACGTGCCGGCTCGGTTTCAGGTGCAACGTCAGCATCACGGCATCGCCTCAACGAAGGCTTTTGGGTCGAACTCGCGCAGCTCTCTGAGAGAAGAGATGGTCTTCAGCCCGAGTTGCTCCCAGCCAATAGCCGGCACTGGCGCGTAAAGATCGACACCTTCGGCCAACAGGTTCGGCAGCATCGGTCTTGCAAGATGATGCGATCCCGAATCGAGAATGGTCTGGGTGAAGCCTGGTCTCACAAACTTGTAGCGAGCCTCGACGAAATCGTCGTTCTCCACTTTCAGGTACAGGCCCTCGGACTCGTCCTGCTGGTTGGTCTGCTTCCACGCCAAATCAAGAGGCAGCCCTTCGCGCAGTACCTGCCGCTCGAAATTGGCGCGCCAGTTGCGGCTCTTTGCCAACGATCTGTAGATCAGCTTTTTCAGCTGCCTGAGATCGGCGGGCATCACACCCGCGTAGAGCACCGGCACCGATACGATCGGCAGTTCCCGAAGCATTTCCTGCCGTCGTTTCGTCGACAGGAATTTCCCAGAGCGCCGGTCAAGCAGGTCGAACTCCAAAAGCAGATGCGGCAACCTGTCATACCAGACGGAATGCTTGGCATACATGGCCTCGCCGTACAGCACCCAGCGGTCTTCAAGCTGGGACAGCAGTGAATCAGCGTGGGCACGGGCCCATGGCTTGAGCCAGTTGAACTGGCGCTCACTCCAGCCGCCCACCAAGTAGTGGCCGCGAGATTGCAAAAGCAGCTCGCCGCCTTCGCTGAACGAGATGCCGCAGTTCGCCGCATCCATCTTCTCTTCGATAACAACTTTCTTTCCAGCCAATGCTGCAAGCGGAATCTGGTCTGATCCGTCGTCGCCCTCTTGCAGACGCGATCCCTCAAGGTGCGCAGTACGTGGGTATTTCGCCAGTTCGAGCGATTGAATGTGTTCCATGGTCGTCTCCATGCGGCAGGCCACCGGCAACGCAGTCAAATGCGAGCAGGGGTGGCAAAGCCGCGGTTCAATGATGTGAACCGACGACGGGAATGAGAATAGGACGCTTGTGCGTCTCAGCCGATCATGGCGCTGAAGCGCCATATTGCTCAGTGTGTCTCGCCCGGATCGCGAACCGTTTCAACTTCCCACAGGTGCATGGCGTGCCTTGTGGAACGGAGAGGGTTCGCGTCTGGTGAAGACGCGGTCGTCGGTTAGAGGATGACGGGGGCGCGGGACACGTTGAGCTCCAAGCCTCAGGAGGCATAGGTGAATAAAGGCCGTGATCATAGCGCTTGCTCTGGAAAAAGCAGGCCATGATTTCGCAATCTGTGTCTAACTTGCCACAGACTGCGCTGAAAGCCACCTTGATACGGCGTGTGTCGCGAGGAGGCCTCAAGTCCTCAGCAACACGCTTGCGTGATGGCTACTCAGCGGCAAGCCCCCTTATCCAGCATCCGCTTGCCGCGAGCGCGGCCCGCTGACGACCTGCAGCACTCCGCAACCTTCAGCTGCTTGACCTGCATCAAGTCTTTCCCGGCGCGCCGCTCGCATAGTGAAGGGGCCAAACAGGCATAAGACCAAGGAAAGCCCATGAAACGCATCCTCTCGCCCAGCGCCATCGCGGCCGCCGTCAGCGCCCTGATCGCCCCACTGCCCGCCTACGCCCAACCTGCTGCGCATTCGGCGCAGACCGCTGCCACCGCCAGCCCCGTGGCGGCAAGCGCTGCGACCAGGCGCTATGAATTGCACACCAACATCGTGGACGGCAAGATGGTTTTCGTCGACAACAAAGGCCAGGTGAATCCGGTCCTCGCGGCAAACACCGGCGATACTGTCGAGGTCGTGCTTGAAAGCGGCGAAGGCGCCGAGCACGACATGGTGATTCCGGAACTGAACGTGGCGTCGGCCAAATTCAGCGCGGCCAGCGGCAAGACGACCCTGCGGTTCAAGGTTTCGCGCTCCGGCACATTTACCTACTACTGCTCCATCCCCGGCCACCGGCAGATCGGCATGGAAGGCCGGCTGCAGGTCAGCGGCTCCGCCGGCACCCAGGCCGACGCATCGGCTCCCGGCAAGGACACCGGACAGGCAGCGCTTGCACTGTACACCCCGGCCCCCGTCCCGCAGCGCCCGGCCGACGCTTCCGCCGTCAGCGTGGCGGCGAACCCGGCCGCTGTGCCGGCCGCCATCGGCGCCCGGGCGCCCCAAACGCTGAAGTACCGCATGGAAACCGTTGAGCTGCCCGGCAAGCTCGACGACGGCACCACATTCACCTACTGGACTTTCGACCGGCAGGTGCCGGGCCCCATGCTGCGTGCCCGCGTGGGCGACACCATTGAACTCACACTGGCCAATGCGCGCGACAGCAAGATGATTCACTCGATAGACCTGCACGCGGTGACCGGAGGCCATGGCGGTGGCGAGCATACGCAGGTCGCGCCCGGCCAGGAAAAAACCGTCACTTTCAAGGCGCTCAACCCGGGCTTGTATGTTTACCACTGTGCCACGCCGCTGGTGCCGCAGCACATCGCCGCGGGCATGTACGGCATGATCCTGGTCGAACCCGAGGGCGGCCTGGCCAGGGTGGACCGCGAGTACTACGTCATGCAGGGCGAGATGTACACAGGCCGGCCGCACGGCGCCAAGGTGCACCAGGAGGCCGACCTTGAAAAAATGGCCAACGAACTGCCCGACTACTACGTGTTCAACGGCGAGGTCGGTGCCTTGAGCAAGACCCACAAGCTGCGCGCCAAGGTCGGGGAGACCGTGCGCATTTACTTCGGCGTCGGCGGTCCCAACAAGATTTCGTCCTTCCACGTGATTGGGGAAATCTTCGACAAGGTCTACAGCGAAGGTTCCTTCACCGGCCTGAAAAATGACGTGCAGACGACACTGGTGGCACCCGGCGGCGCGACCATCGTCGAGCTGAAAGTCCAGCACCCCGGCAACTACCTGCTGGTGGACCACGCACTGTCGCGTGCCGGCAAGGGCGCGGTAGGCCTGCTCGAAGTCACCGGCGAGCCGGTGCCAGGGGTTTACAAGGCCGGCAGCTTGTAGTCCCGTCCGGGTTGCGGCTTATTCCGCATCCGGCTGCCGCGCCGGTGCCGCATCCGCGAATGCGGGCAAGGCCTGGCAGTTGGCGAACACCTTCAGCACCGTCGGGCACGACGACAGGTCGACATTGAAACGCTGCGCGCTGAAGACCTGGGGCACCAGGCAGCAGTCGGCCATGGTGGGCGTGTCGCCGAAGCAGAAGGCGGACGCGGGGCGGCGCGCCAGCTCCGCCTCCACGGCCTGCAGGCCCGCGGTGATCCAGTTCGAGATCCAGGTGGACTTGGCCTCCTCGCTCGCGCCCAGCGTGCCGCTGAGGTACTTGAGCACGCGCAGGTTGTTGAGCGGGTGGATGTCGCAGGCGATCTCCAGCGACAGCTGGCGCACAAAGGCGCGGTCGCCCGGCGCCTTGGGCAGCAACGGCACCTCGGGGTAGGCCTCTTCAAGGTATTCCATGATGGCCAGCGACTGGCTGATCCGCACATCGCCGTCGATGAGCACCGGCACCAGGCCCTGCGGATTGAGCGCGCGGAAGGCATCGGCGAACTGCTCGCCGCCATTGCGCGTCAGGTGCACAAACACCTGCTCGGCGACCAGGCCCTTGAGGTTCATGGCGATGCGCACGCGGTAGGCCGCCGAACTGCGGAAGTAGGTGTGAAGAATGCGGGTCATGGTGGGAAGCCTTGCGGTGGGATGTATTGCAACTGGATGTATGACGCCTGAATGTCGTCAAACACCCATGTACTGGTGAACGATAGCCGGATTGTCCTGCAGCTCCGCGGAACTCCCCTGCCATACCACGCGGCCCTTCTCGATGACGACGTGGCGGTCGGCCAGGCCCAGCAAGGCCTTGACGTTCTTGTCGATGACGATCTGCGAGAGGCCGTCGCCCCTGAGCTGCGCCAAGGCACGCCAGATCTCCTGGCGTATCACCGGCGCCAGGCCTTCGGTCGCTTCGTCGAGCACCAGCAGGCGCGGGTTGGTCATCAGCGCGCGGCCTATGGCCAGCATCTGCTGCTCGCCGCCGGAAAGCTGCGAGCCGAGGTTGCCGCGTCGCTCCTTCAGGCGCGGGAAAAACGCATAGACGCGATCCAGGTCCCAGGACCTGCCGCGCCCTTTTTTGTCGTCGCGTGCCGTGGCGATGAGGTTTTCTTCCACCGTGAGGTTGGGAAACACCTGCCGCCCTTCCGGCACCAGGGCCAGGCCCTGGCGCGCGATGCGGTGCGAAGGCAGTTTGTCGGCGCGCGCGCCATCGATGGTGATGCTGCCCGCGGCCACGGGCAGCATGCCGAACAGGCACTTCACCGTCGTCGACCGGCCCATGCCATTGCGGCCCAGCAGGGTGACTACCTCGCCGGCCGCCACCTCAAAGGAAATATCGAACAGCGCCTGCGCATGGCCGTAGGACGCCTGCAGGCCGTTGACGGACAGGAAGGCACTCATGCGGATACTCCTGAGGGGACGGACGAGGCATGCGGCATGGGTGCGGCGAATTCCTCTTCCTCGCCGAGGTAGACGGCGCGCACCTCCGGATGGTTGCGGATCTCGTCGGGCGTGCCGGTGAACAAAATCTTGCCGTAGACCAGCACGCTGATGCGGTCGGCCAGCGCGAAGACGGCTTCCATGTCGTGCTCGACCAGCAGGATGGTGTACTTGCGCTTGAGGCGCTGCAACAGCGCGATGACGGATGCGGATTCCTGCACGCTCATGCCGGCCATGGGCTCGTCAAGCAGCAAAAACTCTGGGCCCGCGGCCAGGCTCATGGCGAGTTCCAGCTGCCGGCGCTCGCCGTAGCCGAGGTCGCCCGCCGGCACATCCAGCCGGTGCGTGAGGCCGGTGGCCTCCAGCGCCTCTTCGGCAAAGCCGCGCGCGGCCTTGTTGCCCAGCAGCGGCGCCCAGAAACCGAAGGCGTGGCCGCGCGAGCCGAGGGCGGCGAAGGTGGCGTTCTCGCGCACGCTGAAGTCCTCGAAGATGGAGGTGATCTGGTAGGAGCGCAGCAGCCCGCGCCGGGCGCGTTCATGGATGGGCAACTGGGAAACATCCTGCCCCTTGAACCAGACGCTGCCGCTGTTGGGCTGCAGCTCACCCGAGAGCTGGTTGATCAGGGTGGTCTTGCCGGCGCCGTTGGGGCCGATGATGGCGTGCAGCTCGCCCTCGCCGATGTCCAGCGACACCGCGTCGGTGACCAGCAGCGCGCCATAGCGCTTGGTGAGTGCTTCGGTGCGAAGTACGCTGGCCATCATGCGGCTCCTTCGGGTACCGCGCGGGCCGGCGCCGCGGCAGACGTTGGCGTGGCAGGGGCTACCGGTGCCGGCCGCGCATCGAAACGCTGCAGCAGGCCGATGATGCCGCGCTTGCCGAGCAGCGCGACGATGACGATCAGCGGGCCGAAGACCACCATCCAGTGTTCCGTCACGCCCTTGAGGAGTTCTTCCAGCCCCAGGAAGACCAGCGCGCCCATGAGCGGGCCGAACACGGTGCCCAGGCCGCCGATGACGACGATGACGATCAGCTCGCCCGATACCGACCAGGCCAGGGTGCTGGGCGAGGCGAAGGCATTCAGGTTGGCCAGCAGCAGGCCGGCCATGCCGCAGAGCATGCCCGAGATGACATAGGCCAGCAACTGGTAGCGCAACACCGGAATGCCGGCTGCGCTGACACGCCGCGCATTCTCCTTCGCGCCACGGATCACCATGCCGAAGGGCGCGACGCGCAGGCGCGCCAGCCATGCGATGGACAGCACCAGCAACACAAAAGCCGTGACGTAAACATGGGTCGCGGAGGACAGGTCCACCGGGCCGAAACGGCTGGTCAGCGCGATGGACATGCCGTCGTCGCCGCCGTAGTTTTTCAGGCTCACGAAGAGGAAATAGCCCATCTGCGCGAAGGCCAGCGTGATCATGATGAAGGCGATGCCGCTGGTGCGCAGGCTGATGGCGCCGGTCACCAGCGCCACCAGGCCGCACGCCGCCAGGCACAGCGCCAGGTGCACCCAGCCGCTGCCCACACCGTGGAAGGAAGCCAGGCCCACCGCATAGGAGCCCAGGCCCAGGAAGAGCGAGTGCCCGAAGCTCACCAGGCCGCCATAGCCCAGCGCGACATTGAGGGCGCAGGCCGCAATCGCATAAATGATGATGCGCGCGAAAAACGCCACGTAAAAGGACTTGCCCGTCGCCTCAGCCACAAAGGGCACGGACGCGAGCAGCAGCAACACCAGCAAAGGCACCCACTGGCTGGGCCGGGAAAGAATGGATTTCATGCGCTCACCTCAGCTGTTCGCGGGGAAAAGCCCTTGCGGGCGCCAGGCCAGCACCACCGCCATCAGCAGGTAGACCAGCATGGAGGCCAGCGCGGGGCCGGCGGCATCGGCGAAGGACCGTTCGGTCACCTGCCGCAGCATGAAGGGCAGGAACACGCGGCCCATGGTGTCGACAATGCCGACAATGAGCGCGGCGTAGAACGCGCCGGTGACGGAGCCTATGCCGCCGATGACGATGACCACCAGCGTGGTGATCAGCACCGACTCGCCCATGCCCGACTGCACCGAGAGGATGGGCCCGGCCATCGCACCGGCCAGGCCCGCCAGCATGGCGCCGACAGCAAACAGCATGGCATTGAGCAGGCGGATGTTGACGCCGAGCGCCGACACCATGGACGGGTTCACCGCGCCGGCGCGTATCAGCATGCCGATGCGGGTCTTGTTGATGAGCAGCCAGGAACCCAGCGCCACCAACAGGCCCACCACGATGATGGCGAAGCGGTAGGCGGGATAGGTGAAGCCGAAGATGTCGATGGCGCCGCCCAGGAACTCCGGGACCTGCAGGAACACCGGCTGCGATCCCCAGACCATGCGCACCAGCTCGTTGAAAAACAGCACCAGGCCGAAGGTGGCGAGCACGTGGTCGAGGTGGTCGCGCCGGTAGAGCCGCGCCACGGCGATGAACTCCAGCGCCAGGCCCAGCAGCAGCGAGCCTCCCATCGCCGCCGCGACGGCCAGGCCGAAGGAGTTGGTGTAGGCAAATACGCTGGCCGCGAAGTAAGCGCCCATCATGTAGAGCGAGCCGTGCGCCAGGTTGACGAAACTCATGATGCCGAAGACGAGTGTCAGCCCCGCCGCCAGCAGGAACAGCAGCACGCCGTACTGCAGCCCGTTGAGCAGTTGCGCGAAGACGATGGTGCTGCTCATGGCGTCACTTCAGCGCGCACTGCGTGTGGTAGGCGTCGACCTGTTTCGTGAGCGGCGTGGCGACCAGCTTGCCGGCCACCGTGCTGCCGGACTTGACGGTCTCGAAGGCGTAGTAGTTCTGGATGGGCAGGTTGTTGTTGTTGAACGCGAAGGGGCCGCGCACCGATTTCACCTCGCTGCCGGCCGCCTTGACGGCGGCGGCCAGGGCCTTGTTGTCGCCGGGTTTGGCCTTGGCCAGCGCGATGTTCAGCACCTGGGCTGCGTCATAGGCGGTGGCGGCATATTCGCTGGGCGTGCGCTTGTATTTCGCTTCGAAAGCGGCGACGAATTTTTTGTTCTCCGGTGTGTCGAGGGCCGCGTCCCACATGGCGCCGCTGATGCTGCCCACGGCCGCATCGCGCAGGGCCGGCAAAGTCGTGCCATCGACGGTGAACACCGAATACAGCGGGATGGATTTCATGAGCCCGGCCTGCGCCATCTGCTTGACGAAGTTCACGCCCATGCCGCCGGGGTAGAACACAAAGAGCGCGTCGGGCTTGGCCGCCTGCAGCTGCGCGAGTTCGGCGGCGTAGTCGGGCTGGTTGACCTGGGTATAGACCTCGTCGACGACCTGGCCCTTGAAGTAACGCTTGAAGCCAGCCATCATGTCCTTGCCGGCCTGGTAGTTCGGCGCCATCAGGTAGACCTTCTTCACGCCCTTGTCCTGCGCGAACTTGCCCATGGCTTCGGCGGCGCCGTCGTTCTGCCAGGCGGTGGAGAACACATTGGCCTTGCAGCCGGCTCCGGCCACTGGCGACGGGCCGGCGTTGGTGGCGATGGCCACGGTACCGGACTCGGCGATGCGCGGCATGCTGGCCATGAGCACGTTCGAAAAGCTCAAGCCCACGATGGCGTCGACCTTATCCTTGTCGATGAACTTGCGCACGATCTGGCCGCCGATTTCGGGCTTGAGCTGGTCGTCTTCCTTCAGCACGGTCGCCGGCTGGCCGCCAAGTTTGCCGCCCAGCTGTTCAAGCGCGAGCATGAAACCATCGACCTGGTCCTGGCCCACCACGGCCACGGGGCCGGACAGCGGCGCCATGATGCCTATGGTGGCTGCCGAGGCGGTGGAACTTGCCACCGCGGCAGCGGCGAGTACGGTGGCGGCGAAGGCGCCGCGGCGCAGGGAAGTCGTGGTGTGTGTCATGGTTTGTCTCGTTTTAATTAAAGGGTTGGCGGGATTGCCGGGGTACTGTGGATCGAACAGGAGCCGTCACCGCGCCACTGCCTCGGCGGGATGTGCGTGACGGATAAAAATGAGAAACGGATGGCGCCGGGCTTACTCGCGCAGCTGCAGGTAGACGCGCCCGCCCTCGATGCGGACCGGGTAGCTGCGCAGAGCCTCCGTGACGGGCTCGCAGCTGGCGCGGCCGTCGCGGACGTCGAATTTGCCCTGGTGCAGCGGGCACTCGATCTCAAAGCCGTCGAGGAATCCGTCGCACAGGCGCGCATGCCCATGGGTGCAGATGTTGTCGGTGGCGTAGACGCTGCCTTCGACCTTGTAGAGGGCAATGTCGCGCCCGGCAACCTGCAGGCCGATGACGTCGTCTTCGGGAACGCCGTCTTCAGCGGCGGCATCAATCCATTCGGTGGGGGTGTCGCTCATGGTGCTGTTGTCCTTGGGGTTGTCGGTGGTTTTCAGATCGGGTAGATGATGGAGTTCGGGATCATCTCGCTGTCGTACACGCAATGGCGTGACGCGAACCTGAGCCCTTCGGGCGTGCGCACGACGACATCCAGGTAGCGGCCGACGTTGAACACGGTCGACTCCTGCGACAGCTTGGTGCGGAACACCGCGTAGTTCGCCTCGACTTCGAAGCGGCCGGCCTCGGCCTTGTGCACCAGCGGCGCGCCGACAACGTGGCGCTGGTAATAGGGGTCGTGGAACAGGGTTTCGCGGATGCCGTACACGCGGTCTTTCAGCATGCCCTTGCTCTCGAAGAGCAGCGTGGCCAGCGGGAAGCCGCGCTCGTGGTTCTCGCGCGGGATCAGCTTGTAGACGCAGTCCTCGATGAAGAACTCGGGCCAAAGATCCCAGTGGCCGGAGTCGACGGCCTGCGCATACGCGGCATAAAGCTGCGACAGCTCCAGGTAGTCGGCAAAACTGATATCGGCCGGGGGCGCCGCATTCATGAGGCCTTGGGTTTTGTGGTCGTCGCTCATGCCTGGGCCTCCATCACCTTGCGCCAGTATTCGTACATGCCGCGTATCAGCGTTTCGGTGACCATATGGTCGGTGTCCTCGGCCGTGCGCCCACCCAGCTCGGCCAGCGTGCGGTGCGAGGGCTTTTGCTCAAAGCCCATTTGCGACAGTTCGATCACCTCGCCGTCGTCGGCCGAGACAAAACCGGCCGGGCCGAACAGGTTGGCCTGGCGCAGCCGGCGCTGGGTCATTTCCTCGGTGTCGTCCTCGAAGCCGAAATGCGTCCAGACAAAGTCGAAGGAGCCGTGGCCGTCAGGCTGAATATGGCGCGTCGAGACACTGTTGACCTGCTGCTGCAGGATGACACTGGGAAACAGCGTCATCATCACGGCGGTCGGCCCGCCCCACCACGGCTCGGGCACGATGTCCAGGAAGCGCGGGTCGTTGAGTTCCATGCTCTCCTTGAAGCTGGAGACCTGGGTGACCTGCTCGGCCTTCCCGGACTGGCCGCGCGTGGAGATCATCGCAGCATGGCGATGCAAGGCGTCCATCTTCAGCTCGCTCTTGTTGTCGGCGCGCCAGAGGCCGAAGGTGACGAACCAGGTGTGCAGCAGGCCGGGGTGGTAGGGGTCCTTGATGTTCTCCTGCATCAGCTTCCAGTTGCCGGGAATGCGCTGGCGGTTGTAGCCAAGAATCCTGAGCTTGCGGCCGTCGAAGAGGCGGTCGAAGTAGCCGAGGATGACGGGGCCGAGGAAGTCCTCAAAGGATTCGATGGTGTGGTCGAAGCTGGCGAAGACGACGCCGCCGCGCATGGCAACCTTGAGCTTGTTCAGGCCGTGGTCGGCGGTCTTGAAGTCGGCCGGCATGCCGCCGTTGACCTTGCCGTCCTGCTTGACGCCGCGGCGGAAGGGCACGCCCTGCAGGTCGCCCTTGAGCGTGTAGCTCCACTGGTGGTAGGGGCAGACGAACTCTTTCTTGTTGCCGTGCCGCTCGCGGCAGAACTGCATGCCGCGGTGGGCGCAGACGTTCTCGACCACGCTGATGCCGCCGTCCGCGTCGCGCACCATGATGACCGAGCGCTCGCCCACGACCGTGCGCTTGAAGTCCCCGGTGTTGGGGATCTCGGCCTCCAGGCCCACATAGTTCCAGTGCTTGTTGTAGAAGAAGCGCTCCAGCTCCTTCTTGTGCTGCTCCGCATCCGTGTAGGCCATGAAGGGAATCCGGCTGGTGCCTTCGGACTCCCACTGCAGCTTGATCGGAAAGGTGGGCGGATTCGCGGGCACGGCGGCGGTGCCGGGGTTTGGCGTGTCGCTGGCTGTCGTCATCGCATGTCTCCTGTTTTTTTGAAAGGGCCGGTGCCTCAGGCCCGCACGGTCACCGTGATGCCGGCCAGGCCGGCGATGTCGCCCTGCATCACGTCACCGGCCACGACCGCGTTCACGCCTTCGGGCGTGCCGGTCATGATCAGGTCGCCCGGCTCCAGGGTTTCATATTCGCTGAGGTAGGCGATGCACTCGGGCACCGACCAGATCAGCTTGGCCACGTCGGACGACTGGCGCGGGCCGCCGTTGACGGTCACACTGATGGCCCCTTCGCTCACATGGCCTGCCTGCGCCGCGCGGGAGATCGCGCCGACCGGCGCCGACAGGGCAAAAGACTTTCCGAACTCCCAGGGCCGGCCTTTGTCGCGCGCATCGAGCTGCAGGTCGCGGCGCGTCATGTCCAGGCCCGTGGCGTAGCCGTAGACATGGTTCAGCGCGTCGCCCACGGCGATGTCCTTGCCGCCCTTGCCGATGGCCACCACCAGCTCGATCTCATGGTGGAAGTTGGCCGTCTTGGGTGGGTAGGGAATGCTCACGGGAGCCGATGCGTCGACGGCTGCGTTGGCCGGCTTCATGAAGAAGAAGGGCGGGTCGCGGTCGGGGTCCTTGCCCATCTCACGGGCATGGGCGGCGTAGTTGCGTCCCACGCAGAAGATGCGGTTGACGGGGAAGCGCTCGGTGGTGCCCGCCACGGCGAGCGAAGTCACGGCGGCGGGGGCGATGGCGTAGTTCATGGATTTCTGAATTTTGGGTTGCTGAAAATATGGGCACATCAAAGGATCAGGCGCGGTGCTCGCGCCACAGGCCCAGGGCTTGTTGCACGGGGCGGTCGGAGTAGCTGAAAAGCACGGTCTCCGGGCCCGCGCGCAACTGCAGGCTGTGCCAGGAGGGGACGACCATTACGTCGTTTTCCTGCAGCTTGTAGCTGCGGCCCTCGACGCTCGCCTCGGCGCTGCCGGCCAGGCAGACATAGACCGTGCCGTCGGTGCAACGGTAGGGACGGGTCTCAAAGCCCGCCGGAATGAGCTGCGAAAAAGCGGCCATGGTGGGCATGGGCGAACGGCCGGTGGCGGGATTGACATAGCGCTGCTTGTGGCCGAAGTGCGGGTCGGGCTTGCCGCCGGCAATCGCCTTGAGCGAGGCAATGGTGCGCGCCCAGGGGTAGACAAACACTTTGGTCGGCTCGGCCGGCTGCTGGTAAAAATCCACGGGGACCATGTTGGCGCCGTAGCGCGCCAGCGCATCGCCTTCCGGCCGGCTGACAGCCTGGTACTCGTCTTCGCTCTTCTCGGCAAAGCCCGCGTCCAGGAAACGCACGAGGGGAATGTCCAGGCCGTCCAGCCACACCACCGGTTCCTTGCCGAGGTTTCCGTGGTCGTGCCAGGTCCATGCCGGGGTGATGATGAAATCGCCGCGGCGCATGGTGGTGCGCTCGCCATCGACGGCGGTGTAGGCGCCCTCACCGTCCAGCACCAGCCGCAGCGCGGTCTGGGTGTGGCGGTGCGCCGGCGCGACTTCGCCCGGCATGATGAGCTGCAAACCCGCGTACATCGACTGCGTGATGCAGGACTGGCCGCGCAGCGCGGGGTTCTCGAGGATGAGCACCCGGCGCTCGGCCTCGGCCGCGCTGATCAGCGAGCCCGCTTCCATGACGCTGGCGCGCACATCGGCGTATTTCCAGTGGTGCGGCACGGCGGGCGAGCGCGGCTGCTGCGGCACCAGGGCGCCCAGCACCTCCCACAGCGGCGTCATGCTGTCGGCGCCGATGCGGTCGTAGTAATCCTTGCGCTGCCGCGATACGGGCTCGGGTGTCCTGGCGTTCATGGTGTTTCGTTTCCTGCAGAGGTTCCTGTGGGGTTCAGGTGCCGCTCGCGTAGAACGCGTCGGCATAAATTTGTTCGGGCAGCACGCCCATCTGGCGCACCAGCAGCGTGGTGGCCTCGACCATGGGCGGCGCGCCGCACAGGTAGGCCCGAAAGCCCTCCAGGCTTTTCCAGTCCCGGGCGATGGCCTCGGTCACCAGGCCGGTGCGGCAACCCTCCGCCGTGCCGGAGGTAAGCGCGATATGCACCTGCAGCTGCGGATGCCGGCGCTGCAGCTCGGCCAGCCATTCGCGGCCATAGATGTCGCGCTCGGACCGCACGCCGAAGTAAAGGTGTATGGGGTTGTCCATGCCCTCGGCGATCACGCCGCGGATGATGGACAGAATGGGCGCCAGGCCGGTGCCGCCGGCCACGCAAAGCATGGGGCCTTCATGCTTGCGCCGCAGATAGGCCGAGCCCAGCGGGCCGCTGATACGCACCGCGTCGCCGACCTTGAGCGTGTCGGCGATATAGCCCGTCACCCGCCCGCCGGCCACCAGCCGTACATGGAACTCCATCTCGCCGTCGGCATGCAGGCCGGCCATTGAGTAAGGGCGGATGCGGTCGGGCGTGAATTGCAGCTGCGCATACTGCCCGGGCGAGAACTCCAGGGGCTTGGCGGGCTTCAGGCGCAGGCGCTTGATGTCGTGGGTCTGGTCCTCGATGGCCGTGACGGTGGCCTTGATGATTTTCGCGGTGTGCACCACCACCTCGTCCGGCTCCGGGATTTCAACCGCGCAGGATTCGGTGAGAAAGGTCTGGCAGGCCAGCACATACTGCTCCACGCCGGTGCCGGGGCGTTGCGCCTCGCGGCCTGATTCCAGCACCTCGCCTTCGAGCACCTTGCAGCGGCAGGTGCCGCAACGCCCCGCCAGGCAGCTGTAAGACACCGGCACGTCGTTCGCGCGCAGCGCTTCCAGCAGGTTGACGCCGGCTGCAACGCTGAGCGTACGCTGAAGGGGGTGCACACGGATTTCCATCTTGCCTGTCTGATTTGTCTCGTGGGATTTGCCTGGGCCACCACCCGCGGAAAACGCAGCCGGGTAGCCATGAGGGCGATGATGGTCCGCGACCCAAAATCAGTCAATACAATGAGGTCAATGTGATACATCACTCAAATCAATAGTAGTCACATCACCCAGTGCACCCTTGGAGCGCCACCATGGAACTCAAAGACATAGACCTCAACCTGCTGGTCATCTTCAACCAGCTGCTGACAGAGAAAAAAGTTTCCAGGGTCGCGGAGAACCTGGGCCTGGGCCAGCCGGCGGTCAGCAACGCGCTCGCGCGCCTGCGCAAGCAGTTTGGTGACGAGCTGTTCCTGCGCACTTCGGCCGGCATGGTGCCCACGCCTTTCGCGGAGCAGCTCGCCGAGTCCATCGGCTATGCGCTGAGCATGATCCACGGCGCGGTCAACGCCCGCAACGCCTTCGAGCCGGCCAGCGCGAAACGCAGCTTCACCATCGGCATGACGGACATCGGCGAAATCTACTTCCTTCCCGCCCTCATGAAGCGGCTGCAGAAGGACGCGCCGCAGGTCACCATCAGCACCGTGCGCAACACGGCCATCAACCTCAAGGACGCGATGGAAGCGGGGCAGGTCGACCTGGCCATCGGCTTGCTGCCGCAATTGAAGGCGGGGTTTTTCCAGCAGCGGCTCTTCACGCAGCAATACGTCTGCATGTTCCGCAAGGGCCATGCGCTGGACAAAAAGAAGATACTGCCCTCGGAATTTTTTGCCGCACAGCATGCAGCCATCATCTCGGCGGGTACCGGCCACGGCCATGTGGATGAGATCCTGGACGCTTCCTCACCGCGCCGGCAGGTCCAGCTCACGGTGCCCCACTTTGTGGCGGTCGGCCACATCCTGCAGTCCACCGACCTCATCGCCACCGTGCCGGAGCGCCTGGCCGAACGCATGGCCAAGCCCTTCGGCCTGCGCCACGTGCCGCACCCCGTGAAGCTGCCCTCGATCGCCATCAATCTTTTCTGGCACGCCAAGTTCCACAAGGACCCGGCGAACCAGTGGCTGCGCGGCTTGCTGTTTGAGCTGCATGCGGATGCGCGGCGGCCTGGTGCTGCGGCGGGTGGGTGACAACGGAATGGCGCAATGGCCGTGCCTCGAGGGGGCGTGGCGCCCGCGGCGCGGGTGTCCTTGGAAGCATAGTCGTGCCGACTTTGGACGCATAAGTATGCTGCGGGTCATCAACGCCATGGCCAAAGCCATACGGCACCGGTTGCCAACGAACAAGTTTTACCCCACCTGCCGGACTCGGCGGGCATGCCCCTCAAGGTTCCGGGGGCCGTATTCCAGTCGCAGCGTTTTCCAAAAGTGACACCGCCTGGCGCGCATGTCCCAAGGCCTGTGCCACATCAAGTCCAGCTGGGTTGAGATTGTTGAATTGTGCTGCTATAGCACTTAGACAATGATTCAACACTTTTGTAGGAGCGCCCAGTTTTTCGCGCTCGTAGCGACTCAAACAAGATCTCTCCACGCCCAATTTCTTGGCAAATTCACTCTGAGTCAGCGCTCCGCGGGCGCAACGAATAAGCTCGCCTTGGGACTTAGGAAATGAATCTAGGGATTGTTGCTTTGACACAGTATGTGTAATAATAGCACTATTATCAACCCCACTTGAAACCTCTACCATTGAGGCTGAAGGATTCAAAATGGCAAGCGCATCTCAAGTCACCGAACTGCTCCGTGCATTTGTACGGAATGAGGACGACCATTTTTTAAAGGTCGCCATGCAGGTCGCTGCCGCCGAGGCCCAGCGTGGCCATACAAAGGTCGCGGCGGATATGCGCGAGCTCATTGACAAGGCGCGCAGTCAGACAACGCCCAGGCAAAGCGCGCGGCCAATGCCGCTTGCTCAGCCTAAAGGTGAGCTGGCGGAGTTGCTGAGTGCACAGTACCCGCAGCAGCACCTTGTCAGCATCGTGGTCTCCGATTCGGTCGAGCAGCGCCTGCAGCGCGTGCTCAAAGAGCAACGCCACCATGAGCGGCTGGCAGGGCATGGCCTGGAGCCTCGACGCAAGTTGTTGCTGGTCGGCCCACCCGGAACTGGTAAAACCCTGACGGCTAGCATCCTGGCCACTGAGTTGCGCTTGCCACTCTTCGTTGCACGCTTCGACTCTCTGATTACCAAGTTCATGGGCGAGAGCGCCTCAAAGCTGCGTTTGGTGTTCGACGCACTCAAAACGACGCGAGGCGTCTACCTCTTCGATGAGTTCGATTCGCTGGGTCTTCAGCGTGGCAGCCAGCACGATGTAGCCGAGATGCGCCGCACGTTAAACATGTTCTTGCAGCTCATCGAGCAAGACCGCTCTGACAGCTTACTCGTTGCTGCGACCAATCATGGTGCTTCCCTAGATGCAGCACTATTTCGGCGCTTCGACGACGTCATCAGGTACGAATTGCCAAATCAGGCACAGGCGGAAATTCTGTTGCGCAACAGCCTTGCCGTATTGGCGGGCCCGAACCTTGACTTTTGCTATCTTGCCCGTAAAGCCTTGGGGTTGTCTCATTCGGATATCGTGAAGGCCTGTGCGGATGCTCTGAAAGATACGGTCCTGGAAGGCAAAGAGATCGTGAACCCCGACCGCGTTGTACTTCATCTCGAAGAGAGAGCCTCGGGACAACTGCACCTAGTCTAGGTCACACTGCAAATTGATACAGTTTTGAGATAAATCGCTTAGAGTGGCAGTGTGTTCAACGCTTGACGTCACTCGATGCCCGATCTTGACCATCTCTTTGCCACTGGTTTCACAGAACCCCGGGAATTCAAATCTCCGCTTTCCGTAGTTCGCCAGCAGGCCCCAGACAAAGATCGGGCGTCTCATGGCGCGGGTCTTCTGACCCAGCTCCGCAACCTAGCAGTCGAAGCCGAAGAGCTGCGATCTATCCGCGTAGAGGAAGGTGCAGCCCCTAATCAAGGTTTTTCTATTTCGCTGGAGGTTTATCCCCCTGGCGCCATTGATGCCGGAAAGCAATTGGAGTGGCGGCGGGACGGCATCGAGGTCTTGAACGTAATCGACTCGGGCCAAGGTGACATCATTACTGTCTTTGTTCCGGACGGGAAATTAACTGCCTTCGAAAAGAGGGTTCAAGAATACCTCGATAAAGACGTGCAACCAAAACGAGAAGGAGATGTTCCACGACCGAAGAACGCCAGCCTTATCAATGCCATTAGCAGCTTCCGCAGTGCGGCATTTGCAGAGTTGTGGACCGATAGCGCCGCGATTCCCCCTAAACAAGAGCAGAGCCGTTTCACAGTCTGGTTGCGGCTGGGCACCTCAATTGCTGCAGAGGTTGCGGCTGTTTTTCGGAATGTCGCCACCAGCTTAGAAATCGAAGTAGAACCAGGCCATGTCAGTTTTCCAGGCCGCGTGGTTCTTGCAGTGCAAGCAACCCGGGCGCAGCTCGAGCAGTCACTCGTTCTGTTGGACCTCGTTGCCGAGATTCGTTCGACTTCACCGTCAGCCGCATTCCTTCTGACGAATCTCAGGCCCTACGAGCAAGTTGACTGGGTTCGCAATTTGGCGGCGCGCACAACCTTGCCCGCTGACGAGGGGGTTCCTTTTGTAACGCTGTTGGATACCGGGGTGAATCGTGCGCACCCGCTGCTCAGTCCGCTCGTTGCAGAAACGGATCTGCATGCCGTAAGGGCTGAGTGGCTCTCGATTGACCGTCACGGGCACGGCTCCAATATGGCCGGGATGGCGCTGCATGGGGACCTGACAGCTCCTCTTACCTCTGAAGAGGGCAACATCTTGAATCACAGATTGGAGTCCGTGAAGATCCTCCCGGATGGCGATGTCAATCCACCGCGTCTGTATGGATGGACTGCGACTGAAGCCATCCGCTTGGTAGAAGAAGCAGTCGTCGGACGCAAGCGGATCTTCGCGATGATGACAACGTCCAGTGGGGCTACCGCAGGAATGCCGTCTGAATGGTCCGCCACCATCGACCGACTGGCATTTGGACTTCATGGGGACTCTCTGACGCCGCTGGATCTTCCTGAGGTGGTGGGGTCGACTCCCATCCTAACCCCACGGCTTTTCGTGATTGCAGCGGGCAACATCTCTTGGGACATGTGGCACGAATACCCGATGCGCAATGACCTCGAAACCATTGAAGATCCTGCGCAGTCGTGGAATGCGTTGACCGTCGGCGCTTTCACGGAGCAAGTCGCATTCGACAACACGAAATGGCCCTCGTTGAACATAATCGCGCCACAGGGCGCGCTTGCACCAGCTTCGCGCACATCCGTCAACTGGTCCCGTGCGTGGCCTCATAAACCTGATGTAGTGGCGGAGGGTGGCAATGGATGTCTGGACACACCCATGGCGCATTCGGTTGTAGTGGGGCCGGAAGACCTCCGCATGCTGACCACGTCTCATGATCCCGCTACATCCTTGATCGCGGAGACCGGTGACACCAGCGCCGCCACCGCGGAGGTGGCCCGACTCTGTGCACACCTTCACCACCGGTATCCGACATATTGGCCAGAGACTATTCGTGCACTGGTGGTGCACGGTGCTGACTACACCACAGCCATGCGTGCCGAACTTTCCGCAGACCCATCCCAGATGGAACGAGAAACCTTGGTGGGGCGGTATGGATATGGACGTGTCAGACTGAACTCTTCCATTAATTCCTCTCTACGACGGCCAGTGATCGTCATGCAGGAAACGATCGTCCCGTACGAAAGCTCAGGTGGAACGCGCAAGCTCGGGAAAATGAACCTACACCAACTGCCGTGGCCAACACAGGAGCTGGAAGCGCTTGGGGCGACGACCGTTGCGCTCAAAATTACGCTGTCGTACTTTATCCAGCCTAATCCCAGCCGGCGCGGGTGGCAGAGCAAGTTCAGGTATCAGAACTTTGCCTTGCGGTTTGCTGTCCGTGCAGCCTCCGAGACAACGGAACGCTTCCAACAGCGCATCAACAAAATAAGCCGCGACGATATGGGGGAGGACCGCGAGAACAACATGCCTGATCCAGATAGCGCTGGCTGGTTATTGCGCAGCAGGCTCCGCTCCCGGGGGTCCCTGCACTCCGACACTTGGACGGGGACTGCCACGGCGTTGGCCAACAAGTCTGAGATTGCCGTCTTTCCTGTTGGTGGATGGTGGAAGGAGATTGGTCGGGAGCTCGGAGACGACATCGAAATGCGCTACGCCTTGACGATTTCCCTTGACGTGGCAACGGAGGGGGATATCGACATTTACAACCCTATTGCAACAACCATCGCCAACGTGGCGAAGATCGGCACACCATAGCGCTTTTGCTGGTCCAAAAAGGGCTATCACTAGAGAGCGCTAGCGAGCCGAAACGGCCGCTGTTACAACCGGGTGAAACGGAATGGCGCAAAGGCCGTGCCTTAAAGGGGCATGGCGATTGGTGCGGCTGGCGGGGATCGAACCCACGACCCTTGGCTTCGGAGGCCAATACTCTATCCACTGAGCTACAGCCGCAACGCTGGAAACGGTTTGCGCGGAATTCGCGGCCGTAGGGCGCGAAATCAGGGCAATTTGCGCTGCGGCGGCGATTCACGCCGCGCAGCGTGTCCGATTCTACCAGATGGCCGCGGGGCCACCAGGCGCCGCAAGAGCCCCAGTTATAATGCGAGGTTGCTGAGCAAGCGCTGTCCAGGCGCGGCACCAACACGCGATAGCCCCCCGATTTTTAGTTTTTTGAGGACGCCATGAGCGCAAACGACCACACTACGGCCCACGAAGAAGCCCACACTGGCCCGATCAAGACGCCCCAGCAACTGCTGGCAGCGGTTTTTTTCTCTTTTGTCGTCCCCGTTTTCGCCATCATCGGCCTGGTGTACTACGTCGCCTCGGCCAACAAACCGGCCGCCGGCGCCAGTGAAGACGCGAAAACCGTCGCCCAGCGCATCCAGAAAATCGGCTCGGTGGAGATCCGTGACGCAAACCGTCCCCTCAAGTCCGGCGAAGAGGTCTACAAAGCCCAGTGCGTGACCTGCCACGGCACGGGCGCTGCCGGCGCACCCAAATTCGGCGACGCGGGCGCCTGGGCCGCCCGCATCAAGACCGGTTACGACGCCCTCCTGCATTCGGCCCTCAAGGGCAAGGGCGCCATGGGCGCGCAAGGCGGCGGCGACTTTGACGACCTCGAAGTGGGCCGCGCCGTGGTCTACATGACGACTGCCGCCGGCGGCAAGTTCCCCGAACCCAAGGCGCCCGCAGCTGCAGCCCCGGCTACGGCCGATGCAGCGCCCGCCGCAGCGCCTTCCGCTGATGTCGTGGCCGCCCTGGCCGCCGCCAACAAGGGTGCCGCTCCCGCAGCAGCGCCAGCCGCTGCCGGTGGCGCCGTCCCCGCGCTCTACGGCCAGGTCTGCGCCACCTGCCATGCCACCGGTGTGGCCAACGCCCCCAAGCTGGGCGACAAGGCCGCCTGGGGCCCGCGCGTGGCCGCAGGCGTCGACGGCCTGACCGCCAGTGCCATCAAGGGCAAGGGCGCGATGCCTCCCAAGGGCGGCTCTTCGGCTTCCGACAGCGAGATCAAGGCCGTGGTGCAGTACATGGTTAACGCGGCCAAGTAAGCAAACCGCTCCCCCCAGAAAGAAAGCCGGTCAATGACCGGCTTTTTTCTTGGCTGCTGCTTTTATTCGGAGCTTCGGCTGCCCGTTACTGTTTTGGCTGCGCCTGCGGGCTGCGCACATAGCCGAAGCGCGCCGGCAGGTCGCGCACGGGATGCTCTTCGGGCACCCACAAGCCCTGCTCCACCGCGTCGGAGGCGTGCATCATGTCCTGAGTGTGGACCAGGCCGAAGCCCAGGTCGGTCTCCAGGTAGAGCCGCCCGGCCTCATCCAGGATGCAGCGCTGCGCGCGGGCGGGCACGCCGGTGTGCGCTGTGACCGCAAACGACGGCGCCGGGCCTATGCGCCAGACCAGGGGCGTGGCCTCCAGCTCCACATACACGCGCTGCGGGCCGTTCTGGAAAAACCAGCGGCCGGCGGCATCGCTTTCGTAGTTGCGCTGGATGAAGTCGATCAGCCTTTCATGCTTGAGCAACGAGCCCTTGGCGGCCTTGTTGCGCATGGGATCGGCGCCGGCAACGCCGCTGAAGGGCCCTGCCGCCTGGGCCCTGTCGTCGCGCATATACCAGTTGCCGCGCGCGTCCAGCCCAAGCCAGCCGTAGCAGTCTGGAACATTGGGCCATTTGGCGATGGCTTGCCGAACGATGTCGTCCATGGGTTTATTGTGCGCCGCGGGCTATAACTGCGCGGCCAGAAAGGCCGTGACGGCATCAGGCATGGCACGCACATGGCCCGGGAATGGCGGCGAGGGAAAGCCCACATGGCCGCCATGGGCCGGCTGCCACAGCGTGACATGCGGGCCGGCCTCGGCGGCCTGAGGCAGGCTGGACGCCGGCACAAAGGGATCGTTGAGCGCGTTCAGGGCGAGCGCGGGCACGGCGATGCGGTGCAGGTGCGGCTTGGCCGAGGCCCGCGACCAGTAATCATCAGCGTCCTTGAAGCCATGCAGGGGCGCGGTAAAAATATTGTCGAAGGCATACAGGTCGCGCGCGGCCAGCAGGCGCTCGCGGTCGAACAGGCCGGGGTGCTGCTCGAGCTTTTGCAAGGCCTTGGGCACCATGGTCTTGAGGAACATGCGCGTATAGACCAGGCGGTTGAAGCCCCGCCCTATGGCCCAGCCGGCCGCCGCAAGATCCAGCGGCGAACATACCGACGCAACACCGGCCACGACCTGCCGCGCCTCGGCACCCATCTCGCCGGCCCAGCGCATCAGCGCATTGCCGCCCAGGGAAATGCCGACGGCCATGACAGGCCCGGTGCGCTGGGCCGCGAAGCGCCGCAGTATCCAGTCGATTTCGGCGAAGTCGCCCGAATGGTAGGCGCGCGGCGCGAGGTTGATCTCGCCTGAGCAGCCGCGGAAGTGCGGGATCGCGCAGGCCCAGCCGCGTTCGCGGGCGGCGTCGGCGAGTGCTTCGGCGTAGTGGCTGGCCGAGGAGCCCTCCAGGCCGTGGAACACCACAAGCAGGGGGGTTTGCGAGGAGGCCGCATCGTTGGGTGCATTACCCGTGACCAACCAGTCGACATCGACAAAGTCCTCATCGGGCGTGGTCCACCGCTCGCGGCGGAACACGGGTTGCGGCCCGAGGAAACGGCGGGATTGCAAAGCGGCCCAGATGGTCTGCAGGTTGCCGCCCGGTAGCCACCATGGCGCGGCATAGTTCATGACGGGTTCCACGCGAGCCGGTGTCAATGCAAAACAGTGGGCGTTTCCGACACTTCCTGCATTTCGCGCGGCGTGCCGGGACTGGCATGGTGGGCCACCATGCGCCAGCCCTGCGCGGTCTTGTGGTACACGTTGGTGGCGATGACGTAGGCGTGGCGCGGGCCTTCTTCGGTGAGCACCTCGATGCGCTCAAGCACACTGTGCACGCTGGCGCTCATGGCCTCCACCTTGCGCACCTTGATGGCTTGCGCGCGTATGGCGCCGTTGGCGAACATCGCGTCGAAGGTGGCGCGTATGGCCGCCGGCCCCACCAGGCGGGCGCCGCCCGGGTGCACGCAGACGATGTCGTCCTCGTCACCCCAGCAGGCCATGAGTTTTTCGATGTCGCCGCTTTGCAGCGCGTCGTAGAAGGCCGCCTCGATGTCGTCGGCGTTGCCGGTGCTGGCGGGCGGGACTTTGGGTTTGGGCATGAGTGCGGTCAAAAAGTTCGGGCAGGGGTGGTGGCCTCAATCCGGCCTGGCGTTTGCTGCTGAATTCTGCGCGGGATTGCGCACCGCAGCAAGCCAGGCCTGGACCACGCTATGCATCTCAACGCCCCGACCGCCGCTCTGGTTGGCCTGCCACAGCAACTCGGGCGCGGCCACATGGGTGCCGGGCGGCAGTACCCGCAGCGCGGCATCGACAAACTCGGCGAGCTTGGCCGGCCGCACCGGCTGCTCGGCCTGGGGAATCATGAATTTGAGCGTGGACAGCATCCAGGCCGCGACCTTCTCCAGGAAGTTGTTCCCCGCCGCGTCCGGCGCCTTGCGGGCCGAGCGCACCAGCAGCAGGCGCTCAAAGCCCAGGGCGGCGACAGCCTGCTCGTCGAGGTTGGCCAGGCCGCGCTTGAGCGCGTCGGGCAGGCGCCCGGTGGCATGCGGCACCACCACGACCAGGGTCTGCACGCCGCAGCGCTTGAGCCATTGCGCCAGCGCCGGCAGCTCGGAAGGTTCCGGCGTCCAGAGCGTGCGCTCACGTCCGTAAAACATGCGCGGCGGCTCGAACATGACCAGCCCGGTATGCACCGGCAGCGGCCGCAGCGGCCACTGCCCAATGGGTTCCGGCATACCCGCCGGCGCGATGCCGACGCCGGAAAGGCCGGTGGCCATGGGCTCGGTGGCCAGCACTTCGGTGTGCGCGTAACGGCCGCTGCCGACCAGGCGGCGCAACACCTCGTTACCGAGCACGCCGGTGGCGCCGGCCACCAGCAGGCGCGGCTTGGCTGCGGCCGGCGGCGGCGGGCGCAGCGCGGACTGCAGAGCCTGCAGCGGCCCGCTGGAGGCGGGGAATGCGGAGGACAAGGACAGCTCTGCCATTCGACTATGTTAGTGTTGCAGCTTGCATTTTCGGAGGCCTTGCCATGACGATATCCCGCTTTTTGACATTCAGCTTCGCGGCCCTGCTGGCCCTGCTGCTCACAGGCTGCGGTTACAACGATTTCCAGCGCCTGGACGAGCAGAGCAAATCGGCCTGGTCCGAGGTGCTGAACCAATACCAGCGCCGCGCCGACCTGGTGCCCAACATCGTGGCCACGGTCAAGGGCGAAGCCGCTTTCGAGCAGGATACGCTGACCAAGGTGGTGGAGGCGCGCGCCAAGGCGACCTCCATTCAGGTGACACCCGAAACCCTGAATGACCCGGCCGCCTTCAGCAAGTTCCAGGCAGCGCAGGGCGAGCTCGGCAGCGCGCTGAGCCGCCTCATGGTGGTCAGTGAGCGCTACCCGGACCTCAAGGCCAACCAGGGCTTTCGCGACCTGCGCGTGCAGCTGGAAGGAACCGAGAACCGCATCACCGTGGCACGCAACCGCTACATCCAGACCGTGCAGGAGTACAACGTGCTCGCGCGCAGCTTCCCGAGCAACCTGACGGCCATGGTCTTCGGTTACCAGGTCAAGCCCAACTTCTCGGTGCAGAACGAGGCACAGATTTCCACGCCGCCGGTGGTGGACTTCAACAAGAAATAAGGCGCGGCGGACTTGCCCGTGCTGCGCCCTGTGCTCTCCATTCGCCGCAGTGCCTGGCTGGCATTGGGCCTGATGCTGGGCCTGTTGCTGGCCGCCTGGCTGCCGCTGGCGGCCTGGGCGCAGGGCGGTGTGCTGCCCGTGCCTACGCTGACGGCGCACGTCATGGACAGCACCGGCACGCTGGATTCCGCGCAGCGCGATGCGCTCGAAGCCAAGCTCGCGGCCTTTGAACAAAGCCGCGGCGCCCAGGTGGTGATGCTGCTGGTGCCCACCACGCAGCCGGAAGACATCGCCGCCTATGCGCAGCGCGTGGGCGACACCTGGAAGATAGGCCGCAAGGGCGTGGGCGACGGTCTCCTGCTGGTGGTGGCCAAGAACGACCGCAAGGTGCGCATAGAAACCACCAAGGCGCTCGAAGGCGCGATTCCCGACCTCGCGGCGCGCCAGGTCATAGACACGGCCATCACGCCGCGTTTCAAGCAGGGCGACTTCGCCGGCGGGCTGGATGCCGCGGCCGACCAGCTCATCGCGCTGATCAGCGGCGAAAACCTGCCCCAGCCCGAACACAGCGGCAGCAGCGGCGGCCGCGGCAACAACGACGGCTTTGAATGGACGGACCTGGCGGTCTTCCTGTTTTTTGCCGTACCGATTGCCGGGCGGATCGCGGCCGGCATCCTGGGACGCAAATTCGGCTCGCTGGCCACCGGCGGCGTGGTCGGCGTGCTGGCCTGGATTTTCACCAGCAGCCTCATCGTGGCCGGCCTGGCGGTGCTGGTGGGCACGGTGTTCGCGCTGGTCGCCAGCCTGGGCGCGCTGGGCCGCGGCGGCCGTTCCTCAGGCGGCTGGACCAGCGGTGGTTTTGGCGGCGGCGGGGGCGGCTGGAGCGGCGGGAGCAGCAGTGACGGCGGCGGCTTCAGCAGCGGCGGCGGTGGCGACTTTGGCGGCGGCGGCGCCTCGGGAGACTGGTAAGCATCATGCTCAGCAAGTTCAAGACCATTCTCAAGCACCTCTGGCTGGACGCCTCCGACACGCGACGCGCGATTCCGCCCGACATGCTGCAGCGGCTGGCGCGGCGCGTGGCGGCCAGCGAGCGGCGCCACAGCGGCGAGATCCGCATCTGCGTGGAGGCATCACTGCCTCTGAGCTATTTGCGGCGGCTGGGCAAACACCATTCCATCGCCGCGCTCACTCGCCAGCGCGCGCTCACCATGTTCGGCAAGCTGCGGGTCTGGGATACGGAGCACAACAACGGTGTGCTGATTTATGTGCTGCTGGCCGAGCACGTGATCGAGATCGTCGCCGACCGCGGCGTGGCGAGGCATGTGAGCCCAGATCAATGGCAGGCCATGGTGGCACGCATGGCGGCCGCCTTCCGCGAGGAGCGCTACGAGGATGGGCTGACGCAGGCGCTGGAAGAAACGTCGGCGGTGCTCATGGCGCACTTCGCGGTGGACGCATCACAGGATGGCGCCGGGACGGATGGCAATGAACTGCCCGATGCGCCGTTGCTTCAGTGAGCCGCGGCTGAAATAGCCGGCTGATCAGGACGACAGAAGAACACCCAGGACGAACAGGCCCGTCAGCACCACCAGCGCACGGTGTATCCAGGTCTTGAGCGTCCGTCGTCCCTTGCGGTGCCCTGAGAGTTCGTCGTCCCACGTCAGGCTGTCCAGCGCGCTGTCCATAGTCCCACCTCGCCACTTCGGTTGAAATCCTTGATGTCACGATACGGCAGCGACGCATTTGCTGCTTGTGATTTAGCGTTTCGAGTTGTTATGTGCGGCGTTTGCGCCACAGTGATTTGCCGTGAACGCCGTCCACTTGCCTTGGCAGGTATTTTTGAATCCCGGGATGTCAACTTCGGTACTAAAAATCTGGGCGGCGGCATTCCGGCTCAAGAGGGAAGCAAGGCGGCCAATGTTTCCAGGGTGTCGGCCTCTTCGACCGGCTTGTCTTCGCGCCAGCGCAGCATGCGCGGAAAGCGCACCGCGATACCGCTTTTGTGGCGGCTGCTGCGCGCGATGCCTTCAAAGCCGAGTTCGAACACCAGCGTGGGTGTGACGCTGCGCACCGGCCCGAAACTTTCAACCGTGGTCTTGCGGATGATGGCATCGACGCGGCCCATCTCTTCGTCGGTCAGGCCCGAATAGGCTTTGGCGAAGGGAACCAGCTTGCGGTCGGGCGCGCCCGGCGCCGCATCCCAGACGGCGAAGGTGTAGTCGCTGTAGAGGCTGGCACGCCGGCCGTGGCCGCGCTGCGCGTAGATCAGCACGGCATCGACGCTGAGCGGGTCTATCTTCCACTTCCACCAGGTGCCGACGTCCTTGGTGCGGCCCACGCCGTAGGCGGATTGACGCTGCTTGAGCATCAAGCCTTCGACGCCCATCTCTCGCGCGGCTTCGCGCTGGCGCGCGAGATCCTGCCAGCTCTCGCCGCTCAGCATGGGGCTGGCAATCAGTTGCGGGTGCTGCAGCTGCGTAACGAGCTCATCCATGAGCGCGCGGCGCTCCGCCAGCGGCAAGGCGCGCAGGTCGCTCCCCTGCCACTCGAGCAGGTCGTAGGCCAGCAGCACCACCGGAATGTCGCGCAGGAGCTTGGTGCTCAATGTCTTGCGCCCTATGCGTTTTTGCAGTTCGGCAAACGGCTTAGCCTTGTCTTCGCGCCAGACCACGATCTCGCCGTCGAGCACCGTACCGTCGGCCAGCGCCTCGCCCATGGTGGCGAGTTCGGGGAAGCGCTCGGTCACCAGTTCCTCGCCGCGCGACCACAGCCACACCCGGCCCGCGCGCTTGACCAGCTGCGCGCGTATGCCGTCCCACTTCCATTCCACAATCCAGTCCGCAGGCGGGCCCAGCAGTGCCTCGAACTGGTCGACACCGATATTGAAGGGATGGGCCAGAAAAAAAGGATAGGGCTGGCCGCTGGTCTTCTGGTCCAGCTCGCCGCGGCTTTCCGCGGCGACCAGGGCGGCGTAGTCACCGGCTGTGGGCTGGCCGCTGATGTGCGTGTAGCCCATGAGGCGCTGGGCCACTCGCTTGGCATCGACACCGGCGACGGCCGCCAGGGCCTGCGTCACCTGCAGGCGCGAGACGCCCACGCGAAAGCTGCCGGTCATGAGCTTGAAGTACACCAGCCGTTCTTCAGGCGCCAGGCGCCGCCATTGCGCGCGCAGCATGTCGGGCAAGGCGGCCGGGTTGGTTTTGCCGGCCACGCGCAGCGGCAGCAGGTGCTGTTCCACCCAGGCGGCCAGGCCCAGCTCGTGTTGTTCGGTGGGTGGCGGCAGCAGCAGGGAAATCGTCTCGGCAAGGTCACCGACGGCTTCGTAGCTTTCGTCGAACAGCCACTCGGGCAGGCCGGCAGCTTCCTGCGTAAGCAGGCGCAGCAGCTTGGTCGGCACCAGCTGGCGCGGCTTGCCGCCGGCGAGGAAGTAGACGGCCCAGGCGGCGTCGGCAGGCGCGGCCTCCTGCAGGTAGCGCTGCAGCGCCGCCTGCTTGGCCAGGCTGGAGGTGGTGGCATCGAGTTCGCGGTACAGCGCGGCGAAGGCTTTCATGCGCCGCCCTCATCAACATTGCTGGCGGGATCTGAGGCTTCGGTTTGCGCGGCGGCATCGGGCGCCGGCCGGTCGGCCACGTCTTCATCGCCGTATTCGGTCTTGAAGGCTTCGGCCTGCAGGCCGCTTTCGCGGAGCCAGCGCACCATGACCTCAACGCTCCCGTGCGTGACCATGACACGGCTGGCGCCGGTGCCGGCAATGGCGTTTTGCAGGCCTGGCCAGTCGGCATGGTCCGACATCACAAAGCCGCGGTCCACGCCGCGCCGCCGCCGCGTGCCGCGCACCTGCATCCAGCCGCTGGCGAAGGCATCCGAGTAGCTGCCGAAGCGCCGCATCCACGGTGTTCCCTGGGCCGAAGGCGGCGCGAGCACCAGCGCCCGCTTGAGCATGGCCGGCGTGAGGCCGGGATCGGTCACGCGCAAGGTAGGCGGCAGGGTGACACCGGCCGCGCGGTACACCGCGTTGAGCGGCTCGACCGCGCCATGCACGATGAGGGGGCCTATGCCGGCATCCACGCCGTGCAGGATGCGCTGCGCCTTGCCGAAGGCATAACAGAACAGCACCGACGCGCGGCCCTCTTCCGCGTTGCGCTGCCACCAGGCGTTGATCTCCGCGAACAGCGCCTGCTGCGTGGGCCAGCGGTAGATCGGCAGGCCGAAGGTGGACTCGGTGATGAAGGTGTTACAGGGCACGGGCTCAAAGGGCGCGCAGGTACCGTCGGCGTCCAGCTTGTAGTCGCCCGAGGCGACCCACACTTCACCGCGGTGTTCTACCCTGACCTGGGCTGAGCCCAGCACGTGGCCGGCGGGATGCAGGGATAGCTTCACGCCCTTGTGCTCCAGCGTTTGTCCGTAAGCCAGGGTTTGCAGCGTGATCTCGCCAAGCCGCGCGCGCAGCGTGCCTTCACTGTCGGTGTGCGCGAGGTAATGGCCGTGGCCGATGCGCGCGTGGTCCGAATGGGCATGCGTGATCACGGCATGGCCGACAGGCCGCCAGGGGTCGATGTAAAAATCGCCCACCGCGCAATACAGGCCTTCTGGCCTTGCCACGATCAGGTCCATGCTTGCGGTCGCTCCAGGCCAGCGGTGGATGAAGCCGGGCCGCCATGCAATGGGTATGAGGCTGGGTATCCGGCACCGGTCAGGCAAGCATCCTAGCCCTGCCGGCGGGAGCAAGCTGAACGGCGCAAGGTGTTTGTGCTGTCAGCAGGGGCTTACATTGCAGTCCGGCTGGGGCATAAAAAAAGCCCCTGGCTTCCGGCAGGGGCTCTTTGTGCATTCCGGCGGAACCGGAAAGGCTTGTCTTTATTTCTTCTGGCGGTATTTGCGCAGGGCGGCGATTTGCGCGGCCATGACGGCGAGTTCAGACTGGGCCATGGCGATATCGATGTCGCTCTTGGCGTTCTTCAGCGCTTCCTCGGCGGCGGCCTTGGCTTCGCTGGCCTTGGTCTCGTCCAGGTCCTTGCCGCGGATGGCGGTGTCGCTCAACACCGTCACGCAGTTGGGCTGCACTTCGAGCAGGCCGCCGGCCACGAAGACGAACTCTTCCGTGCCGTCGGCTTTTTCAATGCGCACGGCACCCGGCTTGATGCGG
>Ga0102592_1000641_pt1 | contig 52452 bp, 55 predicted proteins | sample AraplaCol_mMF_r2_FD_76861 | JGI IMG/M metagenome (GOLD analysis project Ga0102592, IMG submission 76861) | Arabidopsis root microbial communities from North Carolina, USA - plate scrape MF_Col_mMF_r2 (SPADES assembly) (version 2) | ecosystem: Host-associated > Plants > Roots > Endosphere...
AGGAACAAAGTGAGAACGATCTTCAGCGAATCGGACGGGAGACGAACGGATGTCGGTGCATCGCAAGATCGAGAAATTCCTCCGGGCGACGGACATGCCGCCCACCAAATTCGGCAGGCTCGCGGTCCGCGATCCGCGCTTCGTGTTCGACCTGCGCATGGGCCGCGAGCCCGGCGCGAAGATCACGGCGCGGGTCGAGGCGTTCCTCGCCGCGCAAAAGCTCGCGCAGCACCAGCGCCCGGGTTCCGGCCGATGAGCCGCGGTCCCGATGCGGAGACGCTGCTCCGCCGCGCGCTGGAGGCGCATGCGGAGGCGGCGGGCTGCCCGGTGGCGCTGGTCGAGTCGGACTGGCGGCGCTGGGCCAGCGCCACCTTCAACGGCGCGCGCCACCTGCTCCGCCTCGCCGCCCCGCCCTCCCCGGCGCTCGACGCCTGGATCGCGGGCCTGCCCGATGCGGATATCCGCCTGCGCGGTCACCTGGTCGCGGACCTTGCCGTCGAGCATGTCCGCCGCGCCGAGGACCGGGTGACGGTTTCTCTGGAGGTGCTGACGGTGGAGGAGGGGCGATAATTCCTCGCCCTCTTCTTTCCCCGGCGAAGGCCGGGGCCCAGCTTCGGCGCAGGTGGTGAGGCGGGAAGCCCCATCGAACGACATTGCAACTGGGCCCCGGCCTTCGCCGGGGAACAGCTTCCTTCAACCGATGGAAATATCAGGCCGTGCGCCGCGCCAGGTTGCGCAGGGTGACCAGGGCTTCCTCCAGCCCGCGCTCCTGCGCCTTGGCCGCCGCCCGCGGGGTCGCCGCGATCTGCTTGTCGGCCACGCCGCGCTCGAGCCGCTCGAGCAGCGCGTGGATCGAGGCATCGGTCTCCGGCCGCACGATCCGCTCGCGCACCGGGACGGCCGGCGCTTCGGCCACCGGCTCGGGCACGTGCCGGCGCGGCGGCGGAGTCAGCTCGAAGATCTCGAAGCGCTCGCTCTCGTCGAAGATCGACGGGCGCGGCTGGCGGCGCAGCGGCGCGAGCGGCACCGGCGCGGGCTTGGGCACCACCGGGATCGCCTGCGGATCGAAGGCCGAGAGCGGCTGGCCGAGGTCGACCGGCAGTTCCTGCTCGACAAGCGGCTGGGCCTCGCGCGCGTGGAGGTCGTGAACTTTGTGAACTTCCGGTGCCTCGGGCTCGGGCTCGAACACCGCTTTGGCGTGTACTTCGTGTACTTTGGACGCCTCGATCACCGGCGCGGGCAGCTCGACCACCACCGGAGCGGGCAGCTCGATCACGGGCTCGGGCGCCGTCACGACCACCGGCTCCGGCGCCTTGGGCGGCGTGATCGCGCGCGGCGGGAAGATCGCGTCGAAGTCGACATGCTCCTCCTCGGGCTCGGCCACCGGTACGGCGGCGCGGACCTCGAGGAACGGCCGGCCCAGGTCGCGGGTGGCGAGCAAGGGCGGGCGCGGCGGGGCGTCGGGATGGGCGTCGGCGCGGCGCAGCACCGGCAGCGGCACCTGCTCGGGATCGCTCTCCGCCTCGGCCGATTCGCCGATGGTCAGCCCGCGCGAGCCGAGCAGGATGAAGGCCGAGAGCCACATGAAGGCACCGACGAACGCGCCCGCACCCAGCGCCACGACCAGCCGGGCGGTAGTGCCCAGCGGCGGTTCGGCCATCGCGAGAACGGAAGGGAGACCGGAATCCATCACCAGCGCCTCGAGCGCGGGCACGGGGATCATCGCCACGCCAAGCGCAGCGAGACCACCCGCGACCGCGGCGATCAAAGGCGCCAGCGGCAGGTTCATGCGCTCACCACGGACGTGTGCGACCACGAGTCTTCCATGACCCCGATTTTGGCGAGTCTTTGGTAAACGGAGTCATAACGGCCGACATTTGTCGCCCAGCTGCGCTCGGTCTCGACGAATGCCCGGCCGCGCTCGCGCCGCGCATCCCAGCTGTCGCGCTCGCCGAACAGCCTGGCGACCGATTCGGCCAGGGCCACGGGGCTGTCCGGGGCGAACAGGGTGCCGGTGTCGCCGTCGCGGATCAGCTCGCGGTGCCCACCGACATCGGAGGCGGCGACCAGCCGGCGCTGCGCCATGGCCTCCAGCGGCTTGAGCGGCGTCACCAGGTCGGTGAGGCGCATATGCTTGCGGGGGTACACCAGCACGTCGATCACGCTGTAATAACGCTCGACCTGCTGGTGTGGGACGCGGCCGACGAAGTGGATACGGTTCGCCACCGGCGATGCCGCGGCCTGGGCCATCAAAGCCGCGTCGCAGGGGCCGCCGCCGACCAGGACGAGGTGCATCTTGGGGCGCAGGGCGACCAGCCCGGGCATCGCCTCGATCAGCACATCCAGGCCTTCATAGTCGTAGAAGCTGCCGATGAAGCCGATCGTCTCGGCGCCCTCGATCCCCAGCTCCTTCGCGAGTGCCGTGTCATGCGGCAAGGGCTCGCCGAACAGGCCAAGGTCGACGCCATTGGGCGAGATCATGATCTTGCCCGCATCGATCCCGCCGCGGGCGACCAGGTCGCCCTTCAGTCCCTCGCAGATCACCGCCACCGCATCGGCCTTGCGCACCGCCCGGGTCTCCAGCCAGCGCGTCGCCCGGTATTTCCAGCTGCCCTCGGTGCCGGTGCCGTTGCCCACCGCGGCGTCTTCCCAGAAGGCACGGATCTCGTACATCAGCGGCAGGCCCAGCTTGTTCGCCACCCGCTGCGCCGCCATCGCGCCGAGCACCGGCGAATGGGCGTGCAGCACATCGGGCTTCCACTGCCGCGCCACCGCCTCGATCCGCTTCGCGAAGGCCGAGACCTCGCGCAGCTCGCCGATCACCGGCGGTCCCGAATTGACCCGCGGCGTCCGGTAGAAGCGGATGCCGTCGATCGTCTCCTCGTCGGTGTCGAACTTGCCGTGGCGCGGGCTCGTCACTGCGGCGACTTCCCAGCCGCGCGCCATCTGCGTCTTCAGGATCGCACGCGTCCGGAAGGTATAGCCACTGTGCAGCGGCAGGCCGTGATCGAGGATGTGGAGAATCCGCATGGGCTCTCCATTGGCACGGGAGCACTTAACGCCGCGTCAACCGCATCCCGCTACACGGTCCCTGTAAGCAGGAGCGGCAACGGGCCCATGATCGACAATCTATCGCTCGCGATCTCGCACGGGCTGATGCTGCTCGCGGCCTTCCTGCTGCTGCGCCGCCCCGATCTCGACCACGAGCCCGGCCCCAACGACCAAGCCTCCAAGGCCAAGCCCAGCCGATGGGGCAAACCCGGTGCGTGATCTCGTCTTCGTCGCCTTCCTGCTGGCCTTTTTCGGGATGGGCTTCCGCAAGCCGTTCATCTTCGTGCTGGTCTATGCCTATATCGACATCGTCTCGCCGCAGCGGCTGACCTACCTCCTGCTCAACTCGGTGCCGATCTCGCTGATCGCCGTCGGCCTGTCGGTGCTCGGCTGGCTGGCAATGGACGACAAGAAGGACGTCCGCGTCGCCCCGCGCCAGCTGATGATCGTCGCCCTGCTCGGCTATTGCTTCTACACCACGCTCAACGCCGACTTCAAAGTCGAGGCCTTGGACAAGTGGGACTGGGTGTGGAAGGCGCTCGCCTTCGCGGCCTTCCTGCCGCTGACGCTGCGCACCAAGTTGCGCATCGAGAGCCTGCTGCTCTTCATGATCCTGTCCGCCTCGTCGATCATCATCGTCGGCGGGATCAAGACGCTCGGCTCGGGCGGCGGCTATGGTGAGCTCAACCTGATGGTCGCCAACAATTCGGGCCTCTACGAAGGCTCGACCATCTCTACCGTGGCGATCGCGATCATCCCGCTGATCGTCTGGTTCATGCGCTTCGGCACGATCTTCCCGCCCGACTGGAAGGTGAAGTGCTTCTGCCTCGCGCTGATCTTCGCCTGCCTGCTGATCCCGGTCGGCACCTCGACGCGCACCGGCCTGCTCTGCATCGGCCTGGTCGCGCTGCTGATGATCCGCGACGCCAAGCGCAAGGTGCTCTACCTCACCGCGCTCGGCTGCCTCGGCCTCGCCGCCGTGCCCTTCCTCCCCTCCTCGTTCACCGAGCGGATGGGGACGATCAAGACCTACAAGGCCGATGCCTCGGCCTCCACCCGCCTCGCCGTGTGGCAATGGACGATGGACTACGCCAAGGCCCATCCGATGGGCGGCGGCTTCGAGGCCTATCGCCAGAACAAGATCCGCTACGAGAAGGTCGCGGTCGAAGGCGAAGGCGCCGGTCAGCAGAAGATCGACCGCAGCCTCGAGGTCGACAGCGCCCGCGCCTATCACAGCGCCTATTTCGAGATGCTCGGCGAGCAGGGCTATCCCGGCCTGGCGCTGTGGCTGCTCATCAACATCCTCGGCATCTTCCGCATGGAAGTGCTGCGCCAGCGCTACCGGAAGCCCGAGCCCGGGCAGGAATGGGTCGCTCCGCTCGCCTCGGCGCTGCAGACCGCGCACATCGTCTACATGCTCGGCGCAACATTCATCGCCATCGCCTTCCAGCCCTTCGTCTACATGCTGATCGGCGCCCAGATCGGGCTCGACACCTATATGGCCCGCAAGCGCGAGGAGTCCGCCTGGCGCCCGCTGCGCAAGGCAAGGCCGGCGCTGGCATGAGGGACGAGCGCTCCCACGCGCGTCAGGCCGATCCCCGGCGAAGGCCGGGGTCCAGCTTCGAGCAGCCCGCAACTGGGCCCCGGCCTTCGCCGGGGATCGGCTATTCGCATGGGGCTCCGCGTGGAGAATTGAAGGCACTGACCAGCATGCGCGGGATCGCCGCCTGGTTCGTGGTGTTCTTCCACATCCGCTTCGCGCTCGGCCTGCCCGATCCCGAGGCGCATTTGCTCGCCAGGGGCTATCTGGCGGTCGACTTCTTCTTCCTGCTCTCGGGCTTCGTCATCTGGATGACCTGGAGCGAGCGCATCCGCAGCGGCGGGCTCGCCGCGGTGCCGGGCTTTCTCCGGCGCCGTATCGCCCGGGTCTGGCCGCTCCACCTGGTCATGCTCGGCTTCGGCGTGGCGATCGCCGCCGCGCTCGAGCTGACCGGTCGCGGCAGCGCGCAATTCCCCTGGCACGAGCTGCCGCTCCATGTCCTGCTGCTCCAGAATTGGGGCTTCACCCCGCAGCTCACCTGGAACGACCCGGCCTGGTCGATTTCCTGCGAGCTTGCCGCCTATCTGCTCTTCCCGTTGCTCGCCCTCGCCATCGACTGGCGCCGCATGCCGAGCTGGGCCGTGATCGCGGCCATCGCCGCGCTGCTCGCCCTGCTCCACGGCATCTTCGCCAGCCGCGGCGCCTGGGCATTGGGACAGGAGATCACCCGCCTCGGCCTGATCCGCTGCCTGCTGGAGTTCGCCGCCGGCACCGCCGTTGCGGCGCTATGGCTGCGCTGGCGCGATGCCTGGCGCGTCCCGGCATGGGTGAGCGGCGGGATCGCCCTGGCCTTCGCCATCGGCTGGGCCGCCGGCCTGCCCGAGACCCTGGCCGCCCCCGCCCTGTTCGCCGCGCTGTTGCTGGCGCTCGCCCTGACCTCGGCCAGGCGCGGCAATCCGCTCGAGGCGGGCTGGATACACTATCTCGGCGAGATCAGCTACGCGACCTATCTGTCGCACTATCTCCTGTGGTTCGCCTTCAAGCTGGCCTTTGTCCACGACGCGAACGCCGTACCCTGGCCGTTGGTGGTCGGCTTCCTGGCGCTGGTGCTGCTCGCCTCGGTCGCGCTCTACCATCTGGTCGAGCGGCCGGCGCAGAAATGGATCAACACCCTCAAATTCCTCCCCCAGCTTGCTGGGGGAGGGGGACCGCCGCCGAAGGCGGGGGTGGAGGGGCCGCCAGCGTAGCTGGCGGACTGCATCCGCTGCCCCTCCACCATTCGCTGCGCGAATGGTCCCCCTCCCCGAGGCAAGCTCGGGGAGGAATGATCAAACCTCCGCCGGCACCTTCGCCAGCGCTTCGATCACCGCGCGGTTGAAAGCCGGGATGTCGTCCGGCTTGCGGCTGGTGATGAGGTTCTCGTCGATCACCACTTCGCGGTCGACCACCTCGGCGCCGGCATTCGCCAGGTCGGTGCGCACCGAGGGCCAGCCGGTCACCTCGCGCCCGTCGACCACATCGGCCTCGACCAGCAGCCAGGGCGCATGGCAGATCGCCGCGACGATCTTCTCGTCGTCCATGAACTCGCCGACGATCTCCACCGCCCGCTCGTTCATCCGCAGCCTGTCCGGATTGGCGACGCCACCGGGCAGCACCAGCGCGTCGTAATTGTCGGTATCGACCTCGTCGATCGTGGTGTCGGGCGTGATGCTCTCGCCCTTCTCGCCCGCCTTTTCGCCGGTGATCGGCCTTGTATCGAGCGCCGCCAGCGTCACCTGCACGCCGGCATCGATCAGCGCCTGGCGGGGTAGCATCAGCTCGTCCTGCTCGAAGCCGTTGGTCGCCATCATCAGCACGCGGACATGGGAGAGATCTGGGGAGAGATCGGTCATGGCAAGCTCCTCGGTTACTCCCGCTGAACCGGCCGCCCACCGCCCGGTTCCGGAACGAAGCGATGGCCTGCGCATTGACCGGGCCATAGCGAGGAGGCCCATGCCAAGTACCGACATCGTCTATGTCGACGACCAGCAACCCGGCATCATGCGGCGCAAGGTGCGCCATGGCTGGGGCTATTGGGATGCCGAGGGCGAGCGCATCAAGGGCCGCGACGCGATCGACCGGCTGAACGCGATCGGCCTGCCGCCCGCCTATCAGAACGCCTGGTTCTGCCCCGATCCTCGCGGCCATATCCAGGCGACCGGCTATGACGAGAAGGGCCGCAAGCAGTACCGCTACCACACCGGTTTCCGCGAAGCGCAGGAAGCGGCAAAATATGATCGCTGCGCCAGCTTCGGCGAGCATCTCGCCAAGCTCCGCGCCCGGGTCGAGCACGACCTGAAGCTGCGCGGCCTGTGCAAGGAAAAGGCGGTGGCCGCCGTGGTCCGCCTGCTCGATCTCGGCAGCATCCGCGTCGGCAACGAGCAATATGTCCAGGCCAACAAGAGCTTCGGCGCCACCACCTTGCGCAAGCGCCACGCGCAAGTGAAGGGCCAGACGCTCCGCCTCCAGTTCCGCGCCAAGTCGGGCAAGCTGCGCGTGATGACGATCACCGACGGCTCGCTCAGCCGCTTCGTCCGGAAATGCCAGGACCTGCCCGGCCAGCATCTGTTCCGCTGGCTCGACGATGCCGGCGAAGCGCACCCCGTCACCTCGTCCGACGTCAACGCCTATATCCGCGAGGCCACGCACGAGGACTTCACCGCCAAGCATTTCCGTACCTGGGGCGCCAGCGTGATCGCCTTCCGTGCGCTGGCCGGGGCGGGCGAGCATATCGGCCTCAAGGCGATGCTCGAGCCGGTGACCGAGGCGCTGGGCAACACGCCCGCCATCGCCCGCAAATCCTATGTCCATCCCGCCTTGGTCGATCTCGCCAAGGATCGCGAGGTCCAGGCGGAATGGCGCGCCGGATGCCACTTGCCGCGTGCCACGCGCTGGCTCAATCGTTACGAACGCGGCCTGATCGCCTTCCTCGAAGGCCTCGCCGCGCACCAACAGCCCCGAAAGGCCGCATGACTATCAATCGCACCGCCAACGGTTTCCCCCAGAGCGAGGATCTTCAGATTCAGGCCGAAACCTTCGCAAATGACAGCTGGGCCTGGGCGCAGTCGCACTGGCTCCAGATCCTGATCGCCACCGGCGTCGCCATTGCGGTGTTCTTCCTGCTCCAGGCGGTCAAGGGCTGGGGTGCGCGCCTGTGCCGGCGCGGCGAGGGCGTCGCCAACTGGTATTCGATCATCGGCCGCGCCGTCGCCAAGACCGGTAACTTCTTCATCCTGATGACTTCGATCCGGCTGGTCACCGGCTATGCCGGCCCGCCACCGATGGTGGAGGCCACGGTCGAGTTCCTCTTCACCATTTCGGCCGTGTTCCAGTGCGCGATCTGGCTGCGCGAACTGATCTTCGGCGCGATCGAGCACAAGACGACCGCCGACAACTACCACGGCTCGGGCCTGGCCAGCGCGCTCGGCATCATCCGCATCCTGATCACCGTGGTGCTGTTCGCGATCGCCACGGTGATGGTGCTCGGCAATCTGGGGGTGAACGTCACCGGCCTGATCGCCGGCCTCGGCGTCGGCGGCATCGCCATCGGTCTCGCCGCGCAGGGCATCTTCGCCAACCTCTTCGCCGCGCTGACGATCCTGTTCGACCGCCCCTTCCGCGTCGGCGACAAGATCCGCTTCGACAAGAACAGCGGCACCGTCCAGTCGATCGGCCTGATGAGCACGCGCATCCGCTCGTTCGTCGGCGAGGAGCTGATCTTCTCGAACAAGCAGCTGCTCGACAAGCTGATCGAGAACCTGTCGCTGCGCCACCACACCCGCACCAAGCTGCCGGTCAGCGTCGCCTATGAGACGCCGGTCGAGACGCTCGAGGCGCTGCCGGCGATGCTCAAGGAAATCGTCGAGGCGGCCGGCGGCACCCTTTCGCGTGCCAGCACCGAGGGCTTCGGCGCCAGCTCGATCGACTTCATGATCGAGTTCGACGTCGAGGGCGACGACGTGCCCCATGCCCAGATCGTGCGCGACAAGATCATCTTCGGCATCCTGCGCAAGTTCGCCGCGGAGGGCATCTCGATCCCCTATCCGACCCAGACAAGCTACACCGCCGCGCCGGACGGCAAGTTCATCCTGCCCTATCCGGAGGAGGCAAAGGCCTGAGCCCTCCCGCGAAAGCGGGAGCGCGGACCTACCCGGACACGGCATTCGCGGCCCGGTGCCGCCGACTATGCGGGGGCGAGAAAAGGAGACTCGCGATGCTCAAGGACCATGCCTCTTCGGCGATCATCCCGTGCAAGGATTTGTCGGTCGCCCGCGCCTTTTACGAGGGCACGCTCGGCCTGCCGCTGCTCGAGGATCACGGCAACGGCTTCCTCTTCGGCACCGGCGGCACCCAGCTCAACATCTATCTGAGCGACTATGCCGGCACCAACCAGGCCAACGCCGTGCTGTGGGGCGTCGGCGACGAGCTGGAGGCGATTGCGGCGGAGCTGCGCGGCAAGGGCGTGACGCTCGACGAATATCCCGACGGGTTCGACAGCGTCGTGGACGGCGTGCACCGCAAGGGCGATTTCCGCGTGATCTGGTTCAAGGACCCCGACGGAAACATCCTGCACCTCCACAGCTGAGCGATCAGGCGGCCGGTGCCATCCCGGCCGCGTGCAGGAATCCGCGCCAGTTCTCCACGGTGAGGCCGGCCTGGTATTCTGCCTGCATCTCCGGCGTGAGCACTTCGATCATCCGCGTGCCTTCGATCCACAGCTCGAGCACGCCGAACACGCCGCCGCGCTTGCGATACTTGACCGGCCAGCCTTCGCGCTTGGCGATCGCCAGCACCTGCTCGACGCCCTTGTCGGTGGCGATCGCGAGATGCGTCGCCGAGCGCGCGCCATTGCCGCCGATCACGCCGATCGCATCGGCGTCGCCCTCTGCCTCCACCAACTCGGTGCCGCGCGGATAGACCTCCACCGTGGTGCGGCGATCGTCGCCGGCCATCGCCATCCAGCTTCCCGCGATCACCGGCGGAAAGGGCAAGGCGGCCCCGCCCCAAAGCTCGGCGATCACTTCCGCCACATGCCGCGGATCGCCCGCATCGATCGAGACATGGAACAACATCTGCACACTCCCTGGAATATCGTGTATCGCCGCCCTAATACGCATGACACAGATTGTGTCAATCGCGATTTGACACTTTTTGTGTCACGCTTATTGGGGAGGTCATGCCCAAACCTAATTCCCTCCCCGACGACGCCGCCAGGCCGGAAGGCCACGACAATGCCCACACCCGCGCCAGGATCGACGACGCCATCCTGGCGCTGATGGCGGAGGGGGATCGGCTCAATCACGATCTGGTTGCCACGCGATCGGGCGTCTCGCGGCGGACCGTCTATCGCTACTATCCCGACCAGGCGGCACTGCGCGCGGCGGCCTGGGCCCGGGTCGGGCCGGCCGGCGGAATTCCCCGGACGCTGGACGAGTTCGCCGGCGGCTTGGCGGCACGCTTCGCCAATTTCGACGACAAGGCCGACGCGATGACCGTGGTCATGGCCAGTGCCGAGGGCCGCGCGATCCGCAACGTGATGAAGGACGAGCGCGTCGCCGCCTTCCGCGCGATGCTCGCCCCGCAGGTCGAGGCGCTGCCGGAGCCGGACCGCACCCGCGCGATCGCAGTGATCCAGTATCTCGGCAGCGGTTTCGCCTGGCGCGAGATGCGCGATCAATGGGACATGGACGGCGCCGAGGCCGCGGCGGCATGCGGCTGGGCGATCCAGGTGCTGCTCGCCGATCTGGCGGCACGCGGCGGCAAGCCCTTGGGTGACGGTCCTGCCTGATTCGGGATTTTCGAACATCGGGTCCGGTCAACCGGGCCTGTAATGCCTTACACCGGACGCTACGTCAGCCGCACCTTTCAAATTTCCGGTCGGGCGAGGCTTGCGGGAGCCCCCGCCCCGCCACTAGATGGGGCCAGGAACAGGCGAGAGGACCGCTATCTTGGCGACGATCACCGTGCAGCAGATGGCCGAGAGCATCGGTACCGAGCGCGTGTCCGACTGGGTGGAAGTCACCCAGACGATGATCGATCAGTTCGCCGAGGCGACCGGCGACCACCAGTTCATCCATGTCGATCCGGCCCGCGCCGCGCAGACGCCGTTCGGCGGCACGATCGCGCACGGATTCCTGTCGCTCTCGCTGATGCCGATGCTCGCCGCCCGCACCAATACGCCCGCCATCGAAGGCGTGAAGATGGGCGTCAATTACGGCGGCAACAAAGTCCGTTTCATGCAGCCGGTACGCTCGGGCAAGCGCGTCCGCGGCCGCTTCAAGCTGCTCAAGTTCACCGAGCGCAAGCCCGGCGTCTGGGAGCAGGTTCAGGAATATACCCTCGAGATCGAAGGCGAGGAGAAGCCCGCCCTGATCGCCGAGTGGATCGCGCTCGTCTACGTCTGAGATCCCAAGAGAAGGAACCACCATGTCTCGCTCCGCAGTCATCGTCTCGACCGCCCGCACCGGCATCGGCCGCGCCTATCGCGGTGCGTTCAACGCCACGCCGGCGCCGACGCTCGGCGCCCATTCGATCAAGGCCGCGATCGAGCGCGCCGGGATCGAGCCGGGCCAGGTCGACGACGTCGTGTTCGGCGCCGCGCTCCAGCAGGGCAGCCAGGCCGGCAACATCGCCCGCACCGCGCTGCTCCGTGCCGGCCTGCCGGTCACCGTCGCCGGCATGTCGGTCGATCGCCAGTGCGCCTCGGGCCTGATGGCGATCGCGACGGCCGCCAAGGAGATCATCGTCGACAACATGGACATCGCCATCGGCGGCGGCGTCGAGTCGATCAGCCTCGTCCAGACCCCGCAGATGCGCGTCGAGCCCGATCGCGAACTGCTCGCGATGCACGGCGACATCTACATGCCGATGCTGCAGACCGCCGAGGTCGTCGCGTCGCGCTACGGCATCGGCCGTGACCGGATGGACGCCTATGCCCTCCAGTCGCAGCAGCGCACCGCCGCCGCCCAGGCAGCCGGCAAGTTCGACGACGAGATCGTCCCGGTCACCGCGACGATGAACGTCGTCAACAAGGAGACCAAGGAAGTCTCCCAGAAGGAAATCACCCTCGCCAAGGACGAGGGCAACCGCGCCGACACCACGATCGAGGGCCTGCAGGCGCTCAACCCGGTGCTGCCGAACGGCACCATCACCGCCGGCAACGCCTCGCAGCTGTCGGACGGCTCCTCGGCCGCGGTGCTGATGGAAGAGAAGCTCGCCGAGCAGCGCGGCCTCCAGCCGCTCGGCCGCTATGTCGGCATGGCCGTCGCGGGCACCAAGCCCGACGAGATGGGCATCGGCCCGGTCTTCGCGATCCCGAAGCTGCTCGAGCGCTACAACCTCAAGATGGACGATATCGGCCTGTGGGAGCTCAACGAGGCTTTCGCGGTGCAGGTGCTCTATTGCCAGGACCAGCTCGGCATCCCGAACGAGCTGCTCAACGTGAACGGCGGCGCGATCTCGATCGGCCATCCGTACGGCATGTCGGGTGCCCGCATGACCGGCCACGCGCTGATCGAAGGCAAGCGCCGCGGCGCCAAGTACGTCGTCGTCACCATGTGCATCGGCGGCGGCATGGGCGCGGCCGGCCTGTTCGAGGTGCTGTAAGCCTCATCGAAAATGGACGCCTGCAGGACCATGGAGGTCTTGCAAGTGTCATTGGACCAGCTCCGTTGATATGGGCCTCGGCTGTGCCAGCAGCCGGGGCCCAAATCGTTCGGGGCCCGGCTGGCAGGCCGAACCCTTCCAATCATGCCTATTTGGAGCGCGCCACCTCCACGACCTTGAGGATCAAGATCGTGGAGGCGACCAACGCCGCAAGGATCAGGCGCCAAGTCGGATCGCCGCCGGATCTGCCTGAACGGTGACGCCAGCTTCATCCGATGTAACGCACGTTGTAACAAAACCCGCTTGCGCCAAGCCTTCTCTTCGCCCTAACCTCCTGACAACGCTGCCAATCGCAACCTTATTGCTTCTGTAACCAGTGTTAGCGATAACAGCTTTCGGACTTCGCAAAGCGGAGCCGGCAAAGAGAGGGATGCCGCCCATGGGCGAAGGCTTGGCTCTGGTGGCCGATATCGGCCGCCAATCGGTGCGATTCGGGCTGACCGGCGGAGACGCGGGGATGGCGCCACGCGACATCCGCCGTTTCTCGACCAGCGAGCATCCCACCTTCACCAGCGCGCTCGTCACCTATCTCAACGGCCTCGGCCTGCAGGATGCGCGCCTGCCCAGCGTGCTCGCGGTGGCCGGCGCCGCGCGCGGCGACCTGATCAACCTGACCGGCAGCCGCTGGTACATCTCGCTCTCCGGCGTCGAGGCAGTGCTGCGCGCCCCGCCGCGGGCGCTCAACGAATGCGCGGCCAACGCGCTGGCGCTCACCACCCTGCCCGCCAGCGCCTTCACCGCGCTGCACGGTCCGCCGCCGCGTCCAGTCGAGCCCGGCGGCAATTATGTCGTGATCGGCACGGGCACCGGTCTTGGCGTCGCCGCGCTGATCAGCGCGGGCGACCGGCTGATCCCCGTCCAGAGCGAGGCCGGCCATGTCGCCTTCGCCCCGCAGACCGCCGACGAGCGCAAGTTCGCCGAGTTCTGCCGCGCCCGCGGCCATCCGCTCGATGTCGAGACGCTGATCAGCGCGCCCGGCCTGTGCCTTGCCTATGAGGCGCTGTCGGGCGGCGCCAAGCCCGGATCGCCCGAGGAAGTCACTCGCCACACCGCGCGCGACACCACCGCGGCGGCAGTGGTCCGCATGTTCGTCGAGCATCTCGGCAGCTTCGCCGGCGATCTCGTGCTTGCCTTCGGCGCCTGGGACGGGGTGTTCCTCACCGGCGCGATCAGCCGCGCGCTCCATCCGCACCTGATGGATCCGGCCTTCCGCCGCCGCATGGAGGGCAAGGCCGCCTTCCGCCGCCAGCTCTCCGAAGTGCCGGTGGCGCTGGTCAACCGCAACGATCTCGAGCTGATCGGTGCCGCCGCGGCCTATGGGAACGCCTGACGCTTCCTGCCGGTTCTCCCCATACACCCGATATGGAGAGCATCATGGCCGACGTCACCGAACTCAAGCGGCATCTCTGGAAGAAGCTGGCGGACAGCCCGTTCGTGATGGTCGGCCTTATCGACAGCCGCCAGCACCATATCCCGCTGACCGCGCAGCTCGACGAAGACCAGGTCGACACGCTGTTCTTCTTCGCCGGCAAGGACAACCGCCTGGCGCCCGGCGGCCGCGCGATGGTGCATTTCGCCGCCAAGGGGCACGATTACTTCGCCTGCCTCGACGGCGACCTCCGCGTCGACAACGACTTCGCCCAGATCGACAAGCTGTGGAACCGCCATGTCGAGGCCTGGTTTCCGGGCGGCAAGGACGATCCCAAACTCGCCCTGCTCCGCTTCGACATCGACAGCGCCGAGCTGTGGGAAGCGGACATGTCGCTGGGCGGCGTGGTGAAGATGCTGTTCGGCGGCAAGATCAAGGGCGACGAGGAAGGCAGCCACGCAGTGGTGGATACGACTGCGACTTCCTGACCGCCAGATGGATCCCGCTGCCATTCCCGTCATCCCGGCGAAAGCCGGGATCTCAGGCAGAAGCGCAGGACAGGAGCCGCACGAGATCCCGGCTTTCGCCGGGATGACGATTTGGGCGAGAGGCACGCCGAGGAAGGCGGTCGGGTAGGACTTGACCCATCGCCCCGCCCGCGTCACGCCAAGCGCATGTCCGGCCCGTCGCTCGCACATCGCATTCGCACGGAAGCGCATGCCGTCTGGTTCGCGGTGCGCGATCCGCGCACGCCGCTGGTCGCCAAGCTGGTCGGCCTGCTGGTCGCCGCCTATGCGCTGTCGCCGATCGACCTGATCCCGGACTTCATCCCCGTGCTCGGCCTCGTCGACGACGCGATCGTCATCCCGCTCGGGGTCTGGCTGTTCGAGAAGCTGATCCCGCCCGCCCTCTTCGCCGAGCACCGCGCCCGCGCCGAGATCGAGACGCAGCGCCCGGTCAGCTGGCCGGGCGTGCTGATCATCGTCGCGATCTGGGCGGCGGTGGCTTGGCTGGTGTGGAGCGTGGTCGCGACCAGCGAGTATAATTGACCCCAAGCTGCCTCTCCCCATCGGGGAGAGGGACAATGTGTCGTTGATCGCCAGCAGCGGCAAAGTCACGCCGGCGGAGGCGTCGAGGGGGAAGAACTGGCAGCCCCCCTCCGCCGCAATCCTCAATTCGTGCCGTACAGCTCACCATCGCTGTCGAGCACGAACAGCCGGCCGGCATAGTCGCGCACGATTCCCACCGGTCGCTCGATCGCGCCCGTCGCCGGGGCGAAATCGGCGGTGCGGTTCTCCATCTCGCTGGCGCGGTGGAGGATACCGTCGGCGAGGAAGGTAGCGGGGAAGGCGAAGACCTTGCCCGCTTCATCGGTCACCAGGATCTTATTGGCCAGGCTGGCGATCGGCCCCGAATAGAAGGCACCCCCGGTCATCCCCTTGCCGGCGAAGAAGCCCTCGCCATGGCCATAGGTGAGCGATGGCCCGATCACCGCCGCCGGCGGATTGGCGACTCGCTCGAACGTCCCTTCGCGATAGGGCCAGCCGAAATCGATCGGCCGCGCATTCTGGTTGAAATAGCTGATCTCCTCCTGCTGGTCGGTTCCCCGATCGAGCAGGAAGCTCTGGCCGGAATAGCTCCCGCCACCAGCCGGCGCATGGATGCCGTCGCCGAACAAGCCGGTGGACAGGCAATAGGTGAAGGTCGATGCCCCGCAATAGGGATCGATCTGCACCTGGTAGAACTTGCCATAGCCCGAGGCGGCATCCTGGGCGAGATTGCCCGAGGGATCGCCGAGCGCAGCGTAGAGGAAGCCATCTCCGCCGACGAAGAACGCGCCGCGCGGCGCCAGCGTCGATGCCGCGGCAAGGTCCCGGTCGATGGTATATTGCGCAACCGATTCCGGCAGCGGGATCGAACGCACGATCACCCCGCGTCCGGCAATGTCGAGCATCACCGCACCGTAGAAGTTGAAATCGGTCACGGCGAGCACGCGGCCGGTCTCGCCCGGCTTGAACACATTGCCCGGATTGCGGACCGCCCCCGTGGCGGCATCGACCAGATGGATCGTACCGTCCTGCGCGACGATGAACAGCCCGCTCATCCGTCGGCGCGGCGTGATCGCCGCATCGGCGCCGAAGCCGCTCCCGATCCGCACCAGGTTGACGCCCTCGTGATCGTTGGTGACCTTCACGCTCAGCGCCTGCGTGGCCATGCCGCCCTTGCCGTCCGAGGCTGTGAGCGTGATCTCGTAGCTGTTGTCGGTATTGGCGTCGGTCGGCCGGTCGAAATTGGGCGCCGAGGCGAAGGCGAGCGTATTGCCGGCCAGGGTGAAGGCGGCAGCATCGGCGCCGCCGGTGATGCTGAAGCTGACAGTGTCGCCATCGGAATCGCTGGCTGTCGGCGTGTAGATGGCGCCGCCGGTGTTCTCCGCGACCGAGATGCTGGCGGCGGAGGTGAAGCTGGGCGCGTGGTTGATGGGCGCGGGCGTCGGTGACGATCCTCCACCACCACTGCACGCCCCGGCCATCGAAACGAGGCCGAGGGCCAGCGCGGAGACGCACGGCCTCCGTGTGAGAGAATTCCGCCACATAATTGTAATATCCCCCTTTTCTCGCACGGAACTTCCCATGCGGCCGTACGCCGTGCAAGCGGGTTCCGCTTCGATCCGGGGGTTTCCGTCGGGTTGGAGGATAGGCGCGCGACATCGACAGGCGCCCATCGGCACCGGGGTCACCCAGCGCAGCCTGGCGCGTGATGGGTCTGCAGCTCACCCTGCCCGGCGCGCAGCGTATGGAGCAGGAGCAACAGATGGCCGGCGGCCAGCCAAGGGTTCCTCTCCCCGATGGGGAGAGGGCCTTGAGCAGCTCAGCCCTTGTGCGTCGCCATCCAGTCCACCAGCACCGGCGCGATGCGGTTGCGCCACTTGGAGCCGTTGAAGATGCCGTAATGGCCCACGCCCTCGGCGAGGTGGTACTGCTTCAGCGAGTCCGGCAGCGCGGTCGCGATGGTCAGCGCCGCCTTGGTCTGGCCGATGCCCGAGATGTCGTCCTTCTCGCCTTCGATCGCGAGGATGCCGACATCCTTGATCGCCGCCGGATCGACCTTCCGGCCGCGATGGGTCATCTCACCCTTGGGCAGCGCATGCGCCTGGAACACCAGGTCGATCGTCTGGAGGTAGAATTCGGCGGTCATGTCGCAGACCGAGCGATACTCCTCGTAGAACTTCATCGTCGACTCGGCACCCTCGTCATCGCCCTGGACGAGGTGCTTGAACATCTCCCAGTGCGAAATCATGTGGTTGCCGAGGTTCATCGTCATGAACCCCGCGAGCTGCAGGAAGCCCGGATAGACCTTCCGGCCGGCGCCGGCATAGGTCATCGGCACGGTGGCGATGACGTTCTGCTCGAACCAGCTGAACGGCCGCTCGGTGGCGAGCGTGTTGACCGCGGTCGGCGCCTCGCGCGTGTCGATCGGGCCGCCCATCATGGTCAGCGTCGCCGGGCGGTTCGGATGGTTGTCGGCGCTCATCACCGCGACGGCGGCATAGGCCGGCACCGAGGGCTGGCACACCGCCAGCACGTGCGGGCGCGGATCGCCGTCCTTGCCGATGAAGGCGAGGAACTCGACCAGATAGTCGATGTAATCGTCCAGGTCGAAGCGGCCATCGGCGGTCGGCACCAGCTTCGCGTCGCGCCAGTCGGTGATGTAGACGTCCGCCACCGGCAGCATCCGCTCGACCGTGCCGCGCAGCAGCGTGGCATAGTGGCCGGACATCGGCGCGACGATCAGCAGCTTCGGGCCGCCTTCCACGCCCTCGCGCACGAAGCGCTTGAGCTGGCCGAACGGCTTGCGCAGCACGATCTCTTCATGGACGTCGACATGCTTGCCATCGATCTCGGTGCGGTCGAGCGCGAACTCGGGCTTGCCGCGCGGGGCGGAGGCATGCGCGAACACCTCGAGCGCCGAGGCCATCACCGGCCCGCCGCCGAAATAGGCGAACGGATTGGCGGGATTGTTCAGCAGCCCGGCGGAGAAATTGGCCAGCGCGCTCGCACCTGCGAGAAGCGAGCGCTGAATCTCATAAGCGTCGTACAGCATTGCGTCCCTTCCGCCGTCCCCCTCCCCATCACGGCGGCGGCTATGTTAGCGTTATAGGCGAGCGGTGCTGCGGTGCAACGGCGCCCGGTATCAGAATGCGACAAATTGAGGACAGGTTCCCATACCCGGGTTACGAAAATCGTAGCAAGGCCGGACTAACCCTCTCTGCGCGCTCGATTAAACCGGCATCCCGCGCTTTGAATGAATTCGCGGTAAGGATCCTCCGCCAAACGACAGTTTCCCTGCCCCCGCAATCGCGCTAGTCCGCCCCGCATGGCCGAACCCGTCCCGCCGGCGCCGCAGAAGCGCAAGCTCTCCAACCTGCTCGTCGTGTGGAGCTTCACCAGGCGCTATCCGCTCCAGTTGCTGATCGCGATGGTCGCGCTGCTCGGTTCGTCGGTGACGACGCTGCTGATCCCGCGCACCTTCCAGCTGATCATCGACCATGGCTTCGCGGCCGGCGTCGATACCAGCCGGATCGGCATCTATTTCGAAGGGCTGCTGCTCGTCGTCCTCGCGCTCGCGCTGTTCACCGCGATCCGCTTCTACTTCGTCTCCTGGCTGGCCGAGCGCACCGTCGCGGACCTGCGCGTCGCGGTGCACCGCAACCTGCTCCGCCTGCCGCCGAAATGGTTCGAGGAGAACCGCCCGTCCGAGATCGCCTCGCGCCTCACCGCGGACACCGCGATCGTCGAGCAGGTCGTCGGCTCCACCGTGTCGATGGCGCTGCGCAACCTGCTCACCGGCGCGGGCGGCGTGATCTACCTGTTCGCGCTCTCGCCCAAGATCGCTGCCTATCTGATCGTCGGCATTCCCGTAACGATCCTGCCGATCGTCTGGCTCGGCAGCCGCGTCCGCCAGCTCTCGCGCAACAGCCAGGACCGGGTCGCCGATGTCGGCTCGATCGCCAGCGAGACCCTCGGCGCGATGCGCATCGTCCAGGCGTTCGGCCAGGAGAAGCGCGAGGGCGAGCGCTTCCAGGGCGCCGTCACCCGCACTTTCGAGGCCGGCAAGCGCCGCTTCGGCCTGCGCGCGATCATGACCGCCCTGGTGATCGGCGCGCTGTTCTCCGCGATCGTGCTGATCGTCTGGGCCGCCGTCGCCGATGTCGCCGCCGGGCGCGCCTCGGGCGGCTCGATCATGGCCTTCGTGCTCACCGCCGGGCTCGTGACCGGCTCGTTCAGCACCCTCACCGAAGTCTATGGCGACCTGTTGCGTGCCTCGGGCGCCGCCAGCCGCCTGGCCGAGCTGCTCCAGGAACAGCCGGATATCGCGGCGCCGGCCAAACCGGTCGCCCTGCCCCAGCCGCCCCAGGGCGCGCTCACCTTCGACCATGTCACCTTCCGCTACCCGACCCGGCCCGAAGTCTCGGCGCTCAGCGACTTCTCGCTCGACATCCGCCCGGGCGAGACGGTGGCGGTGGTCGGCCCCTCGGGCGCCGGCAAGTCCACCCTGTTCCAGCTGCTCCAGCGCTTCTACGATCCCGAGGGCGGCGAGGTCCGTATCGACGGCGTGCCGATCAAGTCCGCCGATCCCGCCGATGTCCGCGCCCGCATGGCGATGGTCCCGCAGGAGACGGTGATCTTCGGCGCCTCGGCCCGCGACAACCTCCGCTACGGTGCCTGGGACGCTTCGGACGAGCAGATCTGGGCCGCCGCGAGCGCCGCCAACGCTGCCGATTTCCTGCGCGACCTGCCCGAGGGGCTCGATACCTTCCTCGGCGAGGGCGGCGCCCGCCTGTCGGGCGGCCAGCGCCAGCGTATCGCCATTGCCCGCGCCTTGCTCCGCGACGCCCCGATCCTGCTGCTCGACGAAGCCACCTCCGCGCTCGACGCCGAGAGCGAGCGCCTCGTCCAGGATGCGCTCGAGCGGCTGATGGAGAACCGCACCACGCTGGTGATCGCCCACCGCCTCGCCACCGTCCGCGCCGCCGGCCGGATCATCGTGATGGACGAGGGAAAGATCGTCGAGACCGGCACCCATGCCGAGCTGGTCGCCCAGGCCGGCCTCTACGCCCGCCTCGCCGCGCTGCAGTTCAACGAGGCGGCCTGACGCGAAAAGGGCCCGCACGTCGGCGGGCCCTTTCCTGATCGCGGAGGCGCTCAGACCAGCCTGGCCGGCTTGAGCAGGTCCGACATACCCACGCGGTGGAGCATCTCGGCGCGCACCCGGTCCATCACCCCGAAGGTGATGTCGGCACCGTCCTGGCTCGGGTCATAGTGGAGGCGGAACGGGCGGGTGCCGAACTCCATGCCGACCAGATCGACGATCTCGTCCGCCACGCCCGCCGGATCGGCATCCTCAGGCACGATCTCGCCGAACGCCTTCTGGATGATCGCGCCGAAGTCCTTGTACGGACCCGCCTCATATTCGGCGAGGCGCGCGGTGTCCGCCGGGCTGCCCGAATGGGCGAAGTGGTTGGTGCCCTTGGTGAAGGCGCCGGGCACGACGATCGAGGTCTCGATCCCCCAGCGGCTCAGCTCGCGGGCATATTGCACCGCCAGCGCGTCCATCGCCGCCTTGGCCGCGAAATAGGGCGAGAGATAGGGCGGCGTGCCGCCCGCCGAACTGCTGCTCGACACCCACACCAGCAGCCCCTGCTTGGCGGCGCGCATGTGCGGCAGCGCGGCGCGGTTGACCCGCTGGGTGCCCAGCACATTGACGTCATATTGCTGGGCGAACTGCTCCGGCGTGAAGCTCTCGGCCGGCCCGAACATCATGTGCCCGGCATTGTGGACGAGCACATCGATCCGGCCGCTCTCGGCGATGATCTTCGCCACAGCCGCCTCGGTCGAAGCCTCGGACTGGACGTCGAGCTCGATCGGGCGAAGGTCGCTGCCCGGGATGGCGGCCAGCTCGGCGGCATTCTTGGCGTTGCGCCCGGCGACGTCGCGCATCGAGGCGTAGACGGTGTGGCCGGCCCGGGCGAGCGCCTCGGCGGTCAGGCGGCCGAAACCGCTTGAGGCACCGGTGATGAGGATGATCTTGCTGTTCGACATGGGAAATTCCTTTCGAGAATGAGAGCTTGGGAAGAGGTTCGGGATCAGATGATCCCGCCGTTCGCGCGCAGCACCTGGCCGTTGATCCAGCTGCCGTCCGGGCCGGCTAGGAAGGCGACGGCGCCGGCAATGTCCTCGGGCTGGCCGAGGCGCTCGAGTGGGGCGGCCTTGGTGAGCGTGTCGATCACCGACTGGGGCTTGCCGTCGAGGAACAAAGCCGTGGCGGTCGGCCCGGGGGCGATCGCGTTCACCGTGATGTTGCGGCCGCGCAACTCCTTGGTGAGGATATGGGTCATCGCCTCGACCCCGGCCTTGGTGGCGGCATAGACCGCGTAGCTGGCGGGACGCAGCCCGACGACGCTCGACGACAGGTTGATGATCCGCCCGCCTTCGCGCAGCCGCTTGGCCGCCTCGCGCAGCGTGTTGAAGCTGCCCTTCAGGTTGATCGCGACCTGGCTGTCGAACAGCGCGTCGTCGCTTTCGGCCAAGGTCGCCAGCTTCATGATGCCGGCATTGTTGACCAGCACGTCGACCCCGCCGAACGCCGCCTGCGCCGCGTCGAACATGCGGGCCACCGCCGCCGGATCGCTCACATCGGCCTGGGCCGGGATGGCCGAGCCGCCCGCCGCCTCGATCTTCGCGACCAGCGCCTCCGCCTCCGCCGCGCCGCCGGCATAGTTGACGACGACGGTGAAGCCGTCCTTCGCCAGCCGCTCGGCGATCGCAGCGCCGATGCCGCGCGAAGCGCCGGTGACGATCGCAACTTTCTTGTCCGTGTTCATCTTCGCATCTCCACTTGGCCCGGGACCGTCCCGAGCGGTGATGCCTAGATGCCCGCTGGCGGACGCAAGATAATCATCCTAGATGCGGCAACATTGTTCGCAATTATGGAATAGTTAGATGGACCGGCTCGATGCCATGCGGCTCTTCACCCGGGTGGTCGACCGGCGCAGCTTCACCCAGGCGGCGCACGATCTCGACCTGCCGCGCTCGACCACGACCCAGGTGATCCAGCAGCTCGAGACGCGGCTCGGCGTCCGCCTGCTCCAGCGCACCACCCGCACCGTCCGCCCCACGCTCGACGGCGAGGCCTATTATCGCCGCTGCCTGGCGATCCTCGACGATATCGAGGATGCCGAGGGTGCCTTTCTCGGCGCCATCCCGCGCGGCATGCTCCGCATCGAGGTGCAGGGCACGATCGCCCGCCACTTCCTCCTGCCCGGCATCCCGCACTTCCTCGACCAGCATTCCGGCATCGAGATCTCGATGAGCGAGAGCGACCGCTGGGTCGATATCGTGCGCGAGGGCGTCGATTGCGTGCTGCGCTATGGCGCGCTGCCCGACAGCGACCTGGTCGCGCGCACCGTGACGATGCTCGATCGGATCACCGTCGCCGCCCCCGCCTATCTCGCCCGCCACGGCACGCCGGAGACGCCCGCCGACCTCTCCCGCCACCGGGCGGTGTCGCTGCGCTCGCTCACCACCGGCGCGCTTACGCCGTTCGAGTTCGCCCGGCCCGATGGCGTCGAGCGGATCGAAGTCGCCTCGCCCTTCTCGGTGACCGGCACGGAGAGCTATCGCGACGCGGTGCTGCTCGGGCTCGGGCTCGCCCAGATGCCGGTCTTCCATATCGAACGCGACCTGGCCGAGGGCCGGCTGGTCCGCGTCCTCGCCGAGCATCCCCTGCCCAGCGCGCCGATCTCTATCCTCTATCCGCGCAGCCGCCAGCTCTCTCCGCGGGTGCGCCTGTTCATCGACTGGGCGGTCCAGCGCTTCACTGCGCCCGCCGGATGACCTCCTGATCCTCCACCGATGCCGCCGGCAGGGTGAAGCAGAAGGTCGCGCCGCCGCTCTCGCCATTGGCCGCGCTCATCGTGCCGCCATGCGCCTCGACGATGCGGCGCGAGATCGACAGGCCGATGCCCATCCCCGCCCCCGCCTTGGTCGAGGTGAAGCGCTCGAACAGCTGGTCGAGGATCGCCTCGGGCACGCCGGGGCCGTCGTCGCGGAACAAGATCTCCACCCATTCCTCGTCGTTCCGATAGGCGGCGATCACGATCCGCCCGCGATGCGGCGCGCTCGACCGGATCGCCTCGACCGCGTTGCGCAACAGGTTCACCACCACCTGCTGCACCTGGATGCGGTCGATGAACACGCAGAGGTCCTCCGGCTCCACCGCCAGCTCGATCTCGACATGGTGCGCGCTGGTACCGGCCAGCACCAGCTGGATGGCGTCGTCGATCATCGGCACCAGCGGCTCGACGCGCTTCTCCACATCGCGGTGCTGGGCGAATTCGCGCATCCGCCGGATGATCTCGCCGGCGCGCACCACCTGGCCGCGCGCCTGCTCGACCATCTCGGGCGCCGGGCTCTCATCCTCGCGCTGGTTCAGCACGAAGTTCGCCGCCGACAGATAGTTCACCGCCGCGGTCAGCGGCTGGTTCAGCTCATGCGCCAGGTCGGCGGCCAGCTCGCCCATTGCATTGTGGCGCGAGACATGGGCGAGTTCCGCCCCCAGCCGCGCGACATGCTGCTCGGCGGCGAGCTTCTCGGAAAGATCGCGCGCGAACAGGGTGAAGCAGCTCTCGTCGTCCATCCCCTGGAGCAGCGCACCGCGCAGTTCGATCGGGAAGCGCGATCCGTCGAAGCGCACGCCCTCGCCGGTCAGCAGGAACTCCGGCGCCTTGCGCGCGAGCAGCCCGGCAAGCTTGTCGCGCTCCTTCTCGCCCAGATAATCGGCCATGTTGCAGCCCGGCCCCATTTCCGGGGGGACGCCCCAGAGCCGGGCGGCAGCGGCGCTGAAGTCCTTCGAGCGCCCCTCACCATCGATCACGACCACCGCGTCGGGCACGCCGGCCAGGATCGAGCGCAGCTGCCGCTCGCGCAGCAGCACCGCCTCGTTCTGCTGCTTGGCGCGGCGCAGGCCGATGCCGAGCAGCAGCAGCACGATCAGCACATTGCCGACCACCACCAGGAAATGGGCCTCGTTATGGGTGAGCAGCCGGCCACCCACGCTGAGCAGCGCGATCAGCGAGGGGAAGACCGGCAGCACGATGATCGCCGGGGAGAGCTGGCGCAGCAGCGTATATTCGAAGCCCAGCTCTTCCCGCTGCCGCCCGCGCTCGTTCAGGATGTGCAGCACCATCGCCAGTGCCATGGTGAAGTTGGGCAGCGCCGAAGCGGTGGATCGGCCGATGAAGGTGGGCGAGAGGTTGGTCGGGTCGGTGACCGTCATCGTCATGGTCAGCGCCGAGAGCCCCAGGCTCGCGCTGGCCAGCAGCACCACCCAGGTGCGCGCGAAGGTCGACCGGCTGGTCATCAGCAGGATGGCGATGCAGTTCAGGATGAAGATCGCCACGGCGCCCAGGCCGGGAATGCCGCGGTTGGTCACCGGCAGCGCCGCCACCTGCTGCGGGAACAGCAGCCGCTCCAGCCCCAGGTCGAGCCGCGCGGCATATTGCAAGACGATCAGCAGCAGCAGCACCAACGGCACTGAAGTCACCGCCCGCGCTGCATTCCATGCACCGCGATGCGCCAGCAGCGCCCCGATCGCGATCAGCAGGAACAGGGCGGCGGTAAGTGGGGCGATGGCGTAATGGGGATTACCGAACCCGCGCAGCACCGGGACGGCGAAGATCCAGCCGAGGATCGGCAGGGCCGGGCAGAGGATCGAGACGAGAAGCAGGCCGGTCGCCCAGCGATCCGTTGCAATGCTTCCCCTTGCCCCGCTGTCCTCGGCCGTTGCGATATCCATCGCTTCCTTCCCCCGCCCAGGCCGTCGGGCGCCCGTCATGTCGACTCGCTTATGGCGAATTTACCACATGTCTGCAGCCTTCACTTTTGCGCAGATCAATGGCCCCGCCAGCCCGGGAAAATTGCGGAGGTTCCGTATTTCCCGGACGGCAGGGCCTTTGCAGTGAGGATGTTTCAGGCGATCGTCAGGCCCACGTCGATATTGTTGCGGGTGGCGTTCGAATAGGGGCAGATCTGGTGCGCGGCCTCGACCAGCTTCTCCGCATCGGCGCGCTCGACGCCCGGCAGATTGATCTCCAGGTCGGCGGTGATGCCGAAGCCGCCTGCCGCACGCGGACCGATGCCCACCGTCGCGGTCACGGTCGTCTCGGCGGGAACCTTGAGCTTCAGCTGCTGGCCGGCGACCTTCAGTGCGCCGATGAAGCAGGCCGAATAGCCCGCGGCGAACAGCTGCTCGGGATTGGTGCCTTCGCCGCCGGCGCCGCCCAGTTCCTTCGGGGTCGAGAGCTTGGCGACGAAACGCCCGTCTTCGCTGCGGGATTCGCCGTCGCGGCCGCCGTTCGAGGTGGCGCGGGTGGTGTACAGGACATTGACGGACATGCTCGGTCTCCTCATTTGGTTCGCGATATCATTTATCGCGATAAGCACTAGCTAGGGGCTGAGTCGGGACTTGTCCAGCGAAATAGTTATCGCGATATAGATTTTGATGATATTGGTCCTGCCAAGGAGACGAACATGCCCGCCGCGATGCCGCTCGACGACCAGCTCTGCTTCTCGCTCTACGCAACCAGCATGGCTATCACCCGCGCCTACAAGCCGATGCTCGACCAGCTCGGCATCACCTATCCGCAATATCTGGTGCTGCATGCGCTCTGGGAGCAGGACGGCCGCACCGTCGGCGCGATCGCCGATCGGCTGGCGCTCGAATCGAGCACCATCACCCCGCTGGTGAAGCGGCTCGAGGCCGCCGGCTTCGTCACCCGCGAGCGCAATCCCGAGGACGAGCGCCAGGTCCAGGTCCGCCTCACCCCGCGCGGGCGCGAGATGCGCGAGGATTGCGGCTGCCTGGCCGAGGAACTGCTGGTCCGCTCCGGCATGAAGGGCGAGGAGCTCGGCGCACTCAACCGCGAAGTGAAGACGCTCTGGCAGGCGCTCCGCGAGGCGAAGGACTGACTTTCTCCCTCTCCCCTTTGGGGAGAGGGTCGGGGAGAGGGGCAGTGTGTCCTGGTCCAGAGGCGCCAAAGCACGCAGCAAAGTCGTGCCCCTCTCCCAACCCTCTCCCCGATGGGGAGAGGGCTTTATGCCACCACCACCGCGCAGAATCACCATACCGCCCCTTCCAAAATAGGATTTCCTCTGCTTCACTGCCCAGCGCTCGAAAAGGCCCGTGATCGGGGAATCGGCAGCCCGCCGCTCTCCCACGCGTTAATAAGAGCGATTCAAGAGATTCAATGAATCGTTCGACCAGCTGGTCGAGCGACGAGGAGCAGGAACCGGGAAAATGGCAGACCGCGAATTCGATATCATCGTCTATGGCGCCACCGGCTTCACTGGCCGCCTGGTCGCCGAATATCTCGCTGGCCATTATCCCGACGTGAAATGGGCGATGGCAGGCCGCTCGCTGACTAAGCTGCAGGAAGTCCGCGACGAGATCGGCGCCCCTGCCGATACACCCCTGCTCACCGCCAATGCCGACGATCCCGCCAGCCTCACCGCGATGGTCGCCCGCGCTACCGTGGTGATCTCCACCGTCGGCCCCTATCAGCTCTATGGCGAGGCGTTGCTCGCCGCCTGTGTCGAGACCGGCACCGCCTATGTCGATCTGTGCGGCGAGCCCGCCTGGATGGGCCAGATAATCCGCAAGTACGAGGATGCCGCCAGGGCCAGCGGGGCGCGTATCGTCTTCTCCTGCGGCTTCGATTCGATCCCCTTCGATCTCGGCGTGTGGACCGCACAGCAGGCGGCGATCGCCCGTTTCGGCAAGCCGGCGCCGCGGGTGAAGGGCCGGGTGCGGGCGATGAAGGGCACTTTCTCCGGCGGCACCTTCGCCAGCGGCAAGGCCTCGATGGCCGCAGCGGCCAAGGATCCCTCGATCCTCAAGCTGATGATCGATCCCTTTGCGCTGACGCCCGGCTTTGCGGGGCCGCACCAGCCGAACGGCATGGTCCCCTATCATGACGAGGCGGTCGATGCCTGGGTCGCCCCGTTCATGATGGCGGTGATCAACACCAAGAACGTCCACCGCTCGAACTTCCTCGCCGGCCAGCCCTATGGCGCCGACTTCCAGTATGACGAGATGCTGATCGTCCCCGGCCTCGGCGAGATCGGCAAGGCGGCGGCCGAGGCGCTGGCCAAGATCAACCCGATGGCCGCCGACAAGGGCCCGGCCCCGGGCGAGGGCCCGAGCAAGGAGGAGCGCGAGACCGGTTTCTACGACCTGGTCTTCGTCGCCGAGATGCCGGACGGCCAGCGCCTGTCGGCAACGGTCAAGGGCGACAAGGATCCGGGCTATGGCTCGACCAGCAAGATGATCGCCGAAAGCGCACTTTGCCTGCTCCGCGACGTGCCGGCCGAGGGCAAGGGCGGGATCTGGACCGCCGGCGGCCTGATGCCCGAGCCCCTGGTCAAGCGGCTCGAAGCCAATGCCGGGCTCAGCTTCTCAGTAGAGTAAGGTGATCAGCCCCGCGGCAAGGAGGCACAAGGCGATGACGATGGGGACCAGAAAGGCGCGGGTGCGGTCCTGCTGCCGCTGCCAGGCGACGATGTCGAACCAGTAGCGGCCCGGCCCCGCGTCCCGGACGATCCCGGCGCGGCGCATGCGCTCGAACTGGGTGCGCTCGACGGGCCGCTGGGGCACGAAGGGAACCGCCTCCTCGGCGGTCACCGCGTGGAGGGCGAAGAAATGGGCACGGATCCGCCGCCGCGCGCCGGCAGTCAGCGCCCCGATGATCGCCGGGGTGCCGGAAGCCGGGGTCACTTCGGTGCGGCGGGCGTGGCAGCCGGCGCCGGCGGACACTTGGTCACGACCGGGCCCTTGGCGAGCTTGGCGTCGTCGAACGAGTCGACCCGCATCGAGACGCCGGTGTCGAAGAATTGCGGCGCGGTGCCGCAAAAGCCGCCGACCAGCGCGGTCGAGATGTCCGCGGGGGTCAGCCCGGTGCGCCAGCCCTTGGGGCCATCGACGGTGAGGACCAGCGTGTTGGCCTCCGCGGTGATGGCCTTGAGGGTGATGCCGCCCTCGAAGGTCTGGCCGACGGCGCCCTGCATGTTCTTGGCGAAGTCCGCCGCGGTCGGCTTGGCCTGAGCAGCGGGCGCCGGCGCGGTCTGGGCAGCGGCGGGCACAGCCGGGGCGACAACGAACGCGAGAGCGAGGATGATGGGCTTCAGCATTGGGTCGATTCCCCCGGGAATGTGGAAGCGGGAGCATAAAGGCCCCCGCTTCGGGGTCAATGAACCCAGATCAACGCCGTTTCCCATTATGGCGGATATTGGCCGGCCGGCCGCGTCGCTTGATCGGACGGGGACGGCCCTTGTGGACCCGATCCCGCTCGAACGCCGAGGGTCCCGCCGAACCCTTGCCGTCGGGCAACTCGAAGCGCAGCGCCCCCGAGACCGGATTGGCCTCGACCAACCGCAGCTGCAGCCGCATGCCGATGGTGAACGCGTCGCCGCTCTCGTCGCCGATCAGCCGCTGCCCAGCCTCGTCGTACCGGAAATATTCGGTGCCAAGGTCCCGGGCGGCCACCAGCCCGTCACCGCCGACGCCGTCGACGGTGGCGAAGAAGCCGAAGCTCTGCACCCCGGTGATCCGTGCCTCCAGCACCTCGCCGACATGGTTGGCGAGATAGGCGGCGACATAGCGGTCGATCGTCTCCCGCTCGGCCTCCATCGCCCGCCGCTCGAGGCTGGAGATGCTCTCGCCGATCCGCTCCATCGTCGCCGCCTCATCCTGCGTCAGCCCGCCCGGGCCGAGGTCATAGGCATGGACCAGCGAGCGGTGGACGATCAGGTCGGCATAGCGGCGGATCGGCGACGTGAAGTGCGCATAGCTGCCCAGCGACAGGCCGAAATGGCCATGGTTCGCCGGCCCGTACGAGGCCTGCATCTGGCTGCGCAGCACTTGCTGCATCACCTGCTCGCGGAAGTCGCTCTCGCCGACCCGCTTCAGGATATGGTTGAACGTCGCCGGCTTGATCACCTGCCCGAGCGCAAACTCGATGCCGAAGGTCTTGAGATATTCGCGCAGCGCAACGAGTTTCTCCCGCGCCGGCGGCTCGTGGATGCGGTACATCACCGGCGCCTTCTTCGCCTCCAGCGCCTTGGCCGCAGCGACGTTCGCCGCGATCATGTAATCCTCGATCAGCTTGTGGGCGTCGAGCCGCTCGCGCGGTGCCACCGAGAGGATGCGCCCCATCTCGTCGAGGACGATACGGCGTTCGGGCAGGTCGAGGTCGAGCGGCTCGCGCTTGTCCCGCGCCTTGTTCAGCGCATGCCAGCAGCCCCAGAGCGGCTTGAGGGCGGTCTCGGTCAGCGGATGCTCGATCTTGCCGTCGATCGCCGCCTGCGCATCCTCATAGGCGATGTTCGCCGCGATGCTGACCACCGCGCGGCTGAAGCGCCAGCTCTTCAGCTCGCCGTGCTTGCCGATCTGGAGATGGCAGGCCAGCGCCGCCCGGTCCTCGCCTTCCTTGAGCGAGCAGACCTCGGCCGAGAGGATCTCCGGCAGCATCGGCACGACGCGGTCGGGGAAATAGACCGAGTTGCCCCGCTTGCGCGCCTCGCGGTCCAGCTCCGAGCCGGGACGGACGTAGAAGGACACATCGGCGATCGCGACCACGGCCTTCCAGCCGCCTTCGTTCTTCGGATCGTCGTCCGGCGCGGCCCACACCGCGTCGTCATGGTCGCGGGCATCCGCCGGGTCGATGGCGACGATCGGCAGATGGCGAAGGTCCTCGCGCGTGCCGAGGTCGAGCTTCGACACCCGCTCGGCTTCGTCGAGCAGGTCCTCGGAGAAGACGTTGGGGATGCCATGCCGGTGGATCGCGATCAGCGAGAAGCTGCGCGGAGCGAAGGGATCGCCGAGCACCTCGACCACCTTGGCGGTGATCCGCGGCGGGCGGCCGGTCTTCTCGGCGAGAACGAGGTCGCCCTGCTCGGCGCCACTGGCGTCGGAGACTGGCCAGTTGCGCCGCTCCTTCTTCTCGACGCCCTGCAGCCAGAGCCGCCCGGCCTCTTCCTTGAGCACGCCGAGCATCAACTCCTCGCCGCGGGCGAGCTTCTTCATCGGATGGGCGATCCAGCCGTTGCCGGCCTCTTCGGTGCGCGCAAGGATGCGGTCGCCGATCGCCAGCGCAGAGCGCTTGCCCCGCGCCTCGCGAACGCGGAGCCGCGGCACGGGCACGCCCTCGGCCTCCCAGCGCTCGGGCACCGCCCAGGTGGTGTCGCCGTCCGCATCAGTGATGCGCAGCACGGTGACCTTGGGCACCCCGCCCATCTTGTGGAAGGCACGCCCTGGGGCGACGTCGATCAGCCCCTCGTCGCTCATGTCCTTGAGCAAGGCCTTGAGCAGGATCTTGTCCTGCCCGTGCAGCCCGAATGCCTTGGCGATCTCGCGCTTGCCGGCGGGCGTGTCGGAATTGGTGATGAAATCTAGAATCTGCTGCCGCGTGGGCAGCCCTGCTTTATGTTTTGGTTTTGCCATTGGCACCCAAGATAAGGACTCGCGAGCCGCCTGCCAACGCCGTAGCGTAGCGCGGTGACATATGACCTGCTCATCGTCGGCGGCGGGATCAACGGGTGCGCGATCGCCCGCGAGGCTTCGCTGCTCGGCCTCAAGATACTGCTCGTCGAGAAGGACGACCTGGCCAGCCGCACCAGCTCGGCCTCGACCAAACTGATCCATGGCGGGCTGCGCTATCTCGAGACCTATGAGTTCCGCCTGGTCCGCGAGGCGCTGCACGAGCGCGAGCGATTGCTCGAGGCGGCACCGCATCTGATCCGCCCGCTCACCTTCGTCCTGCCGCACGCCCATGCGCTGCGGCCCTGGTGGATGGTGCGGGCAGGCCTCTATCTCTACGACGCGCTGGCAATCGGCAGCAATTCCACCCTGCCCCGCTCCCGCGACCTGACCGCGAAGGACAAGGCCTTCACCGATCCGCTGGCCGGTGCGCATCGCGGCTTCGTCTATTCGGACTGCCGCGTCGACGACGCCCGCCTCACCCTGGCCAATGCCGTGGACGCCGCCGCGCACGGCGCCGAGATCGCCACGCGCACCGAATTGCTGGGCGCCCGGCGCGAAGGCGGAAACTGGCGCGCCGAGCTGTCCGACGGGCGCATTGTCGAGGCGCGCGGGCTGGTCAACGCGGCCGGTCCCTGGGTGCGCAAGCTGCTCGACACGCTGGCTATTGCTAATCATTCGCAGATCCGACTGGTCAAGGGCAGCCACATCGTCGTCCCCAGGCTCTTTGACGGCGACCATGCCTATATCCTCCAGCAGCCCGACCGGCGGATCGTCTTCGCCATCCCCTATGAAGGCGAATTCACCGAGATCGGCACCACCGACATCCAGGTCGACCGGCCGGAGGACGCCGTGTGCACCGAGGAGGAGAAGACCTATCTGTGCGAGTCGGTGAACCGCTATTTCACCCGCCAGGTCACGTCCGCCGACATCGTCTGGAACTGGTCCGGCGTGCGGCCGCTGCACGATGACGGGGCCGCCAAGGCGCAGTCGGTGACGCGCGACTATGTGCTGGAGCTCGACCAGGACGGCCCGCCCCTGCTCTCGATCCTCGGCGGCAAGATCACCACGGCGCGGGCCCTGGCCGAGGAGGCACTGGCGAAGATCGGCCCGATGCTGGGCGCCGAAGTCGAGCCCGTCACCCGTGCCCGACCCTTTCCCGGCGGGACGATCGCCGATTTCGACAAGTTCGTGGCGCAAGCCAGGGCCCGCTGGCCGTTCCTCGGCGATGCCCGGGCCGAGCGGATGGCGCATGCCTATGGCTGCTGCCTGGCCGACATGCTGCGCGGCGTGACCGATCTTGGCGAGGATCTGGGCGCCGGGCTGACCGCCACCGAGATACGCTGGATGCGCGACCAGGAATGGGCCCGCACCGCCGAGGACGTGTTGTGGCGCCGGAGCAAGCTGGGCCTGCATGCGGGGCCAGAGCTGGCGGCGAGGGTCGAGGCGATATTGAAGGAGCAACTATGATCGCCACGCTGGTCGCGCTCGCGCTAGCCGTGCAGCCGCAATGCCGAACCGTGCATGGCCGACTATTCGCCGCGAACGGCAATCCCGCCTTGCGCATCTGGGTCATCGGCTCTCGGCGCGTACTCGGCGTCGATGTCGATCAGGATCTCTCGCTCGCCCAGCTCCCGGCCAATGTCCGCCGGCTCTGGCTCCCGGCAGGCGACCTGTTCGGCACAAGCGTCTATGGCGACTTCCAAGTCTGCTCCCGGGAACCGCAACGGCCCGGCAAGATGCAGAAGGTTCGCGTCGCCCACGCCCGCAATCTGGTGCTGAGGCCGGATCACTGATCGCCTTAAGTGCTTGTTAAACCGTCCAAGGCAGGGTGCGCGCCGGGGCGGAGAGAGAATGGCGACCAAATTCTCGCAATATCGGGCAGTGGCGCCCGCGCTTGTCGAACAGCGCGGGGCGACCCGGCATCGCATCCTCGTCACGCGCGCCACCGTAACCAAGCGAGGCAACCGCCCGGTCGAGGCGATGCTGCATGACCTCTCGGTCTATGGCTGCCGGCTCGCCTGCGCCGTGGCGCATGGCGAGGGCGACCGGGTGTGGCTGGCCCTGCGCGACGACCAGCCCGTGCCCGCCACGGTGGTGTGGAACGACGGTGCCCATATCGGCTGCCGCTTCGACGATCCGATCGAGCGTAGCCTGGTCCGCCAGCTCACCCTGGTGATCTGCTGAGATCAGAAGATCTCGGCGAACTCCGTACGCACCTTACAGAACAGGCTCGGACGGGATACGGTCTTGGTGCCGCGCGTCAGCTCCCAGCGAACCTGCTTGCACTTGAAGGGCCCCACCGGCTCTTCCGAGGTGACCGTCAGCTTGCCCATCGCCGCGCGGCTTTTCCATGACCAGCTCTGGTTCAGCGCGAGACCCTCGACGAACTTCGGGAACGGGTTGAACACGCCCTTGTTCGGCAGGTGGCGCTGGGGCCAGTCCTCATAGTCATAGCCGCCCTCGCAATCATTGCAGGAAACCCGGCCGAACAGGTCGAACGACTTCTTCTCCGCCTCCATGGCTGCGGAGAATTTATAGTCGCGCGGGCTGTAGACATGCTCGTTGATGTTGAGCGGATAGGGCTCCACGCCGGTCGCCGGATAGTTGAGCGGGGCCTTGCCCGGCTTGGCAGCCGGGGCGTCAGGCGGGCTGGCCGGCGTGATGGTCACGTCCTCGGCCTCGCCCTCCCTCGGGCCGACGACCCGACCTACATCGGCCGCAGCGCGGGCGGCACGGGTGGCCTTGCCCAGAAGACCGCCAAGGGACTGCGCCGCGGCGGACGGCGATACGAGCAGGGCCAGCGCGAGCGGCACGGCGACGGGGATCGAACGCATGGTCACTCCTGTGAAAGGACAGTGCGCGCTAGCGTCGGGTTCGGCCCGATACCCGCATTGCACGACGGACCCCGCCCGGGAGGCGACCAAAGCGGACCGGTGCGACGAGCATCCGCGCTCATTCGCCCAGTACGGAAACAGACGAAATCCTACATTGCAACCAGATCCGTCACCCCGACGACTGGGGTCTAGAAGCCGATCACATTCGCCCGGATGAAGCGGCGCGCCTCCTCCGCCGTCAGCAGCTTGCGGTCGGCCCCTGCCACGCCGGCCCCCGGTCCCTTGCTCGCATATTCGTAGAGCCGCGCCTCGGGCGGGGTGAGGCGACGCTGGTCGCCTTCCGGGCCCTTGTACCCCATCCAGGTCCAGCCCTCGCGGCGGATATGGGCGTCCATCCAGCAGTTCAGGAACGCCGCCTGGCCGAGCAGCGCCATGTTGCCGCCGGCACGCCAGGGACGGCCAAGCCAGGTCGAGTTGGCAGATACCCCGACCTCGCGCTGTAGCCGGCAGTCGGCGAAGACCAGCCCGAACTCCTGCGCCGCCGGCGTGCTCGGCGCGGCGACGAAGCCGAAGCTCTCGGCATCGGGCACATGGCGGGTGACGATCTCGCAGCGCTCGAACCAGGCCGCGGCGCCGCCGAAGATGAAGTCCACCCCGCCAACGATGCGACTGTCGGTGACCAAGGTGCGGGTGTGGAGGTAGAAGCTGTCCTGATAGCCGAGCAGGGTGCAGCGATCGACCACGGTACGATCCGCCTCGCGGCCAATCGCCAGCGCCACCGCCTGGGCGCCATTGCCGGAGCCGTCACGCCGGGCACCGATATAGTCGAAGCTGTTGCGGATGGTCAGGCCACGCAGGGTGACGTCTCGCGCGGCGATGGTCAGTGTTCCCGAGCCGCCGGTGCCCCAAGTCCCGCCGCCGGGCTTCGGCGTGCCGGCCGCGGTGCCATACTCGATCACGGTGCCGGGACTACCCTGGATCGTCACTCCGGCCGCCCGGACCGTCAGCTTCTCGGTGAAGATACCGGGCCTGAGCAGGATGCGATACGGACGCCCCGCCCTTTCCGCCTCGGCCAGTGCTTTGCCGAGGGTGCCGGTGGCGGGATCGACCACCGCGTCCCATGCCTCGCCCGCCCTCGCCGTGAGCGGCAGGCTCAGCGCGCCGGCAAGGAAGGCGCGCCGGCCGTTCATCCCCAGCGATAGTTGAAGCTGATGCTGATCCGCGGCTCCTTGCCCGAACCGGGCGGGACCTCGTGGCGCAGCCAGCTTTCCCAGAGCAGTACGGTGCCGGGCTCCGGGACGATCTCGACGAAGCTCTGCAGCGCCTCGGGTGCATCCTCCAGCCGCGGCGGCGCGGCCATCATCATCGCCAGCCGCGGATCCTCGAGCTTGAGGCCGCGCGACCCCTTGGGCAGCGCGACATAGAGCGTGCCCGAGACGACGCTGTGCGGATGGATATGGGCGCTGTGCCCGCCCTTGCCGTCGAGGACATTGACCCAGAGGCTGTCGAGCTTGAGCTTCTTGCCACCGAGATCGAAGGCGCAGGCCTTGGCGAACTTCGCGACATGCTTATCGAGCAGCCGCTTGAGGTCCGCGAAATTGGGGTCACGGATCGGCAGGTCATCGAGCGAGGCGTAGCTGGTATAGCCGCGATAATGATTCTCGCGGCACCAGCGGCGGCCGGCACTGTCATCCTCGGCGAGCTGGAGGCAGGAATCCTCCAGCGCCTCGAGCAGGTCGGGGTCGCCGAGCGGCTGTTCGTAGAGCTGGGTGGCGAAGAGGGTGCGCACAGCCACTAGCCCGTCATCCCGACGAAAGTCGGGATCTCAGGCGAAGGCGCGGGGCAAGAGCCGCACGAGATCCCGGCTTTCGCCGGGATGACGGATGTGGATCGAGCGCCGGTTGTTGCGCCGGTGACGGAATGGGCCTCAATACGCACGCGCCACCAGGATCCGCTCCACCGCCGGCGCGCCGGTGAAGATGCAGGTGCCGGTGGCCGGCGCCGCGTTGCTCGCCACGTTGCGGAAGGTCAGCTTGAGCGCCTTGATCCGCTCGACCACCTTGTCGAGCTCGGCGCCGGTCGGCTTCGACCATTCGACTTCGACCCAGCCCGGGAACTTGCCCGCGCTCTCGAAATAGCTTTCGAGCCCGGCAAAGTCGGTCACGTCGCGGACGATGTTGGCGTCGGTGCGCGCCTTGGCCTGCTCGAACAGCGCCTTCTGCACCGTCTCGAGCGTGCCGACGACATCGCCAAGGAACGCGTCGCGGGCGACGATCTGCGAGTTGAGCTTGCCGTCCTCCTTGTAGAGGTCGGTGCGGACGGTCACCGAGACGTTGCCGCCGGCCATGTCGCGCCCACCAACCTCGACGACGATCGGGCAGCCCTTCTTGATCCAGCCCCAGCGCTTGGTGACGGCCTTGATCGCCTTGAGATCGAGCAGCGCGCGGACGGGCTCGCCGAACGCGAACTGCTTCGACAGTTCCTGCTGGAGCGACTTGCAATAGTCGATCAGCGCGGCGTCCTCGTCATTGTCGCGCAGCATCGGCACGATCACGACCTGCCAGGGCGCCAGGCGCGGCGGCACGCGCAGGCCGTCATCGTCGCCATGCGTCATGATCATGCCGCCGATCATGCGGGTCGACATGCCCCAGCTGATCGTCTGGGCGAGCTCCTGCTGGCCTTCCGAATTCTGGAACTTGATGTCCTGCGCCTGGCTGAAGGTGGTGCCGAGGAAGTGGCTGGTGCCTGCCTGGAGCGCCTTGCCGTCCTGCATCATCGCCTCGATGCTGTAGGTCGAGACGGCGCCGGGGAAGCGCTCGTTCTCGGGCTTCTCGCCGGCGACCACGGGCATCGCCGCGCAATCCTCGGCGAAGCTGCGATAGATCTCCAGCGCCTTCAGCGTCTCCTCGCGCGCCTGCTCGGCACTGGCATAGGCGGCATGGCCTTCCTGCCAGAGGAACTCGCTGGTGCGCAGGAACATGCGCGTGCGCATTTCCCAGCGCACGACGTTCGCCCATTGGTTGATCTGCACCGGCAGGTCGCGCCACGACTGGATCCAGCGGCTGAAGCCGGCACCGATCACCGTCTCCGAGGTGGGACGCACGATCAGCGGCTCTTCGAGCTTCGCGGCGGGATCGGGGGTGAGCCCGCCCTTGCCGTCGGAGATCAGCCGGTGATGGGTGACGACCGCCATCTCCTTGGCGAAGCCTTCGACGTGATCGGCTTCCTTCTCGAAATAGCTCAGCGGGATGAACAACGGGAAATAGGTGTTGTCATAGCCCGCACCCTTGATGCGGTCGTCGAGCAGGCGCTGGATCCGCTCCCAGATGCCATAGCCCCACGGCCGGATGACCATGCAGCCGCGCACGCCGCTCTCCTCGGCCATGTCGGCCTCGGTGATGACGGTCTGATACCATTGGGCGAAGTCGCCTTCGCGGGTGACGTTGAGCGCATGCTTGATCATGGCCGTGCCTCTAAAGTCGTGGCGCGCCCGCCGCAAGCGAGCCCGGATTCATTGAATCTCTTGAATCCCCATCGCGTGCGCGAAGCACCCGCGGGGCCAGCTTCGTCGTGACAAATCAAATCCTATTTTGCCAGCGCCTTCTCTCCCGAGCCCGCCGCTTGATTCGACGCCGCAGGCTCGCTCTACTGGCGGGCAGGGGGAATCGGGGCATGGAACAACGGGATGTGGCGCCGCGCGAGCTTTCGCGCACCGGGCTGGCGATCGGGATCGTCCTGCTGCTGCTCGCCACGCTGGGCATAGGCGGGGCCTGGTGGTTCGGCACGCAATTCAAGGAACAGGCGCAATCGCCCGAAGGCATCGCCGAATCGATGCTCAAGGACCGCACCGGCAAGGCCTTTTTCGAAGCGCTGCAGGACAGCTACCCGGAGGAGTTCGCCGCCTATACCGCGATGGTCTCGAAGCGGGTCCGCGAAGGCGCGACCCGCGAGCAGATCGGTCGCGAGAGCTTCGCCTGGATGCGCGCCTCGACGCTCCGCCACCGCGACGAGTTCGTCCAGGCGCCGCACGGCGACCTCAACCTCTACCGCCAGATGGAGATCCAGCTGATCGAGACGCTGCAGCAGCGCGATGTCGCCCTGTGCGACCGCTATGTGATGGGTACGATCACGAGCGGCGGCAGCTATTCGCCCGACGTGTCGGAACGGCTGGTCGAGCTCGCCGCCGCGCAGATCACCACCTCGGCGGCGGGGCGCGACAACCCGGTCAATCGCAAGATACCCAGGAAGGAGATCGCGAGGCCCGACGCGGTTGCCCTGGTGACGGCGATGCGGCGCGGCGGGATGAGCCAGTTCGACCTCGAAACCTGGGGCGATGCGGGACGCATGGCACGGGCCCGGCCCGAGCAACGGTGCGCGATCGGCCTGCACGTGCTGCGCGGCATCACCAGCCTGCCCCATGAACAGGGCGACCGGATCACCGGCTGGCTCACCTACCAGCAGAGCTGAACGCCGCCGACGCGATTGCCCCGGCGCGCGGTTTTCCCTAGCGCGCTCGGGTGGGCGACGATCATATCCTGAAGGGCATAACGCTGCGGCTGTTCGCGGTCGCCTGCCTCGCGACCATGTCGGCGCTGATCAAGCTGGCCGAGGCGCGCGGCGCCGGGCTGGTCGAGACGATGTTCCATCGCCAGCTCTGGGCGGTGCCACTGGTGACCGCCTGGGTGGCGGCCGGCCCCGGCCTTGGATCGATCCGCACCAAGCGCTTCGGTGCGCATGTCTCGCGCACCGCCGTGGGGCTGACCGGCATGATCTTCACTTTCGGCGCGGTGCTGCTGCTGCCGCTGGCCGAGGCGGTGACCTTCCAGTTCACCGTGCCGATCTTCGCGACGATCCTGGGCGCGGTGCTGCTAAGGGAGCCGACCGGCTGGCATCGCTGGGGTGCGGTGGTCGTCGGCTTCCTCGGCGTGCTGATCGTCACCCAGCCGTGGAGCGCCCACGTCCCGCTGTTCGGCGCGGTGGTCGGGCTGCTCGCGGCGCTGTTCGTGGCGATCGTCGCGATCCTGCTGCGCCAGATCGGCAAGACCGAGGCGACCGGGACGACGGTATTCTGGTTCTCGGTCCTGTCGGTGCCGGTGCTGGCGATCCCCTATGCCTTCCAGTTCAGGCCGCATGATCCGGCGACCTGGGGCATCCTGGTCGGGATCGGGCTGATCGGCGGCGTCGGCCAGCTGGCGCTGACCGGATCGGTGCGCCATGCCCCGGTGAGCGCTGTGGTGCCGATGGACTATTCGAGCCTGATCTGGGGCACGCTCTATGGCTGGGCGATCTTCGGCATGTGGCCGAGCGGCTGGACCTGGCTCGGCGCCCCGGTGATCATCGCCAGCGGGCTGTACATCGTGTGGCGGGAAAGGAAGCGCGGCGTGGGGCCGGCGGTGACGAGTGCGGAGATGGAGCCGGTTTAGGTTCCGCCGGTCCATCTTCTCGTCACCCCCGCGAAAGCGGGGGCCCATCTCCCGGACTATCCACATCCGCACCGGCATTTCGTGTCGACAGCTTAGGAGATGGCCCCCCGCTTTCGCGGGGGTGACGGTTATGTTCGCGGCGGCAGCCTCAGCCCTTCCAATACACCAGCATCAGATTGTTCGCCGGCATCTCGACCAGCCGCACCAGTTCCAGCCCCTGCACCGCAGCCGCCGCGCTCAGCGCCTCGACGTAGCGCAGCCCGAAGCGCGGGTCCTTTTCCTTGAGCCACAGCTCGAACGCCTCGTTCGACGGCGCGGTCTCCACGCCCTCGCGGCGATAGGGGCCGTAGAGGATCAGCGGGGCGCCCGGCGCCAGCACCTTCCCCGCTCCGGCGAGCAGCCCGAGCGTCGCTTCCCAGGGGCTGATATGCACCATGTTGATGCAGAGGATCGCATCCGCCGCGGGGAAGTCCCCGGCGCTAGCATCGATCTCCAGCGGCGACAGGATGTTCGCAAGCCCCTCGCTCCAGGCGGCGATCGAGGCGAGCGCGTCGGCATCGGGATCGCTCGGCTGCCAGTCGATGTCCGGGAAGCGCGCGGCGAACCAGGCGACATGCTCGCCGGTGCCGCTGGCGATCTCCAGCACCTTGCCCGTCGCCGGCAATTCCTCGGCCAGCACCGCGGCGATCGGATCGCGATTGCGCTCGGTGGCGGGGGCGTGGCGCTTCATGCCGCGCGCGCTTCCTCGAGCAGGCGGCGGGCGCGCAGGAACATCTCGACCCGCTGCATCGTCAGCATGCCGAGCGCGAAGGCGATCAGCACGTCGGTCATCGCCATCACGTCGAAATGCATGCCGGGGATGCCGAGCGTCTCGGCGTTGCGCGCGCCCATGCGGATCAGGATGAGGACGACGATGAAGGCCATCGCGGCGAGCGAGCCCTTTTGCGAGATCTCGTGCGTCTCCGGATCGACCTTGATGTGCATCATCCGGCCGCGCTGCCAGCCGAGCGCGGCGCCCGCGAGCAATGCGGCAGCGGCGATCGCCCAGGTCATCGGCGCGGGCGGGATGCTCCAGAAGGTGAAGCCGGCGATCGCGACGTACAGGGCAGGCACGACCCAAAGCCACTCGACCTTCAACGGACGCTCCCGGGTGAGCCGGCGCATTCGCAGCGCGAGGACGAACAGGACGATGGCGATCGGAATCAGGTTGAACAGCGGATTGTGCTGGCCTTGCATCATTTTCCCCCGGAACTTGAAAGTGACTTATACAAGCAATACACTATCCATGCCAGCCGAGTTGCGTGGCAAAGGCAAGAGGATTGCGCATGCGGACACGCCGGTCCATCAGGGCGCCCGGAGGGTTCATGGACGTCGATCAGGATAGTGCGGGCGTAAAATTCGCGCCGCCGGCTGCTTTCATCGGGACATTGGTGGTGGGACTGGCACTCGGCAAGTTGCTGGGCAGCCCCGATCTGCCGCTCAACCACGCGACCGAGCGCGGGCTGGGCTCGCTGGCGACGTTGCTCGGCGTGGGCATCATGCTGTCCGCCCTTGGGCTGTTCCGCGCCGCGGGCACCGATCCCAAGCCGTGGAAGCGCTCGACCGCGCTGGTCACCGACGGCGTCTATCGCTGGTCGCGCAACCCGATGTATTTCGGCATGGCGCTCGCCTATGCCGGCATCGCGGTCTGGATGGACAGCCTGGTGACCCTGCTGCTGCTGATCCCGCTGCTGCTGGTGATCCAGCGCGAGGTGATCGAGCGCGAGGAGCTGTACCTCGCCGGCAAGTTCGGCGAGCGCTATCTCAGCTACAAGTCAGCCGTGCGCCGTTGGATCTAAGGCCCGGCGCTCAGGGGCGCCGGGGGAAGTCGCCGCGGACCGCAATGCAGTAGCGCATGCGCTTTTCCTTATCGACCGCCGCCTGCGGGATCGCCTTGCGCAGGTCGGGCACCGCGAAGTTGCTGACGCCGTCGCCGCCATAGCTGTTGCTGAGCAGCGCGAAGAGCGGCTGCTGGCTGCGGATCGGCAGCAGCCGGCCATCGGCCTCCACCCAGCCCTCCGGGCAGAAGTTGAAGGCGATCAGCCGGACCTCGCCGACAATGGCCTCGTTCTGGGCGTGGGCGGGCAGCGAGAAGGTGGTGGCGGCAAAGGCGGCCACGATCAGTGCGATCTTCATGTCGAATCCCCCAATGGATTTGGCGCGCAGGCTGCGCTGGCCATCGCCTGCGGGCAATCCGCTTTTGAACGGTTCCGGGGCTATCGCGTTGACCCGGCATGACCGCGCTTTCGATTCCCATGCCCATGCTCCGCCGGATCGGCGCGGCGGCGGGCGAGATGCTGGGCAGCGCGCCGGGCATGGACTTCGACTTCGCCGCGCCGAAAGGCGAGCCCGCACTGGTGCCGGCGGACTCGGTATCTTGGCGGGTGTTCCGCAACCCGGTCACCCTGTTCGTCGGTGGCGTGGCGGCGGTGATCCTCGAGCTGGCCGAGCCCGGCGTGCGTGACGGGGTGTGGCAGCATTCGAGCTTCCGCACCGATGCGCTCACCCGGCTGCGCCGCACCGGGCTGGCGGCGATGATGAGCGTCTATGGCCCGCGCAGCCGGGCCGAGGCGATGATCGCCGGGGTGGTCCGCGCGCATGAGCGGGTGACCGGGGTCACCAGCGAGGGCACGCCCTATCGCGCGAACGATCCGGTGCTGCTCGACTGGGTGCAGGCGACCGCCTCCTATGGCTTCATCCGCGCCTATCACGCCTATGCCGAGACGCTGAGCTATCGCGAGCGCGACACGGCGCTGGCCGAGGGGGCGGTGGTGGCGCGCCTCTATGGCGCGACCGGCGCGCCGGCGAGCGAAGCGAAGATGGCGGCGCTGTTCGCGAAGATGGACGCGCGGCTGGTGCCCTCGCCGATCGTCCACGAGTTCCTGGCGATCATGCGCGCGGTGCCCGCCCTGCCGCGAGTGGCACGTCCGCTCCAGCATGTGCTGCTGCGCGCCGCGGTGTCGCTGCTGCCCGATGCGCTGATCGACCGGCTCGGCCTGGAGGACTGGCGGCTGCGCCGGTTCGAACGGCGTGTGGTCCGCGCGGTGGCGCGGGTGGCGAACCGGGTGCCGCTGCTGGATGCCCCGCCGGCGAAAGCGAGCGAACGGCTGGGGCTGCCGGCGGACTGGTTGTGGAGGCGCACCTGACTCCCCTCCCTGAAAGGGAGGGGTCGGGGGTGGGTTGCGAGCGCAGCGAGCTTCTTCCCGCGGTATCGACAAAAGAAAAAGCCGGGCATCGAGCCCGGCCTTTCCTAACCCACACCTAGCCCCTCCCTTTCAGGGAGGGGAACCAGAAGGGTCCTTACTCCGCCGCTTCCGCCTTGGCCGGCGCCTTCCACGCCAGCACCGGCTTGCGCGCGGCGAGCGTCTCGTCGAGGCGGCGGCGCGGGGCGAAGTGCGGGGCGGTCTTGATCGTCGGGTCGCCATTCTTGGCGCGGGCAGCCACGCTGCGGAACGCACCGATGAACTGGTCGAGCGTCGCCTTCGACTCGGTTTCGGTCGGCTCCACCAGCATCGCGCCGTGGACGACGAGCGGGAAATACACCGTCATCGGGTGATAGCCCTCGTCGATCAGGCCCTTGGCGATGTCGATCGTCGAGATGCCTTCCGGCAGGCCCTTATCGCTGAAGATCGCTTCGTGCATGCACGGGCCGTACTTGGCGAAGGGCGCCTCCAGCACGTCGGTCATCGAGCGCAGAATATAGTTGGCGTTGAGCACCGCATCCTCGGCGACCTGACGGAGACCGTCTGCGCCGTGCGACAGGATGTAGGTGAGCGCACGCGTGAACATGCCCATCTGGCCGTTGAACGCGGTCATGCGGCCGAAGGTGCCGGCATGATGCTCGCCCGCGGTCTCTTCCTCAACGAGGTGGAACTTGTTCCCGTCCTTCTCGACGAAGGGCAGCGGCGCATAGGGCGCCAGCGCCGCCGACAGCACGACCGGGCCCGAGCCCGGGCCGCCGCCGCCATGCGGAGTCGAGAAGGTCTTGTGCAGGTTGATATGCATTGCATCGACGCCGAGATCGCCCGGGCGGACCCGGCCGACGATCGCGTTGAAATTGGCGCCGTCGCAATAGACATAGCCGCCCGCCGCATGCACCGCGTCCGAGATCGCCTTCATGTCGCGCTCGAACAGGCCGCAGGTATTGGGGTTGGTGATCATCACGCCGGCGATGTCCGGCCCCAGCCGCGCCTTGAGCGCTTCGAGGTCGACGCGGCCGTCCTCAGTGGCGGGGATGTCCTCGACCGAGAAGCCGGCGAACGCTGCGGTCGCGGGGTTGGTGCCGTGCGCACTGGTCGGGACGAGCAGGATCTTGCGGTCCTGCTGGCCCTGCGCGTCGAGCGCCGAGCGGATCGCGAGGATGCCGCAGAGTTCCCCGTGGGCACCAGCCTTGGGGCTCATCGCCACGGCCTGCATGCCGGTGAGCGTGATCAGCCAGTGCGCGAGCTGATCGATCACTTCCAGCGCACCCTGCACCGTATCGACGGGTGCAAGGGGATGGATGTCGGCGAAGCCCGGCAGCCGCGCCATGCGCTCGTTGAGGCGCGGATTGTGCTTCATCGTGCACGAGCCGAGCGGGAACAGGCCGAGGTCGATCGCATAGTTCTGACGCGACAGGCGGGTGTAGTGGCGCACCGTCTCGGGCTCGGACAGGCCGGGCAGGCCGATCTCGGAATTACGCTCGAGACCGCCGAGGCGCGAGGGCGCGGCGGGGACGTCGCCGAAATCGACGCCGGTGGTCTCGGATGAACCGATCTCGAAGATCAGCGCTTCATCGAGCATCAGCGCGCGGTTGCCGGTGAAGGTCGAAAGGTTGCCCGCCTCGCCCGCTTCGGGGGTGGTGGGGCGCCAGCCAGACTGGTTGATCGTGCTCATGCCAGCACCTCCTGGAGCGCGGAGGCAAGCGTCTCGACGTCCTCCTGCGTAGTGGTTTCGGTGACTGCGACGATCAGGCCGTTCGCCAGATCGCCCGCGCCCGGATAGAGACGGCCGAGCGACACGCCGGCCAGGATGCCCTGATCGGCGAGCTTGCGCACGACCGGACGCGCTTCCTTCGACAGCTTGAGCGTGAACTCGTTGAAGAAGGTCGGGGTGACCAGCTCGACACCCGGCACCTGGGCCAGGCGGTCGGCAGCGGCCGAGGCCGTGGCGTGGTTGATCGCGGCGAGCTGGCGCAGGCCCTTATCGCCGAGCAGCGTCATGTGCACCGACATGGCGAGCGCGCAGAGCACCGAGGAGGTGCAGATGTTCGAGGTCGCCTTCTCGCGGCGGATATGCTGCTCGCGGGTGCTGAGCGTCAGCACATAGCCACGCTTGCCCTCGGCATCGACGGTCTCGCCGCAGAGCCGGCCCGGCATCTGGCGCACGAGCTTCTCGGAGCAGGCGAACAGGCCGACATAGGGCCCGCCGAACTGCAGGCCGACGCCAAGCGACTGGCCCTCGCCCACCACGATGTCCGCGCCCATCTCGCCCGGCGCCTTGATCGCGCCCAGCGCCACCGGCTCGGTGACGACGGCGACAAGCAGCGCCTTCTTCGCATGCGCGGCTTCGGCGAGCTTGGAGAGGTCGGCGATGCGGCCGAGAATGTCCGGATACTGGACCACGACGCAGCTGGTGTCGTCGTCGATCTGGGCGATCAGGTCATCGGTGTCCGGGGTCGGGCTCAGCGTGGGGAGCGCGGTGACCAGCTGGTCGCCGGTGAACTTCGCCATGGTCTCGGCGACCGAGACGTAATGCGGGTGGAGGCCGCCCGAGAGGATCGCCTTGCCGCGCTTGGTGACGCGCCGCGCCATGGTGATCGCTTCCCAGCAGGCAGTCGAGCCATCGTACATCGAAGCGTTCGCGACGTCGCAACCGAGTAGCCGCGCGATCTGCGACTGGAACTCGAACATCATCTGCAGCGTGCCCTGCGCGATTTCCGGCTGATAGGGCGTGTAGGCGGTGAGGAACTCGCCGCGCTGGATGATGTGATCGACCGAGGCCGGCACATGGTGGCGATAGGCGCCGGCGCCGAGGAAGAAGGGCGCTGCTCCCGCGGCGAGGTTCTTCGCCGCCAGCTTCGTCATATGGCGTTCGACCGCGAGCTCGCTGGCATGCATCGGCAGGCCGGGGATCGGACCGTCGAGCACGGCGCTGGCGGGCACATCGACAAAGAGATCGTCGATCGACTTGGCGCCGATAACGCCAAGCATCGCCTCGCGATCGGGCTGGGTAAGGGGCAGGTAGCGCATTTTTACCTTCTCGATGAAGTGGCAGGCGCGCCTTCGGACTCGGTCCAGGCGCGGATATCGGTGGGCTGGATACCGTAGCTGTGCTCGGCGTCGGCGACGCCGGTGCAGCCATCCTTGGAGATGGTACCGGTCATCACGACATAGCTGTTTTGCAGCGATTCGGCCTTGTGGACGAATGCGTATCCCGCCTCATCTTGCGGTTTGAACCCAAGCGGCATGAATTTCATGACACGCTCGCTCGCCTTCGCGGTGTCATGGAGTTCGGGTCGCTGGCTTAGTTCCTGATAGGTCGTCCATGCACGCCCGAAGGCTATCCACCCCGCCTTGTGGGCGGCGAGAGAACAACCTTCGATGACCGTGCACTGGCCGAGATACCCCATCGCCTGAACAGGCTTGCCTTTGTAGGCGTCGCACTGGGCGAGAATATCCGCGACCTTGACCTGCGGCGCGGTGGCGCCGCACCCTGTTGCCAGGAGCAGGATCAAGGCCGCAGCGTGCCTCACAGCTTCGAGACGTAGTCCTGATAGGCGCTGTCGTTCATCAGGCTGTCGAGCTCGCTGGTGTCGCTGAGCGTCAGCTTGAAGAACCAGCCTTCGCCCTCGGGGTCCTCGTTGACCAAGGCCGGATTGTCGGCGAGCGCCTCGTTGCCCTCGATCACGGTGCCCGAGACCGGCGCGTAGACGTCCGAAGCGGCCTTGACCGACTCGACCACGGCGGCGTCGTCGCCCTTGCTCACTTCCTTGCCCTCTTCCGGCACTTCGACGAACACGATGTCGCCGAGCTGGCTCTGGGCATATTCGGTGATGCCGACGGTGGCGGTGTCGCCGTCGACGTCGATCCACTCATGATCTTCGGTGAAATAGCGGCTCATCAGGCTCCCTTTCTGACGTAACGGTGGGGGACGAAGGGCATCTTCACGACCTCCGCGGTGTGGATCTTGCCGCGCTGGGCAAGGGTGATCTTCGTACCCGGCTCGGCCTGGGCGGCGGGCACATAGGCCATGGCGATCGGCTTCTGCAGCGTCGGCGCGAAACCGCCGCTGGTGACCTTGCCGACTTCGTTGCCGTCGGCATCGACGACCAGCCCGCCCTCGCGGACCGGCTGGCGGCCCTCGACGACCAGGCCGACGCGCTTGAGGATCGGGCCGTTCTCGCGCTCGAGCATGATGCGCGCATGGCCGGGGAAGCCGCCTTCCTCGCGGCGGCGCTTCTTGAGCGCGAAGCCAAGCGCCGCGGCGACCGGCGTGGTCTCGGTATCGAGGTCATGGCCGTAGAGCGGCAGGTCGGCTTCCAGGCGCAGCGAATCGCGCGCACCAAGGCCGATCGGCTTGACTTCGGGCTGGGCAGTGAGCGCGTCGGCCAGCGCTTCCGCGCCCTCCCCCGGAACCGAAATCTCGAAGCCGTCCTCGCCGGTATAGCCCGAGCGGCTGATCCACAGGTCATGGCCCTGCCACTGGAAAGCGGCCCCCTGCATGAAGACCAGAGCCGAGACGCCGGGGATCACCCGCTCCAGCGCGACAGCCGCTTCCGGCCCCTGCAGCGCGAGCAGGGCATGGTCTTCCATGTGGTTGAGGCCGATCTCGTCGGCCAGGAATTCGCGGAAATGGGCGATGTCGTCCCATTTGCAGGCGCCGTTGACGACCATGTACACTTCGCCGTCCTGGATGCGGGTGAGCATCAGGTCGTCGAGGATGCCGCCATTCTCGGCCATCAGCAGCGAATAGACCGGGTGCGAGAACTTGGCGGCCTGGATGTCGGCGGGCATCAGCGCCTCGAGCGCGGCTTCGACGCCTTCGCCGGTGAAGGTCAGCTGACCCATATGGCTGACGTCGAACAGCCCGGCATGCTCGCGGGTCCAGACATGCTCGGCCATGATGCCTTCATACTGGACGGGCATTTCATAGCCGGCGAAGGGGACCATGCGGCCGCCCCTGGCGCGGTGCCACTGGTCGAGCGGGAGCGTGAGCAGCTCGGCTTCGCCCTCCCCGCCTTCGGGATCGCCGCTCAGGGTCTGGTCCTGGACTTGCTGGCTCATCGGGCACGCTCCGGATTCGAAGGGGATTCGACGGAGCAGCACGGAATCCTCGCGCGCCGTTCCATCGCCCCCTCTGTCACGGAACCTGAGAGCTTTCGCCAGCATGCTGGCTTACCCCTTCGGTGGGACGTGGCCAAGCCGCGTCCGCTTTCCAGAGTGTCGTGTACGCGCGGTCCCTTGTGCCTGAGAGATTCCGGGGCGGTTGCTCCTTCGGCGGTGGGTTGCCCCACACTCTCCCGCGCGTGCCTGTCGACGGGGAGCAGCCTTGGCCGCACCCCCGATTCGAGTCAATTGCCTAGCGCACAATCAGCGCGTGACGTTGTACTTCAGCTGGTCCTCGGTCAGCTGGAAGCCGACCAGCGCCTCGAAAGTGGCGGAGAGCACCGCGCCGCGGACCGAGGGATCGGCCAGCGGGTCCATCGCCGCAGCCTCGTCGCCGGCCTTGCGCTTCTGGGTCAGGCGCTTGCGGACGTCGTCGGGCAGCGTCGCGGCGCTGCGCTCGACATAGGTGGTCGCGGTGCCGCTGGTCTGGGCACGCAGCTGGCCGGGCTCGAAATGCACGGTGACGCGGTTGATCCGCTTGGCCACCACCGAGCTGCCGCCGCGGACGACCGTGATGAAATAGGGGAAGCTCACGTCACGCGCGCCATCGGCGCTCTGGCGGCGAGCCAGCACGTCGAACTTGACGGTGGTGACCACCTGCTGGCCGGCATCGTCGCAGGTCGAGGTGACGTTGGTCATCACCGCGTTGACGTCGATCGCGCTCGCCTCGCGGCTGTTGCCCGGATTGAAGATCGTCATGTCGCCCGTGCCGGCGGGAATCGCCACATGCGGACAGGCCGAACGGATCGCCGTGATGCCGGCGCCGCCGCCGGAGGCGTCGATCTCGCCGGTTTTGGCGCAGGCGCCGAGCGCGAGCGGGATCAGGGCGACAACGGCAAGCTTGCGGACCAAGACGGAAACCCTTTCAAACACACGGGACCAGAAGGGGTCCAAAGCGGCGCGCACCATAGGAACCGCGTTGAGCCCGCGCAAGCAATCGCGTAGAGCCGCGGCAGAACTATGGCCGACAATCCGAAACCCTTTCTCGAGCTGCTCATCGCAGCGCCCCGCGGCTTCTGCGCCGGCGTGGACCGCGCCATCCGGATCGTCGAGCTGGCGATCGAGAAATATGGCGCGCCCGTCTATGTGCGGCACGAGATCGTCCACAACAAATATGTCGTCGACAGCCTGAAGGCGCAGGGCGCGATCTTCGTCGAGGATCTCGACCAGGTGCCGGACGGCGTGCCGGTGGTGTTCTCCGCGCACGGCGTGCCCAAGGCAGTGCCGGCCAAGGCGGAGGAGCGCGGGCTCGACTATCTCGACGCCACCTGCCCGCTCGTCTCCAAGGTGCATCGCCAGGCCGAGCGGCTGGTCAGCGCCGGGCGCCATATCCTGTTCATCGGCCATGCCGGCCACCCCGAGGTGATCGGCACCTTCGGCCAGGTGCCCGAAGGCGCGATGACCTTGGTCGAGACGCCCGAGGATGCCGAACGAGTCGCCGTCGCCGATCCCGCCAACCTCGCCTTCCTCACCCAGACCACGCTCTCGGTGGACGACACGGCGGCGACCCTGGCGGTGCTCAAGCGCCGCTTCCCCACGATCCTGGCGCCCGGGCCCAACGACATCTGCTATGCCACCACCAACCGCCAGGGCGCGGTGAAGGCGATCGCCTCGTCGGTGGACCTGATGCTGGTGATCGGCGGCAAGAACTCGTCCAACTCGCTCCGGCTGGTCGAGGTCGCCGAGCGGCAGGGCACCACCGCCTATCTGATCCCGCGCGCCGAGGATATCGACTGGGCGTGGTTCGACTGCGTCGGCACGGTGGGCGTGAGCGCAGGCGCCTCGGCCCCCGAGCTGCTGGTCCGCGAGCTGGTCGACAAGCTCTCCGAGCGCTTCGAAGTGAGCGAGCGCGAAGTCGAGACGGTGCCCGAAAACGTCGTCTTCAAGCTGCCGCGCGGGCTGGAAGCGGCCTGATACACGCCCCAAGCACAACTGCGGTTGTGCGCGAGCGCGCGGCGGGCGATGGGTCGCCGCGTTCGAAGGATTAGGGGGCAGCGTGGCGGTCTACACACAGGTTTCGGCGGAAGCACTGTCGGACTTTCTCGACAAGTTCGACGTGGGCGAGCTCGCCTCGGCCAAGGGCATCGCCGAGGGCGTGGAGAATTCCAACTATCTCGTCGACACGACGAAGAGCCGCTTCATCCTGACCCTGTACGAGAAGCGCGTGGCGAGCGGGGACCTGCCCTATTTCATGGCGCTGCTCGAGCATCTCGCCGACAAGGGCCTGCCCGTGCCGCCGGCGGTGCCGGACCGCGAGGGCACGCTGATCCATGAATTGGAGGGCCGCCCGGCCTGCCTGATCCAGTTCCTGTCGGGCGTATCCGTGTCGCACCCCACCCCCGCCCAGGCCCGCGCGGCCGGCGAGGTATTGGGCAAGCTGCACAAGGCGGCAGCGGACTTTCCGTTTGACCGGCCCAATACGATGGGGTTCGAGACTTGGCGTCCGCTCTACGAACGCTGCGGCGAAAGCCTCGACAGCATAGCCCCGGGCCTCCACCATGATTTGGGTTGGGCGCTCGCCGATCTCGCGGCGACCTGGCACTATGACCATCTTGACCGTTGCGCGATCCATGCGGACCTGTTCCCAGACAATATGCTCATGCTCGGCCAGCGGGTTACCGGCCTGATCGACTTCTATTTCGCCTGCACGGACATCCGTCTCTACGATCTGGCGGTAATGCACACGGCATGGTCCTTCGACGCCTCGGGCCGCAATCATGATGCAGAGGTCGGTGGTGCCTTGATCGAAGGCTATTCGCAGCACTTTCCATTCAGCGACGACGAGCAAGCGGCCTTCAACGATTTGGCGGTTGGCGCCTGCATCCGCTTTACGCTGTCCCGTGCCTGGGATTGGCTCAACACCCCCGCCGACGCGCTTGTAACCCGCAAGGATCCCCTCGCCTTCTGGCGGCGGGTGAAGATTTATGATCCGAACCTCGCGAGCCTGCTAAAGACCCTCGCATGAGCGAACTGCAACATGTCGAAATTGCCACCGACGGCGCATGCAAGGGCAACCCTGGCAAGGGTGGTTGGGGCGTGGTGCTGCGCATGGGGACGACCGAGAAGGAACTCTCCGGCGGCGAAGCGCATACCACCAACAACCGCATGGAGATGATGGCGGCGATCCAGGGCCTGAAGGCACTCACCCGCCCCTGCCGCGTCACCCTCTCCACCGACAGCCGCTACGTCATGGACGGCCTCACCAAGTGGATTCACGGCTGGATGAAGAACGGCTGGAAGACCGCCGACAGGAAGCCGGTGAAGAATGCCGATCTGTGGCAGGAACTGCTCGCCGCCGCCAAGCCGCACCAGGTCAAATGGGTCTGGGTGAAGGGTCATGCCGGCCATCCGGACAATGAGCGCGCCGACAAGCTGGCCAGCGACGCCGCAATCGGCATGTGACCGGCGGCGGCGATTGTCCTATCGAACGGGCCGCGCCTCGACATTGATATCCCAGGAAGAACGACGTGACCGACCCGGTTTCCCCTGATCCCCTGACCGAGGCACGGGCAGCGCTCGCCGAAGCGATGTCCCTGCACGAACAGGGACAGCTCGAAGGCGCAGAGGCCGGCTATCGCAGGGTGCTGGCCCAGGGCTATCGCCCGGCGGACGTGCTGCCCTTGCTCGCCGGCCTGCTAGGGCGCCTCACCCGCCCCGAGGATGCCCTCACCGCCTGGGACCAGCTTCTCGCGATCGAGCCCGACCATGCGGTGGCGCTGCACGAGAAGGGGCTGACGCTCCACTGGCTCGGCCGCACCGCCGAAGCGATCGCCACGCTCGAGCGCGCCTGCACTCTCGATCCCGACAATCCGATCGCAATCGGCAACCTGGCCGTGGTGCAGGCCGATGCCGGACGCAATCTGGAAGCGCTCCAGCATTTCCGCCGCGCGCTCGCGCTGCAGCCCGACAATCTCCACCTGCGCCACCAGGTCCGGCGGCTCGGCTCGGGATCGGTGCCCTTCTGGCACATCCCGATGATGAACGACACGCCGCGCAACGATGCGTTCGAGGACGCCATCAAGGCCGCGATCGGCCTCACCGGCCCCGATGCCCGGGTGCTCGACATCGGCGCGGGCAGCGGCCTGCTATCGCTGATGGCGGCGCGGGCCGGGGCCCGGAAGGTAGTCGCCTGCGAGATGGAGCCGATGATCGCCGAGATGGCGCAGCACATCGTCGCGCAGAATGGCTATGCCGACCGCGTCACCGTCCATGCCAAGCCCTCGACCGAGCTTGCCGTGGGCGCGGAACTCGACGCGCCGGCCGACATCCTGGTCTCGGAGATCCTGTCGAGCGACCTGCTGACCGAGAAGGTGCTCGACACGTTCGAGGACGCGCATCGCCGGCTGCTCGCGCCCGACGCGATCGTGATCCCGCGCGCGGCGAGCGCGATGGGCTGTCTGGTGGCGAGCGAGAACCTGGCCGAATACGCCTTTGTCGGCGCGGTCTCCGGGTTCGATCTTTCCGCCTTCACGGCCTTCGCGCCGCAGCGCCTGCCGATCCACGGCACGATGACCGGATGGGAGCGGCTGTCGGACGACCTGGAACTCGTCCGCCTCGACCTCACCCATAAGAAGCACGACGCCACGCTCGCGCGGCTGTCCGTTCCGGTCACCGCGAGCGGGCGCGCGATCGGCATCGTCCAGTGGATGCACATCGACCTGTGGGAAGGCGTGTCGTTCGACAATCATCCCGATCGCTACACCGATGGCGGCTGGCTCCAGGTGCTGCACAGCTTTCCCGAGCCGATCGACGTGGTGGCGGGGCAGACGCTCGACATCGCGGTCGGTCACGACCGGATCACGCTGATCCTGTTACCGCTCACCGAATAGACTGGCCGATCAGCGGCTCGACAGGCCCTCGGCGCCGAAGCGCATGCGGTCGGGATCGAGCCCGAGCCGCGCGAGATTGGCCCGGCCCGAAGCCCTGAGCCGGGCGCTGGCGGCGGGATCGGGCTTCTGCCTGAGCTCGAGCGCCGCGGTCGCGGTGAACATGCCGGTGACCGCGAACATCTCGTAGAGCTTCTGCTTCTCGGCATCTGAGGCGCCGGCGATCCCGGTTCCGCTCTGCAGCAGGGTGCGCATCTGCGCGATGAGCGGGCGGGCCTGGTCCGGCTTCACTTCCACGCCGGTGACCGCCTCATAGCTGGTCGCTACATAGAGCGCGAGCGCGGTCGGCAGGTCGTTGCGCGGCTGGCCGAACATCTTCTCGATCGCGCCGAACTTGCCGAGCAGCTGGCGGAAGACGGCGCTCACCTCGCCGCGCCTGGCCGCCGGATAGGCCGCTACCATCGCGGGGATCGCGGTCGCCGCGGGCGTCGAGGTGAACTGCAACGCCTTGGCGGGGGCCGGCACGGGCCGGGTCGGTTGCCTGGGTGCGGGCTCAGCCTTGTTGCCGAGCAGCGCCTTTGTCCGCGAGACGATGGTGCTGGCGTTCAGCGCATTGTTGAAGGCGCCGCCGTCCATCAGATAGACGTTGACCATGTCCTGCGCCCGGGCAGGCGCGGCGGCCAGCAGCCCCGCGCCGATGAGGATGG
>Ga0102592_1000649_pt1 | contig 51560 bp, 45 predicted proteins | sample AraplaCol_mMF_r2_FD_76861 | JGI IMG/M metagenome (GOLD analysis project Ga0102592, IMG submission 76861) | Arabidopsis root microbial communities from North Carolina, USA - plate scrape MF_Col_mMF_r2 (SPADES assembly) (version 2) | ecosystem: Host-associated > Plants > Roots > Endosphere...
TGAGCGACCAGATCGAAAACCGCATCATCGAAGCCAAGAGCCGCGGCATCTACGAAGCCCCCGGCCTGGCGCTGCTGTTCATCGCCTACGAGCGCCTGGTCACCGGCATCCACAACGAAGACACCATCGAGCAATACCGCGACAACGGCCGCAAGCTCGGCCGTCTGCTCTACCAGGGCCGCTGGTTCGACCCCCAAGCCATCATGCTGCGCGAAACCGCCCAGCGCTGGGTCGCCAGCGCCATTACCGGCGAAGTCACCGTCGAGCTGCGCCGCGGCAACGACTACTCCATTCTGAACACCGTCTCGAGCAACCTGACCTATGCGCCCGAACGCCTGAGCATGGAAAAAGTCGAGGACGCGCCCTTCTCGCCGGCCGACCGCATCGGGCAGTTGACGATGCGTAATCTGGACATCACGGATACGCGGGCCAAGCTGGGGATTTACTCCGGTGCTGGGTTGCTGGAGTTGGGTAAGGGGGATGATTTCCTTAAGCTGGGCAAGTAAGCAGGTTCAAGGTTCAAGCTGCAAAAGCAAAGCCCGCCAAGTGGAAACTTGGCGGGCTTTGTTGTTTTGGACTTATCGCCCCGTCTAGTCTGCCAATACATCTGGGAAAACAAAGTGGTTGAAGTTAAAGTGAGAACGAATCACATAAACCAAATTAATGCCCCCAATGACAGATTCACTACGCGACCTAGCCCTCAATCTTGAACAGTTTGCAAAAGAGCGCGAGTGGCAGCCCTTCCATTCACCAAAAAATCTCGCATCTGCGTTGGTGGTGGAGGCCGGCGAATTACTCGAACATTTTCAATGGCTCACTGAAGTCCAAAGTCGAGAGGTGTCTGTCGAGAAACGAGAACTCATAGGATCAGAGATTGCAGATGTCTTACTGTATTTGATTCAACTCTCGACTGCACTTGGCATTGATCCAATCGCAGCAGCACAAGAGAAATTAAGAACCAACGCTCTCAAGTACCCGATCGACAAAGCTCGAGGCACCAGCAAGAAATACAACGAGCTTTGATCAATGATCATCTATCAGGCGAGTAAGAGTGAGTTTTTGCATCATGCGCTACACGATGACATCGAAGATGTCATGTCGCGCCATTTCCTCAACGCCACCGGCCACGGCGTTGGGCAAGCAGAATTCCGATCATGGAAAAGCTCATTGGTGGAGATGGCCAAGGTGCTGCTCGATGACGAAATTCCGTCAGATGCCGGCATCGCCATTGAATATCAGTTGCCGCTGCAAAACAAACGTATCGACTTCGTGATCACTGGCGAAGACGCACAAGCCCAACCTAAAGTGGTCATCGTTGAGCTAAAGCAGTGGTCTGAATCGCGTCGCAGCGATAAGGATGCCATCGTTTGGGCACGCCGAGGCGGCAAAGCTGGAGAAACCGAAGGCCCACACCCTTCCTATCAAGCCTGGTCTTATGCCGCGTATCTGGAAGACTTCAACAAGGCCGTGCATGACAGCGACATAAAGCTTCAACCGTGCGCCTACTTGCACAACCATCCGCGCGATGGAGAGATTGACCATCCTCACTATCAACAACACATTGAAAAAGCCCCGCTATTTCTGGCCCGTGAACGCGAGAAATTGCAGCGCTTTATTCGGGAACACGTTCGCCATGGCGACCGCAAGGGCACCCTGTACACCATCGAGAATGGGCGGATTCAGCCATCGAGAATGCTGGCAGACAGTGTGGTCGCACTACTTCAAGGAAGAAATGAGTTCATTCTTCTTGATGATCAGAAAGTGGCGTACGAAACCATCCTCCAGGTTGATGCCAAACCAAATCAGCGCAAGCAGGTAGTAATCGTCCAAGGCGGCCCGGGCACCGGTAAATCGGTGATTGCCATCAACCTGCTAGGCACGTTGATAAATCGCCAACGCAACGCGCGTTACGTGTCCAAAAATGCCGCTCCGCGGGCGGTCTATGAGGCCCGCCTGACAGGCACTTTTTCAAAAACACGCATCAGCAACCTCTTCGCTGGCTCAGGCGCATTCGTGAACACGGCTCCCGACACCTACGATGTGCTCATCGTCGATGAAGCCCATCGCCTGAACGAAAAGGGCGGCCTGTATGGAAATCTGGGCGAGAACCAGATCAAGGAAACGATCCGCTCATCACGCTGCACGGTCTTCTTCGTTGACGACAACCAGCGCGTGACGCTGAAAGATATCGGGAAATCGGAAGAGCTCCGATATTGGGCAAAGGAATTCGAAGCCGACGTTACCGAGCTGGAACTCACATCCCAATTCCGTTGCAATGGCTCGAACGGATATCTGGAGTGGATTGATGGCACTCTCGATATTCGCAATACAGCCAAGTCGACACTGGATTCCAATGAGTTTGATTTCCGTGTTTTCGACAGCCCCTCGGAGATGCATGCTCTTGTCGCACTGAAAAACCGGGCCAACAACCGATCTCGCGTTGTCGCGGGCTATTGCTGGAAGTGGCCCAGCAGGAACGATCCTGCGGCATGGGACATCCAATTGCCAGAGTTCGACTATCAGCGCCGCTGGAATTTGGACAAGGATGGCAGCTTGTGGATCGTCACGCCGGGCTCTATTGAACAGGTCGGCTGCATTCATACCTGCCAGGGACTCGAACTGGACTATGTTGGCGTGATCATCGGGCCGGATCTCTCATATCAGGATGGCAAGATCGTCTGCGATACGAGCATGCGCGCTTCGTCCGACAAGTCCATACATGGCATCAAAACCCTATTCAAGACCGATCCAGAGCAAGCTCGCGCTTTCGCAGATGCCATCGTAAAAAACACGTACCGCACCTTGATGACGCGGGGCATGAAGGGTTGTTATGTCTACTGCACCGACCTCGCACTCCGGGAGTTCCTGCGTGCCAGACTTAGCTCGCATGCGAAAGCGAATGAAGGTAACGTTTCCAGCGATCCAGCAGAGTCGACCAACATAATTCCTTTGCGACAAGTTTCCAAAGCAGAACGCGATGCTGGTGTGGCTTCCGCACCATGGATTGACTTGCGCTTTGCTGCAGGGAGTTTTTCCGACCTGCAGGCACTGGAAGAAGGCGCGGACAGTTGGGTCGCTTTGCCGGACTGGGTGAGTTCACAACCAGGACTCTTTGTTGCTCAAGTCGTCGGCGAATCCATGAATCGCAGGATCCCGAATGGCGCTTGGTGTCTATTTCGAACCAATCCGGCTGGCACACGTGAAGGTAAAGTGGTCGTGGTTCAGCATCGCAACATTGCGGATCCTGAAACTGGAGGGCGATATACCATCAAGATCTATTCGAGCGAAAAAGTCGCCGCTTCGGATGCTGAATGGCGACACAGTCGAATAACTTTACGACCTGACTCCACGCAGCCTGGCTTTCAACCCGTCGTGATAGATCGGCCCGAGGAGGATGAGGACTTTGCTGTCATAGCGGAATTCCTCATGGTGCTGGCCACACCACCAAATTGATTGTTGTAGCCAGTGACAGCTCTTCGTCACACGCAGCCGGCCGCTTTCACGAAAAGACTGGCTCAAGGGCGTGAGTGTGGCGCAGCAACGACTACGGCCTGCTGCACACCGACTCCTCCAGCTTGACCTACGCGCCTGAACGCTTGAGCGCCTGAGCATGGAAAAAGTAAAAGACGCGCCGTTTTCGCCGTTGGACTGTATTGGACAGCTGACCATGCGCAACCTAGACACTACCGAATACGAGGGTCAAGCCGGAGGGTTTATTCGAACGCCGGCATGCTGTAACTGGGCAAGGGGGATGCCTTTTTGAAGCTGGGAAAGTAGGCCGATTCAGCTCTCCAAGGAAAAGCCCGCGAAGAAAATGCTTTACAGGCTTTTTGATAGCTGTCGGTGACTTGTTATCTACGCACCAATCTTTCGTGTTTGGCTACGCAATGACTCAACTGCCTTCACAAGCGCATTCACATCAGGCGCTTGGGTACCCCAGTCCTTCCAGAAGTCGCGTGTCGCACTATCTGGTTTAACCATAGGCAGGTCCAGCTTAATACGCGATGGCAACAATACCGCATCGCCTAGCATTAGCGCTTCTCCGGTATCCAACAATGGCAGCACACTGGTCAGACCCGCCAAGGAATCTGGCATCAAACGTTTGATCACGCCTTGGTCTACATCATTGGTCAACCGCAGTGAAAGGAAGTTATTACATTGACTTAGGATCGTTTTGCTGACATCCGATGGGCGCTGACTCACCACCAGCAATGAAAACCCGTACTTTCGGCCCTCTTTCGCTATCCTCTCAAAGGCTCCGAGAGCCTGGCGTTGAACTGCATCGGCATCATCTCGAACTGGCAAGTAAAGATGTGCTTCATCGCATAGCAAGGTAACTGGCGTGCGCTTCTCGGCCGCCATCCAGAACTGCACGTCATAGAGCAACCGTGCGAGCGTGCCTGTCACCACGGGCAATACATCGGAAGGAACCTCCGAGAAGTCAATGATCTTGATGCCTTTGCCGCCGTTCGATCCGAGCAGCTTAGCAATCTGCACAGCGAGCCAATCGTAGTTGTTTGCAGCGTTGGGTGGCGTAAACATAAAGCCATAGCGTCTGTCTTCGAGCTTGGCTTCCATTCTTGATATAAACCTAGTGAGCTTGTTCTCCCATTCACCAATAACAGGAGCCCCACTTTTGCCGACACCCTTAGTCGTGTTATCCGTGATCAGGCAAGCCAACAGGTCTTTGATTGCGTATGGAATGGGTGAGTCGACGGTAAAGGTCTTAGCAACGTCATTCTTGCCCTCGGTTTTGAGGGTCTTCTCTTTCAACGCTCGCACATGAGAGGTGAACCGCGACGCCTGATTGGGTGCATTTTGATCGCTGCGGTCGAGGATCATCGACAACATCTCGTCGCGGTTCAATAACCAATATGGAAGGAACAGCGCATCATCCGCCGGTGCCACCAAATCACCGGGGCCAGCAATGCGAAGCCGGGTAGCGAAACCGTCCTTGGTCATATCAGCCAATGGGGCATATTCCCCATGCATGTCAAATACCAAGATGTTTGGGTATTTGAGTTTGGCAGCTCGTTCAAGTATCAGTGCCACCGCATAACTTTTACCTGAGCCTGTACTACCCAGAATCGCCGCATGCCTTTGGAAGAACTTGTCACCGCTCACAATGGCTTCCGCAGTCCTGTCTGCAACGAACCTCCCCAGCTTCAATCGCTCGTTGGGCGGATAGTCCGCACCAAGAATGCTCATGAATCGCTGAAGGTTAGCGCCTTCTACGACGTAGCACTCTCGGTCAATCTGCGGAAAGCTATCCGCACCTCGCTTAAAAGTGTTCTTCTTTTCACCGTCAACGGTACGAAAAGTGCCAATCAGTGCTCCTCGCACCGTGTCTGTTGGAACAGCTGTTAGCGGCGTGTCCTCTCCATCAGTGGGCAACTCCTCAGGTAGCGCATCGCTCAGGCTTCGAGTTACACGCTCAGTTATGGCAATCAGGAACTCTCGCTCTGTACTGCCTTTGATGGCAATCAGATTGCCAATGCCAATCCGGGTCAGTAAAACTGAGTTCGAGACATCGACCGCCACTCGGCTTGTATCAACAGAGGAGACACGACCGAGCAAATCTGCTTCGGCGAATTGCAATGCGGCGAGATCGGCAGTCATGGCTCAAGAACCTCCGTAACGAATGAATTCACGTCCCAAATTCCGACAACCGGAAAGAAGAGCTCTTTTTGTTCAATGATGGCAGCAGTTCCAATGACACCTGCAACTTCGGCATATTCAAGGGCAATAACATTGCCATGTGCCATCGCCAATTGTCTCGCCGCAGTCGACAAGGACCGTGTCAGCATCAACGTCGGTTTGCCTTCCTTTATGCGCGGCGACAGATGTGTCTCCAAGTGATCATCATTAAATCCGTAGCCAATCACAAGAAATCTACTTGCTTTGTCAATCGCGTCGTTGGCCTTAGCTCGGTGATGGTCAAAAGGGCTCTCGTACCCGTTGCGGAACTTGTTATGGCCTGGCGTGATGATCAACCTAGCAGCATCAGGCAAATCACCTGCGTATGAAACGGGACGTCCTGCCCTCACATACCAATCCAAACTCCCGTGAGGCTTGCATATCAAAACGCGTGGACGATAGTGATACGTCGCCACTGCTGGTCTCTGTTTGACGGTGACTTTGCGACAGAAGCTCAACTGGCTTTCCCGCTCGTTTAATTGCCCCGCAAAGCGCCCAACAAACATCGTGTCAGCGCCAATATCAGCTTCCTCTGCTGCAATTTCTACAAGCCTGTCATAGTTCGGCGTGACGACGGTCAGCCCAGCTGCCGGTTTCACCAGATGCGGCAAAAGCCGGGTCATCCGAAGCTTCCGTTTGCCTGCAAAAACCTCGGACACAACAATGCGCTCCCGCTCTGCAATTAATTTCCCGGTGGCCGACGCAATCGCTAACTCAACAGCTGGCGTTGGAGGTACAGCAAGAAGCGCCCCTTCAAGTCCTTTCGTAGCGAACAGAACCGAAGCTGAAGCCCAGTTAGTGGCATCAGCGCCTGCCAAACCGCCTCCAACTTCGGTCAGCAGATACGCAGCAAGCTCACCCATACCCGGTAAACCTTCAGCGCACGAAAGGCCCGACCCGACAATCGTGACAAGTCCGTCACTCAGATGCTCTTGAAGGCGTACTTTGAAGTTGTGCAAGTCCATCGCGCGCCTCAGAACTTGAATATCTTGAAAATTTCGTCTCCCAGCGGATCGACAATTTGATTCTTTGAGTTGCCATAGCGACTCATGCAAATATCCAGCAGGGGTGACTGCTGTAGATCCTGCAGCAAGGCCAGGCGTTTCGACTTATCGCCCGCTGATTTGATAAGCATGGTTTCCTCCCCCTAGTTTCTTATTCCGCCAGCAAAGCAATATAAGCCTTATAGCTGTAGCTGCGGTTTTTTTTCTGCCCCGTCAGTTCGGTCACGATACCCAAATCCTCCAGCACCTTCACCGCCGCGGTGGCGGTGGGGAAGCTGGTGGCCAGCTTCTGGCGCACTTGGTCAATCGTGAAGCGCGGCATCATGGGCAGCATTTCAAACAAGCGGTAGCTCATGGGCCCGGCTTTGGGCGCCGCCAGCAAACTGCGGCGGTCTGAAGCCAACAGTGTGGCGATGGCCACGATGTTGCGCTCGGCGTCGTGCGCGGCCACGGCCACGCCTTCGAGGAAAAATGCCACCCAGCCCTCCCAGTCGCCTTCGGTGCGCACGTTGGCGAGGCGGCGGTAGTACTCGGCCTGGTGTTGCTTCAGGTAGCCGCTGAGGTACATCAGCGGCTCGGGCAGCAAGCCCCAATGCTCCAGCAGCGCAGCAATCAGCAGGCGCCCGATGCGGCCGTTGCCATCCAGGAAGGGGTGAATCGTCTCAAACTGCACATGAATCAGCGCGGTCTTCACCAGCGGCGGCAAGGGTTGCGCTTCATCATGGATGAACCGCTCCAGATCGACCAGCAGCGGGGGCACCTGCTCGGGCGGTGGCGGCACAAACACCGCGTTGCCGGGCCGGGTGCCGCCAATCCAGTTTTGAGAGCGGCGCAGCTCGCCTGGCTGCTTGCCGTTACCGCGGGCGCCGTCCAGCAAGAGCCGGTGCGCATCGCACAGCAAACGCACGCTCAATGGGAGCCCGGCAGGGTCACGCAGTTGCGACTGCACCAGCCGAAAGGCACGCAGGTAGTTGGTGACCTCCTCTACATCGTCGGTGTTACTCACCGCAAAGCCGGCTTCCTCGTCAAACAGGTCATCCAGCGTGGCCTGGGTGCCTTCAATCTGCGAGGTCAGCAGCGCCTCTTTTCGAATGGCGCTGTACAGCAGCCAGTCCACCGACGGCACCAGCCCGGCCACGCCGGACAAACGAGCCAGCGCCAGCTCGGCCACCCGGTGGGCTTCCACATAGCTCTCGGGCGCCAGCGCGGGCTTGGCGGGCGGCAGCTTGTGGGGCACAAACGCCTGCACGGGCTCGCCCATGGTGGTGGAGGTGACGTAAGTACCGGTGCTGCGCATGTTGCTAAAGAAATCTTTAATAGAACAAAATCACATTAAATCAATCTTTAATACGAAGCGCAAGTATCAAACCGGGCTTGAACAGAGGGCGGATACCCAGGAAAAGGCACCCATACGCGGTGACACCCAGCTAGTCGCCCCCGCCGCCACAACCCGAGCCGCAACCCGAACTGCACCCGCTGCTGCTGTCTGAACTCGCGCTGCTGCTCGAATCACCGCTGCCCGAAGACTCACTGCCGCCAAACCCGTCGGCATCGCCGCTGTAGCTGCCGTCTGAAAAGCTTTCACCGCAATGGGCGCCGCCGCCCTGGTCGCCCTCACGGCGCACGCCTTTGCAGTCGGCCAGGTAGGCAAACCCGCCTGGAATCGCGAATTTGGCGTCCAGCGCGAACAGCAACGGCAGCCGGCTGGGCTGTTTGGGGTTGATGGATTCGTCGCGGCAGGACCAGAACCAGGCGCGGCGCAGGCCGTCGTTGGTGGAGGCCTTGCGGCCCAGCACTTCGGCGGGCACGTGGTCGATAAAGCGCCCTATCACCAGGTCGCACCACTCGCGGTAGGCCGAGGTGTGCAGGATGAATTCATGCCACATGCTGTCGACCACCTGTGAAGGCATGGCGACAAAGCGCTTGTTGCTGCGCTGGCAGGCGATGAAGAACTGGCGCAGCCCGCGCTCGACCAGTTCGGTATCCCTGAGGCTCAGGTGCGGATAGGCGTCCATCAGCTTGCGCCTGAGGAAGCGTGGCAGCGGCGCCTCGCGGACCAGCCGGCTGCGCTCGCGGGCCGCCCAGATGCCCGCGGTCAGCATGAAGGCGAACAGCACGGCGATGGTGGTCATGGACCAGCCCGGCGGCCGCCAGCCCGCGAAGATGGCGCCCAGCATCAGGCCAACCCAGGCGAAGGCCAGCATGGCGGCGGTGGAGCGCGAATGCCGCAGCAGCAGCCTGCGCGAGGGAGATACCTCGGGCCCCCGATACACCTTGCCCAGACGCGCCATGCTCAGACCACCACCGGTTCAGGCTCCAGCCGGATGCCGAAGCGTTCATACACACTGGTCTGGATGGCCTTGGCCAGCGTCATGACCTCACCGCCGGTGACCGGGTCGGCCGTGCCGCCGCGATTGACCAGCACCAGCGCCTGTTTGTCATAAACGCCGGCATTGCCGATGGACTTGCCTTTCCAGCCACAGGCGTCTATGAGCCAGCCCGCCGCCAGCTTCACCGAACCGTCGGCCAGGTGGTAGTGGACGATCTTGGGCTCGCGCTGGATGATGTCGGCGCATTGCTCGGCCGAGACGGTCGGGTTCTTGAAAAAACTGCCGGCGTTGCCGATCACCTTGGGGTCGGGCAGCTTGGCCCGGCGAATCTCGCAAATCCAGTCGTAAATCTGCTGCGCGCCGGGCGCGGCTATACCGGACTGCTGCATTTTTTTCTCGATGTCGGCATAGCCCAGCACCGGCTTCCATGCCTTGGGCAGCGAAAACCGCACCCGCGTGATGAAGGCCTTGCCTTCCAGCCCGAAGCCCTGGCCGGCTGATTCGGGCGCCGAGCTGCTGTGCTTGAACACCGAGTCACGGTAGCCAAACGCGCATTGCGCGGCATTGAGGGTGAATGGCTGGCCTGTGGTCAAGTCTATGGCGTCGAGCGACTCAAAGCGGTCCTGCAGTTCCACGCCGTAAGCGCCTATGTTCTGCACCGGCGATGCGCCGACCGTGCCGGGTATTAATGCCAGGTTTTCCAGGCCGGGGTAGCCGTTTTGCAGCGTCCAGGTGACGAGGTCGTGCCAGTTTTCGCCGGCGCCGGCCTCGATGATCCAGGCCTTGGCGTCTTCCCTGAGCAGCCGTTTGCCCATGATTTCGGCCTTGAGCACCAGGGGTTTGACGTCGCCGGTCAGCACGATGTTGCTGCCGCCGCCCAGCACGAACTTGGGCGCGGCGTTTAGGGCCGGGTCCGCCAGCACGGCGCTTATATCGGCTTCATGGGCCACCCGGACCAGGCTCAGGGCCTTGGCGACGATACCAAAGCTGTTGGAATGCTGGAGCGGAACGTTTTTCTCGACTAACATCCAGGGGATTGTCTCACCCCGGGCCCCATCCCCGCCCCTTATCTTCCCCTTATAAAGACCGCAGCATGCCCTCTTTCGACACCGTTCTTGAAGCCGATCTGGTCAAGGTCAAAAACGCCGTGGAAAACACCGGCAAGGAAATCGCCACGCGCTTTGACTTCAAGGGCACGTCCGCCTCCATCGAGCTGAAGGACAAGGACATCACGCTGATCGGCGACAGCGACTTCCAGCTCGACCAGATCAACGACATCCTGCGCAACAAGCTCACCAAGGCCGGCGTGGACATTCGCTTCCTCGATATCGGCAAGGCCGAGAAAATCGGCGGCGACAAGGTCAAGCAGGTGTCCAAGGTGCGCAACGGCATTGAGGCCGAGCAGGCCAAGAAAATCCAGCAACTCATCAAGGGCAGCAAGGTCAAGGTGCAGGCCTCCATCCAGGGCGATGCGGTGCGCGTGACCGGCGCCAAGCGCGACGATCTGCAGACGGCCATGGCCATGATTCGGGCCGAGATCAGCGACTTTCCGCTGAGTTTTAACAATTTCAGAGACTAGAACATGGCCCCCACGCGCGCCACTGCCTTTGCAGCATCGTTGCTGGCTCTTGCTCTATTGGGCGGCGCCGCACAAGCCCAGACCGTAGGCCTGGCCGGCATGCTGGGCAACAAGGCCCTGCTGATCGTGGACGGCGGGCCGCCCAAGACCGTCGCCCCGGGGGAAACCTACCAGGGCGTCAAGGTGGTCTCCACCGCGGGCGACCAGGCGGTGGTGGAGCTCTCAGGCAAGCGCCACTCGCTGCGTATCGGCGACGCGCCCATGAGCGTGGGCGCCGGCGGGGGCCCGGGCACCCAGGCCGGGCAAGGCAGCCGCATCGTGCTGACCGCGGGCAGCGGCGGGCATTTCATGACGCAAGGCCAGATCAACGGCAAGATGGCCCAATTCATGGTGGACACCGGGGCCAGTGCGGTGTCCATGTCGATAGTCGATGCCGAGCGCATGGGTGTGGATTACAAATCGGGCCGGCCCGTGCAGCTACAGACGGCCAACGGCGCCATCATGGGCTGGCAGACCTCGCTCGCCTCAGTGCGCGTAGGGGATGTGGAAGTCTTCAACGTGCCGGCCGTGGTGGCGGCGCGTGAAATGCCTTTTATCCTGCTGGGCAACAGCTTCCTCACGCGCTTCCAGATGAACCGCAACAACGACGAGATGGTGTTGACGCGGCGGTTCTGACGCGCCACAGCCGGTTCTCAGGCCCAAGCCTTTCAAGGTGTTCCCCCTCTCCCTATGGGACAGGGTTGGGTGAGGGCTGCGGCAACAAGTTTGGGGCGCAGCGTCCGAATCAATCGTCGGAGCCCTCACCGCCACCCTCTCCCAGGGGGAGAGGGTGTAAAACGAAGACCTTGAAAGGGGTAGCTCTCAAGCCTTCTTGCCGCTGCCCAGTTTCGACTCCGTGCCCTTGAGCAGCTTGTTGATGTTCTCGCGGTGGCGGTATATCAGCAGCGCGCTGATGGCGAACATCACCAGCAGGATGGCCTTGTCCACATACCAGACTTCACGGTCGCCGAACAGGTAATAGAGCGGCGCGAAGACCGCTGCAACCAGGGACGCCAGCGAAGAGTAGCGCGAGAAAAAGGCGATGATGATCCAGGTCGCCAGCGTCGCGAGGCCCAGCACCCAGCTCACGCCCATCAGCACACCGGCCGCCGTCGCCACACCCTTGCCGCCCTTGAACTGGAAGAACACCGGGTACAGGTGGCCGAGGAAAGCCGCGAAGCCGACGGCCGCCACTGTACCGTCGCCCAGGCCGTAGTCGGCGCCAAACCATTTCACCAGCACCACCGGCAGCCAGCCCTTGAGGGCATCGAGCAGCAGGGTGGCGATGGCGGCCGGCTTGCTGCCCGAGCGCAGCACGTTGGTAGCGCCGGGGTTTTTGCTGCCGTAGCTTCGGGGGTCGCTCAGGCCCATCAGCCTGCTGACGATCACCGCGAAGGACAGCGAACCGAGCAGGTAGGCCAGCAGCGTGGCGACGATTGAATATGCGTAAACCATGGGTCTCCCTCTTTGTATGGTGGCTGCCGGCCCGGGTCACTCACCCCGGGGCCGGTGTTTCAGCCAAAGCCGGCGGTATTGTCAAGACTCAGCGCGCAATTGACTGATTTTGCACCGAGCAATGTGACACACACCTGCGGGTCGATCCCGACCAGGTAACCGCGCCGCCCGCCGTTGATGGCGATTCTAGGCAAAGTGAGAATGCTTTCCTCGATATAGACCGGCATGGCCTTGCGTGTGCCGAAGGGCGAGGTGCCGCCCACCAGGTAGCCGCTGTGCCGGTTGGCGACCTCGGGCTTGCAGGGCTCGACCGACTTGGCGCCTATCTGGCGCGCCAGGTTCTTGGTCGAGACCTTGCGGTTGCCGTGCATCAGCACCAGCAGCGGCTTGGCGTCCTGGTCCTGCATGACCAGGGTCTTGACGACGGTGAACGGGTCAAAGCCCAGTACCTCGGCGCTGTACTGGGCGCCGCCGTGTTCCAGGTACTCGTAGGGGTGCTCGGTGAAGGCCACCTTGTTCGCCTTCAACAACTGCGTTGCAGGTGTCTCGGAAACGTGCTCTTTTTTGCTCATAGTTAACCTCTGCACCAGGGTCGGCGCGGAACCGGCTCTGCCGGGCCGCAGCGGACGCCCCCTTGGGGGGAAGCGCCGAAGGCGCCTCGGGGGGACCTGGCTACAACGCGGGGTCCCGCAGCTCCCAACGTATCTTGTCGATCTCGGCCAGCACTTCGGGCGACAGCTTGGTGCCCCAGGCGTCCAGGTCTTCGTCGAGCTGCGCGACGGAAGTCACGCCGATGATGGTGCTGGCGACCTGCCACTTGGTGTAGCAAAAGGCCAGAGCCATCTGTGTGGGCGTGAGGCCGTTGGCGCGCGCCAATGCGTTGTAGCGCCGCGCGGCGGCCAGGGCCTCGGGCCGCCCCCAGCGCTGCTTGCGCACGGATTCGAACTTGCCGATGCGCGCATCTTTGGGTGCGGCCGGGCCTTCAATGCCCGACTCGTCGTACTTGCCGGTCAGCAGGCCGAAGCCCAGCGGCGAATAGGCCAGCAGCGAGACACCCAGGCGGTGCATGGTTTCATCCAGCCCGTTTTCCACCGTGCGGTTGACCAGGCAATAGGGGTTCTGCACCGAGGCCACGCGCGGCAGGCCGTGCTGCTCGGCCAGGCGCACGAACTCATGCACACCGTAAGGCGTTTCGTTGGACAGGCCGATGGCGCGCACCTTGCCCGCCTTGACCAGGCCGGCCAGCGCCTGCAGCTGCTCATGAATGGAGGTGGCGGAGCGTTCCTGTGCGGGGTTGTAGTACACCATGCCGAAGGCCGGCACATGGCGCTCGGGCCAGTGGATCTGGTAGAGGTCGATCACGTCCGTTTGCAGGCGCTTGAGGCTGGCCTCGCAGGACGCCACGATGTCCTTGGCCGTCATGCCGCTGCCTTCGCGCACCCAGGGCATGCCGCGCGAGGGGCCGGCCACCTTGCTGGCCAGCACCACCTTGGCACGCACCGAGGGGTTTTTGGCGAACCAGTTGCCGATGATGGTTTCGGTGGAGCCGCAGGTTTCGGCGCGCGCCGGCACCGAATACATCTCGGCCGTGTCCAGGAAGTTGACGCCGCGCGCCAGTGAACGGTCCAGGATGGCGTGGGAGGTTTTTTCATCGACCTGTTCGCCAAAGGTCATGGTGCCCAGGCAAATAGGGGTCACCTGCAGGTCGCTGGAGCCGAGTTGGACTTTATTCATGGAAATTTGCGTTTGATGCGGTTGGAGATGGGATGGAACGAGGCCTTGAAGCCTGGGGCTGTGTTGCGCCAATGGGAAGCGGGTGTGACGAAGTTCACAAGTCGGCTAGTTTACGGTTTTGGCCTGTAGCCTGCTGGCGCCCCCAATTCGGGCCCTTGTCTTACAACTGCTCACCAATTGCCTGCCTAGGATTCACAAACCGGCGAATGAACAGCGATCTAATGCCGCTCGTGGCTGACCTTGAACGCATCAAGCAGCCTCAACAACATAAACGACATCCATCAATTTCCCCGAGGAGAATTTTCATGAAGAAGACCACCACTTTCCTGACCTGCACCACCCTGGCCGCCGCCATGCTGTCCGGCTGCGCCAACATGACGGAAACCCAGTCCGACACGGCCAAGGGCGCCGGCATAGGCGCGGTGGCGGGCGCACTGCTGGGCGCGGCCACCGGCGGCTCCAAGGGTGCGGCGACCGGAGCGGTGCTGGGCGGCGCGGTGGGCGCGGGCGGCGGCTATATCTGGTCCAAGAAAATGCAGGAACAAAAAGCCGCGATGGAACGCGCCACCGCCGGCACCGGCGTGGCCGTGAGCCAGACCCCCGACAACCGCCTGAAGCTGGACATCCCCAGCGACGTTTCGTTTGACGTGGGCCGCTCGGCCATCAAGCCCAACTTCGCGCCCATCCTGAACCAGTTCGCGACCAGCCTGAACCAGAACCCTGTCACAACGGTGACCATCATCGGCCACACCGACAACACCGGCTCCGACGCCATCAACAACCCTCTGTCGGTGGACCGCGCCGAATCGGCCCGCGACTACCTGGTCAGCCGCGGCGTGGCCCGCACCCGTATCGCGACGGAAGGCCGCGGCTCGCGTGAGCCTGTGGCCGACAACAGCACGCAGCAGGGACGCGACAAGAATCGCCGCGTTGAAATCTATGTGGCCGAGCACGTTGCAGCACGGTAACTAGCACACCCCTCTTACTCCCTCTCCCACTGGGAGAGGGTGGGGGTGAGGGCCAGCGGCGTTTGCAATGCCCACGGCCGGCGGCCCCCATCCCAACCTTTCCCCAGGGGGAAGGAGCAATACCGGATACCTCAGCTGCGTCAGCTTGCCGATTGCGCCTTGAAGCGCTCCTCTTCCTGCAATCGCAACACCCGCCGCTGCACCTTGCCCGTGGTTGTCATGGGCAGCGAGTCGATGAATTCAATCTCCTTGGGGTACTCATAGGGCGCCAGCATGGTCTTCACGTGGGCTTGCAGCTGGGCGGTGAGTTCTTCTTCAAAGCGGGCCGCACCGCCCGGATGGCCGTTGCGGGCCACGACTTGGCCGGGCGCGATCACCACATAGGCCTTGACCACGGCGCCGCGCTCGCGGTCGGGCTTGGGCACCACGGCCGCGTTGGCAACGGCCGGGTGCTTGACCAGGCAGTTTTCGATCTCGCCCGGGCCTATGCGGTAACCCGCGGCCTTGAACACGTCGTCCGCGCGGCCCTCGTACCAGAGGTAGCCGTCGGCGTCGCGGCGCGCCAGGTCGCCGGTGCGGCACCAGTCGCCAGTGAATTTGTTGCGGGTTGCGGCATCCTTCTTCCAGTAGCCCAGAAAGAAAATCGGGTCGGGATCGCCGTGGATGTCGTAGCGGTTGACCGACACATCGCCCGGTACATCGACAGGGCATTCATGGCCTTCGTCATCGATCACCGCCACGCGGTGGCCCGGGTAGCCCTTGCCCATGCTGCCTGGCCGTGCGGGCCAGAAGCGGCTGCAGTTGCCGACCACATAGTTGATTTCAGTCTGGCCGAACATCTCGTTGACGGTCACGCCCAGCTGATCGCGGCAGTAGGCAAACACCGCGTCACCCACCGCCTCACCGGCGCTCATCATGGCCTGCAGCTTGAGCTTGAAATGCTGCGCCGGCCGGGGGTAGGCCTTCATCATGGCCTTGAGCGCTGTGGGGAACAAAAAGGTATGCGTCACGCCCTGCTCCGCCATCAGGCTGAAGGCCAGCTCGGGGCTGAAGCGCCCGTTGAAGGCGACGATGGGCCGGCCGAAGTACAGGCTGGGCAACAAGGCATCCATCAGCCCCCCGGTCCACGCCCAGTCGGCCGGGGACCAGAACACCGCGTCGGATTTTTTGTTGGCCTTGCCGTCAAAGCCAAACCAGTTGTGGCTGCAGACAAAACCCGGCAGGTTGCCGATCAGTGCACGGTGCGGCAGCAAAGCCCCCTTGGGCGGGCCGGTGGTGCCGCTGGTGTAGATCAGGATGGCGCCTTCCTCGGCCTTGGTCTTGACGGCCGTGAACGCGCCTTTCTGGGCCGCGAGCGCGCTGTCGTAATCGAGGTCGCCCTGGCCCTGGGCAGTACCGGCGGCAATCACCGTGCGCAGCGCGGGGCACTGGCCGCGGATGGATTTAAGGCTGTCGATCGAGCTTTCGTCGCAAATCGCCACCACGGCATCGCTGTCCTGCAAGCGGTATTCCAGCGCCTCCGGGCCGAACAGCATGGACAGCGGCATGGCCACCGCCCCCATCTGGAACACCGCCATATAAGCCACGGCGGTTTCCAGGCGCTGCGGCATCACGATGGCGACACGGTCGCCGCGCTGCACGCCCAGGCCCGCCAGCACCTGGCTCAGCGCATCGGCGGCCTTTTGCAGTTCCTGGAAGCTGTGCGAGACGGTTTTTGCCCCCGGCTTATGGATGCGTATGGCGGTTCGCGGCTCAGCGCGCGCCCAGCGGCCGCAGCAGGCCTCGGCGATATTGAAGTATTCATCCACCTGCCAGCGAAAGCCGGCGTGCAGCGCCGCATAGTGGTCGGCCTGGCCGGCAACCGGTTTGTCCCTGCGTTGACTGCGCTTGGGTTCATGTCTCTTTATCATGGGCCCAATGTACAAAGAAAAACGTTCCTCCCGCAGCGAGTTTGTCCCTATACGCGGGCTCAGCTACCACGTCCGCATTTGGGACAGCCCGTCGGGTGCGAACCCGGCCTTGCCCCCGCTGGTATTGGTCCATGGCTGGATGGACGTGGCCGCGTCCTACCAGTTCATGGTGGATGCCCTGTCTGACGCTTTCGCGCAGGGCCGCACCATCATTGCGCCCGACTGGCGCGGCTTCGGGCTGACCAGCTCGGGTCCCGAGGGCAGCCCCGCTGACAACTACTGGTTTGCCGACTACCTGGCCGACCTGGACTTTTTGCTGGACCACTATGCGGGCGAGCAGCCCGTGGACCTGGTCGGCCACAGCATGGGCGGCAATGTCGCCATGCTGTATGCCGGCGTGCGCCCCACGCGCATACGGCGGCTGGTCAATCTTGAAGGCTTTGGCCTGCCGGCCAGCAAGCCCGAGCAAGCGGCGGGCCGCTATGCCAAATGGATGGACGAGCTCAAAAGCCTGCAGCGCGGCGAACTCGCGCTCAAGGCCTATGACAGCGTGGACGGTGTGGCGCGCCGCCTCATGAAAACCAATCCGCGCCTGTCGGCCGACAAGGCCAGCTGGCTGGCCAGCCACTGGGCGCGTCCCGACGCAGCGGGCCAATGGCAAATCCTGGGTGAGGCCGCGCACAAGATCACCAGCGCGCAGCTTTACCGCGTCGACGAAGCACTGGCCATCTACCGCCGCATCAGCGCGCCCACGCTGGCCGTCGAGGCTTCGGACGATTCTCTGGCCACCTGGTGGCAGGGCAAATACAGCCTGGCCGAGTACCACGAGCGCCTGAAACAGGTGCCCCAGGCCCAGGTCGCCGTGATCCAGGACGCCGGCCACATGCTGCACCACGACCAGCCGGAACAGCTGGCAACACTGATTGAGGGCTTTCTCGGCTGAAACCGGCCACCTCATGAGAAAATGGCAGGTTCAGCCGCCACTTCCCTTTCCCTTTTGCGGCTACCACTCATTCAGGACAGAACAACCATGGAAGCAGAACGCATCAACCTCATCAGCAACCAGCTCGTGGACCTGAGCAACCGGGTCAATGAGCTTCGGGGGTATCTTTGACTACCCTGCCAAAGAACGAAAGCTGAACGAAGTCAACGCCGCACTTGAAGACCCGAAAGTCTGGGACAACCCCAAGCGCGCGCAGGAACTCGGCAAGGAAAAGAAATCGCTGGAAGACGTGGTCCATGTGCTGGACCGCCTGAGCTCGGAGCTTTCCGACAACACCGAGCTCTTCGAGATGTCCAAGGGCGAAGGCGACGACGCCGGCATGGTGACGATTGAAGGCGAAGCCGCCAAGATCGCCGCCGAGGTCGAGAAAATGGAATTCCGCCGAATGTTCAACAACCCGGCCGACCCCCTGCCCTGCTTCCTGGACATCCAGGCCGGCGCCGGCGGCACCGAGGCCTGCGACTGGGCCAGCATGCTGCTGCGCCAGTACCTGAAGTATTCCGAGCGCAAGGGCTTCAAGGCCACGGTTGAGGACGAATCCCCCGGCGACACCGCCGGCATCAAGAGCGCGACCATCAAGATCGACGGCGAATACGCCTTCGGCCTGCTGCGCACCGAAACCGGCGTGCACCGCCTGGTGCGCAAGTCGCCCTTTGATTCTTCCGGCGGGCGCCACACCTCTTTCGCCTCGGTCTTCGTCTATCCCGAGATCGACGACTCCATCGAGATCGAGATCAACCCGGCCGATGTGCGCACCGACACCTTCCGCGCCAGCGGCGCCGGCGGCCAGCACATCAACAAGACCGACTCGGCCGTGCGCCTGACGCACATCCCGACCGGCATCGTGGTGCAGTGCCAGGACGGCCGCAGCCAGCACAGCAACCGCGACGTGGCCTGGAAGCGCCTGCGCTCGCGGCTGTACGACTTCGAGCTGCGCAAGCAGCAGGAAGCCCAGCAAAAGCTGGAAGACACCAAGACCGACGTGGGCTGGGGCCACCAGATCCGCAGCTATGTGCTGGACAACAGCCGCATCAAGGACCTGCGCACCAACGTCGAGGTCTCGGCCACGCAGAAGGTACTGGACGGGGACCTGGATGTGTTTATCGAGGCCTCGCTGAAGCAGGGCGTTTGATCCCACTCCCCATACCCGGGGCCGGCGCGGCCGCCCCGGGCTTGCTGGGTTTTAGATTGTTTTTTTTGAGATTGTTTTGAGGAAGCAGCCATGTTGCAAATGCCCGATGACCGTGGATCCGGACCAGCGCCTACGGTAATCAACCGCGCCGACTACATCGCCCCCGCCTACTGGATTGACACCGTCGATCTCTGCGTCGACCTGGACCCGGCCAAGACCCGCGTGCTCAACAAGATGAGCCTGCGCCGCAACCCGGACGTTCCGGCCCAGCCGCTGAAGCTTGACGGCGAGGAGCTCAACCTGGCGCGCGTGCTGGTCAACGGCCAGGGCACCTCCTTCAAGATGGAGGGCAACCGCCTGGTGCTGGAGAACCTGCCCGAAGGCAACGAGCCCTTCCAGCTCGAAATCTTCACCACCACCTGCCCGGCCAAGAACACCAAGCTGATGGGCCTGTACGTCAGCAACGATTCTTTCTTCACGCAGTGCGAGGCCGAGGGCTTTCGCCGCATCACCTACTTCCTGGACCGCCCCGACGTGATGGCCAGCTACACCGTGACCCTGCGCGCCGACAAGGCCCAGTACCCGGTGCTGCTGTCCAACGGCAACCTGGTGGACCAGGGCCCGCTGGAGCCCGGCCCCAACGGCGCGCGGCACTTCGCCAAATGGGTGGACCCGCACAAAAAACCCAGCTACCTGTTCGCCCTGGTGGCCGGCCAGCTGGTCTCCAGAGAGCAGCGCATCACCTCGCGCGCCGGCAAGCAGCACACGCTGCAGGTCTATGTGCAGCCCGGCGACCTCGACAAGACCGAGCACGCCATGGCCTCGCTCATGCATTCGGTGGCCTGGGACGAAGCCCGCTTCGGCCTGCCGCTGGACCTGGAGCGCTTCATGATCGTCGCCACCAGCGACTTCAACATGGGCGCCATGGAAAACAAGGGCCTGAACATCTTCAACACCAAGTACGTGCTGGCCAACCAGGCCACAGCGACCGACGTGGATTTTTCCAACATCGAAAGCGTGGTCGGCCACGAGTACTTCCACAACTGGACGGGCAACCGCGTCACCTGCCGCGACTGGTTCCAGCTGAGCCTGAAAGAAGGCCTCACCGTCTTTCGCGACCAGGAGTTCAGCCAGGACCTGGCCGGCTCGCCGTCGGCACGCGCCGTCAAGCGCATCGAGGACGTGCGCGTGCTGCGCACCGCCCAGTTCCCCGAAGACGCCGGCCCCATGGCCCACCCGGTGCGGCCCGACAGCTATGTCGAGATCAGCAACTTCTACACCGTCACCATTTACGAAAAAGGCGCCGAGGTCGTGCGCATGATGCAGACCCTGGTGGGCCGCGAGGGCTTTGCCCGCGGCATGACGCTGTACTTCGAGCGCCATGACGGCCAGGCCGTGACCTGCGACGATTTCGCGCAGGCCATTGCCGACGCCAACCCCATGTCCGACCTGTCGCGCCTGCTGCCCCAGTTCAAGCGCTGGTACAGCCAGGCCGGCACGCCGCGCGTGCGCGCGCAAGGCAGCTATGACGCCGCCGCCCGCACCTACACCCTCACGCTGACGCAAAGCTGCGCGCCCACCGTGGGCCAGCCCGTCAAGCAGCCCTTTGTCATCCCGGTCGGCCTGGGCCTGCTGGGCGCCGACGGGCAGGACCTGCCGCTGCAGCTCGCCGGTGAGAGCCCCTCCGCATCGCCCGCCAGCACCCGCACTGTGGTGCTGACCGAGCCCAGCCAGACGCTGGTCTTCACCGGCATTGACGCCGAGCCCGTGCCTTCCATCCTGCGCGGCTTCAGCGCGCCCGTGGTGCTGGAGTTCGACTACAGCGACGCCCAGCTGTTGCACCTGCTGGCGCACGACAGCGACCCCTTCAACCGCTGGGAAGCCGGCCAGCGCCTGGCCGTCAACCGTGCCATCGCCGCCATCACCGCGCCCGCCACGCCCGCCGCCGTGCTCGACGGCGCCTACCTGGACGCCATGCGCCAGGTGCTGCGCCACCCCGCGCTGGATTCGGCCTTCAAGGAGCTGGTGCTCACATTGCCGTCAGAGACCTACCTGGCCGAGCAGCTCGAGGTGGTCGACCCGCAGCGCATCCACGCGGTGCGCGAAGCCATGCGCCTGCAGCTGGCCACCGCCCTGGCCGCCGACTGGGAAGCCACTTACCAGGCCCACCACGACACCGGCGCCTACACGCCCGACGCCGTCTCTTCGGGCCGGCGCGCCCTGGCCGGCCAGGCGCTCACGCATCTGTGCCTGGCCGCGCAGGCAACGGGTGACGCCGCCTGGCCCCACAAGACCCTGCAGCGCTTCAAGGACGCCGGCAACATGACCGACCGCTTCAACGCGCTGGCCGCGCTGGTCTCCAGCGGCCATGCCCTGGCCGCCGAGGCGCTGCCGCTGTTCCACGCCATGTTCAAGGACGAAGCCCTGGTCATCGACAAATGGTTCGGCCTGCAGGCCGGCGCGCCCGACCGCGGCGGCAACATCCTGCCCGCCGTCAGGCAGCTCATGAAGCATGTCGACTTCAGCCTGCGCAACCCGAACCGCGCGCGCAGCGTGGTCAGCACCTTCTGCCAGGGCAACCCCGCCGCCTTCCACCGCGCCGACGCCGCAGGCTATGTGTTCTGGAGCGACCGCGTGATGGAGCTCGACGCCATCAACCCGCAGGTAGCCGCCCGCCTGGCCCGCGCCCTGGACCGCTGGAGCAAGCTGGCCGAGCCCTACCGCAGCGCCGCGCGCGAAGCCATCGCCCGCGTGGCCGCCAAGACCGATTTGAGCAAAGACACGCACGAAGTGGTCTCGCGCGCACTGGCCGACTGACGCAACGCGGACGGCACGGCCATGGCACTCTTCACATTCGGTACTCCCGCACAGCGCTTTGCGAAGAAGTTCAAGCCGCTGCGCGACACCGTGTATGACGCCGGCGGCATGTTCAGCGGCTCCCAAATGTCGGCCGACCTGGCCGCGCTGCAGCCCCTGGCCGAGGCTGTGGGCAGCGAATCCGCCGAGCTGGCCGATTTGCTGTGGCTGCAGTTTGTGGTCTTCCGCAAACGCCAGCGCGATACCGAGGGCCTGCCCCTGGGCCTGCGTGCGCTGGCCATGCGCGACGCCAGGGGCGAGCTCAAACCCACCGAGCGCTACGAACAGCATTACGCCCTCGGCGAAGCGGCCCTGCAGGCGGAGGACTACGACACCGCCGTCGAGCACCTGCAGCAATCGGCCCACTGGGCAGACCATGATGGCGCCACGCTGAGCCTGGACCAGAAGCTGGGCATACGCGAAGAAATCGGCTACGCCCTGCATGAGGCCGGCCGCTTTGCCGAGGCGCTCGCGCACAACCAGCAGCTGCTGGCCGATGCACGCGCCGCTTTCGGCACCGATACGGATGTGCGCCTCTCGGGCCTGATCAACAACCTCGCGCAAAACGCCTACGAGCTGGACGACACCGCCCAGGCGCAACACTATTTGCAGCAGCGCCTGGCACTGGGCCGGGCCCTGAAAGACGACGACATCGTGCTCGACACCCTGTTCCAGCAAGGCGTGCTGGCGCACGAGGGCGGCGACAGCGCCCTGGCCCGCAGCCTGTTTGAGCAGCGCGTGGCCATCGCCCAGGCCGGCGGCGACGAAGACCTCATCGAAGAAGCCCAGGCCACCCTGGACGAGCTGGCCGAACGCGAGCAAACACAGAATTCATAAACCCCCAGCCAAGGAAACCCACCTATGAGCGCCCGAATATCCCTTACCCGCTACCTGGTCGAACAGCAGCGCATGGACGGCCACATCCCCTCGCAGCTGCGCCTGCTGCTCGAAGTGGTCGCCCGCGCCTGCAAAAGCATCAGCCAGGCCGTCAACAAAGGCGCGCTGGGCGGCGTGCTGGGCACCGCCTCCAGCGAAAACGTGCAGGGCGAGGTCCAGAAAAAACTCGACATCATCGCCAACGAAGTGCTGATCGAAGCCAATGAATGGGGCGGCCACCTGGCGGCCATGGCCTCGGAAGAAATGGACAGCATTTACGTGGTGCCCAACCGCTACCCGCAGGGCGAATACCTGCTGCTGTTTGATCCCCTGGACGGCTCCAGCAACATCGATGTCAACGTCAGCATTGGCACCATCTTCAGCGTGCTCAAAAAGCCCGAAGGCCATGCCGGCGTCGAGGAAAAGGACTTTCTGCAGGCCGGCAGCAAGCAGGTCGCGGCCGGCTACTGCATCTACGGCCCGCAGACCACCCTGGTGCTGACCGTGGGCGACGGCGTCGCCATGTTCACCCTGGACCGCGAACAGGGCTCCTTTGTGCTGACCGAGGAAAACGTCAGGATTCCCGAGGACACCAAGGAATTCGCCATCAACATGAGCAATATGCGCCACTGGGACGCCCCCGTGAAGCGCTATATCGACGAATGCCTGCAGGGCAAGGAAGGCCCCCGCGGCAAGGACTTCAACATGCGCTGGATCGCCTCCATGGTGGCCGACGTGCACCGCATCCTGACCCGCGGCGGCATTTTTATGTACCCCTGGGACAAGCGCGAGCCCGAAAAGGCCGGAAAACTGCGCCTGATGTACGAAGCCAACCCCATGAGCTGGCTCATAGAACAGGCCGGCGGCGCCGCCACCAACGGCAAACAGCGCATCCTCGATTTGCAGCCCGGCAAGCTCCACGAACGGGTCAGCGTCATGCTCGGCTCCAAAAATGAGGTCGAACGGGTGACCGGCTACCACTCCGGGCTATAATCACGGGCTGTATTTCAGAATAAGCCGGTGTAGCTCAGTCGGTAGAGCAGCTCATTCGTAATGAGAAGGTCGGGTGTTCGATTCATCTCTCCGGCACCAATTCAGGCGGAATTTCCGCATTAAAAAGCCTCCCTTGTGGAGGCTTTTTTTTTGGGCGTCCGATGGCGGACGTAATACAGTTTCCCAACTGTGCTTCAAGACAGCACATCAATCTGCTCCGCGTGCCCCTCGGAGTATCTCCTGAACGCCGAGACACTCACAACGGTTATTCTTCGCGCATGGCGTCCAAACTAGAGTTACTTAAAACCCGCCGACGGGCACGCATGCAGAATTCCGCAGGCGTCCAAACCAGCCGGCCAGATTGGTCTACTCGTGCTGCAAATGTCGCTCAAGTGGGACTTCTGGCATTAGCTGCTTTCGGCTACTACTACACCGTCATACCCCTGTACCAGAAAGCCTTACTGGATGAAGAAATTGCTCAAAAATCATTACAAATCAAGACTCAGGAAGCGCAGATTGCCAGCACATCCCTCCGCCTAGTGACACTTGAAAAAGTAGCCAAAACGGCTCAACACAAAGTGGATGCTTTGAATGCAGTAATTGCCGCCGATGCTGCCACAACTCGCCAAATTCAAGAGCAAGATCTATTCGCAACTGGGCTTCATGAGTGCGCGAATCGAGGCACCTTAGGGATGAATATGTTTGCCCCTTGCGTGAAGGCGCTATTTAGCCGGCAGACGCTCCGCACAATGTCGGAAAAGGACCGCGCCACACTGAGCAGCATCGTAGACACTACAACAGCCTCCCTCCGGCTTCGCTATGAGGCGGCGAATGCGGATAAAGGGAACTATGAAGTCCTGCGAAAGGAATTTGCAGACAGCTATCTGGGGTGCCTGACCGGCCGCAACAAGCTGAAGGATCTACAGATGCGGAAACTGCTTTGCCGCCGACTCATCGACTTCCCGCGCGACAATGACGACGCGGGATATTTCAAGCTCGGGGCCGATGGAATTACGACCATCGTGGAAGAGCTCGCAGCGAGGCGATAGACGCAGCATGCTAAGCATGGCAGGAGCCCGGTGCGCTGATTTACAGCAGAGTGCCGATGTCGAGTTTTGGCACTACGGTGGCCATTCTATTGCTAGGGTTTGAATGAATACGGCTATTTGGGATGAACTTGATTTATTTTCCAACAGGGACTTGTTAAGCCGAGCATTTCTATCTCGTCATGGCAGTGTGTTGACAGAAAAAAAAGCTCGCCAGATCTCCGCAAGCTTGACTCAGGGGCGGCAATATTTCATCGCATCAGATACGGTCGGCTCCATTGCAAAACCCCTACTTGCTTATTACGGAGTTCTGTCCGTATGCCGCGCAATTATTTTGTTCCGCGGAAAATTTACTCAAGAAGAGAGTTTGAATGGCAGTCACGGACTAGAGACAAAACGCTGGGCGGCGACATTGGGCGGGAATCTTGGCAATATTCGAGAGTTGGAAATCGCAGTCCAACGAGAAGGTACCTTCCTTGAACTGCTTGAGGCCACAGCCAACGTAGAGCGCATTAAACGGCCAACTCATGACTTCATGCTGAAAGGTGGCGTTGCGCCTGTCGCACCAGCTGGACTTCCACCAGGGCTAAAGCTGAGCGTTGGCGATGTACTTGGACGTTTCCCAGAACTGTCAGAAATCTACAAAAAGGTCTTCCAGCAGCATGGTCAGACCTATTCGGGTTGGATAGGAGGCGAGTCGGGCGATATTCCTCATGAGCTGATCACAATGGGAGTCACGGGTTTACTGCCACATCATTCAGCTGAAGATTTTGGCAAGCTATTCAACATTCCTGCTAACGGAGATGATCATGGGGTTATTAAGGTCATGAGGGACAATCAATCTTTGCAAGCCAGAATAAGAATCGGTGATAACTTGAAAGGGGTCAAACTCATGCCGCCCCTGGTGAAGAGCCTTGTGGACACCGGTTTTGAGACCGGGCCTTCTGAATATTTGGTTTGGCCGATTGAGGGCAAGTTTTATCCCCCCACACTGGCACGCTTGTTCCTACTGTCCTATTCACTGGGAATGCTAGGACGCTATTTCCCTTCGGTGTGGATGTCTGGCGTTACCAATGAAAAAGACACCGCCGCTTTCCCATTGCTGACAAGAGCTGTCGCATTAATTCAGCACGGTTTTCCTATCGCAGCTTTGAAAGAGTTCACGGAACCGTAGCGCAACAATTAACGGCATCTTGTCGAATGTGGGACGGCGCAAGAAAAAATACAGGTTTCCGTTTTACTTGCAGATTGTTGAATTTCTTCAAATCTGACCCAGTTAGCATAGTAATTTCCATCCAAAACTGACCCACGTAGGCACTACTCTGCTTCTTTTAAAAGCAAAAGAGAATTAGGAGTGATAGACGTGACGACATTGAATGTCATCAGGCGTTGAGCATTGCGGGATCAGATGGCCATCCGCGAGATCTCAAGGCATACAGGCCTGGCTCGCAACACAGTGAAGAAGCACCTGCGGCCAAAAAAGAGTGAGCCCAAGTACCCAAGACGGGTCAGCTCAAGCAAGCTCGATCCCTATGCCGAGAAGCTGGCCACCTAGTGAGTGTCATAGTAGTAGGTGCATGGCCGCATCAAGAGCAATGCGGGCCTACTGTGCCCAGAAAATCCAGTGCCGAATATTCGCGCTTTCACTCCTAGCATTTCTGTTGTACAGTGAGCTTGCCTAAAAAATAGGCAATCCGTTCCACGTACGGAACAGTTGCGCAAGTGGCACCTTAGAGCGGCATTGGGGGAGGCATATGGCTTCGATTTCTTTCAAGGCTTCAGACGGCACATCTTTTCGCTTTGTAGATACGAAACAGCTGCAGGATTTTGTCAGCAATGAGATTGCTGCCTGGGCGTGGCTATCGGGTCTCACGAATAACGCTCCAGGCCAGCAGCTCTATCAACATATCGTTACGCCTCTCACTAATGCGCTTGGCTATCTCCGCGACCAGCAACCTACGCCCGAAATACTCGCAGCGCTGACGCCTCAAGTTCAATCCTATTTCAACACCAATCCGGCGGTGCACCCCAAATCACCGTTAAGGCAGGAGCTCGACAGGCGCGCAAAAGAAGACCCGTACGAGGCGATGTATTTTCTGGCAACAGTTTTCCAAAAACTAGGAGGATGGCAGCGTTTCGCGGACCACCACGGAGGTCAATCCAGCTACACGACTGGCATAGCACTAGGAACGGGATATGTAGAGGGGTGGAAGGAAAACGAAAAAGCAGCGGCCTCGGCAAACGTAGCGCGCGCTTCTGCGGAAGAAGCTTCCACCTCACTTGCGGAAATCAGAGAGCTCCAGGCGAACGCGAAAGCCGTGGCGCAGGGTATTGAGGATTTAGATAGGGCCGAACGAGCAACCCTCGCACAACTTTTAGCGACATTACGAGCTGAAAATGATGCTCTAAGGAGTGAGCTACGAACTGAGGTTGACAGCACAAAGGCCGGTCTAAATGCCGAATGGAAAGCCTTGACTGCCACCTATGACGCACAATTAGCATTGAAGGCTCCCGCGAATTATTGGGCCATCAAAAGACGAAATCATGCAAAGTGGGTCGCTGGCCTTTCTCTGCTCACCTCGGTGACAGCCATTGCCGGGGCATTGGGACTCTCTAAGTTAGCCGTGGGGGTTTTCGGTGCCCTACCTGTGGGCACGCTCCCAACTTGGCTACAGGCAATTTCATTCGCGCTGGGGAGCATTGTTTACCTGTGGACATTGCGCTCGCTGTTGAGATTTGTACTCAGTCACGCCCATCTCGCCCTGGATGCGGCCGAACGGCGAACAATGATTCTTTCTTACCTCGCCCTAATAAGAAAACAAGGAGTAAAAGCTGAGGCAATGGAACAGGTATTCACTTCAATATTCCGCCCTTCAGGTGATGGAATAGTAAAGGACGAGGGTATTCCACTTCCCAGCTTGCTGGAGCTGTTGATGAAGCGTGGCTGAGTTTGACTTCATTTTCGGAGCTGGATCGGTTGGGTCATACCGAGCGGAGCAACTCTGCGTAGTTCATTCCGAAATGAAAAAGGATAGAACGGCAAAAGCCTTTAGGCACGTCGCGTAGGTAGATTGCGTGGTAGCCGCAATCATTGCTGCATTGGTGGCCCCAGAGCTTAGAAGCATCCGTTAGATGCATAGAAGCATCTCTCCGGCACCCAATTCAAGTGGGAAACAGCGATAGCGGTCATTTACCGTGATTGCTGATGTCAAGGGGTTTCGTGCATAAAAAGCTTCCCTTGCGGGGCCTTTTTTCTTTCCCCCAAAAAAACAAAGAAGCAGGCCCCTCGACGCCTCACAGCAGGAAACCAGCGCCAGCTCAATACCTGATCTTGGCAACCGACCGCAAAACCTCTGGCGTCGTGGTCGGAAGCCCGAAAAACTCCAGATACGCCGGGATCTGCTCAAACAACATATCCGTCCCTACCTGAACCTGGCATCCGCGTGCGATGGCCGCCTTCAGGAAGGCCGTGGTTTCGCTGCGCATGACGACTTCGCCGACAAAAGTGTTTGGCGCGATGCGTGAGACGTCCATCGGCAAGGGGTCGCCCTCTTCCATGCCCATGGGGGTCGCGTTGACGACCAGGTCGTGGCCGGCGGGGTCGTTGGAGCCGGTGCTGACGTTCAGCTTGGAGTAGTGTTTTTTGAGCCGGCCGGCCAATGCTTCGGCGGAGGCGGCGTTGACGTCAAACAGGCTGATGGCGCCAATGCCGGCCGCGGCGAGTGAGGCCGCGATGGCGGAGCCGACGCCGCCGCTGCCCACCACCAGCACGCGCTTGCCAGGCAGGCTCAGGCCCTTGCGCTGGATGCCGCGCACGAATCCTTCACCGTCGAACATATCGCCCTGCAGGCGGCCGTCGGCGCCGCGGCGCACGGCGTTGCACGCGCCGGCGATCAGTGCCGTGGGCGAGACCTCGTCGAGCAAGGCGACGGTGGTGACTTTGTGCGGCATGGTGATCAGCGCGCCGCCTATGTTTTCGAGCGTGAAGACTGACTTCAGGAAAGCCGCGTAGGTTTCGGCGCGGCAGCCCATGGGCACGACGACCGCGTCAATGCCCGCCTGCTCGAAGTAGGGGTTGTAGATCATCGGCGCCTTGAAGGAATGCGTGGGAAATCCGATGTGGGCGATGAAGGTGGTCTTGCCGCTGATCATGAAAGCCTTCTTGGTGGTCCTGGTGGAAACGATGGAATATTGTCGGGCGGCCGGGGGGCGTTTTCAGGCGGCGGCGTCGCGCCATTGCGCCAGCGCACCCAGGTGCACGGGGGCATTGGCAATGCCGTACTGCTGGTAGTTGCCGCAGCGCTCGATCATGCTGAAGAAAAAGCGGCCGTCAAAGGGCGTCGTGTAGGCCTGGAAGAATTCACCGTCGGCATCGCGGTCATACATGATGCCGAGCTCCCGCATGGACGCGAGCAGCGCCGGGTCCAGATCGTACTTGGCGGCCAGGTCGTCGTAATAGTTGCCGGGCACGGCGAGCAAGCTGGCGCCCTGCGCCTTGAGCCTGCGCATGGCGGCCACAAGGTCGACCACGGAAATCGCAATCTGCTGCACGCCCGCGCCGCCGAACTGCGACACCGTCTTGGCGGTGGAGGTGTTGGCGCGCTCCGACACATTGAGCGCATACCGCACTTCCCGGCCCGAGGATTCCATGACACGGTTCCGGATGATGCCGTAGGGGTCGTGCATGACGGTGCTCGATGCGGGTTTCAGGCCCAGGACCGCGCGGTAGAACAAGGTCCAGGGCTCGACCTGGCCGGCCGGCAGCACCTGCACCAGGTGGTCGATGCGCGCGCCGTCGCCAAAGGCTGTGCCGGTGGAGGGTGCGTCGTCGATGATGAAATCGGCTTCGAAACCATGCTCGCCGCCGGCGTGCACATCAAAGAAGTAAAGCAGGCTGCCGTCAGGCGCGCGCACAGCCGGAATGGTCAGCTCGTTCTGGCCGACCCGGCCGGCCACGCGCGTGCAGCCCAGGGCTTCGGCACGGCTGAGCGCCGCCAGGGCGTCGTCCGTCGCGAGCGCGGTGGCGCAGGCCGACACCCCGTGGGCTTCGAAATAGGCGCGCGCGAAGGAGTCTTCCTCGAGGTTGAGCACCACCCTCACCTCGCCCTGGCCATAGAGGTCGACGGCCTTGGAGCGGTGCTTGCCGATGCGCCGGAAGCCTATGGCCTGCAGAAACTGGGCGAGCCGCGTGGCGCTGCCGGCGTCGACCGCGAACTCGATGAAGGACCAGCCGCGCAAGGCCGGCGGCGGCGGTGGGTCGAACAGCGAGACCCTGCGGCTTTCGCCGTGGGCTTTGCCGGTTTTGAGCGAGGGCACGTCCCGCATCTGCTCCTCAAGCCAGAGCAGCGAGCGCATCGCGTCGGCGGCGGTCGCGCGCGCCGGCGCGGCGCGGAATTCGTCGTTGAAGATTTCCAGCGACAGCGGGCCGGTGTAGCCGGCGTCGAGCACCGCGGCCGTGAACTTCGCCATCTCGAACTCGCCCTGGCCCGGAAAGCAGCGGTAGTGGCGGCTGTGGCTCAGCACATCGAGCTTGACCCAGGGCGCATCGGCCAGCTGCACATAAAAAATCTTGTCGCCCGGGATCTGGGCGATCGGCAGCGGGTCATCGCGCAGGGCCAGCGTGTGGAAGCTGTCCAGCACCAGCCCCAGGTGCGGATGGTTGGCACGCTGCACCACCTGCCAGGCCTGGCCGAAGCGGTTGATCTGCGGCGCCCAGGCGAGCGCTTCATAGCCGACGCGCAGGCCGCGCCGCCCTGCCCGCTCGGCAAGCTGGTGCATCTGTTCGGCCAGGAGTTCGATATCGCCCGAGGCATCGGCCTGGGCGTTGGTGCACACCAGGATCAGCGGCGCGCCCAGCTCCTGCATGACGTCGAATTTGCGCTCCGCACGGTCCAGGTTGCGCAGCAGCTGCGCCGGGCTCACGCCATCGAAGTCGCGGAAGGGCTGGAACATATCGATGGCGAGGCCCAGGTCCTCGGCGATGCCGCGCACCTCGCGCGGCGAGCCCGGGAACTGCAGCAAATCGTTCTCGAATATCTCGACACCGTCAAAGCGCGCGGCGGCCGCGGCCTGCAGCTTCTCCCTGAGCATGCCGGACAGCGACACGGTGGCAATGGAGCGGCGCATCGTGGACCTCGCGACGATGGGGTTCAAGCCTTGGGCCGGGCAGCCTGCACGGCCGATACCGCGGCGCGCAGGCCCAGGGTGTAGCTGTCAACGCCGAACCCGCATATTTGGCCCTTGACGATTTCGGCGAAGACCGAGTGGTGCCTGAATTGCTCCCGGGCGTGGATGTTGGACATATGGATCTCCACAACGGGCACGGTGAGGATGGCCAGCGCATCGCGGATGCCGTAGCTGTAGTGGGTCCAGGCGCCGGCGTTGATGAGGACGGCATCGACGCCGTCGCTGAAACCCTGGTGGATGCGCTCGCACATGGCGGCCTCGCTGTTGGTCTGGAAGTGTTCGATGCTCGCGCCGAGTTCCTTCCCCAGCTTCATGAGGGTGGCATTGATTTCATCCAGCGTGATGGTGCCGTACTGCACGGGGTCGCGCTTGCCGAACATATTGTGGTTGATGCCGTGCAGCATGAGTATCTTCATAGCGGTCTTTCTTGCGTTGAAATCTTGTGTTGAAAATCAGAGTTCCACCGTGCAACCGGTCCTGGCCGCCTGCACGATGGCTTCGGTCACGCGCAGGTTGGCCAGGCCGTCCTTCGCGCTCACCAGGGGTGGTGCTTCACCGCGTATCACCGCGCCGAAATGTTCCATCTGGTGCTTGATCGGGTCGTCGCGAACCACGCCGACAACACCCTGTTTGAACGGTTTCCACCAGGAACGGTCTTCGGGGCGCGGATAGGTCTTGAGGCGCATGGTCGGCACCGACAGGCTGCCGTTCGTGCCTGAGATGACATAGCAATCCTCGTCGTCGTAGCTGGGGTAGGCCTTGTTTTCCCGGGAGGTCTGTTCCCAGCTCCGGGCGCAGGCGGCTGTATCCGACAGCATGAAAGTCCCGAGCGCGCCGTTTGCGAAGCGCAGGGAAATCGCCACGGTGTCTTCAACGGGGAAGCCGCGTACCGCATGCGAGGCCATGGCCTGCACCGCCACAATCTCGCCGCAGAGCATGCGCAGGTTGTGCACCTCGTGGATCATGTTGAGCAGGATGGGCCCGCCCCCGGGCTCCCGGCGCCATGGCGCGTCTTCGTAGTAATGGTCGGGTTTCAGGAAGGTCGCGCTGCCGGTCACCGAGACCAGCCGGCCGAGCTGGCCGGAGGCCACGACCTCGCTGGCCTTGGCCATGATGGGGCTGTGGGCGCGGTGGTGGCCGACCAGGATTTTGGCGCCGCAGCGCTCGGCCGCCTGGACCAGGCGCTCGCCTTCGGCGAAGGTCGGTGCCAGCGGCTTCTCAAGCAGCATGGGCAAACCGGCGTCCATGCAGCGCAGGGCATGCTCGACATGCAGCTGGTTGGGCGTCGCCAGCACGACGCCGTCCGGCTTGTCCCTGGCGAACAGTTCCTCCAGCGAGGCGTAAAGCGGCACGCGGGCCGCGGCCGCCAGCGCGGCGGCGCCGGGCGCCGGATCGACAATGGCCGACAGGCTGCAAGTGGGGCTGTCGTGCAGCACGCCCGCGTGGGCTTGCCCTATATAGCCGGCGCCGGCGATCGCGACCCTGGTTTTTGGCATGTGCTTGTTCCGCGCGGAGGCTGTGGGATTGCCGCCTCAGTGCCCGGCCAGGATGTCGCCGAGGAATGCGCGGGTGCGCTCATGTTTCGGGTTGGCGAAGAACTCCTTGGGCGGGCCTTCTTCAATGATCTGCCCGCTGGCCATGAAGATCACGCGGTCCGCCACGGCGCGTGCAAAGCCCATTTCATGCGTGACGCAGATCATGGTCATGCCGTCGTTGGCCAGCGCGACCATGGTGTCCAGCACCTCCTTCACCATTTCGGGGTCAAGGGCCGACGTCGGCTCGTCGAAGAGCATGACCTTGGGCTCCATGCACAGCGCGCGCGCAATCGCCACGCGCTGCTGCTGGCCGCCGGAGAGCTGCGCCGGGTATTTCTCGGCCTGTTCGCCGATGCGGACCCGCTCGAGCAGGCGCCGCGCCGTGGCTTCCGCCTGGGCCTTGGAGAGCTTGCGCGTGTTGATGGGCGCGAGCGTGCAGTTTTCCAGCACCGTGAGGTGCGGGAAAAGATTGAACTGCTGGAACACCATGCCGACCTCGGCGCGCACGGCATTGATGGCCTTGGCATCGTTGGTCAGCGCGATGCCGTCGACGAGAATCCGCCCCTTGGAGTAACCCTCGAGGTGGTTGATACAGCGGATCAGCGTGGACTTGCCCGAACCCGAAGGCCCGCACAGGACGATTTTTTCGCCCGCGCGGACCGACAGATTGATGCCCGTCAGGGCCTGGAAGGAGCCGTACCACTTATCAACATCTTCCATCACGATCATCGGGGCGCCCGCGCCGGCGGGCTGGCTCTGGGTCTGACTCATGGCTCTGGCTCTTTCCTGGTGGCGGGATTACTTGGCGACGAAGGGAACGCCTTCGATGCTGGCCGGGAAGTTGGTCATCGACGAGCCAGTCCACTTCTGCTGGATTTTTGCGAGCTCGCCGTTGGCCTTGATCTTGTCGATGAAGGCGTTCAGCACGGTGTTGAGCTCCTTGTCTTCCAGCCTGGTGCAGGCGCCGTTGAACAGCTGCGTGAACTCGAGCTTGTTCTCGTAGGTATTGGGCGCGGCTTCATTGAGGCGGCGCGCATAGAACACATTGCCGCCGACGGCCTGCACCTGGCCGGAGAGCATGGCCTGAATCGTGGCGGCGTCATTGTCGAAGCGGCGGATGACCGTGCCGGCGGGGGCGTTCTTGGTCACGTCGCTGTCCTGGGTGCTGGAGCGCGGCACGCCGATCACCAGCTTGCCCATGTCGGCATTGGTCTTGACCACCACGGACTTGGCCGCCACCAGGTAGATGGAGTTGGCGATATAGGGCTTGCTGTACTGCACGGCCTTGGCGCGGTCGGGCAGCATGGCCATGGTCGCGAACAGCACGTCGACACGCCCGGAGGTCAGCGCCGGGATGCGGTTGGCGACCTCCAGGCCGGCGAACTCAACCGCCACGCCGAGTTCCTTGGCAAAGGCTTTGGCCATGTCGGCATCGATGCCGTCGGCCTGGCCGGTCGTCGAATCGACAAAACCCCAGGGCGGGTTGGCGGCCTGGATGCCGACCACCAGCTTGCCCTTGGCCTTGATCTCGGCCGAGGTGATGGCCCGGGCCGGGCTGCTGAGCAGCGTGGACGCGGCGATCAGGCCCGCGACGGCGAGCAACAGCTGGCGGCGTTTGGAAGAAGTTGTTGTGAAGTTCATGTCATGGTCTCCGGTTTAGGTTTTTTGGGGAAGCGGGTGACTGGAAAATTGTCAGGAGCGGTCACCGGGCGCCCGTGGCAAGCCTGCGTTCCAGCCGCGACCCATAAAGGGACAGCGGCCAGCACATCGAGAAATAAAGAATGGCGACGACGGCATAGACCAGCAGCGGCTTGAAGTTCTGGTTCGAGACGATGCTGCCGCTGCGGGCCAGCTCGTTAAAGCCGACGATGGCCGCGAGCGAGGTGCCCTTGATCAGCTGGACCAGGAAACCTATGGTCGCCGGAAGCGAAATGCGCAGGGCCTGGGGCAGGATGATCTTGCGCATCCGCGTGAGGTAGTTGACGCCCAGGGCATTGGCCGCCTCGGTCTGGCCGCGCGGAATGGCCTCGATGGAGCCGCGCCAGATTTCACCGAGGAAGGCGCTGGCATGCAGCGTGAAACCGATGGCGACGGACGCCCAGGGGTCCAGCTTCAGCCCGATCAGCGCCAGGCCGTAGTAAGTCACGAACAGCTGCATCAGCAAGGGCGTTCCCTGGAACAGCATGATGTAGCCGCCGGTGATGCGCCTGAGCGCCTTGAAGCCCGAGGTGCGCGCGAGCGCGATGAACAGCCCCGCCACGGCGCCCAGCGACAGGCCGATCAGCGACAGCGCGACCGTCCACTGCAGCCCCTTGATCAGGAACAGGAATTGGGGAAGGGTGAAGGCGTCCATCTATTTCACCGGGTAGCTGAACATGCGCTGGGCCATGGCGCTCATGCCCATGAGCAGCGCTGTCGACATCGCGAGATAGAGAAAGGTCACGGTGCCGTAGACCTCAAAGCTGCGGAAGGAATCCGATTCGATGCGCTGCGCGACCGAGGTCAGCTCATAGGCCGATATCGCGGAGGCGATGCTGGTCGTCAGCGTCAGCAGGATGAACTGGCTGGCCAGGGAGGGGAACACCGCGCGCAGGGCGGGCTTGAACACAATCAGGCGGAACACCTGCAGCTTGGTGAGGCCCAGGGCGTGGCCCGCCTCGATCTGCCCCTTGTCGATGGCCTGCACGCCGCCGCGCAGGATCTCGATGGCATAGGCGCCGCCGTTGACGCCCAGGGCGATGATGGCCGTCGGTGTCGGGTCCAGGCGTATGCCGACCAGCGGCAGGGCAAAGAACACGAAGTAGATCTGGACCAGGAAGGGGGTGTTGCGGATCAGCTCCACGAAGGCGATGACCACCCAGCGCACCGGGGCGATGTGGGAACCCCTGAGCGCGACACCGACCGCGCCTATCACCGAAGAAAGCAGCAGGCCCGCAAAAGCAAGGCCGAGGGTGCCGGCGCAGCCCATCAGCAGGTCCGGGAAACCGTTGATGACCGGATTGAAGTCGAATTTGTAATCCATGGGATATTCCCCGCTCAGCCCAGGGGCACGGTCAGTTTTTCGATCACCCCGCGGGTGTCGGGCCTCATGCCGCGCCACCACGCAAAGGCTTCGGCGGCCTGCTCGGCCAGCATGCCGACGCCGTCGGCAATGCGCTTGACGCCGGCGTTGCGGGCCAGGCGCAGAAAAGGCGTCAGGCCTTTTCCGTAAGCCAGTTCATAGGCCAGCTCGCAGTTGGCGAAAACGGTGGCGGGAACCGGCGGCAGCTCGCCGCTCAAGCTGGCCGAGGTGGCGTTGAAGACGAGGTCGAAATGCCATCTGGCCAGGTCTCCATAGCTGCTCGCCGTGAGCGGAATGTCGCTGGCGACCTCGCCGACCAGTTGCGAGGCTTTGGAAAGCGTCCGGTTGGCGATCACCAGCGAGGCCGGCTTTTCGGCCAGGAAGGGCAGCAGCGCGCCACGGGCGGCGCCGCCCGCGCCCAGTACCAGGATGCGCCTGCCCTTGAGCGCGCAGCCCAGGTTGTGGGTGACGTCGCGGACCAGCCCCACGCCGTCGAAGTTCTCCGCATACACCGCATCGTTTTCGAACTTGAGCGCGTTCGCCGCGCCCGCCAGTTCGGCCCGCTCGGAACGCTTGCCCGCATAGGCGAAGGCATCGAGCTTGAAGGGCGCGGTGATGTTCATGCCCCGGCCGCCGTCGGCCCGGAACTGGTCCAGCTGGGCGCGAAAGGTCTCGGGCGCGCCTTCGATGGCCCGGTAGGCCATGTCCTGCCCGGTGGCCTGGGCGAACATGCCGTGTATCAGCGGTGATTTGCTGTGCCCGATCGGCCGGCCGATCACGGCGTATTGGTCAGTCATTTCTTTGTCTCCGATTGCTGCCAGTGGACTGGCTTTTTTCCGAATCTTGTTTCGAACACGGGTCCTTACTTCGCGGCCGCCTCCGCGTACAGCACACCGTCCGCGACCATGCGGTCTATCTCCGCGGCCGAATAGCCCAGGCCCGCGGCAATGCTCCGGTTGTGCTGGCCCATCAGCGGGGCCGGCATGGTGATCGTGGTGTCGCAGCCCGAGAAGTGGAAAGGCAGGTTAGGCAGCTTGACCTTGCCGAGGACGGGATGGTCCTGCTCGATCAGCATGCCGCGCGCGAGCACCTGCGGATCGGCGACCACCTCGTCGATGCCCTGCACCTTGGCGCTGGGCACTTCGATGGCATCGAGCTGCGCGAGGCAGTCGGCGACGGTGCGGGTCGACACCCAGGTCCTCACCACAGGGAGGATTTCGAGGCGGTTCTCGTTGCGCCCGCTCGCGCTGTGAAAGCGCTTGTCGGCGGCGAAGGCCGGGCCGCCCACCAGGGCCGCGAGCCGCTTCCAGGCATCGTCCACCTGGGCGGCGATCACGATATAGCCGTCGGTGGCGCTGAACACGCCGTACAGCGTCGATTGCGGCAGGTCGTGGCCGGTCTGTACCGGGATCTCGGTGCCGCCGGAGAAGGTGTAGCACTGCACCGCGTATTCATGCATGGAGACGAGGCAGTCGTAAAGCGCCATGTCGATGTGCTGGCCCAGCCCGGAAGTCACGCGGCCCAGCAGGGCCGCGCAGACCGCGGCAACGCCGTGGATGCCGGTGTACATGTCGCCCAGCGCGATGCGCAGCAGCGGCGGCGCCTCGCCCGGGTTGCCGACCATGGCCATGATGCCGCTCTTGGCTTCGGCGATCAGGCCGAAGCCCGCGCGATGCGAATCGGGGCCGGTGTGGCCGTAGGCCGAGACGGAGCAGTAAACCAGCTTGGGGTTTCGCTTCGACAATTCGGCATAGCCGAGGCCCAGCCGGTCCAGGGCGCCGGGCCGGTAGTTCTCGAGGAACACGTCGGCGGTGTCGGTGAGCTTGTGCATCATCTCCAGGCCGCGCGGGTCCTTGAGGTTGATGCACAGCCCCTGCTTGCCCATGTTCTGCTGCAGGAAATAGCCGCTCTGCCCGTTCACGAAGAAGGGGTGGGCACGGCCCGCGTCGCCCATGGTGGGGCGCTCCACCTTGATGACCTCGGCGCCCAGCGCCGCGAGGCAGCGGCCCATATAAGGGCCCGCGAGGAAGTGCGAGTAGTCGATGACACGGATGCCTTTGAGCGGCAGGGATTGAAGAGTCATGCTGCGGTTTCCGTCGAGGGGTTGGCACCGGGACGGCGCGGGATCATGAGGCGGTGCTCGCCCTGCTGCAGGACCTGGCCCTTCTGGTTGAAGAGGCGCGTGGGCAATACCACGATGCCCCAGTCGGGCTTGCTTTTGGAAGGGCGCATGCTGCCGACGGTGAACTCGATGTGCAGCACGTCGCCGATGTAGATGGGCAGCGCGAAGTCCCAGGTCCAGCCCAGGGACATGCCCGGCAGGAAGCGGTATTCGCACTGGGTTTTCAGCCCGTCGGCCACCGAGAGGCCCATGAGGCCGTGCGCCACACGCTGGCCGAAATGGCTTTTGCGCGCGTATTCCTCGTCCACATGCACGGGGGTGAAATCGCCGGTGAGTTCGGCGTAGGCGTCGATGCGCTCGGCCGTCACGGTGTAAGTCGGGCTCTTGCAGCTGTCGCCGACGACGGCGTCGTCCCAGTATTTTTCGGGGGTGCTGAATTGGGGCATCACTGGGCCCTCGGGTTGACGGCCAGGACTTCGACCACGGAATTGCCGCTGGCCTGGATCAGTTCGAGGGCCAGCCCGTCGGGCAGCTGCAGCCAGTTGCGGCCCTGGGGCAGCTGCTTGACCTTCCACTTGTGCGCTTCGGCAATCGCGGCGTCGAGGTCTTCGACCATGATGCCGATGTGGGCGAGCCAGCCCGCGTCGTTGCTCGGCGGCGCCTCAAAGCCGGGCGTGGACATCAGCTGCATGCCGCCTATCGTCCAGTACTGGCTAGGCGCATCGGTCGGGCCTTCGATCTCGCGCACATCCATGCCGAGTACTTCGTAGAAAAAGTCGATATGCCACTGGATGTCGCGGACGCGCACCGCGACATGCTCGACATAGGATTTCTGGGAATAGCTCATGTCTCTGTTGATCTTTATGGTTGTTGATGTTTATCTGGCGGTGCCTGATGGCGGGAGGCCGCGCTCAATGCCCTTGATGCAGGCGACCAGCGCGGAATTGACGGGCGTCGCGACGCCGTAGCGCGCGCCCCAGCGCACGACGGCGCCGTTGACGTAATCGATTTCGGTGACCGAGCCTTTCTCAAGGCTCTGCAGCATGGAGGCCTTGAACTCGGGGGGCAGGCCTTCGGCGGCCTTCAGCCAGGGTTGCCGGGGGTCGGAGGTGGTGAGCGCGATATCGCCGGCGCGGGCGACCGCGATGGCTTCGGCGACTGCCGCCATGGCGCAGTTTTCGACTTCCGGAATCGCATAGAGCTCGCCATAGCTGAGCCGGGTGATGCCGCTGAGCGCGCCTGTGGCCACATTCACCAGCAGCTTGTCCCACATGGTGCCCATGATGTCGCGGCTCACCGTCGTGGCCAGGCCCGCGCGGGTGAAGGCCTCGGCGATGCGCGTCGCGCGCTCGCTGACCCGGCCGTCCAGCTCGCCGATGATGGTTTCCTTGCCGCGTATGCCCGAGATGATGTGGCCCAGGCCGAGCATCACGCCGCCCGCATAGGTCTTGCCGGCGAGTACACGTTCTCGCCCGACGGCTTCGGCCAGCACGTCCTCATGGCCCAGGCCGTTCTGCAGCGAGAGCACGACCGTGGAAGGCCCGATCACGGCGTGGGCCGACTCGATCGCCTCGCGGGTATGGAAGGACTTGACGAGCACCACGACGAGGTCTGCCGGACCCGTGCCGGCATCCACCTGGCTGCAATGCGTCGCGGCATGCACAGCAACCAGCCTCTCGCCGCGTTCGTCGCGCACCTTGAGTCCGTCGCGACCTAGGGTTTCTACCAGTGCCCGGCCGCGATTGACCAACCAGACCTCATGGCCGGCTTCGGTCAATACGCCGCCGATCGCACAACCCAGCGCGCCGGCCCCCAATATGCAAATTTTCATAGGATTGGATGCTAGGGACGGGCCTCACACTCGTCTATCCAATGCCTAGAATAGGCCACATTGCGTTTTTCAATACAGCAGCCCGAACCGTTCAAGCCCGCCATGACCGCTCCAACCCGACTGGCCCCGTCCGAAATGGTGGATACGAATCTGCTGCAGCTGTTCGACCTGCTCTACAGCACCAACAGCGTCACCCGGTCGGCGGAACTGCTGGGATTGAGCCAGCCGACGGTGAGCATCTGGCTGGTGAAGCTGCGCAAGCAGTTCAACGACCCGCTGTTTGTGCGCACGACCGAGGGCATGCAGCCGACCCCTCGCGCCGAAGCGCTGGTGGGCATGGTTCGCGCGGCGCTGGAATCCCTGCGCCAGCTCTCGGAAAGCGAGCCGGTCTTTCACCCGGCCTCCGCGCAGCGGACCTTCCGCATCTGCATGACGGACGCGAGCCATATCACCCTGCTGCCCCAGCTGCTCTCGCATGTGCGCGCGCTGGCGCCGGGCGTGCGGCTCGACGCGGCGCGCATAGACGCCGACATGCCGCGCGCCCTGCAGGCCGGCGATGCCGACATTGCGATCGGGCTGATCCCCCAGCTCGAAGCCGGCTTCTACCAGCAGACCCTGTTCACGCAGGACTGGGTCTGCCTGGCCAACGCCGGCCATCCGCGCATCGGCGACACCTTGGGCCTTGAGCAATATGCCGGCGAGTCGCATATCCTGATTGGCGCGGGCACGGGATCGATATTGCTTGGCGACGCGCTGAAGCGTCAGAAGATCGAGCGCAAGGTGTTGCTCGAGCTGCCGGGCTTCCTGGGCCTGAGCGCCATCCTGTCTTCCACCGACCTGCTCGCGACCCTGCCCAGGCAGATCGGGGAAACGCTGGCGCGCATGGCCGGCCTCAAGGTGCTGGCCTGCCCCGTGGCGATTCCCTCATTCACCGTCAAGCAGCACTGGCATGCCCGCTACCACCACGATGCCGCGAACCGCTGGCTGCGCGGCGTTTGTGCCAACCTGTTCCTGAAGTCCTGAGCGGCGGCGGATTCGCCCTCACACCTGGTGCATGAAAAGCCCTGCGCAGACGCCTCTGAGCCATCTGTTGGCACTGTCCTGCTGGTAGCGCGCGTGCCAATATTGCTTGACGGTGAACGATGGAATCTCGAACGGGCATGGCAGCACCCGCAGCTGGCCGGCGCGCGCCAAAGTCTCGCCGATCATGCGGGGCAAGGTGGCGATCAGCTGGCTGCTGCCCAGGATGGATGACAGCCCCAGAAAGCCCGGCAGTTCCAGGCCCACCTTGCGGCGGATCTGCAGCGACTCAACGGCCTCATCCAGCAGCTGGTAGCCCGTCCCGGAGCTGATGCTGATATGCCTTTCCGCCTGGTAGGCCTCCAGGCTCCAGCACTGCGCCAGGTCGCCGGCAATGCGGGGATGGCGGGCGTTGGCCAGGCAGATCCAGTCCTGCTTGTAAAACGTCTGCTGGTAAAAGCCGGCATCGAGCCAGGGCAGATAGCCGAGAGCGATATCGGCCTCGCCCGACTCCAGCTTGTCCGCCAGGTCCGGGCCTATGACGCTGGCTCCCAGCGAGATCCCCGGTGCGATCTCGTGGACGTGGTTGAGGATGCTGGGGAGCAAGGTGATGTGGCTCGCATCCGTCATGCAGATCGAAAAGCGTTTCTCGGCGGTCGCCGGGTCAAACGGTTTTTCCGGCCGCGACAGGCGCGACATGCCGGCCAGTACTTCCCGCACCGTGCCGATCAAGGCTTCGGTGCGCGGGGTCGGGAGCATGCCTTTGGACGTCCTGATGAACAAGGGGTCATCCAGCTGCTGGCGCAGCTGCGAGAGCCAGGTGCTGATGGTGGACTGGCTTTGGCCCAGCGCGTCCGCCGATCGGGTCACGCTGCCTGTGGCGCACAGCAGATCCAGCAGCCGGAGGAATTTGACGTCGAGAAGCGGGGGATCGAGTTCCATCAGGGCATTCTCCACCAATATCGTATTTCACGATGATGCGAATCGGATCCATCGAATGGACGAACGATGGGGCGACACCTAGGATTTCCTGCAGTTCCATGAACCGTGGAACCCGGGCCCCATAACTATTCGTCAGGAGACAACAATGCTTCACCCACTGCGCCTCGCCGCTGCAGGCATGGCCCTTGCCGCCATGCACACCCTCACCGCCGCGCAACCTGCACAGCCTGTCCCCATCGTCGGGCTGGTCGAGCTGTCGGGAACCGGCGCCACCGCGGGCACCAACTACAACAACGGCGTGAAGCTGGCCATTTCGGAAATCAATGCGGCTGGCGGCGTGCTGGGCCGCAAGATCAGCTACAGCGCCTGGGACACGCAGTCGAATCCCGGCATCGCGAAGTCGCTGGCCACCAAGGCAATTGACCAGGGCGTGCCGCTGGTGATGGGGCCGGTTTTTTCGGGCTCCATCCTGGTCAGCATGGCCGAAACCCGCCGGGCGGAAGTCCCGAACGTCATAGGCGGCGAGGCCGCCGCGATCACGCAGCAAGGCAACCCCTATGTGTTCCGCAGCTCCTTCACCCAGGCCGCCGCCATGCCCAAGGTGGTCCGCTACATCAAGGACAGCGTCAAGGCCAAAAGCGTGGCCATCATTTACGTGAACAACGATTTCGGCAAGGGCGGCCGGGACATGGTCCTCAAGGAGCTCCAGGCCGCGGGCATCAAGGTGCTGGCCGATATCTCAACGGAGGCCGGCCAGGTCGATTTCTCCAGTGCCGTGCTGAGGGCCAAGCAGTCGGGCGCGGATGCGCTTTTTGTCTACAGCAACGAGGAGGAATCCGCCCGGGTGCTCAAGGAAGTGCGCAAACAGGGTTATGACAAGCCGGTGATCGGCGAGACCACCCTGGCGAACGACAAGGTGATTGAACTCGCGGGGGACGCGGCCAACGGCGTGGTGGCGCACGTAGGCCTGACCCCGGATGCGCCGAACCCGACGGTGCAGGCTTTTGCCAAACGCTACCTCGACGAATACAAGTCAAAGGCGGACCACAACGCCATGAAGGGCTACACCGGCATGCACGCCGCCAAGGCGATTTTCGACAAGATAGGAAAGATCGATTCCAAGGCCTTCGCCACCGCGATGCACGGCGCCAGCATCTCGGCCACCCAATACCCTGGCGTGCTGTTCGACGTCAAGTATGACGACAAGGGCGACCTGGACCGCGAGAGCTTCATTGTCAAAATCGTCAACGGCAAGGCGCAGGTGATCGAGACTCTCAGGCCGGCAGCGAAATAACAGTGGCCGCCCAGATGGCCGAGCCTTTCTTCGAGCACTGCAGGTACGAGCGGCACGGGCGCGTTCTTGTCATCACGATCAACCGCCCGCAAGTCCTCAACGCCCTGAACCCGGCCGCCCATTTCGAGATGGCGCAGGCCTTCGACCTCTACGCAGCGGACCCTGAGCTGCACGTTGCCATCGTGACCGGAAGCGGAGACCGCGCATTTTGCGTGGGCACCGACCTGAAGGAACTCGCAAGAACGGGCGAACACCGCAAGCCGGCCAGCGGCTTCGGCGGCATCACCACGCGATTCGATCTGTTCAAGCCGGTGATCGCGGCGGTCAACGGCCTCTGCCTCGGAGGCGGCGCCGAGATGGTGGCCGCCTGCGACCTCGCAGTGGCTTCGGACAACGCCAGCTTCGGCATGCCGGAGCCATTGGTAGGCCTGGCCGCTCTGGGCGGAGGGGCCCTGCAGAGGCTGGCGCGCGAGATGCCGATGAAAGACGCGATGATGCTGATCCTGACCGGGCAGCGCATTGACGCACAGGAGGCCAGGCGCATCAGCCTGATCAACGAAGTAGTGCCTCACCAGGAACTGATGCCCGCGGCATTCGCCCTGGCCGAACGCGTGCTCGCCTGCGCGCCTTTGGCGGTGCAGGCCTCCAAACAGGTGATGCTGCAAAGCCTGGACATGCCCGACCTGCAAACCGCCATGAACGCCCGCTATACCATGGCGGAGAAAATGCTGGCCAGCCAGGACGCAATCGAAGGACCGCTTGCCTTTGCTGAAAAGCGCAAGCCGGTATGGACCGGTCGCTAGCCAACCCGGAGAAAGACATGGATTTCGCGCTCAACGACCAGCAAAAAATGCTGGTCGCGACGGTACGCCGCTTTATCGACGAAGAGCTCCGTCCGCTGGAGGACGAGGTCGAACAGCAGGGCTTTCTGGACCCCGGCAAGGCGCGTGCGCTGCTTGAGAAATCCAGGGCACTCGGGCTGTACGCGACCAACATGCCGGAGCGCTTCGGAGGCGGCGGGCTGGGTGCGGTCGACACCATGCTGCTGGAGGAGCAGTTCGGCCATACCACCGACATCCTGATCCGCCGCGCGTTCGGCAATGTCTATGAGGTGCTGCTGGCAGCCCGGGGCGAGCAGGTCGGCCGCTGGCTCGAACCCACCGTGCGCGGGGAACGGGTCTGCTCCATCGCCATCACCGAGCCCGGCGCCGGTTCGGATGCCGGCAGCATCACGACGCGCGCCGTCAAAACGGCTGATGGCTGGCGGCTTTCGGGCAGCAAGCATTTCATCAGCGACGCGGAAGTCTCCGACTTTTTTGTGGTGTCGGCCTTGACGGACGATCCCGGTGCCAGGGAGGAAAAGGGAAAGAAAAAGATTTCGCTGTTCCTCGTCGACAAGGGCCTGCCCGGCTTCACGCTCGGCAAGGACCAGAAGATGATGGGGCTGCGAGGCACCAGCCATCTTGAGTTGTGGTTCGACAACGTGCCTTTGGAGCCGGTGGCGCTGCTTGGCGAAGAAGGCAAAGGCCTGCAGCAGGCGCTGGGCGTGCTGGGCCGCGTCAGGCTGGCGCAGGTGGGAGCGCGAGCCGTCGGCAAGGCCAGCCACGTGCTGCAGCTGATGACCGACTACGCCGCGCAGCGAAAACAGTTCGGCCAGCCGATCGCGGACTTCCAGCTGGTGCAGCAAATGCTTGCCGACAGCGTGATCGACATCAACTCGGCCCGCCTGATGGTGTTGCATGCCGCCTGGATGATCGACCAGGGCCTGGATGCCCGCGACTGGATCTCCATGGTCAAGGTCCAGGCCGCGGAAATGCTGGGCCGCGTGACCGACAGGGCCGTCCAGGTATTTGGCGGGATGGGATATTGCAAGGAACTCCCGATCGAGCGCTATTACCGCGATGCCCGGATCTACCGGATTTTTGACGGCACATCCGAGATCCATCGCACGGTGATTGCACGCAGCCTGATGCGGCATGGGGCGGCGCTGTTCGATATCAAGGCCTGAAGCGCGGTGCGGCTCGAACCCGGTGCAGTGCCTTGAGCTGCACCACGGTTTGCATGACTTGATGGCTTTCAAGGCCGTACAGCACCCGATGAGTACCTTGTGCCTACCGGGGAAGCCCTGCCTTAACCCCGTTGCGTATTGATGGCCTTTGCCTAAGAATGGGGCAAACCGAACAACGGGAGGTTCTTATGGCGACATCCTTTCTGCTCCGTTCCATCCCCACCCGCCTCGGGCTGTTGCCGGCCGCGCTGGCCCTGCTGCTGGCGCCGCAATGGGCCCAAGCCCAGGCCACGCTTGAGAAGATCAAGAGCCGCGGCCAGATCAATGTGGGCTACCGCGCGCTCGCGGCGCCTTTCTCATTCCACCAGACGCCGGAAAAGCCGCTGGGCTACAGCATCGATTTTTGCAAGCCGATTGTGGAAAGCCTGCGCCAGGCCGCCGGCAACAAGAACCTGCCGGTGCGCTATATCGAAACCGAAGTGGACGTTCGTGTACGCCTGCTGGCCGAAGGCAGTGTGGACCTGCTGTGCGAGAACGTGACGGACACGCCGGAGCGACGCGCGCGCATGGATTTTTCGACGCCGATTTTCATCGATGCGATCCAGGTGGCGGTGCGCAACAAGGACATGATCAGCACGCTGGAGCAGCTCAAGGGCAAAAGCATTGTGGGCATTGACGGCAGCACGGCGGCCCCGGCGCTGGACCGCTTTGCCCAGCAGCGCGGCCTGAAGTGGCAGATGGCCAAGGCCGTGAACCCGGACGCGGCACTGGGGCAGCTGCAGCTGGGTTGGGCGGCCGGTTATGCACGCGACGGCGTGATGCTGGCGGCGCAGCTGGCCAGCCTGTCCGACGCGGGCAACTACACCATCCTGCCGGAGCGCCTGTCGGTGGAGACGATTGCCATCGGCTACCGCAAGGGTGACGCCGCCATGGGCGCGCTGGTGAATGCCTCGATCAAGGAGTCCATGCGCAGCGGCGCGGCGCGGGGCTGGTACGAGCAATGGTTTTTAAAACCGGCCAAGCCGGGCGCCAAGCCGCTGTTCACGGAAATGCCGGCCGAGATGAAAACCCTGTTTGACGCCGCCAAGGCGAACTGAAGCCCGCCGGCAGAGCTGCCTGTTCAGTGCTCAGGTGCCGGCAGCGGGCGGTGCGTCTTCAGGCGTGATGAAGGAGTCTTCCCACTGCACCGCGAAGGCGTGGTCGGCGTTGTCGTGAACAATGCCCGAGCCGGTGCTGAGCGGGTCGAAGTTGGTGAAGCGTATCTTGCGGTTGCGCTCGAGCTTGGCGCGCAGGCTGCTGCGGGCCGCGGCGATGGCGGCCATGTCCACCTGGTGTGGCTGCGCCACGGGCGGTGCATCGGCGACGGCCAGGGCACTGCCGTCGGCCGCGCGCATGGTGTCGGGCACGGTGGGCGGGGCGTCCGCCTCGGCCTCGGCAAAGGCCATGGGCGGCTCGCCGAGCACGGCGGGAACAGCCATGCTTGCCAGCACGGCTTCCTCGTCGTCGGACAGGTCGATTTCACCGAGGAAGGCGGCGCGCACGTCTTCCAGCGTGGGAAGGTTGCTGGCGCGCACCACGGCGTAGGCAATGCCGCATTCGGCAAACAGCTTGCGCTTGAGGTCGCGGTTGCTGGCCCTCAGGCCCTGCGGGCCGGGCACGTCGAGGCAGCCGATGACGGTGCCGTCGGCGGCGCAGACGGTGAAGCTGCAATAGATGTTCTTGAGCAGCTCGTAGGAGCGCTGGCCTTCGGCTTCATTGCGGGGCGAGACAAAGCGGATGACGGGGACCTTGACCACGACGTGGTGGTCAAAAAACGCGCGCTGCAGCCAGTGCCAGACTTCCTGCTCGGCATCGAGCAGCAAGGGCCTGGCCTGCAGGTGCCACTGTGCGGGAATACGCCTTTTCTTGCGCGCCTGGCTTGCCAGCCAGCCGCGGTGGCAGGCCGCCCCTGTTGCCATCCCTGACACTGCCGTGACCGTCAGCGCCAACACAAAAACATCAACCATGTGTGCCTTGAACTTTTTTTGGGAGTTTAAACACAGCACGGTTCAGGTTACAACCATTTACCTATTCATGTGTTGTTGCGGCGTCTCATTCAGGCGAATTCGGCCAAAAACGAGAACTTAATTCGGATACCCATCCGTAAGCATGCCGAAAGCCCCGGCACCGGCCCCCGACACAGGCTTACAGCTCGGGGGGCTCGGGGAGCTGGCTGGCCAGGACTTTGTCGATGCGTTTGCCGTCCAGGTCCAGCACCTCGAAGCGCCAGCCGGCGCATTCGACGATTTCCGCAGTCGTGAGCAGCCGGCCCGAGACGCTTTGCAGCAGGCCGGCGACCGTGTTGTAGCGGCCCTTGCCCTCCTCGGGCAGTTCCTTGATGTCCAGCCTGGCCTTGAGCTCGGCCACGGGCATGACGCCGTCGATCAGCCAGCTGCCGTCTTCGCGCTCGGTGGCCCAGGCATCCACCTGGGCGCCGGGCTGCAGCTCGCCGGTGATGGCCTCGAGCATGTCCATGGGGGTCATCAGGCCCTGGACCACGCCGTATTCGTCGACCACAAACACGATGCGGGTGGAGCGCGCCCGGAACTGCTCCAGCAGCTCCATGCCGGTCAGCGTCTCGGGCACGAAGACGGCAGGCACGGCATAGGCGCCTATGCGGTCGGTGACCGAGGGCACGGCGCCCGGGGCTTTCTCCTGGGCCTGTTCCTGGCCGGCAGGGGCCGGCTGGATCTGGCCGCGCAGCGCGAGCAGCTTGGCCACGTTGACCACGCCGACCACATCGTCCAGGCTGCCGCGGCACACCGGGTACCAGGAATGGCCGGTGGCGCCGGCCTTGGCGATGGCCTGGGCCACGGTGTCGGAGGCGTCCAGCCATTCGATGTCGGAGCGCGGCAGCATCAGCGAGGTGAGCAGCCTGTCGTCGAGCAGGAAGACGTTCTGCACCATCTGGTGCTCGTGCTCTTCGATCAGGCCGGCGTCCACGCCCTCTTCCAGGCTGGCGGCAATTTCCTCCTCGGTCACGGCGCGGCCGGCCGTGTTGTCGATGCGCAGCAGCTTGAGCACCGCCTGGGTGCTGAGGGACAGCAGTTTCACAAAAGGCTTGAAGCCGGTGGCCACCCACATCATGGGGCGCGAAACCAGGCGCGCGACGGTTTCCGGGTAGAGCTGGCCTATGCGCTTGGGCACCAGTTCACCGAAGACGATGGTGATGAAGGTGATGACGGTCACCACCAGCGCGGTGGCGGTGATCTGCGATGCGCGCTGCGGCGCGCCGAAGGTCTGTATCCAGGCGGCCAGGTTGTCGCTAAAGGCGGCCTCGCCAATGATGCCGTTGAGCATGCCGATGGAGGTGATGCCCACCTGCACCGACGAGAGAAACTGTGTCGGGTTTTCCAGCAGGTCGATGGCGGACAGCGCGCCCTTGTCACCGGATTCCCCCATGGCCGTGAGCCTGGCCTTGCGGCTGGAGGCGAGGGCCATTTCCGACATGGCGAACACGCCGTTGAGCAGCGTCAAAAAAGCAATCAGCAAAAAATCCATAAATCAGGCGTCGGGGGAGTCTAAGGAGTCTGGGCGGCAGGAATCCGTCGGCTGCAACGCGCGAGAAAACGGTCCATCGCGGCGCTACCGCCAGCGCCCATAGTCGGGCTATGGGCTTGTCGGTATCACCACGCTGTCCTCGTTTTTCGCGCGTTTCGCTTCGACGGCTCCCTGCCGCCCAGACTCCTGGCGCAAAATAAACACATGCCAATGTACTGTATCGGCGACCTGCAGGGTTGCGACGCGCCCCTGGGGCGGCTGCTGGACAAGATCGCTTTCTCGCCCAGCCGCGACACCCTCTACTTCCTCGGCGACCTGGTGAACCGCGGCCCCGAATCGCTCAAGGTGCTGCGCCGCCTGGCGGCCCTGGGCGATGCCGCGCAGTGCCTGCTGGGCAACCACGACCTGCACCTGCTGGCGGTGTGGCAAGGCATCCGCCCACCAGGCCGCCACGACACGATGCAGGAGATCCTGCAGGCCAGGGATGGCGAAACGCTGCTTGACTGGCTGCGCCACCGCGCCATGGCGCTGCAGCGCCACGGCTGGCTGATGGTGCATGGCGGCGTGCTGCCGCAGTGGACGGTGGCGCAAACCATGGCGCTGGCGGGCGAGGTCGAGCAGGTGCTGCGCGGCGGCAAGCTGAAGGAGTTTTTCGGCGCCATGTACGGCAACACGCCGGACCGGTGGCACGACGAGCTGCAGGGCGCGGACCGGCTGCGCGTGGTGGTGAACGCGCTCACGCGCCTGCGCTTTTGCACGCCCGAAGGCGTGATGGAATTCAGCAGCACGGAAAGCGCCGAGGGCGCGCCCGCCGGCTACCTGCCGTGGTTTGAGGTGCCGGGGCGCCGCACGGCCGGCACGCCGGTCGCTTTCGGCCACTGGTCCACCCTGGCCAAGGACGGCAGCATGCCGCGCCTGCGAAACAACACGCTGCCGCTGGACACCGGCTGCGTCTGGGGCGGCTGCCTCACGGCGGCCCGATTGGGGGCCGAAGCCGGAACCTTCGAGCTGATCGCCGTGCCATGCGAGCAGGCGCAAAAACCCGGCAAGAAAGGCAAGCCCAGCCAGTCAGGCTGAGGCAGGCTGGCGCTGGCGGGCTTCGTCGGCCCAGGCGCGCGCCACGCTGGCGGCCAGCAGCAGCACGGCCGACGAAAAGTAGATCCACATCAGGATCACCACCAGCGAGCCGGCCGCGCCATAGGCCGAGACCACGGCCGCGGTCGAGAGATAAAAAGCCATCAGGTGCTTGCCGACCGCAAACAGGATGGCCCCCACGGCGGCACCCATCACCAGATAGCGCAAAGGAGGCTTGGGGCCCACGCTGATGCGCATGAGGGCCACAAACAGCACGACGCAAAAGCCGAAGGACACAAATTCATTGAGGACCCAGGCGACCTTCTCGATCGGCAGGTAGCCGCCGGCCCAGCTCGAAAGCAGCCCCAGGAAGGTCGAGATGGCCAGCGACACCAGCAGCAGAAAACCGAAGGCCAGGATGTAGGCCACCCCGCGCAGGCGCACCGAAGCGCCATGCCACCACTTCTGCTGCGGCACCTCGCCGCTACCCTGCCGCCACAGGCGCTCAAACGCATCCTGCAGCTCCGCGAAGACACCGGTGGCGCCGAACAGCAGCAGCGCAAAAGCCAGCAGCGAGGCGGTGATGCCTTCCGAAGGCGCTTGCGCGCTGGACAGTGCCTGTTGCACCACCTGGGCGCCCTGCGCGCCGACGACGTTGCGGATCTGGTCGACGAGGCTGGTTTCGATGTAAGCGCGGTCCAGCCACCAGCCGAGCACGGCGACCAGCAACACCAGCAGCGGCGCCAGGCTGAGGATGCCGTAGAAGGACATGGCCGCGCTCATGCGCATGCCGCCGGCGTCTATCCAGTGGTCAACGGCACGCCACAAGGTGCGGAAGATGGTGAGGAAGGCGTGCGAGGGCGCGGAAAGCCCCGGCCCGAAAACCGTCGAAGGGACAGGCTTCAGCTGCGGATCGGATTTCGCCGTCATGGAGGCAGCGTAAAAGCCGGGGCGCCAGCCCCGCACCGGACGGCCGCCCAATCAGCCGTAGGTTTGAACCGACGGCAGGGATGGCTTTTTAGTTCCCGGCCTAGACCGTGGACTGGGTCTTGAACAGCGCCGCGACCTTCTTCTTGGGCTTGATGTTGGCCGACACGCCGCTGCGCGCGGGCGTGGCCTTGGCGGCGGCTTCCCAGGCGGGCTGCGCGCCGGGTGTGGCCGAGGCTTCGTAAGGCTGGTCGAAGAAGGGATCGCGCGGCGCGGCCGGCTGGCGGTGCGGCGTGTATTCGCGGCGCTCGCGCGGCTGGCGCGATTCGCGCGCGCTGCCGCCGTCTTCGCCTTCGCGGTACATGCGGCGGCCGTCGTTGATACGGCCCTGCTCCTTGATGCGCGGGCGGTCTTCGTCGAACTCGATGGGCTCCAGCTCGATCTTGGTCTTGACCAGTTTTTCAATATCGGCCACCAGGCGGTTGTCGCTGCTGGCCACAAAGCTCACGGCGAGGCCCGAGGCGCCCGCGCGGCCGGTGCGGCCTATGCGGTGCACATAGTCTTCGGCGTTGAAGGGGATGTCGAAGTTGAACACCGCCGGCACGTCCTTGATGTCCAGGCCGCGGGCGGCCACGTCGGTGCAGACCAGCAGGTCGACCTCGCCCTTCTTGAAGGCTTCCAGGGCCTTGAGGCGCTCGTCCTGGCTTTTGTCGCCGTGCAGCGCGGCGGTCTTCAGGCCCTCGCGCTCCAGCGAGCGGGCCAGGCGCGCGCAGCCCAGCTTGCTGTTGACGAACACAAAGGCCTGCTTCATGCCGCGTTCTTTGAGGATCTGGTGCAGCGCGCGGCGCTTGTCGTCGGCGCCCACGCTGTAGAAGTGCTGCTCGACGGTGGAAGCCGTGGCATTGGAGCGCGCCACCTCGATGGTGACCGGGTCCTGCAGGTAGCTGGAGGCCAGGCGCTTGATTTCAGGCGAGAAGGTGGCCGAGAACAGCAGGGTGATGCGCTGCTTGGGCAGGTAGCTCAGGATGCGCTGCAGGTCGGGCAGGAAGCCGATGTCCAGCATGCGGTCGGCTTCGTCGAGCACCACGTACTCAACCTGGTTGAGCACCGCGTTCTTGGCTTCGATGTGGTCCAGCAGGCGGCCGGGAGTGGCCACCAGCACTTCCACGCCTTTTTTGAGTTCGGCCGTCTGGGGCTTCATGTCCATGCCGCCGAACACCACGGTGCTACGCAGGTTGGTGTACTTGGCGTAGAGCTCGACCTGCTGGGCCACCTGCACCGCGAGTTCGCGCGTGGGCAGCAGCACCAGGGCGCGCACCGGGTGGCGGGCGGGCGAGGTCGAGGGGTTTTCGTGCTTCATCATGCGCTGCAGCAGCGGCAGCGAGAAGGCGGCGGTCT
>Ga0102592_1000652_pt1 | contig 51554 bp, 52 predicted proteins | sample AraplaCol_mMF_r2_FD_76861 | JGI IMG/M metagenome (GOLD analysis project Ga0102592, IMG submission 76861) | Arabidopsis root microbial communities from North Carolina, USA - plate scrape MF_Col_mMF_r2 (SPADES assembly) (version 2) | ecosystem: Host-associated > Plants > Roots > Endosphere...
TCGCGGCTGCTCAGCCGGGCGAAATAGTCGAGGAACGGCTGCCGCTTCGGCAGCGTGCCGAACATCGTGCCCCAGCCGATCGCCGAGCCGACATAGATGTCCGCCGCGGTGAAGCGGTCGCCGGCGATATAGGGATGTGCCGACACGGCCTTTTCCAGCACGTCGACGGCCAGCTCGTAATTGCCATAGCCGAACATCCGCCCCTGATCGGCCGAAGGCTCGAACTTGGCGAAATTGTTGGTCACCGCCTGCTCGACCGGGCCGGCGGCGAAGAACAGCCAGCGATAATAGTCGGCGCGCTCGTCCGCGGTGGGCGCGAGATCGGCCTCGGGAAACGCCTCGGCCAGATAGGCGCAGATCGCCGCGCATTCGGTGACGACATGGCCGCCATGGACGATCGCCGGCACCTTCCCCATCGGATTGATGCCGAGATAGTCCTCGCCCTTCATCGTCGTGCCGTACTCGACGACCCGCGTTTCATAGGATGCGCCCGCTTCCTCCAGCGCCCAGCGGGCGATGCGCCCGCGCGACTGGGGATGGGTGTAGAAAATCAGTTCGTCTGCCATGGCCTGCCTCCGAATCAGCGGAACATAAGGTGAACTTAGCAGAGTGCGCCGTCAACCTCCCCAAATCGTCATCCCGCCCCGGACCTGATCCGGGGCGGGATCTCGTGCGGCTCCTTTCCCGCCATCGCCTGAGATCCCGACTTTCGTCGGGATGACGGATTACCTCAAAGCGTCGCGAAGGTTGCGAGAAGTCGGTCCCACGCCTTGTTCGCCTGGTCGGCGTTGTAGACCTGGCTGTCCGGCGGGCACCAGCCGTGCATCGTGCCCTTGTAGACTTCGATCTCGGCGGGGAGCTTGGCGGCGTCGAACGCCGCGCGCAGCTTGTCCTTGTCGCCGGGCGCGCGGCCATCGTCATTCTCGGCGATGGCGACCAGGAAGCGCGCCTTCATCGTCGGCACCAGCGCCAGCAGGCCCTCCGCGGCGAGCCCGCCGCCATGGAAGGTCGCCGCCCCGCGCACCCGCGCCGGCGATGTCGCGGCAGTGAGCATAACCAGCGGCCCGCCCATGCAATAGCCGGTGGTGCCGATGCCGCGCTTCGTATCCACCTCCGGCTGCTTGTCGACGAAGCCGATAAAGGCCGCGGCGTCGCGCCGGGTCGCCTCGGGCGTGAGCAGCGCGCGCCACGGCGTGACCTTTGCCCGCAGCGCGTCGTCAAAGCCCTGGCCGGGCGTGACGAAGGGCGATTTGGTCGAGCGGTAGAAGGGATTGACGGTGAGCACGGCATAGCCCGACTGGGCGAGCCGGTCGGCCATCTGGCGGAAGGCGGGGCGCAGGCCGAAAATGTCCGGCCAGACGATGACCGCGGGATGCCTGCCCTTGGCCGGCGCGACGAAATAGGCGTCGCAGCTGCCGTCGGGCGTTGTGACGGTGACGTCGCGTCCCTTGATCTCGGCGGCATTGGCCGGGACCGGGAGCAGCGCCAGCGCGCCCGCCGCGGCGGCGCCCGCCCCGAACTCGCGCCGGGTGATCAGGAAGCGTTCGTTGTCGCCGGCGGTCAGCTCGTCACACATGGGATCCCTCCATTGTCCGGATGGCGCCCGGTGCCCCGAGTCGCGCCGGGCGAGGCTACACGCCTCGCCCCGTCCTGCCGAGGCTCGACATCCGCTCCCCGCCCCTGCATGCGTCGCGCCGGACAAGGGGGAGCGGTGCATGTATCTCGAGGCCTATTTCGCGCGGACCGGCCAGACGCAGCCGGGCACCACCGATCGCGCGGCGCTGACCATGCTGATCCGCGCGCATCTGGCAACCTTCCCCTTCGAGAATCTCGACGTGCAGCTCGGCCGGCCGGTCTCGCTCGATCCCGAGGCGATCTTCGACAAGCTGGTGACCCGGCGCCGCGGCGGCTGGTGCTATGAGCAGAACGGGCTGTTCGGCCGGGTGCTCACCGCGCTCGGCTATGACGTACAGCGCCTCTCCTGCGGCGTGATGCGGCAGGTGCACGGCGACGTATCGATGGGCAACCATCTCGCGCTCATGGTGACGCTGGAGAACCGGCCCTGGCTGGTCGATGTCGGCTTTGGCGGCATCCTGACCGGGCCGCTGCCGATCGCCCCGGACGAAGAGAGCCATCCGCCCTATCGCGTCGGCCTGCGCGAGATCGACGGCCATTGGCGCTTCGAGGAGCGCTATGCCGAAGCCGATCCGTTCAGCTACGACTTCACCACCGCGCCCGCCGACGAGGCGCTGTTCGCCCGGCGCTGCAGCGATCTGCAGACCAGCCCCGAATCGCCCTTCGTCCAGAATCTCGTCGTCCAGCAGCGCCGCGGCGACCGTCATCTCAACCTGCGCGGCCGCGTGTTCATCGAGCGCGCGCCCGAAGGCGAGACGCGCGAGCGGCTCCAGAACGCAGAAGCGCTGGTCGAGCGGCTCGACCAGCGCTTCGGATTGCAGGTGCCGGAGGCGGCAGGGCTATGGGACGCGATCTGCGCCCGCCACGCCGCCCTGTTCCCCGACGACGCTTAGTTGTTGCTGCTGCTGCGGAACAGCGTCTCGGCGGTGTGCTCGATCGGGGCTGCCGGCGCGTCCTCGCCTGCGCCCTCGGCCTCACGGGCCGCCGCGGTGCGCTCGGCGCGGAGCTGCTCGATCAGTGCCTCGCGGTCGCCTTCCAGGCGCGTGTCGGTCGGCGCCTCGATGCCGGCGGCCTTGGCGGCCTTGGCGACGAGCGCATCGAGCTCGCGCTGCGAGGTGAGGCCCAGCGTGACCGGGTCCTTCGGCACGATGTTGGCGATGTTCCAGTGGCTGCGGTCGCGGATCGCCGCGATCGTCGTGCGGGTGGTGCCGATCAGCTTGCCGATCGCACCGTCCGAGATCTCCGGATGGTTGCGCAGGATCCAGGCGATGCCGTCCGGCTTGTCCTGGCGCTTCGAGACCGGCGTGTAGCGCGGGCCCTTGGTGCGGCGCACCTGCTCGGGGCCCTTCAGCATCTTCAGGACGTAGTTCGGGTTGGCCTGGCCCTTCTCGATCTCGTCCATCGTCAGCTCGTGCGCGCGGACCGGATCGCGGCCGGTGAGCTTGGTCGCGGCGGTATCGTCGGCGATCGCCTGGACCTCGAGGATGTGCAGGCCGCAGAACTCGGCGATCTGGTCGAACGAGAGCGACGTGTTGTCGACCAGCCAGGAAGCGGTCGCGTGCGGCATCAGCGGCTGGGCCACTTGGAGTCTCCAGAAATAGAAAGGGCCGCCCTTCACGGGCGGCCTGTAACGGGGCTGACTTAATGCCATGCGCCGCGAAGAGCAAGAAAAAGGGACCGGTGGTCCGGCGAAACAACCACCATATCCGTCATCCCGTCCTACAAGTCACGCCGCCGCGCGGTCCCCGTACAGCGGATAGAGTGCGTTGAGGAACTGGCGCGCGCTCGCTTCCCAGGTGAAGGTGCGGCCATAGGCGGCGCAGGCCGCGCGATCCTTGGTCAGCGCCGCGCCGATCGCCCGGGTCAGGTCCTCGTCGGTGGCGCCGGTCTCGGGCGTCAGCACGTCGATCGGCCCCGTGACCGGATAGCCGGCGACGGGCACGCCGCAGGCCAGCGCCTCGATCATCACCAGCCCGAACGTGTCGGTCTTGCTCGGGAAGACGAAGACGTCGGCCGCGGCATAGGCAGAGGCGAGCTCGGGTCCGAACATCGGACCGAGGAACTTCGCCTCGGGGAAGCGCGCCTGGAGCGAGGCGCGGGCCGGGCCGTCGCCCACCACCACCTTGGTGCCCGGATGCGACGACTTCAGGAACGCCTCGATATTCTTCTCGACCGCGACACGGCCGACATAGAGCTGCACCGGCCCTTCCAGACCCTGCATCGCCGGATGCGGCGCGATGCCGGGGTGGAAATTGGCCAGGTCCACGCCCCGGCCCCAATGCTTCACATGGGCAAGCCCATGATCGGTCAGCGACTGGCGGATCGACGGGGTCGAGGCGAGGATCGCCTGGCTCGGCGCGTGAAACCACTTGATGTAACGCCAGATCCACTCGGCCGGCACGCCCGAGCGCGCCGAGACATAGTCCGGGAACTGGGTGTGATAGGCCGTGGTGAAGGGCATCTCGTTGCGGATGCACCAGCGCCGCGCGGCGACGCAGAGCGGTCCCTCGGTGGCCAGATGGATCGCGGTGGGCCCGAATTCCTCGAGCATCGCGCCGACGCTGGCGACCCGGGCGAGCGCCAGCCGGATCTCCGGATAGGTCGGGCATGGCAGCGAATAGAAGAGGTCGGGCGAGATCACCTTGACCAGGTGGCCCTGTTTCTCGAGCACGCTGCGCACCGATTGCAGCGTGCGCACGACTCCATTCACCTGGGGCTCCCAGGCGTCCGTCACGATAGCTATCCGCACCGGTCCGACCTCCGTTGCCGTCACGCAGCCGCCAGTCTGACCCCGGACGCTGCTTCGCTTTCGCGCTTCGCCATCTCTTCGGCCCAATGGAGTATTTCCATGGTACCGTCGTAATGCTCCACGAGCGCGGTGCAACCCTCCACCCAATCGCCGTCATTGTAATAGGCGATGCCTTCGATGCTGCGCATCTCGGCAGTGTGGATGTGTCCGGCGATCACGCCATCGACTCCCCGCGCACCGGCTTCGTGCGCGACGATCTCTTCGAACTTCGAGATGAACTCGACGGCGTTCTTCACCTTGGCCTTGGCGTATTTGCTCAGCGACCAATAGGGCAGGTCCATCCAGCGGCGGACGCGGTTCACCAGCCGGTTGAGGCCCATCATCATCTCGTAGGCGGCGTCGCCCAGATGGGCGAGCCAGCGGTGCGACATGGTGATCGCGTCGAACTCGTCGCCGTGCAGCACCAGCAGGCGGCGGCCATCGGCGGTGGTGTGGATCGCCTGGCGGCGGATGTGCACGCCGCCGAAGTTCAGGCCGGAGAACTGGCGGAACATCTCGTCATGGTTGCCCGGGATATAGATGATCTCGGTGCCGCGCTTGGCGCGCTTGAGGAAGCGCCAGACGATGTCGTTGTGCGAATCGGGCCAGTAGAAGCGCTTCTTGAGCGCCCAGCCGTCGAGGATGTCGCCGACCAGATACATCAGGTCGCAATCGACATGGTCGAGGAAGTCGATCAGCATCTCGGCATTGCAGCCGCGCGTGCCGAGATGGATGTCGGAGATCCACACCGTCCGATAGCGCTTGCGCTCCGTGACCGCCTTTTCGGGGATCGACGGAGTCGATGCGTGAAAGTCCGCGACGTGCTGCGCGTCAAACGGAAGCCTCGTGATCGTGGCCATGTAACCAGCCCTGCAACTGCCCTTGCCTGGCTCGGCTAAATGGCCGCGTAATGTGACATTTCGAATCGTTTCCGCTTCACGCGGATGTCACAGAAATATGCATAATAGGACGCTTCCCCATGACGAATCAGGGGGTTAGCATTCATGCAGTGATCGGAATATGTCCGGGCTGGGCCGCCACCCGGTCGATCCAGGCGCGTATAGCCGGATAGGGCTGGAGGCTGAACCCGCCATCCTCGGCGACATGGGTATAAGCGTAGAGTGCGATGTCGGCGAGCGTCAGCCGGTCGATCACGAACCAGTCGCGCTTGCTCAGATGCTCGTCCATCAGCGCCAGCGCCGCCTCGCCCGCCGCCTGCTTGGCCGGCAGGTTGGCACGCTGGACCTCGTTCAGATGGTCGAAGCCGATCCACTTCGCCCAGAAGCGCAGCGTCGCGACATTGGGCTCGTGGTTGTACTGCTCCCAGAACAGCCAGCGCAGCATGTCCGCCCGCTCGAACCGGTCGTGCGGGATCAGGTCGCTGCCATCGGCCAGGTAGAAGCAGGCGGCATTGCTCTCGGGCAGGAAGTCGTCGCTGCCGACCTGCAGCGTCGGGATCCGGCCATTGGCGTTGACGCCGGCGAGGAACGCCGGCGTGCGCGTCTCGCCCTTCATGATGTCGTATTCGCGCCGCTCGAGTGGAAGCCCGAGATGCGCGGCGGTCAGCCGGATCTTGTAGCAATTGCCCGAGGCGGCATATTCGTGAAGCACCAGCGCGGCCATCAGTCCCTCCCTTGTCCGGACGCCCCCTTCGGGCGCAGGCCAGCGCGACGTCCAACAAAACCGGCCGGGCAAATCATAAGCCCAGCTTATGCTCAGAGATAGCCATTCTCCGTCCGCCAGCGGACCGTGCGACGATGCCAGAGCCAGATCGCGAACGCCAGGCCGGCGAGGAACAGCCAGCCCCAGAGATGCTTCCACCAGGGGATCATGCCGGCGCGCAGGTCGCGGCCATTGGCCTTGTCGAGCGCCGCCTGGCCGACCGTGTTGAGCGGCGCGGCGACCACGCCCCAGTCCGAGCTGAAGAACAGCACATGGCCATATTCGGTCGTGTACCAGAAGGGCATGCCGAGAAAGGTCGTCTCGCGCACCGAATAGCCGAATTTCGGCGCGCTCATATTGGCATAGGAAGGCGCCGCTTCCCCCAGCCCGTACTGCGCGCGCTTGATCGCGACATATTGCTCGGCCTTGCTGTGCACGCGCTTGATGTGGATGCCATAGGCATCGATCGCCGCGATCATGTCGCCCAGCTCGGGCGGCACCTTCACCTCGGCCAGCTCGTCCACTGTCGGGCGGCTGGCAGCCACCCAGTAGCGATCCGAAAACACCAACGCACCGAGCAGCACCAGCGCGAGCACGCCGCACACCAGGCTGAGCGCCCATTCCTTCCGCAGAACTTCCATTTGCCCCCCTTCGCGCCTGCCACCAGCCCGCCGGACAAGCCGCCGCGGACAGGGACACAGCACTCGAATCCCCCGATTCGAAGGGGCGATGCTAGATGCGGGGCAGGCCCTCCACTAGCGAAATCGGAACCGTTCGAAGGGCTCGCTCACTCGATCGTCAGCACGATCTTGCCGACATGCTCGCCCGATTCCATCCGGGCATGCGCACCGGCCGCATCGGCGAGCGGGAAGGTCGCGTCGATCACCGGCTTGAGCCTGCCCTCGGCTACGAACGGCCAGACGATGCGGTGCAACTCGTCGGCGAGCAGCGACTTGAACTCCACCGAGCGCGGACGGAGCGTCGAGCCGGTCAGGACCAGCCGCTTGCGCATGATCTCGAAGATCGGGATCGTCGCCTGCATGCCGCGCTGCACGGCGATCGAGACATGCCGCCCCTCCTCCGCCAGGCACTGGAGGTTGCGCGGCACATAGTCGCCGCCGACCATGTCGAGCACGATGTTGACGCCCTTGCCCGCGGTGATCTCCATCACCCGCGCGACGAAATCCTCGGCCTTGTAGTTGATCGCGAAATCCGCACCGATCCGCTTTGCAGCTTCGCACTTCTCGTCCGACCCCGCGGTCACGATGACCGTCAGGCCGAACAGATTGGCGAGATGGATCGCCATCGTGCCGATGCCCGAAGTGCCGCCATGGACGAGGATCCACTCGCCTTCCGTCGCATAGGCGCGCTCGAACACGTTGCTCCACACGGTGAACAAAGTCTCGGGGATCGCCGCGGCCTCGATCATCGTGATCGCCGGCGGCACCGGCAGGCACTGGCCATAGGGCGCCACCGCATATTCGGCATAGGCCCCGCCCGCGATCAGCGCGCAGACCGGCGTGCCCAGCATCTCGCGCGGCACGTCCTCGCCCACCGCGACGACCTTGCCGGCGATCTCCATGCCGAGAATCGAAGGTGCGCCGGGCGGCGGCGGATACTGGCCCTTGCGCTGCATCACCTCGGGCCGGTTCACCCCGGCGGCGGCGACCTTGACCAGCACCTCGCCGCGGCCCGGCTTCGGCACCGGGCGCGATACCGGCACCAGCACCTCGGGCCCGCCGGGCGCCTCGGGATCGATTGCCAGCATCGTTTCCGGGAGAGCCATCACCATGTCGCTTTCGAACGCAGGAGAAACCGGGCGTCTTATTGACATCGGCCCTGCCAGGGTCAACGCTGCCCAGATGGACGCCGACGAAAATCTTCCGCGTCGCAAGGACGACCTTGTCGCCCAGCTGGCGAAGCAGGACCTCGATCCCCTTTCGGTTGAGGAACTTACCGAGCGAATCGCATTGCTCGAGGCCGAGATAGATCGGACTCGAAGCAAAATTTCACGGTCCATTAATCACCGCGCAAGCGCAGACGCTCTATTTAAGAAATGAGCGTTACGGCACCGGAGATGGGGGAGACCCTCCTGGTGCCAGGCCGGCCATGCCCCCGGCATGGCCTGCGATATGCCGGGTGGCATATCGCACCTGGCAGCAGGCGGGTCTCCGCCATTCAACTCCGGTGTGGGGCCGCGGCGCTTGATGCGGGGCCCATGCCTCCCGACATATGGGAGACAGGGGCCGTGTATCCTTTCCGGCCCACAGGAGTTGTACCTGAATGCCTAGTTTCGCCTCCGCCCTGGAATCGACGCTGCACAAGGCTCTCGAAGCAGCAAGCTCGCGTCGCCACGAATATGCCACCCTCGAGCATCTGCTGCTCGCACTCGTCGACGACGAGCATGCCAGCAAGGTGATGAGCGCGTGCGGCGTGGATCTGGGCGAGCTCAAGAATACCGTGGCCCATTATCTCGACACCGAGCTCGAGGCGCTGAAGGTCGAGCAGGCCACCGATCCCTCGCCGACCAGTGGCTTCCAGCGCGTCGTCCAGCGCGCCATCCTCCACGTCCAGTCTTCGGGCCGCGACGAAGTGACCGGCGCGAACGTGCTCGTCGCCCTGTTCAGCGAGCGCGAGAGCTATGCCGTCTATTTCCTGCAGCAGCAGGACATGAGCCGCCTCGACGCGGTGAGCTACATCTCGCACGGCGTCGGCAAGGGCAGCACCGGCAGCACCGAATCGACCACGCCGAAGGGCGCAGCCGACGAGGACAAGGCCGCAAAGCAGGAGCCCAAGTCGGGCAAGGGCGAGAGCGCGCTCAAGCAGTTCACCGTCGATCTCAACGAGAAGGCCAAGGCCGGCAAGGTCGATCCGCTGATCGGCCGCGCCGCCGAAGTCGATCGCACGATCCAGATCCTGTGCCGCCGCTCGAAGAACAACCCGCTCTATGTGGGCGATCCGGGCGTGGGCAAGACCGCCATCGCCGAGGGCCTGGCGCGCAAGATCGTCGAGGGCGAAGTGCCCGACGTGCTCAAGGAAGCGGTGATCTACTCGCTCGACATGGGCGCGCTGCTCGCCGGCACCCGCTATCGCGGTGACTTCGAAGAGCGCCTCAAGCAGGTCGTCAACGAGCTCGAGAAGCTGCCGCACGCGGTCCTCTTCATCGACGAGATCCACACCGTGATCGGTGCCGGCGCCACCAGCGGCGGCGCGATGGACGCGTCGAACCTCTTGAAGCCGGCGCTGTCGGGCGGCTCGATCCGCTGCATCGGCTCGACCACCTACAAGGAGTTCCGCAACCACTTCGAGAAGGACCGGGCGCTGCTCCGTCGCTTCCAGAAGATCGACGTGAACGAGCCGACGGTCGAGGACACGATCAAGATCATCACCGGCCTGCGCACGGCGTTCGAGGAGCACCACCACCTGAAGTACACTCCCGACGCGATCAAGTCGGCGGTGGAGCTGAGCGCGCGCTACATCAACGACCGCAAGCTGCCGGACAAGGCGATCGACGTGATCGACGAGGCTGGTGCGATGCAGATGCTGGTGCCGCCGTCGAAGCGGAAGAAGACGATCACGGTCAAGGAGATCGAGGCCGTCATCGCGACGATGGCGCGCATCCCGCCGAAGAGCGTGTCCACCGACGACACCAAGACGCTTGCGAACCTGGAGACCGACCTGAAGCGGGTCGTGTTCGGCCAGGACAAGGCGATCGAGGTGCTCAGTTCGGCGATCAAGCTCAGCCGTGCCGGCCTGCGCGATCCGGACAAGCCGATCGGCAACTACCTGTTCTCGGGCCCGACCGGCGTCGGCAAGACCGAGGTGGCGAAGCAGCTTTCCGAGCTGCTCGGCATCCCGCTCCAGCGCTTCGACATGTCGGAGTACATGGAGCGTCACTCGGTCAGCCGTCTGATCGGTGCTCCTCCGGGCTATGTCGGCTATGATCAGGGCGGCCTGCTCACCGACGCGGTCGACCAGCAGCCGCACTCGGTGCTCCTGCTCGACGAGATCGAGAAGGCGCATCCGGACCTGTTCAACATCCTCCTGCAGGTGATGGACAACGGCAAGCTGACCGACCACCACGGCAAGACGGTCGATTTCAGGAACGTCATCCTGATCATGACCACCAATGCCGGCGCGTCGGACATGACCCGCGAGTCGATCGGCTTCGGCGAGATCAGCCGCGACGACGTCCAGGAAGAGGCGGTGAAGAAGCTCTTCACCCCCGAATTCCGCAACCGTCTCGATGCGATCGTGCCGTTCGATTACCTGCCGACCGCGGTGGTCAGCCGGGTGGTGGACAAGTTCATCCTCCAGCTCGAGCTGCAGCTGGCGGACCGCGGCGTCCACATCCAGCTGGACGAGGCCGCCAAGGCGTGGCTCACCGAGAAGGGCTATGACAAGCTCTATGGCGCGCGCCCGATGGGCCGCCTGATCCAGGAGAAGGTCAAGCAGCCGCTCGCCGAGGAGCTGCTGTTCGGCAAGCTCGTCCATGGTGGCGAAGTGAATGTGAAGCTCAAGGACAATGCCCTGAACTTCCAGATCACGCCCGCGGCGCCCAAGCCCAAGAAGGGCAAGAAGACCGAGGCCGCCAAGGCGACCAAGTAAGGCTTCTGACCTTTGAGAACCGATCGGGCCGGGAGGAAACTCCCGGCCCGTTTCGTTTGCACCCGGCCCCCTCCGTCGCTGCGGGATTCGGCTTGGTCGCCGCCGCGGCGGGCTTCGTCGAGCGGCGGATGACCTCTCCCCGCCCCCCGCATAGCGGGTCCCTGCCGCTATGCCGGCCGGTCGGGCCAGCCGAGCGGAGGCATAGCCGGCGGCTATGGTTTAAGTGTTATATACAAATAACACACCCTTGCAATTTCGTTCCGATGTCGTAAGGGAGCGCTCGCTTCGGGTCGCAACCATGGTTTTCCAGGGAGAATCCGAATGCGACCGATGAAGAAGATACTGGGTGCGGGAACGGCGCTGGCGGGCATGCTCGCAGCCGGCCTGGTCGTCGCGCAGACCAGCAACGATACTGCGCCCGAGGCGCGCTATGTGATGGACGTCGGCACCCATGCCGGCATGATGGGCCAGGGCGACCGGCGGGAAATGGTGCTGCGGCTCGGCTCGCGGCTGCCAGCGACCGGCGGCGCGCCCAAGGCCGATCACTTCCTGCCCGAGGGCATGCGCATGGGCGCATCGGTGCCGCTGATCACGCCCGAGGTGAGCAAGGGCGGAACCGACACCCAGCCGTTCGAGCGGCCCAAGGGCCGGCTGCTGATCTTCTGGGGCTGCGGCGCGCATGCCGGGCCGGGCCAGCCGGTGATCATCGACTTCGCCAAGGTCGCCAAGGGCCAGGTGCCGCCCGACCTGTTCTCGGCGAGCATCGCCGCCGAGGTCGGCCCGCGCCAGACCAACAGCCGCACCTATGGCGACTGGCCGAACGGCAAGTCGAACGCGCAGGTCCGCGGCAATTCCTCGCTGATCGGCCAGCACCGGATCGCCGGCAATTACAGCCCGGAGATCAGCTTCGCGGTCAACCAGGACTTCATGGCGGCGCCGCGGGTGAAGTCGGGCAGCGCCGGCGACGGCTCGATCCCGCTCAACTGGGGCGCGGTGCCGGCGGCGACCGGCTATTATGCCTGGGCGATGGGCACCGGCGACCGCGCGAAGAATGGCGACATCGTATGGTGGGCCTCCTCCGCCTCGCGCCAGTTCGGCGGCGACCTGTGGAACTGGCTCTCGCCGGGCACGGTCAACCGGCTGATCGGGCAGAAGGTGGTGATGCCGCCCAGCCAGACCAGCTGCACCATCCCGGCCGAGGCGAAGGCCGCCGCGGGCGAGATGATGATGGGCTTCCTCACCGCCTATGGCCCCGAGGCGAACTATGCCTTCCCCGAACGGCCGAAGGACCCGAAGGTCGCCTGGCACCCGAAATGGACCGCCAAGGTCCGCTACCGGGCACAGGGCACCTTCATGCCGGGCATGCCCGACATGGGCGATGCGATGCTCGGCCGGACCGATAACGACGAGGACGGCCGCCCCGAGCAGCCCAAGCCCAAGCCCTGCAAGCCCAAGCTGGGCGGCTTGCTGAAGCGCGCCGCGGGCCTGGGCAGCGGCTGCTGAACCCGGACGAGTGCCGAAGGGGCGGCGGCGTTCTTGCCGCCCCTTCATTTCGCGCGGCAAGCCGCTGGCGCGCTTCATAAACATGGCCCGGGACCGGTTATCTTTACGGGTTGTTTGTCATGTTGGGGGTAGGCCTGCGCCATGCTGGCGTTGCGTCTCCTGCGGCTGTCCGTCCTTGTCGGCGCGTTGATCGCGCTGCTGGGCGTTGCCGTGCCCGCAAATGCCCAGGGCAATGTCGGGCGCGCGCTCGACATCTGCGTGCTGCGCGACACCGGCGGGATGAACCCCGCCGAGCTGATCCAGCATCCCGAGCGCTTCGACTGCACCACCCGGCAGTACAAGCTCGGCCCCGGCAGTTTCTGGGTGATCTCGGGCGATATCGACCAGAGCTCGCGCCCCGGCGCCCGGCTGTTCGCGCGCTTCGCCAGCCTGTGGCAGCAGGGCATGGCGATGCACACCCTCTATGCCGATGGGCGGATGTTCACCCAGCGCACCGATGCGCGCGGCATCACCCCCTGGATCCAGCTCGGCGCGGTCGGCGAAGTGCAGATCGAGCGGCGCGAGGCCAAGGTCGTCCGCCTGCTCTGGCATGTCGAGGGTTCGGCGAACATGCGCGGCATCATGCTCGGCACAAGGCTGGTGACCGGCACCGAGAGCCAGCGCGCCACCATCGCCCTCACTGCGCTCTATGCCGGGTTCGGGGGCCTGTGCCTCGGGCTGCTCGTCTACAATCTCGCGCTCTGGGGGGCGCTGCGCCACCGGTTCCAGCTCTATTATTGCGTGATGGCGCTCGGGCTGCTCGGCTATGTCTTCTCGTCCTCGGGCGCGCTGGCCTGGGCCTTTCCGGACATCGTCAACAACGACCGGCTGCGGCTCAACTATCTCCTGCTCGGCTTCACCGGCGCCAGCGCGCTGATCTTCGCGCGCAGCTTCTTCGAGGAGGCGGTGTTCACCGGCTGGCTCGGCCGCTTCGTCTATGTCGTGGCGGGGGCGCTGCTGGGCGTCGGGTTGCTGGTCTTCTGCTTCGCCCCGCTCAACGTCCAGATCGTCGACGCCGCCTTCACCACCACCTTCCTGCTGCTCGGCGCGGTAGTCGGGCCGACCCTGTGGCGCGCCTGGCGGGTGCGCTCCAACTATCTCTGGCTGTTCGCGATCGGCTGGGGTGCGCCGATCCTCACCTCGCTGCTGCGCACGCTCGCCAATTTCCACCTCATCGAGTGGAACTTCTGGCTCGACAACTCGACCCTGCTGTCGATGGCGCTCGAGGCGCTGATGTCGAGCCTCGCCATCGCCTATCGCATCAAGCTGCTGCGCGACGAGCGCGACGACGCCATCGCCAGCGAGGTGATGGCCCGCCGCCTGGCCGATACCGATCCGCTCACCGGCCTGCTCAACCGCCGCGCCTTCCTCGCCCAGGCGATCGGCCGGCCGGGCGAACAGCAGCTGCTTATCGCCGACATCGACCATTTCAAGCGCGTCAACGAGACGCTCGGCCATGACGGCGGCGACGAGGTGCTGCGCCTGTTCGCCCGCACGCTGCGCCACGCCGCCCCGGCCGGCACGCTGGTCGCGCGGATGGGCGGCGAGGAATTTGCCATCCTGTCCGCGGTCGATGCGCGAATCGAGCCCGAGCAGCTGCTCGCCCGGCTGCGCGCCACCCGCATGCCCTTCGACCTCAAGGTCACCGCCAGCATCGGCGGCTGCACCGGCCCGCTGACCGGCGAGATCGACTGGAAGACGCTCTATCGCGGTGCCGACATCGCGCTGTTCGAAGCCAAGTCCGCCGGCCGCGACCGCGCGCGCTCGGCGCATCGCGAAGCCGCCTGATCCGCTTGCCCGGCGCCGCCGCCCGGCGTATGGGATTCACCATGTCGGGACGAGCCAGGAAGATCGCCATCGGGGCGTTTGCCGCGCTTGCGCTGCTTGCCTTCGCGTCCCCCGATCGCCGCGCCGACATCGCCATCCACATGCACCGCGTGGACGACCTCGCGCCGCAACGGGTCGAGGCGGTCGTCGATATCGGCATCTTCGCGATTTCCGTGCTCGTCACCTGGAGCAAGCGGCTTACGACTTGACCCCCGAAAAGGCTTGCTTACACCAGTGTCAATGACTGACCCCGAACAGATCTGGCGTACCGCGTACAACCATCCCGGTGCCTGGGACACGCCCTTCCCGCCCCAGTCCATGGTCGATCTGTTCGAGGCGAGCGCCCGCGCCCACCCCCAGGCGCCGCTGCTCGATTTCATGGGCCGCCACTACAGCTATGGCGAGACGCTGGACGGCGCCAACCGCGTCGCCTGCGGCCTCAAGGCGCTGGGCTATGGCCCGGGCGACCGGATCGGGCTCTTCCTGCCCAACGTGCCGCATTATGTCGCCGCCTATTACGGCATCCTCAAGCTCGGCGCGACCGTGGTCAATTTCTCGCCGCTCTACACGGTCGAGGAGCTGAGCCACCAGGTAGCCGATTCGGGCACAAGGCTGCTCTTCACCATCTCCGCCTCGGCGCTGCTGCCGACCGCGCTCAAGGTGCTCGAGCAGAGCGCTCTCGAGCGGCTGGTGGTCGGCTCGGTCGCCGGCGCGCTGCCCGCGGCCAAGTCGCTCTTCTACCGGCTGTTCCGCGGCGCCGAAGTGGCGCAGCGCCCGCATGACGAGCGCATCCTCGCCTTCTCCAAGCTGATCGCCAACAACGGCATCTGCGACGCGCCGAAGATCGATCCCGAGAAGGACGTCGCGCTGATCCAATATACCGGCGGCACCACCGGCACCCCCAAGGGCGCGGTGCTGACCCACCAGAATCTCTCGGCCAATGCCCGCCAGGTCGCCCGGCTCGATCCCGAGATGGGCACGGCCAAGGACAAGGTGCTCGGCGTCCTCCCCTTCTTCCACGTCTTCGCCAATACCTGCGTGCTCAACCGCACCGTGGTGACCGGCGGCGAGATCGCGATGCTGCCGCGCTTCAATGCCAAGCAGGCGCTGGCCGAGCTCCGCCGCACCCAGCCGCGCGCCCTGCCCGGCGTGCCGACCATGTACCAGGCGCTGCTCGACGCGCCGGGCATGAAGCCCTCCGACTTCGCCTCGCTGCGCTATTGCATCTCGGGCGGCGCCCCGCTTCCCGCCCAGCTCAAGGAGGAATGGGAGAAGATCACCGGCGCCCGCGTGATCGAAGGCTATGGCCTGTCCGAAAGCTCGGGCGTGGTCTGCACCAATCCCTATGTCGGGCTGAACAAGCCCGGCACGATCGGCCAGCCGCTCCAGGGCACCCGCGTCCGCCTCGTCGACAAGGAAGACCCGACCCGCCCGCCGCCCGAGGGCGAGCCCGGCGAGATCGTCGTCCACGGCCCGCAGATCATGCAGGGATACTGGAACCGCCCCGATGCCGATGCGGAGGTGTTCGTCACCGTCGATGGCGAGCCGCACTGGCTGCGCACCGGCGATGTCGGGCTGATCGACGAGGATGGATACATCAAGATCGTCGACCGGCTGAAGGACATGATCGCAGTCGGCGGCTTCAAGGTGTTCCCGAGCCAGATCGAGGCCGTGCTCTACCAGCATCCGGCGGTGAAGGAAGCGCTCGTGATCGGCCTGCCCGACGCCTATCATGGCGAGCTGCCCCACGCCTATGTCACGCTCGACGAAGGCTCGGACGTGAGCGGCCCCGAGATCTGCGCCTGGCTCAACGGCAAGCTCGGGAAGCATGAGCGCGTGTCCGAGGTGGTGGTCCGCCTCAACCTGCCCAAGACGATGATCGGCAAGCTCAGCCGCAAGGACCTGCTCAAGGAAGTGCAGGGGGAACAGGCATGAAGACGCTGCTCGCCATGCTGGCACTGACCCTCGCGGCCCCGGCGCCCGAGCAGCGGATTGACGTCGCGCTGTCCAACTTCAAGTTCACGCCCGCGACGATCGCGCTGGTCCATGGCCAGAGCTATGTCCTGCACCTGACCAGCAGCGGCGGCCACAGCTTCGCGGCAAGGGACTTCTTCGCCGCCGCGACGATGCCCGCAGCCGACCGCGCGAAACTCAAGGACGGCAAGATCGAACTGGACAGCGACCGCGCCGTCGACCTCCACTTCACCGCGCCCAAGGCGGGCAGCTACCCGATCAAATGCACCCACCTGCTCCATGCGAGCTTCGGCATGACGGGGAAGTTCGTGGTCAGCTAATTCCTAAGCCCCTCCCCTTCAGGGGAGGGGTTTGGGGTGGGGCATGTATCTCATCGAGACCGGGAGCTTGTTGACAGCCCCCACCCCAACCCCTCCCCTGAAGGGGAGGGGCTCTTGCCCCTCAATCCCCCGCCACCACATCCTTGCCGAACATCACCGCCTTCAGGTTCATGAACTCGTGCATCCCCCACGGCCCCAGCTCGCGGCCATGGCCGGACAGCTTCACGCCCCCGAACGGCGCCTCGGGCGTCGAGGCGAGCAGCGAGTTCACCGCGGTCATGCCCGACTGGATGTCGCGGGCGAACCGCTCGATCTCGGCCTCGTCCGTCGTCCACACCGCCGAGCCGAGCCCGTAGGGCACGTCATTGGCCAGCGCGATCGCCGCGTCGATATCGGCGACCTTGTAGACCGCCGCCACGGGTCCGAAGACCTCCTCCTTCGCCACGTCGCTCTCCGGATCCATGTCGGTCAGCACGCCCGGCGTCATCCAGGCGCCCTCGCGCTCGATCTTCTCGGCACCGAAGCGCAGCGTCGCGCCTTCGCTGACGGCACGCGCCACCTGCTCCAGCACCGTATCGCGCTGGGCGACGCTGGAGAGCGGGCCCATGCCGGTATCCTTCTCCATCGGGTCGCCGATCTTCACCGCCTTCATCCCCGCCTCGAACTTGTCGAGGAACGTGTCATAGACATCGGCATGGACGATCATCCGCTTGGCGCAGATGCAGCTCTGCCCGGCATTCTGCACGCGCGCCGTGACGGCAGTCTTCGCCGCCAGGTCGAGGTCGGCCGAAGGCATCACGATCAGCGGGTCGGAACCGCCCAGCTCCAGCACCACCTTCTTCAGCGCGCGGCCGGCCGCCTGGGCGACCTGTGCGCCGGCGCCTTCGCTGCCGGTCAGCGTCACCGCCACCACCCGCTTGTCCGCGATGATCGAGGCGACCTTGTCCGACTTGATCGCGAGGTTCTGGAACAGTCCGTCCGGCGCGCCCGCCGCACCCATCATCTGCTGGATCAGGCCTGCGCAGCCCTGCACGTTCGAGGCATGCTTCAGCAGCGCGACATTGCCCGCCATGATCGTCGGCGCGAGGAAGCGGATCACCTGCCAATAGGGGAAGTTCCACGGCATCACCGCCAGCACCGGTCCCATCGGCAGCCAGCGCGCCACCGCATGGCCGCTCGCGGTCTGCACGGTCGTCGGCTCCAGATAGGACGGGCCGGCCTTGGCATAGTGGCGGAAGCCGCTGATGCACTTCTCCACCTCGGCGATCGCGCTCGCCAGCGTCTTGCCCATCTCCTTGGTCGCGGTCTCGGCGAGGTGCTGCTTGTTGGCTTCCCAGGCGTCGGCAATCTTCGTCAGCAGCTCGGTGCGGCGCTCCAGCGGCGAATCGCGCCACGAGCGGAAACAGGCCTCGGCACGGGTCAGCGCCATCTCGATCCCGTCCGCATCGAGCGCTTCATGGGTATCGACCGTTTCTCCGGTGGCGGGATTGATGCTGGTGAACATGCGCGTGTCTCCTTCAGCCGAGGTAACGTGGAGCTAGGGCGGCGGATGCATGGTTGCAATCATACCATGGCAGGTTGCCTTCCGGCCCAAGCCCGGCGCATAGCGTCGCCATGGCAGAAGAAGCGGACGTCACCGCGCTTTCGTTCGAGGAAGCGCTGAAGGAACTGGAGCGCATCGTCGCGCGGCTGGAGAGCGGCGAGGCCCAGCTCCAGGAAGCGATCGACCTGTACGAGCGCGGCGACCGGCTGCGCCGGCAATGCGCCGCACGGCTCGATGCGGCGCAGGCGCGGATCGAGGCGATCCGCACCGATGCCGAGGGCCGCGCCGCCGGCACCGCCCCCTTCGCCGCCGGCTGATCCCGGACATGGCGCAGGCCTCCCTCGCGCTGCAGGCGGCGCTCAAGCAGGTCTCGGCGGAGATGGACCGCCAGTTCGACCTGTTGCTCGCCGTGCCCGGCGATCCGCGCAAGGGACTGTACGAGGCGATGCGCCATGCCGCGATCGGCGGGGGCAAGCGACTGCGGCCGCTGCTCGTCTCGGCCACCGCGCAGCTGTTCGGCGTCGACCGCAATTGCATCGCCCGTACCGCGCTCGCGCTCGAATGCATCCATGTCTATTCGCTGATCCACGACGATTTGCCGGCGATGGACGATGACGACATCCGCCGCGGCAAGCCGACGGTGCACAAGGCGTTCGACGAGGCGACCGCGATCCTCGCCGGCGACTGCCTGCACGCGCTCGCCTTCGAAGTGATCGCCGACGAGCGGACCCATCCGGACCCGTTCGTGCGGATCGAGCTGTCGGGCACGCTCGCTCAGGCCGCCGGCCCCGCCGGCATGGCGGGCGGGCAGATGATGGACCTCGAGGCCGAGAAGGCGAGCTTCGACCTCGCCACCGTCACCCGCCTGCAGGCGATGAAGACCGGCGCGCTGATCAGCTGCGCGGTGGAGAGCGGCGCGATCCTCGGCCGCATCCCCATCGAAGGCCGCACCGGCCTGCGTGGCTATGCCCGCGACGTCGGCCTCGCCTTCCAGATCGCCGACGACATCCTCGATGCCGAGGGCGACGAGGCGCTGGTCGGCAAGAAGCTGCAAAAGGACGGCGAAGCGGGCAAGGAGACCTTCCTCTCGCTGCTCGGGCTCGACCGGGCGAAGGAACAGGCCCGGATGCTGGTCGACCAGGCCATCACCCACCTCAAGCCCTATGGCATCGAGGCCGACCTGCTGCGCGACATCGCGCGCTACACGCTGGAACGCGATCGCTGATATAGGCCGTCATCCCGACGAAAGTCGGGATCTCAGGCGAAGGCGCGGGACAGGAGCCGCACGAGATCCCGGCTTCCGCCGGGATGACGGGAAGATGGGCGCCCGCACCTTGCAAAATAGGATTCCCCCTGCTTGCCTCCCCCGGCCGGGCACCACCCGGCCGCTCTTTGACGCCGTAGGAAAAATAGGACCCCGCCCACGCAAGGATATTGCGCGGCTGCCCGTGGCCAACCCGTCACTAGTGCGAACTTAGTGAACTTCCGCGCGCCAGAACCCGCTTTGGGCGTGAACTTCGTGGACTTTGCCGAGTCGGCGCCGCGGCCGAAATAGGGAGCGGCGGCACCCGCCCGAGGCAACCATCCCCTCCCCTAGCCCCTCCCGCAAGCGGAAGGGGAACGAGGAAGGAAAGCGCCGGCCCCAATCGCTCCCCTTCCGCTTGCGGGAGGGGTCGGGGGAGGGGCTGACACAAGCTACCCCCTCACCGCTCCACCCGCCGAACCCGGAACGCCGTCGGATTGCCGCCCTCGCGCACGATCATGCCCGAGGCCGTGTAGCTCCCCGCCTCCGCCAGCTTCTCCATCGCCACGCCGCCCTCGGCGACCGGCAGCATCACGCCCTGGAACCCGGCCGGGCGCGCATACCAGGCGCCGGCGATGTTGAGCAGGGTCGCGCTGGTCTCCTCCGGCGCAGGCAGGCCCGCCTTGGCCTCCGCAGCCTGCTCCACCTGGGTGACGAACCCGCCCCCGCCCCGCACCCGCCGCGGCGCGTCGAACAGCTGGTCGATCCGCTCGGCATGCAGGTTCTCGATATAGATGATCATGTTGTTGTCGCCCTGCACCGAGAGCTTGGCGTGCGAGGCCTGTTTCCGCACGATCGGCCCGGCGAGCGAGACGAGGAAGCTGCGTACCGAGGCGGAGATCTGCCCGACATTGCCGCCGCTGGCGTTCATCACCGTCTCCAGCGCCACCGCCACGGTCTGCAGGAACCCGCTCAGCAGCGCGCGCTGCTCGTACAGGTCGAGCATCGTCTTGCCGAGGTCGAACCAGGCATGGAGGCTGGCGATCTCGACCCGGACCAACTCCAGCCCATAGCGGCTCTGCCCCGCCCGGGTCTCCTGGGCGAAGGCATTGGCCAGCCGCTCGATCGCGGTGCCGGAGGTTCGCGCATCGGCTGCGTCGTAATAGCCGATCTCGAGCACCAGCACCGCGTTGTTACGCACATCGTCGATCATGTCCGCAGGCTGGCGGAAAGCCGGTCGCGCCGCAAGCGCGTACCGCCCGCCCTTGACTCGGCTTCGCACCCGCAGCACGTCCGGGAGGTTCCTGAGACGAGGTACAGCATGACCACTCGCACCGGCGTCTATCCCGGCACCTTCGATCCCATCACGCTTGGCCATATGGACATCATCCGCCGCGGCGCGAAGCTGGTGGACCGGCTGGTGATCGGCGTGACCACCAACCCCTCCAAGAATCCGATGTTCACCGTCGAGGAGCGCATGGAGATGGTGAAGCGCGAGGTCGAGGGGATCGCCGGCGAGATCCATGTCGTCAGCTTCGATTCGCTGCTGATGGACTTTGCCGAACGCGAGGGCGCCAGCATGATCGTCCGCGGCCTGCGCGCCGTCGCCGACTTCGAGTACGAGTATCAGATGGCCGGGATGAACCAGCAGCTGAACGACCGGATCGAGACGGTCTTCCTGATGGCCGATGTCTCGCTCCAGCCGATCGCCAGCCGGCTGGTAAAGGAGATCGCGCTCTATGGCGGCGACATCCGCAAGTTCGTCTCGCCCGCGGTCAACGACGAGATGGTTACCCGGATCGCGACGATCGGTCGCAAAGGGAGTGGTTGAGCCCACGCTATTGGGCTAGACGGTCCGATCGAGGGTGTATTCCGAGTGGGGAATTTGATGCGTTTGCTTGCCGCTTTGGCCGCTTCGGCCTTGATGATGATTGCCACGCCCGCGCTTGCCCAGGGCGGCGGCGGAAAGGCCCCCAAGCCGGTCGCCGAGCCGCTCAAGGGCGTGAGCGCAGAGGATGTGAACAGCATTTATCCCGCCGTGGTCCCCGCCGATCCGGCCGAGACCTGGGTGCTCGACCTGTCGACCGGCGGCCGCGTGCTGATTCGCCTGCGCCCCGATGCCGCGCCCAAGATGGTCGAGCGCATCAAGGTCCTCACCCGCCGCCATTTCTATGACGGCCTGACCTTCCACCGCGTGGTCGACGATCCCTATAACATGGCGCAGGGCGGCGATCCCAAGGGCGATGGCACCGGCGATTCGGACCTGCCCAACGTGCCGGCCGAGTTCAACAACCTGCCGCACACCCGCGGCACCGTCGCCGCCGCCCGCCGCGGCGCGCCGGAGAACGCCACGGTCGCGCAGAAGACCGATGCCGAGAACAGCGCGAACAGCCAGTTCTACATCATGATGATGCCGAAGCTGGCCTTCGACCACGACTATACCGTGTTCGGCCGCGTCGTCTCGGGCATGGAATGGGTCGACAAGATCCAGCGCGGCGAGCCGCCGGCGAACCCGACGAAGATCGTCCACGCCTATATCCAGTCCGACAACCCGCCGCCCTATGCGAACCTGCCGGCCGACGCCCCCAAGGCGCTGCCGCCGGGCGAGGTGAAGGCCACGCTGCCGCAATAATCCGGTGAACGTCGACCTTTTCGATTTCGAGCTGCCGAACGACCGGATCGCGCTGCGCCCTGCGGCACCGCGCGATTCGGCCCGTCTGCTGGTGCTCGACGGCCCGGAGGCCACCCGCGACCTCCATGTCCGCGACCTGCCCGGCCAGCTGCGCGCCGGCGACTGCCTGGTGTTCAACGACACCCGCGTGATCCCCGCCCAGCTCGAAGGCACAAGGGGTGAGGCGAAGATCGGCGCCACCCTCCACAAGCGCGAGGGGCCGCGCCGCTGGCGCGCCTTCATCCGCAACGCCAAGCGGCTGCGCGACGGCGACACGGTCGATTTCGGCGCGGGCGTCACCGCCACCGCCGGCGACCGTGCCGAGGACGGCAGCTTCGCGCTCGACTTCCACGGAGACGAGCCGGTCGAACTGCTGCTCGAGCGCTGCGGCCGCATGCCGCTGCCGCCGTACATCGCCTCCAAGCGCCCGACCGACGCGCGCGACGCCGACGACTACCAGACGATGTTCGCCAACGAACCCGGCGCCGTCGCCGCACCCACCGCTGCGCTGCACTTTACCCCCGAGCTGCTGGCGGCACTCGACGCCGCGGGCGTCGGCCACACCACGCTGACGCTCCATGTCGGCGCGGGCACCTTCCTGCCGGTCAAGGCCGAGGACACCGCGGATCACAGGATGCACGCCGAATGGGGCCGCATCGACCGGGCCACCGCCGACCGCCTCAACGCCGTCCGCGCCGCCGGCGGCCGGGTGATCGCGGTCGGCACGACGAGCCTGCGTCTGATCGAAAGCGCGGCGGGCGAGGACAAGCTGATCCGCCCCTTCGAAGGCGACACCGCGATCTTCATCACCCCCGGCTATCGCTTCAAGGGGATCGACGGGCTGGTCACCAACTTCCATCTGCCCCGCTCGACGCTGTTCATGCTGGTTTCTGCCCTGATGGGGCTCGACCGGATGCAAGCGGCTTACGCTTATGCCATTGAAAATGACTACCGTTTCTACTCTTACGGGGACGGCTCGCTGCTTCTGCCGTGAACGTGCGTTCGGCTTATGCTGTGAGCGGATCCGGCTTTAGGTCCGTTCGGCTGGATAAGCAGTGGGTGCTTGGTGGGATTGCCGCAGCGAACGGAACTGGCCGGCTTGCTGCCCTACGGCTTTCGGAGACGGGCTATAGCGCCATTGGCGAGTGCAGCACGGAGCTTGGTCTGCTCGCGGCAAGCGTATCCGAGTCAGATTCAATAGGTTGTCGGCTCAAGGAAAAAGGCTAGCCAGCGTTGCCGAGATGGCCAACATTGCTCAGAAGAATGCACTCTCAGGTACGAGCGCTAACGCGATCTGCGCGTCATCTGAGATACGATCCAAAGATAGCTTCGGAGGATTGAGGCGAAAAGAAATGACGGAATTGATTGCAACCGAATTCCAAGATGGTCGATCGCCCGCGCGCTCGCGCTTAGGCGACGGCCAAGCTTGTGGGATCGGCACACTCTGATGCGCTACATAGGATCCAAGGCATCGACGCTTCCGTGGCTGACGGAAGTGATTTCGGCAAGGGCGCCTGGTGCTCGCTCGCTCTGCGATCCCTTTGCCGGCACTTGCGTAGTTCCCCGCCATTTCAAGAACTTGGGGATGAAAGTGGTGACAGGCGACCTGCTGCAACTTAGCTATATACTTCAGCGTGCCACGCTTGGCATAAATGAGGCGCCGCTTTTCCAAGAATTGCGACATCAAGGCCTGAAGATCAGCGGCCGTCGAGGCGCAGAGACAGTCTTAGAGTACCTGCAAAACCTGCCGGGCCAGAGCGGATACCTGCACGAAAATTTTTCCGACGCGGGGGAAGCTGGTCGGCTATTTTTCACGGCAGGTAACGCAGCAAAGATCGATGCAATCCGAACCACGATCTCCTGCTGGAAAAATAACGGGATGCTCAGCGGCTCCGAAGAGGCATTTCTTCTCGCATCGCTGGTTGATGCGGCGGACCGCGTCGCGAACACTGCGGGAACCTACTACGCGCACCTGAAGAATTTCACTCGGCGCGCTCTCCTGCCCCTAAAGCTCCGGATGCCATCAACGACCCCAAACGGCAAAAGCGGCGGCTGCCATCGCGCCGACGCCGCAGTCGTCGCTGCGACAACGGAAACAGACATCCTGTATCTTGATCCTCCTTACAACGAACGCGACTACTCCGGCTATTACCATCTGCCTGAAACACTCGTGAGCGGCGACGCCCCTCTCCCAGCCGGGCGCTCGGGCGTTCCGAAGCGAAATCAGGCGACCTCGAGCTTCTACAGGAGGGCGCAGGCCGGGCCCGCCTTGGCGCAAATTTGCTCCGTTGCACCTGCACGACATATCGTCGTGCACTATACAACCGCAGGAGCCATCCCCCATGAGGCCATCCTCGATTCGCTCGCAATTCGCGGAAGCGTCTCTTTTGAAGACCGCGAAGTCAGGGCGTATTCATCGCGAACCGGCCAAAATGATTTGACAGCGCGGCATCGGCTCTACTGGTGCCGCGTAACCAACGGAGTGAATTGAGGTGCGGCAGCCTACGCCTGAACTACAGGCCAAGCTACGACGGGTCCGCCTAGTCCTAATGGATATAGACGGCACACTGGTTACCTCCTCGCAAGACGTATTCGGCAACGTCGCCAATCAACTTCGTCGCCTGCGCCGTTTCGCCGTCCCCTTCTCCCTCGCGACTGGACGAACCATCTCCGGTTCAGGACCGATCGTAGAGCGTCTACGCGCAGAGGTCGGAATGCGCATGCCGCCCGTGATCAACTACAACGGCGCCGTCATGCTCTCGGCGGAAAGCGGCTCGCTGGTCATTCGTCATGTGCTCGATCAGCCTTCGGTGATTGAAGCCGTGAGCGCTTGCAAGGAAGCTGGCCTCTGGCCGTTAGTTTACGCGTGCCGGGACACGGTTGCGGGACCACCCATGGAAACCGTCTACTTGGACCAAGCGGCGCCTCCTTCCGTGGAATTCAATGGCATGGCTACCGTACGCCTTCCTCACCTTAGCTTGGTGCAGGACGATGTCGTAGCGATACTTGCGGATGCAGGGAATCCATTCTCAAGCGCCCGCGTCGCGGAAACTCTCGGGAAGCATTTGGGAACAAGGCTACGCGCAACGACATCCGGCAGCCGCTACGTCGAAATCTGTTCGCCGAACGCGACCAAGTCTTTCGCCATGAAGCGCTTGGCCAATCTACATCACATAGAGGTAGATCAAGTCATGGCTATCGGTGACAACTTAAATGATCTTGAGATGCTTCGTGACGCGGGTGTAGGGATTGCGGTAGGCAACGCACCTGACGAAGTAAAGGCCGCATCCGACTACGCATGCAGCCACAGCAGCGCGAGCGGCGTCGTCGAGGCCCTCCGGATGCTTGTCCAGGTTCTGAGGGTTCAAGGGGGGACCACAGGGGAACGAGATTGCGCAGGAACGGGAATGCAAGCGACATCGGAGAACGTATCGATACGGTGTTAGGAGAAGGACTGGTCAGCGACTCCACTTTCCGCGGTCTCCTTGAGGCCCAGCTTAGCGGACCGGACGGCGTCGGATATGCTTTCCAACTCACGGTCACAAATGCGCAAGGTGACCAGGTTGCGCGCTACGAAATAGGCGACCGTCCAGCCGGAGATCCGGCCTACGCTCGGACTCTCCTAGGCGATGCCGACGCGGTCAGGTGCCGCTGCGAGATTTGGCTGACCTCCCCAAGAAACGGTTCGGCAGCCGATCCCAACGACTTGGCCGGCCTGATCGAGGCGATGGTGCGGCGCCACTGGGGCAGCCGGGATCCGCACACAATGCTCCCGTATCTAAAGAACCCGGGCGGGCCTGCCCAATTTTCCGCGACTGCCCGAAGTATCGGCTCCTCACCGGTAGCCGTGCTTCATACCGACTTGGACAAGTTCAAGGCGATCAATACCGAATTTGAGGAGACCGGAGGGGATCAGGTCCTTGCCGAGTTCGCACGCAGGTTTCGGCTCGCATTCGCTGAGCTTGGCGTAACGGTTCGCACGGGAGGTGACGAGTTTTCAGCCATACTCAGCTTGGACAATCCTTTAGCGACGATCCAGGCGGCCGAAGCCTTTCGAGCTCAAATGGAGCAGGAACCGTTCACGGCCATCGGCCGGACGAACACATGCAGCATTGGCTTGTGCCTCTACGAAGACGGAGGTGCTTTCACCGAGGCGCGGCACCAAGACCCGATCTTGGCGGACGCCCGGAGTGCCGAGGTACGTGCTAAGGAAGAAGGCCGAAACCGAATTTGCCTTTTCGGCCCGAAGCCAACCGCGGACGCGACCGAGTCCGGCATCGATTCCGACATTCTGCTCAGAACGGCCCTCGCCGCTCGCCATATTTTTCGAGCGGTACCCGACAGCACGACATCCGCTGTCGAAGCTGCGATCCGCTCCCAGCTTGCCAACACTCTCGCGGACTCCGGATCGATCGAAGAAGGCGTCAATAAGGTCCAGAACGGGCTTGGCCTGCTGTTCGGTACCTACTCCCAGCCAACGGACAGGCCCGCCGTACTTGCCGGCGTCCTCGACAGCATGACTTGGGCACAGATGGTGGCCTCGGCCATATTCGAGTCAACCTACATGGGCGCCAAGCTGCTAAAGCCTGACGACACCTTGAATATGGCTATCGTCGCGGACGGGTCGGTCGGTCTTGAAGTATCAGGACAATTCATCCCGATCGGACCTACGGTCAAAGTCGACGAACCGCTGCGCGCCGCTATGGGGCGTCCGTTTTATCCTCACGGCGAGGCGACGGATGGGGCCGTCTCCAGGCTTCCCGGCGTTAATGCTTCGCCTGGCAGCGACCCCGTCTCCCCAGTCCTACTTCTGCCGATTGGCGACGACGCCAAGGCAATTGCAGACGACCTCGCGAGTGTCGCAGCTGCGATCATCGACATCGACGACCGTCCGGCTCGCGGCGGAGGGCTTCCTGATTTTTGGCAAAGCAATCTCTCAAGAGTCATACGGGCGGTCTTAGCCAATCCAAATATCACCTCTGTGATCGCGATTGGCGAAGAAGAGTTCGCGCGCCAGACGATCTCACGGCTTCGCAACGGCGAAAATCTGAGCGCCGCTGATCTCCAGCGCCACCTATCGATGAGTAGCGCCGATCTATCAGCCTTTTTCGAGCGCAAGCTCTCCGTATTGCTACTTCCAGCCAAACGCACCGAAGTTTTGAAAGCGATCGAAAATACCGTCAAAGAACTTCAGCCGCTGGACTTCGAGAACAGGCCAATCATCGATCAGCTTCAGCGTTCAAGGCGCAGGCTTGCTATCCCTTCGCCTAACAGGACCAACCGGCTCGACATTCTGGATGGCCTCCGAGTCAAGACGCTGGCGGACGCTTATCCAGAAGCACTGCAACTCGTCCGTGGCGCGGCCGAGCCCGATGATCACAAAGAGCCTCGCCGCGGCCTCTTTCGCGAGATGACAGGCTTCAAGATTGTACTCACGGATCCGCAGAATGATAAAGTACCCGACTACTGGAAGGATGAAACCGGAACATTCGAGAAATATTATCACGACAGCTTCGTCGAAACATCGGGGCCATTCGGAAAGCGCCTAAACGAAGCGTGGCCGGGCGACCCTAGGTCCCCAGCCGAGTTTGCGGTGATTCAAACGACCGACGCGGCTGTAAAAAGCGTGCCGACCCGGCGTATCAACATCCCTATCATACCGGATGAACTTGAGCACCCGCTTGGGCTGAGCTCGATTCAGATCATGCCAAGGGAGCATGACGGCATTGAGACTCTTGACATGATCTTCGTTTGGAGGACAGTCGACGCGCTGGTGGGGTTCCCATTCAGCGCGTATGGTTCGATCAGGTGGTCCGAGGACTTCCTCGGGGCTGTGAACAAAAAGATCGAAGCTGAACATGACGGCAGACGGTTGAAGTTCGGCAGCCTCACCTACATCGCCCTCAGCTTCCACATGTATCTTCATGATGGCGACGTCGAGATCGCGCGCACAATTGTCCAGGATGCTTCCTTCTAGCGCCGCGGCAGCGATGGCGCGCGACCGCGATCTCGGACTTCTTCTCGACCGGAGAAGTCCGACGGCCGATCGTCCTTTTCCAAACGCGCTCAGGCCTGTCGTCGAAATCGATCTCGGCAGCGACTCCGAGCTGTCTGCTTGGTTGGTGCGGTCGCAGCAAGGTTCACCGCTCCCGCGTACGGTCCAAAGTCTGGGGTTCGGCGTCCAGTCACGTCTGCTTGACCGGTTCTATCTGCCAGAGATCGCCAACGAGGCTGTTGTTCGCACGCTCTTCGACATTGTGGCCGTCGTCTACGACTCAATGACGGATGCGCATGTGAATCGAGCGACCGCAGCCCGGCTCCTCGAAGCCGCTGCCTCCGCGGCCGGCGTCGACCCACTCATCCTAGACTTCGGATGTGGGACCGGGGTGGCATTCGACGTGGCTGGATCGAAGAGTCCGAAATGTCGACTTGTTGGGACGGACATTTCCAACTCCATGCTTCGCCTTGCGCAAGCCAGAGGCCAGCGGACAGTACAGATGAACGCATGGCGTTTGGATCCTCCAAGCGTAGACGGAGCGATCGCATCTTTTGTGCTACACTACGGCGTAGCCAAAGCCGATCTCGCGACGCTCGCCTCAAGCCTGCGACCCGATGGCGTGTTCGCGGCAAACATGTTTCGAATGTCAGAGGAGAAGATGTCCGTCATCGACTCGGAGCTAGATCGGTTAGGACTAACCCTGGTCCTCAGGGAGCCCTTCGAAGCCGAGCAAACCTCCAATTTCCTTGCCAGCTACAGAAAGCGTTCATGACAAGTTTCACGTCGGTTGATGATTGGGTTCCGCTTTCGTCCGTCGGAGGCTCAGAGCCGCACGTAATGGCGACACCACACCCGTTTCCGGTTGATGATCTGTTTGGCAGGTCCGTCGAACAGATCGAACTGCTGCTCTCAGGCGTCTCACAAAGCCCCTTCGTGGATAACGCCTCAGCGGCGCGCTACGCCTTCGTCCTCGACGACCAGACCGCCATCACCGCGGACATCGCTTCGATCAGGCCATCCCACCTGCAATGCCTTCTCGCCTATCTGAAGAACCGGGTAGTTCGCGGGGGCCTACACATGCAACCGCACGTGTTGGACGCTTCTGCCGGTCTCACCCTTTGGTCGCGCACCGGCATAGATGAAGCTTTGAAGGTCGCCGCAGCCTGGAACCGCATCGTCAACGCCGGCGCGATAGACCGCCTCAGTGGAATGACTACGCCGTCGCTGTACGGCAACAAGCTTCGATTGACGCGCTTCATCGCACCTATTGCTTCCATCGCAATGCCCGAAGGCGCGCCGGTCCTTGACCTCATGGCCGGCACGGGAATCATGACGCGGGCCCTTTCCGAACGTCACCCCATATTTCCCAATGATCCCAATCCTTACGCCGCGCTTCTGTCTGGAGGACAGCGGCTTGGTCAAATCGATCGCGACCCTGAGGAGATCATCGGCGCCCTACGTCCCGCGTACTTGTCGAACCATGCGACGCTATATGGCATGGCTCAACGGGCAGCAGACACCGAAGCTGCGTTTCTCCATGGCGAAACCAATGCTGATTCGCTCGATCACTACATTCGGTTTGTCGCCGAGCAGGTGCTTCCCCTGACTGACGGTAAGAGCAAAATCCCGGCTCGACTGGTCACCGAACGCTATTCCAACGTCTACTTCGGTGTCGCTCAATCAATTGAGATCGACAGCCTCCGTCACGCGATCGACGTTTCCACAGTCCCCAACTCCAAAGAGCGGGAGCTCTGCCTTATCGCTCTTCTCATCGCTTGTGGGACCTGCGCGTCTGGGCCCCATTTCGCCCAACCCATCAAGGCTAAATCAGAAAGGACACTGAGGACCCTACTCGAACGGCGAGCGCGCAGCGTAGCTTGGGAGTTCGATCTGGCACTCAGCCGCCTAACGGCCAGAAGCCGCCCCCAATATGAAATCTCGGCAGCGACATCACTCGATTGGCGCGACGCACTGAGCGCGTTCAGCGATGCTCATCGCGGAACACTGGCTGGTGTCTATGTGGACCCACCTTACTCGAAGCTTCAATATTCACGATATTACCACGTGTTCAATGTCCTGTTGGCGTATGACTACCCGCCCGTCCAAGGGTCAGGTCGATACCCGCCGCGATCCAGTCGCTTCTCATCCCGTTTCGAGTACCAGCCGCGCGTAGCTAAGCGGGAACTTGAAGAGCTCATCGGTAGATGCGCAGAGTTCGGGCTAACCACAATGCTAAGCTACAGCGACTCCGGATTCGTTGGTATCGAAGGACTATTCACTACAATGGCGAATTCTTTCGCGAGGGTCGATCGATTTTCAGAACGGGTGAGGCATCATTCACAAGGTCGCGCCCTCGCCACCGACAAGACATCGGTCCGCGAAAAGGTGCTCGTAGGTTATCCTCGGTAGGCGCATTTATGAGATGAACGGTTCTCCATCGTTTACACCGCTCGCCTGAACAATCGAATTCAGGCCTATAGCTACCATTGCCCGGACCATAGATCGCGTAAATCACACCATCTTATATGAAGGTGTCCCCAGCCTTCGGTCCGCTCACTGCAAACGCCTATTGCGAACGCCGTCGAGCCTGACCATGATCGCAACGCCTCCCGTGAAAGCCGGGAGGTGGGGCGTGGAAACCTCAACACACGGACTCGGTCACCGAAGCAATTCGGAGGCCGGGTGGCATGCGCGCATGTCCAGCCCGCGAGGGTAAAGGCGCATGCGCCTGGACGTGTGTCAGGTTTCCAACATCCGGCTTCGGCCGTCGCTCCGAGAGGTACATAGGGGCGGCACGAGGGTCTTAGCCGAACGTCGCTCCGCAACGGGGGCGACATCAATGGCAGCATCGACACGACACGTCAGCGCACCCGCGCCCTGACGCAATGCTGCGCGTCCATCAAACAGGAGAAGCTATGAAGCACGTCATTGCCTTGGCGGCGGCTGCGGTCGCGCTCGCCGGCTGTCAGAAATCCCTGGATCAGCAGTTCAGCGACATGTGCGCGGAGCAGAAGAACGACCCCAAAGCGCCGCAGATCGGCGAAGAACAATGCCAAGATCCCGCTGCTGTCGATGCGGCGACCAAGAAGCTGGTTGTCGATATGTATCAGCGGCAGCGCTCCCGCCTGGAGGATGCGCGATGATCACGGACGAAAGCGTCAAGACAATCGAAGGCCTCCACCGCATGAGGGCGGAAGGCATCATTACCGAGGAGGAGTTCGAGCAGTCCAAGCAGCGGATTCTGTTCGGCTCGGGCTCAAAGGCCGCCACCACAGCGACGGGCAATGATCATCTCGCCTGGATGCTGCTCCCGATCCGGCGCTATGCCGAGTTCACCGGTCGATCGTCGCGCAAGGAGTTCTGGATGTTCCAGCTCATCTACGTTGCGCTGTTCGTCGCGGGCTCCGTGCTCGTCGGCGTCACGGTGGACAGCTACGGCGATCTCAGCCCGTTCGGCAATGTCGTCGTCGGTCTGATCGTCCTGGCATTGCTCGGGCTGTTCGTACCGCTGCTCGCCGTCGAGGTGCGCCGCTTCCATGACCAGAACCGCTCGGGCTGGTTCGTGCTGCTCAACCTCATCCCCTACGTCGGCGTCATCATCGTCTTCGTGATGATGCTGCTTGAGGGCACGCAGGGCGACAACCGTTTCGGTCCCGATCCGCGGACCTGACCTAACCTATCATCACGCCAACCACACAGGGCGCTCTGGGAAACCGGGGCGCCCTTTTTCGTGGCGGAAAGGAAGCCAATGATTCACGTCACCGACGAAGCCACGCTCGACCGGGTTCTAGGTTCGCCCCTAGATCCCTCGCTTATCGCACTGCTCACCGCACGCCGGGATCAACTCCTGGCCGACGCCTCCGGGTATGAGTTGGGCGAGCTTGCCCACTTCATCGTCGCCGAACCCGGTGACGCTATTGCCGAGATCGAAGCGGAGGCAAACTATCCATTGATCACCGAGCCCGCCTTCGAGTGGGTGATGGGCCATTGTGGTTGGTTCGAAGCCGTAACGGTGCTGTCCGACGATGGCTTTGGCATCGTGCTGCTCGTGCCCGACCGTGAAGGCGTTGACCCCACGCTGCTGAACCTGCTGCGCGATATGGCCAGCGACACCACCGGCGATCAGGCCGGCGCCAGCCTAGCCTAAGACCCGACCACCACCCGGCGCGTGCGCAATGCCGTGCCTCTCACACCCGAAAACCCAGCAAACGTCAGCGTCCAGGCATCCCGCCTCGGGCGCTTTTTTCATGCCCGAAAGGAACGCCCATGCTTTCGCTGTTCGACACTCCCTCGCTTGAGCGCGCTCTTGCCCTGCCGCTCGATCCCAAGCTCCGCCACCTCCTTGGCGAGCGCGTCACCCACATCAATGCCCTCGACTTCGACGTGCGCGAGACGAGCTATTTCCTGATCGTGCCGGCTGGCTGTGGCGCGGACGATGTTGCCGATGAGCTGGGCTGGTCGGTACTGGTCGATCTCGACGGCCACCTGTTCGGCGAGGAAGCCTACCAGCCGTTGCACGATGCCCTGGTCGACCGGGGCGGCTGGTTCGAGCTGCTGGTCACCGCCGGCAACGAAGCCGTCTTTACCCTGCTGATCGAAGACGATGAGGGGGCGGATCCCGATCTGATCGCGCTCTGCCGCACCTACGCGAACTGACCTCCACCAAGTGCCGGCGAGTGCGACGCCGGCAACAGCATAAGGATACCTGCATGAAGTTGATTGGATGGATTCTGCTCGCCTGCCTCGCCATCGCCGCGGCCCAAGCGATCGCCGCGGCGCTGGTGCTGGCGCTGATCGTCGGCCTGGTCTGCTGCCTCTATCGAGCGCCGAGGGAGACTTTGGCTCTGGCAGGATTGGCGGTGCTGATGAACCTCGCTGTGGTGCAGCCGTTGGCATTTCTCGGCTTGGCTGCGCTCACAACCGGGGCTGGGCTAATTCTTTCCAGCCGGGGCTCTTGACGAATCGATTGGCCGCATCGATATGCGCCGGCCCCGGGAAAGGCTTCATGCCGCCGCCATCGGGAATAGTCCTCCGCAAGTGCATTGAGGGCGCCGTTCACAAGAACGCGCTACACTTGCGTCCGAGGCACAATCTCACTCGCAAATAACGTGTTCCAGTTGAACGGCGCTCGCATCGCGGAGGGTCGCTGTTTGACATGCCGGCAAGGCGGGCCGGCCCTGGGATTTTAAACAATGGCCCACGCTGCACATTCGCGGCGTGCGGCTAACCGCGAGAAGAAAAATGGAACTTATTACCTCTCGGTCGCTCCAGCGCGGAGCGGCCTTGATCGATTACGCCTTCCATAAGGATCACATCGGCGTACCGGATCTGATCGGCATGGTCGCGGCGTACATCGCGATGGGACATTATCCGACAGATCTTGAGGCTGATCTGACGAAGCGCCTGGATGCCGACATCGCACGCAAAGCTCAGCGGACGTTCGACCTGTTCGACGACTGGCGTGGCCGAGGCCTCTGGGAGCAAGGGCCGGCGATGGACGACATCAAGTTCACACATGATGCGCTGATCGCGGAGTTCCCGTCGGTGAACGAGGAACATCGCCGCCTTATGGACCCGCGCAGCACGCGACAGCCATATCGGACCAGCGTTCTGAGCTCGGATATTTCAAGCTCAAGCGAATTTTAACAGGTAAAACAGCGGCGTTCGCCCGGCAATCCACGTCATTCGGGCGGACGCCAGCACATCATCATAGGCACAAATGAATCTCGATAAGCTTCCCGACCAGCCCCGGCCGGGATCAGACCGAACCCTCGCAACTATCGCCAACGTCGCCGCCGTTATGGACGAGGCAGGAATCACCGCCCGCTACAACATCATCAAGAAGCAGATCGAAATCGAGGTGCCCGAGCATAAGGGTACACCCGACAATCTCGACAACGTCACGCTCACCCGGATCGTGAGCCTCTGCGCAATGCACGAAATGCCGACCGGCCGGGTGCCTGACTACGTCGCCGCCGTAGCCGACCAGCATGAATACAATCCGGTTGCCGACTGGATTCACAGCCGGGTGTGGGACGGGCAGGATCGCCTGACCTCGCTCTACGCCACGGTGATTGAGCAGGAGGACTACCCGCTCGAACTCAAGCAGGCGCTACTGCGTAAGTGGCTGCTCAGTGCCACGGCAGCAGCGTTGGTGCCGGCTTATAAAGGCAGAGGTGTTCTTACCCTCCAGGGCCCACAAGGCATCGGAAAGACCAGCTGGGTCCGGGCGCTCGTCTCGGACAGCAAGCTCAGCGAGAGCGTCGTCAAGCTCGACCACCACCTTGATGCCAGCAACAAGGACACAGTGATCGAAGCCATCGAACACTGGATCGTCGAGATCGGCGAATTGGATAGTTCGTTCAAGAAGGATGTCGCCCGGCTCAAGGGCTTTCTCACTCGCGACAGCGATAAAGTGCGCAGACATTATGATCGGCGGACGTCGGGATATCCGCGCCGCACGGTTTTCGCTGCAACGGTCAACGAGGCGAATTTCCTCGTCGATAACACCGGCAACAATCGCTGGTGGACGCTTGCCGTCAAGGATCTAAACTTCAATCACAGCATCGACATGCAGCAGCTCTTTGCCCAACTCGCCGTTGAGTTGGAGCAAGGCGGGCAGTGGTGGCTATCCAAGGATGAGGAAGCCATGCTCGATGCCTGGAACGATCGCCACACCGCGCCCAGCGTCGTGGCGGACATGGTAATGCGCCGGCTCGATCTGACTCCGGGCTGCAAAACCAAGGCGCTTACCCCGACCGAGCTGCTTCGGATAGCTGGTATCGACCATCCCAATAATACGCAGGCCAAGGAATGCGGCACTCTGCTTCGCGGCCTGTTCGGTGCGCCGACCAAGATCCTGGGGCGGTTCAAATGGAAGGTGCCGCTGCGCGAGCCCACGGCAGATGATCTGTACGAAGAGCCGCCAGCCAAGACGATAGTCCGCTGCGCACCGGATGAGGTCTTCTAGCCCTCAAGAATGGGGAGGGTGGGGTAGGAGAAATCGGAAAAATCAGATGACGGGGAGGAAAGGAGGTGCCCCCGAAGATCTTCCGAAATCTGCTGCCCCTCCACCCCCACCCGCTGTCCGAGGGCACCGCCCTCCCCTGCCCCAACACCACCGCTGGCCCGCCCGAAGGCCGCCCAGGGCACCGACGCGTACCCGACGACACCCCACCATCGCCGCCGTCGCCTGCGCTTCCCCAGCGCCAAGGCCGACGCGCGCCCACCCATCAGCAAGGAGACTCTATGGCTGTAACCAAGATCACCAACACCGTTGTCCTCACCACCGTCTGCCCGCCCGATAAGCGGCGCGTGGCGCTGTTCGATGAGAGCCTGTCCGGCTTCACTTGTACCATCCATCGCGGCGGCCGCCGTACCTATTCCGTCCGCTACCGCGACGCCTACAACAAGCAATGCGAATACAAGATCGGCGACGCATCCGTGCTGTCTGCCGAGCAGGCGCGGAAGATCGCGCAGCAGGTGAAAGCTCAGGCGTTGGTCGGGGCCAACCCGCAAGCGGAGAAGAAGGCCAAGCGCCAAGTGCCCCGGCTCGAGGAACTGGTACCGCGCTATCTGGAGCACGTCCGCGGCTACAAGCGGTCGCCCGACATCGATGAGCGATACCTTAGAATTCATATCACTCCGCGCTTCGGGCGATACCGCCTCGACGAACTGAAACAGGCCGAGATCGTCGACTGGCTGAACAGCAAGGTGAAGGACGGCTATGCCCAATCGACCGTCAACCGTTGGCAGGTGATCCTCTCGCACATGCTGCGGCTGGCCGGCGATTGGGGCGTGCCGGGTGCCGAGCGCAACCCGCTCAAGGGCGCCAAGCTCAAGGACCCGAACAACATGAAGGAGCGGTTCCTGTCGGCCGAGGAAATCGCCCGGTTGCGGGTGGCGGTGGAGGAGAGCCCCAACCCGATGCTCGCCCCAATCGTGACGCTGTTGCTGCTCACGGGTTGCCGCAAGCGGGAGCTTCTGGACTCGACCTGGGATCAGTTCGACCTGGAGCGCAAGACTTGGCGCATCCCGATGAGCAAGAGCGGCAAGGCCCGGCACGTCCCGCTATCGGATGAGGCCATCACCGTCCTGGAGGCGCTGCCGCGGTTCGACAAATGCCCGTACGTTGTGCCGAACGTAAATACCAAGAAACCGCACACCTCGATCTACAAGGCTTGGGATAACGCGCGAATCAAGGCGGGACTTAAGGAAGTTCGTCTACACGATTGTCGCCACACACTGGCAAGTCATCTTGCTATGTCGGGCCACTCCATCCTCCTGATCTCAAAAATACTTGGCCATAGCACAACAAGGACCACGGAGAGGTACGCTCACATCTCTAACGAAACTTTACTTAATGCGATGAATACTGCAGCAAAGGTCAGCGGCACCAAGTGGACCTTGCCGGCCTAGCCCACTCGCCCGCCCGTTCAGATGACCACAGCGTCGTTTGAGCGGGCGGGCGCCTTCTACTTTTTTTGTTGTCGGCGAAGCGCCCAAATTCGGTCGTTCGGCTTTGCTCCCGCGGCTCCTGAAACCTGCCATTGGCCGACTTCAATAGATGTTTGGCAAGTACGCTATTTGAGGGCATTTTCGTCACTTTGACCTGAATTCGCTATAGCGCAACATCGATGATTCTGCGCGCCAGGCGTTCTCAATCCGCCGCTCATTGTTTAGTGCGGCTGCACGACCTCGACAGTCAGATTGCTTGATTCCGGACCTCAGCCAAGACAGAATCGATGGCACGGATACGCCCGGATAGTCGCAGCGTATAGTGTGCGGCCCGTAGCGTTACGAGGACGCGTTGCGATCTTCGGCATGGGGAAAGTGGAAATGGCAGACGTGCCGGCATGGGTTCTGGTGTTGAATACGCTGGCGGCCGGTGGCTTTGGCCTGGCGGGCACCTATCTCGTGCCGCGTGGCCAGCGCGAGGCGCGGCGGCATGAGGAGCGACGTGCCAATGCCGCCATCATGCGCGACAAGGCCGAGCAGATATTTGAGGAGGTCGCAAAGCTGGAGCATGAGATTGGCCTTCAATTCCAAGCCGCGACGCGCGCTGCGGTGACTGGGGAAGACGATGGGGCTGGCGAGCTGGCGGGCTTTGACCGGATCCGCGCCTTATCCGCGGTGTATTATCCCGGCTTGCTCGGCGTTCTCGATACGCTTGAGGCGCCCATGCAGGAACGCCTCAAACGCAGCACGGAAGCACTTAAGGCCGCGGCGGAGTCCAAGTCGCCCGAGGCACAAGAGGCGGCGCTGCGGGTCGTCACCTTTAAGATCACGCTGGACCAATGGCAGAACGTCAACGCCGCCAGCCGGAAGCTTCGCGCGAAGTTGGTTGAAGACGTCCGGCCCTATTCGCCCGGTGATGAGCGGTAGCGTCATAATCTCTGTGAGTCTGTGCCGGGCAGGGTGTTTTGCTGCACCTCTTGCAACACCCGTTGCATGAACTGCTCGCGCTTCTTACCGCAGATCGGTTCCTTGCCCGTGCTGGCCTCCAGTTCATCCGGGTCGAGCGCGATCCGACTTTCCTTTGCGAAGAGCGTTGAAGGATCGTCGCGCGGGATCACTGTCATCACGTCGCCGTCGCGTCGCAGCGTCAGGGTCGCGAACACGCGCTTGTGACCACCGATAAAGTCGAACACGCTGACCTCCGCATGGCGCCAACTGCTGATCGACCCTTCTACCAGCAGCCGATCGAACATGGGCGTCCTGTCGCAAATGCCCTTGGTTTCGATCGATCCCGCAAGCGCGCCTGAGATTGTTTCGTCGATGTCGAGGCGGAAGGTTTCGCTGGTGAGCCGGAGTTCGGCCATATCGACGCGTCCTTCGGGAAAGTCGCTCCATTTGCCTTTCCACGCCGAGTAATCGCCATACCAGTTGAAAAATTGATCGCTGGTCTTGCCGATCTCACTCGGCAATGTGCGCGCGTTGGATAGGATCGAATTGATATTTGTCAGCAGCAACGCAGTCGCTGCGATTGCTCCGACGGACCAAACCCAAGGCTTTCTCCATACAGGGACGGGCGGCGCGGGAACAGGCACGGGATGCGGCGGCAGATTTGTTTTGCGCTTGCGAGCCATCGGCGAGTTTCTTTCTGTAGCCGCGAAGGCCTGTGCCTCTCAGTCCAGCTGCTTGGCTGTCGCGGCGCGACCATCCACATCAACCACGAAAGTGACGCCGTCTGCCTCGATCCGGAATACGTGTCGGATGAAACCCAGGAACAAGGTGTCGGTCGCACCGGCAATATCGGCGTCGATGGTCTCCTCATCGCCCGCCACGTGCCGGGTGCCGTAGCTCAGCAGGCGCAGTTCGCGCGGGATGCCGCCCATGGCATCGAACACCGCTTCTACGGCGAGAATCGCAGCACCATGTCGATTGAGTGCGGCAGGGCGCTTGAGGAAATTGTGCAACTTACTGGCCATTTCGCGCCACGCCGTGAGGTTTTCCTGCACCGGCTTGCCGAGGAAGAACAATGCAGCGCTCATCAGCCAGATCGGGACCGGCGCCGTACCGCTCAGGAAGGTGATGAATGCCGGCAGGTCGGCGCTGGGACCAATATTCCCATCTTCAAAAGGTAGGCCATGTTCGGATTCGAGGCTTTGCCTGAATTTCTCGCGGGCGGCTTCCCAGTGCTCGCCCTCTTCAACGACTCCATAGGTCTCGTCGATGACGGCAATCTGGATTTGGTCGTCCTGCTCTGTTGGTTGTGGGCAGCTCATTTTTCATTCCCTCTGTGCTAAGCGCCTGATCACCCCCCGCATAAACTCGCTGTTCGACGCATCGCCGCGGGTTGCGTCGATCCAGTTGAGCAACGCCCACGGCAGGCGAATGCTGGTGGTCGGTCCTGGCCGGTTGACCGTCGCCAATCTTCTTCGGCTCCTTGGCTATGGCCTGCCGACCTGCTCGTTCAATCCGCGCGACTAGCTGATCGCGCCGCTTCTATTCCGATGCGAGCAAAGTTCGGATGATCTCAAGACCCTGATCCAAGCTAGGAACAATCCAGCTGGCCAAAGCATCCATCATCGCATGGGTATGAATGTTGCCCGTTTCCCGTACGAGGATCGTCGGTTTGCGGTACGAATCGGCCCAGAAAATTTCGCCGACAGTACCGATCGATACAGACTTAGCCCCCAGCAGGTTCACGAGCATGACGTCGCATCGATTGACATCGAAGCGATCACGCGCCGCAATGCTCCGCCCGTGTTGCATAAGCCGAAGCCGATCCGCGTCGGTTAGCTCCCCCGCTTCGTCGATACGTTCGACGGTCTGACGTGTCGGGCTGAGCGTGACGATTGTCGGCGCGAGCGCTTTGGCGCATTGCTCTCGCCAATCGCACGCGTCCTCCTTGGTCCCAGTTATCGGGCCCGCCAGATAAACCAATGGCTTGCTCAAATGATTGCTCCCTCAGACGATATGACCCGATTGTTAATGAGCCTCACGCCTGTTCGCCAGCACGGAGCATGGTGGTTGAAGCGCGATGATCTATTCTCATTGGGGCCATCGGGCCGAACACGCGGCGGCAAGCTTAGGCAGTGCGCTGCGCTGCTGATTGGCTCGGGGGCGGCGCGGGTCATCACGGGCGCATCTATTCATTCGCCCCAATCGGCCATAGTGGCGGACGTCGCACGGCATCTGAACATCCCTAGTTTAGTTCTCTGCGGCGGCCATATGATGACCCGGCCAATCAGTATCGCCCAAGAGCTCGGAGCCGAAGTTAAGCGTTGCGCCAGCGGACGGCACACCGTCCTCTTCGCAGAAGCTCGTCGCCTTTGCGAACCTGGTGACCTGATCGTGCCCTTTGGCATGCGCCCTTCGGTGCCTGACCCAATCTTCTACTCGCTTTGCGGCGCGCAGGTTCGAAACCTTCCTAGCCATCTCAACACAATAGTGCTCGCATGCGGAAGTGGCGCGACTGCGTTATCCGTACTCTTCGGACTATCGCGTGAACGACGCGCTTGCCGCCTGCTGCTAGTGAATGTTGGGCCTGATCGCAGAGACTGGATCTTATCGATGCTCGACATTCTCGACTCAGAGGCTGCGGCTTGGGTGACACGAAACGTGCGAATTGAGGCAGTGCCGCTCGCCCAAAGGTCCGAGTTCCGATACGAGTCAGGAGTAGACTATGAGTTGGGCGGAATTCCGCTCCACCCATTGTATGAAGGAAAGGCCTTTCGGTGGTTGCTGGAAAGTGAGGGGGATAGAATTGATGCCGCGCGGACTTTATTCTGGTTGGTGGGCCCTCCTCTCCATTAGGTTATCGCGATAGTGACTGACGCGGCAGAAAAAATAAGATCGCTCGAGGATAAGGTTGATGCTGAACTTAATAGCATCATCTCATCTATCGGCTATGGAAAAAAGGCCGAGTCTCGCCTCGACTATCTTATCGAGAAGGTACGCAAGCGACGCGCCTCCCTTACAGTAAAACCAGAATTCACCCCAGAGGTAGTCGGCATCGCCAAGCAGATTGTGGCGTTTGGCGCGGCAGGCCTGAGCTTTGCTCTAGCCTTTGGCGAGAAAATTCCCGCTAATTTAGGTGCGTTCTCGCTGGCACTGATGGCACTTTACGCTAACGTCACTATTGTTTCTCTGATAATCCTGATCTGGTTCTTTGCTCAGGCGAGAACCAGATATCCTTGGTTATTTCTTCACAAACTCGGAAACAGTTCGAAATATTTTTACTATGCTTCCGACCCACTCTTGAAGATGAGCTATCGCCCATTCTATCCGCCAGCTTCATTTCGCGATCGCGGACTAGCCCAAGATATCGAAAAATACCTCGATAATTTAAACAGACTCTCGCAAGACACCGTGAAAGAAAGCAAAAAAGATGAGCTGCGAAGTGAGCTAATCCAGTATCACTTGCTAATCGCTTATCAGGGTTATCTCGATCAATATGAACAACAATTGACGCATATCGCGCTCTACGGCTTCATTGGAAGCGCAATATGTGCCTTCATCGTGCTTGCGCTGGGCGTTCTATGAAGACATCTTGGAGGACTATACCTGGACGCTTCAACTGGTGGGGCGTGGTGATCGCCACCCTAGTGCTCGCCGGGATCGATGTCTCGCTATCGCGGATCGTTCCCAGTTTTAACAGCAGTGGCAAATCGGTCGATCCGTCGGTCAACGTAATCGAGATTCACGAGCAGGCTCGATCGCAATGCGAGCAGCCCGTCAATCCTCGGCGGAAATTGGCGCCAGCACCATCCAAATCAGACCGACGCAAGCATCGGCCAGCCGTCTGCACTGCCAAGTGACGACGCAATACACTAACCCGTTATCTTGGTCAGGGCAGTTCGGTCATTGTTCGCTCCCGCTGCGGCTGGATTCTTATCGGGGTTGCGGCTTCTCTTGCGCCTACTGCTTCGCGCGGGTGCGAGGTGGAAACTCCCCGGAGAGTCGGATTTTGCCAGCAGATCCTGGCGCGCTTGAACGCGCTTTTAAAGCGGCAAGGGCGGGCAGTACCTCGGTTGTCGCGCAAGCGCTTCGACGTCGTGTGCCGGTGCATTTTGGCGGAATGAGCGATCCGTTCCAGCCGGCCGAGCGACGGCATCAGGTTTCGTTGGCGTTCTTGAGAGCTCTAAACGCGCGTAGTTATCCGACCGTTATCAGTACGAAGGGCGAACTCGCAGCTGAGCAGCTCTATGTCGAGACGCTCTCTGCCAACCCTAACGTCGTCGTCCAGATTTCACTGGTTAGCATCAACGATCGTTCGGCATCGCTAATCGAGCCAAACGCTACGCCGCCATCGCGGTTGCTAGGCGCGGCGGAACGCCTGACTTCAGCCGGCGTGAACGTCGCGTTTCGCTTGCAGCCCTATTTGCCGAGCATCGCAGGTCAGATGGAGGCCTATGTCCGCTCGCTGCGATCAACGGGAGCAAGTCATCTCTCGATCGAGCATCTCAAGGTTCCCCTGGAGCGTACGAACAACCAACTCATTGAGCTTGCGCGTGAGAGCTATGCAAAGCAAGGCGCCGTTCGGGACGGCCGAGAATATGTCCTGCCGCGACATCTCAAGCTCGAAGCAATTCTTGAGGCGCGTGAATTGTGCGGATCCGCCGGGTTGGCCTTCGGCTGTGCCGACAACGAGTTCCAATACCTGTCCGATAGCTTTGCATGCTGCAGCGGGGTGGATCAATTCGCTGGTTTCGAAAACGTGTATCGATTCCAAATGGGATTCGCCGTCCGCTCCTCTTTGGCTGGGGCGATAAGATTTGAAGCACTCGAGGGCGAATGGCGGCCTAGTGGCTCGATCGATAGGTATCTCAATTCTAGATCAAGGCTCGGACCTCGGACGGGCGAACCCGGCACGGTCGAGGATCACATACGGGCACGATGGAATAATCCGAGCGCACCCGGTTCGCCGCTGAGTTTTGCGGGCGTGGTGGATACAGGCGAGCGCGACGGCGCTGGCAACAAGATCTATGGGTGGGATCACGCTTGGCCGCGCTCTCTCACTCGACAGCCTCCGTCTATTCCAACCAACTTATCTGACGACGACTGCGCCACGACGATGACCGGATGATAGGTTCATAACGCCTCGCCGGAAGCCCTCAGAGTGAAAGCCGACCAGTAGCTGTCGATTGGGATCGGCTATGAAAACGGCCGCTTTCACTCAACACCAGATAGGAGCTTCCCGTCTGCAACTGGCCCATTTGCTGTCGTCTAGCACCGCATCAACAAATGGCTAAACACCACCCCCACCCCTTCTCCGACACACCTGCATAGTGGCCCACCGTGGGTCAGTTCGCGAACGATGACCCAGCGGGAGCGGCTTTCATAGGATGCCCCGCAAGACCGAAACTCGCTCGCTCATGGGCCGTATATGGGAAAGCCACGAGCATGGCGCAAACCACGACTTAAACCATTGACTAGTATAACAATTAACCGGCTTACGCAGGCTCTGTTCATGCTGGTGTCCGCTCTGATGGGCCTGGACCGAATGCAGGCCGCCTATGCCCACGCGATCGCCAACGACTACCGCTTCTACTCCTATGGCGACGCCTCGCTCCTCCTGCCCTGAGCGCCCGCCCCACCTTCGCCACAGATTGCGGCTTGGGTAGCCGCGCGCCGGCGGTCCTCGCCGCCGCGATTCGAGAAGGATCCCGATGCGCCTGCTGCTTGTTCTCGCGACGCTGATCGCGACTCCCGCCTTTGCGCAGGGCCAGCTCTCGATACCGACGCCGCAGCAGGATGGTACGGCGATCGGCGTCAGCACCCGCCAGCAGCCGGCCTTCACCGTGATCGTCGAGCCCGCCGCGATGATGATCGCCGCCTTTGACGCGGACGGCGACGGCAAGGTGACCCGCGCCGAGTTCGACGCCGGGCTCCGGCGCAGCTTCGATGCGGTCGACACGCGGCGCCAGGGCTGGCTCGGCTATATCGCCTATTCGGACTGGCAGGAGCGCTGGATGGGCGACCGCAACACGGTGCCCAGCCCGTTCGAGGTCGACCGCGACGGCGACAACAAGATCACCTATGCCGAGATCGCCGAGCGCTTCGACCTGCTCTTCGCCCGCTTCGATGCCGACAAGAACGGCGTGCTGGAGCGCAAGGAGCTCGTCACCATCCGCCCGCAGACGATGAACGGCCCCGGCAAGGGCAAGAAGGATCGCCGCCCGAATTGATGTCCTAGCATCACATGCCGCGAGCCGGCTAAGAGCGGAAACGATGGCCGCGCATCACGAGCATAATCACAGCCACCATGGCCACGGCCATCACGGCCACAGCCACGCGCCCGCAGACTTCGGGCGCGCCTTCGCCATTGGCACCGCGCTGAACCTGGCGTTCGTCGCGGTGGAAGGCACGGCGGGCTTCCTCACCCATTCGATGGCGCTTCTGGCGGATGCGGGACACAACCTGTCCGACGTGCTGGGGCTGCTGATCGCCTGGGGGGGTGCCGAGCTGGCCAAGCGACCGGCCTCGCCGCGCTTCACCTATGGCCTGCGCGGCTCCTCTATCCTCGCCGCGCTGGCCAATGCCGTGCTGCTGTTCGTCGCGGTCGGCGCGATCCTGCTCGAGACGATCCAACGCCTGTCCGAGCCGCGCGACGTGCCGGGCATGACGGTGATGCTGGTCGCCGGCGCCGGCATCGTCGTCAACCTGTCGACCGCCCTGCTCTTCGCCCGCGGGCGCAAGGGCGACGTCAACATCCGCGGCGCCTATCTCCACATGGCGGCCGATGCCGCGGTCTCCGCCGGGGTCGTGATCGGCGGCGCACTGATCCTGTTCACCGGTGCCGACTGGATCGATCCGGTCATCAGCCTGGTCATCGTCGGCGTGATCCTTTGGAGCAGCTGGGGGCTGTTCACCGAATCGCTCACCATGGCGCTGCAGGCCGTGCCGAAAGGGATCGATTCGCAGGCCGTGGAAGCGGCGCTCGCCGCGCTGCCCGGCGTGACCCGCGTGCACGATCTCCACATCTGGCCGATGAGCACAACCGAGGCGGCGCTCACCGCGCACCTGATCATGCCGGACGGGCATCCCGGCGACGCTTTCCTCATCGCGCTGCAACATCGGCTGGCGCACGACTTCAGGATCGATCATACGACCGTTCAGATCGAATTGGGGGACGGGGCCGAATGTCGGATGCATGGGAATGGACACGCGCATGACTGATGCCGCGCCCATCCGCCTGGTCATCTTCGATTTCGACGGCACGCTCAGCGACAGCGGCGACTGGTTCCTGTCGGTCGTCGACGAGCTGGCGCGCAAGTTCCGATTCCGCACCGTCCAGCCGGGCGAGGTGGACATGCTGCGCAACAAGAGCTCGCGCGACGTGATCGAGTTCCTCGGCATCTCCAAATGGAAGCTGCCGCTGATCGCCCGCCATGTGCGCCGGCTGGTCGGCCGCAATGCGCACCAGATCGAGCTGTTTCCCGGCACGCCCGACCTGCTCGAGCAGATCGCCGCGACCGGCGTGAAGATCGCGCTGGTCACCTCCAACGCGGAGGACAATGCCCGCAAGATCCTCGGCCCCGTGCACGCCGCGCGGATCGACTGCTTCGCCTGCGGCTCCTCGCTGTTCGGCAAGGCGCCCAAATTCCGCCGCGTGCTCCGGAAGATGGGCGTGAAGCCGCACGAGGTGCTGGCGATCGGCGACGAGACCCGCGACGTCGATGCGGCGCGCGAAGTCGGCATGCGCGCCGGCTCGGTACTCTGGGGTTATGCCGCCGAGGAACTACTCTCCGCGATGCAGCCCGACGTGATGTTCCGCACCCCGCAGGACATCATCGAGTATGTCGCCGCGCATCGATGAGTGCGGAGACGGACAGGCCACGTCCGTGGACGATCGTCGATTTCGAGCGGATCATGCTGGGCTCGCTCGCTGCCGGACTGCTCGTCACCGGGTTCTACTGGGACGCGATGATCGCGAGCCAGGAAGCTGCCGGAAACGCGCAATCCATTGGTGTCGCGCTCTTCAGCGTACTGTTCGGCTTCGGGCTCAATATTGGGCTGACATTGCTCATATCCCGGCGGCGCAGCACGATCGCCAAATGGATCGCGATCGGGCTTTTCGTGCTTGGCCTGCCACTCACGTTCGGCATTCTGGTAAGCAACATGTCGCCGGTGCCTCCGGCGATCCCCCTGCTCCAGACGTTCGTCCGCCTCGTCGCCTATGCCCTGCTGTTCACGCCCAGCGCGCGCCGCTGGCTGAAGCGCGAACCCGAGATTGCTCCCGAGATCTTCCGCTGATCCGCAGCCGGGCTACCGCGCGCCGTTGAACTCGCCTGCCCGACCTGTAGAGTGACGGGCATGGAGCGATTGCGTTGGACCTGGATCTGGCTTCCCCCCTTTGCGGGCGCGGCCAGCCTGTTGCTCGGGGGCGCGGCCTCCATCCCGGCGCTGCTGCTCGGCATCGTGCTGATCGTCACCGTGCTGGCCGCGGTCCATCATGCCGAGCTGATCGCCCACAAGGTGGGCGAGCCGTTCGGCACCTTCCTGCTCGCGCTCGCCGTCACGGTGATCGAGGTCGGGCTGATCCTCACGCTGATGCTGCAGGGCAAGGCCGGCGCCGAGACGCTGGCGCGCGACACCGTCTTCTCGGCGGTGATGATCATCCTCAACGGGCTGCTCGGCGCGTTCATCCTGCTCGGCGCGCTGCGCCACCGCGAGCAGAGCTTCCAGCAGGTCGGCGTCAGCGCCTCGCTCGCCACGCTCTGCACCTTGACCGTGCTGACGCTGGTCCTGCCCAACTTCGCCGCCGCCGAGCGCGGCCCTTATTACGCCCCCTCCCAGCTCGCCTTCGTCGCGATCGTGTCGCTGCTGCTCTACCTGACCTTCGTGATGGTCCAGACGGTGCGGCACCGCGGCTATTTCCTTCCGCCGGGCGGAGAGGCCGCGGAGGAGGAGCATGCGCCGCCACCGACCAACCGCCAGACGCTGATCTCCGGCGTGCTACTCGTCGCCTGCCTGGTCGAGGTGGTGCTGCTCGCCAAGGCGCTGGCGCCGTCGATCGAGGACGGCGTCGCCGCGGCGGGGGCGCCGCATGCGGTGGTCGGCGTGGTGATCGCGGCGCTGGTGCTGCTGCCCGAGAGCGTCGCGGCGGTGCGCGCGGCGATGGCCAACCGGCTGCAGACCAGCCTCAACCTCGCGCTCGGATCGGCGCTGGCGACGATCGGCCTGACCATCCCGGCGGTGGCGATGCTCTCGCTGAGCCAGGGCCTGCCGCTTGCGCTCGGCCTCGATTCGAAGGGCATCGTGCTGCTCTCGCTGACCCTGCTGGTGACCACCCAGTCGCTCGCCACGGCGCGGACGACGGTGCTGCAGGGCGTGGTCCACCTCGTCATCTTCGGGGTGTTCGTCTTCACCACTCTAGTCCCCTAAGTTCGCCAGGGTAGCGCCGGCGGATGCCCTTTCGCACCGATATACTTGACTCAATCAACTATATTGGTGCACCTTCCCGGCCATGGAACATGCCGTTGACCAATTCCGCGCGTTCAACCGCGCCCATACCCGCTTCGCCGCGGTGCTCGCTCCGCACTATATGGACACGGAAATGGGCGTCGCCGAAGCGCGGCTGCTCTACGAGATCGCCCGGCGCCAGCCCGTGCTGGCGAGCGAACTTCAGGAGACACTCGGACTGGACGCCGGCTATGTCAGCCGGGCGGTCAAGCGCTTCGAGGAACGCGGCTGGGTCGCGCGCGAACGCGGTGCCCAGGACGCCCGACAGCGCCCGATCGCGCTGCTGCCCGCCGGCCAGACGGTTTTCGACGCGCTCGACGAGGCGACGCGGTCGCACAGCCGCCGCCAGCTCGAATCGCTGGGCCCGGGTGGCGGCGCCCTGCTCGGCCATCACCTCGCGGCGGCGCGCGCGCTGATCGAGGGCGGCGCCGGTGCCTGGACGATCCGCACGCTCCGCCCCGGCGACATGGGCGCGATCGCGAGCCGCCAGGCGATCCTCTATGCCGAGCATTATGGCTGGGAGCGGCCGATGGAGTTGCTGCTCAACGACGTCACCACCGGCTTCCTGCGCGACTTCCAGCCGGGGCGCGAGCAATGCTGGGTCGCCGAGCGCGGCGGCGAGATGCTCGGATCGGTGATGCTCGCCGATGGCGGCGACGGCGTCGCCAAACTGCGCCTGCTCTATGTCGAGTCCTGGGCCCGCGGCCTCGGCATCGGCGAGGCACTGGTCCAGCGCTGCATCGCGTTCGCGCGGGAGGCGGGCTATCACCGACTGGACTTGTGGACGCACACGATCCTGACGAGTGCACGGCGCATCTACGCCGCCCATGGATTCGAACTGGTCTCCAGCGAGGCGCATGATCGGTTCGGCGAGCCGATCATGGGCGAGACCTGGTCGCTCGATCTCAGCCGAGATGCACCGCCAGCCACACCGTAGCGCGATCCTTCGCCGTCCAGGTCACCCAGTGCTTCTGGCCCCTCTCGATCAGCAGGTGATCGCCGGGCGCCAGCTCGACTACTGCCGAATCCTCGATCCGGATGCCGGCGGCGCCTTCGAGGAGCAGCACCCACTCGTCCCAGTCCTGCGCCATCGGTTCGTCCTCGGGCGTCGACTGGCCGCGCGAGACGATGCGCTCGATGCGGATGCCGGGGCGCTTCAGCAGCTCGGTGAAGACTTCGCCCGCGCTGGCATCGGGCAGGTCGGCGAGGAGATTGGCGATCATTCTTGGTCCCCAAATTCCCTCTCCCCTTGTGGGAGAGGGAGGGAGCCGACGCAGTCGGCGGAAGGGTGAGGGGGAGTCCGGCGAGAAACCAATGTCCCCCTCACCCTTCCCACCGCCTTCGGCGGCGGGCCCCTTCCCTCTCCCACAAGGGGAGAGGGAGGTAATGGACTCACGCCGCGTATGGAGGCAAGGGCTCGCACATGCCCCGTTTCGAGTTCACCATCCACGCCACCGACGGCAAGGCGCGCCTTGGCACGATCGCCATGCAGCGCGGCGAGATCCGCACGCCCGCCTTCATGCCGGTCGGCACCGCCGCCACCGTCAAGGCGATGAAGCCCCAGGACGTGCGCGCCGCCGGTGCCGACATCATCCTCGGCAACACCTATCACCTGATGCTGCGCCCTGGCGCCGAACGCGTCGCGCGGCTCGGCGGGCTGCACAAGTTCATGGGCTGGGACCGGCCGATCCTCACCGATTCGGGCGGCTATCAGGTGATGAGCCTTTCCGACCTGACGACGCGCAGCGAAGAGGGCGTCGCCTTCAAGTCGCACCTCGACGGCTCCCGCCACATGCTGAGCCCCGAGCGGTCGATCGAGATCCAGCGGCTGCTCGGCAGCTCGATCACCATGGCGTTCGACGAGTTGGTCCCGACCACTTCGACCCGCGAGGTGCAGGCCGCGGCGATGGAACGCTCGATGCGCTGGGCGAAGCGCAGCCGCGACGCCTTCTTCGCCGCCGAAGAACATGCCGCGCACAACGCGATCTTCGGCATCCAGCAGGGCGCGCTCGACGAGGGGCTGCGCAAGGCCAGCGCCGACGCGCTGCTCGATGTCGGGTTCGACGGCTATGCGGTGGGCGGCCTGGCGGTGGGCGAAGGCCAGGAAGCGATGTTCGGCGTGCTCGACTTCGCGCCAGGCCAGCTCGATGCCACCAAGCCGCGCTACCTGATGGGCGTGGGCAAGCCCGACGACATCGTCGGCGCAGTCGAGCGCGGCATCGACATGTTCGATTGCGTGCTGCCCACCCGATCAGGGCGCACCGGCCAGGCCTTCACCCGCACCGGCCCCATCAACATCCGCAACGCCAAGTTCGCCGAGGACCAAGGCCCGCTCGATCCCGCCTGCCCCTGCCCGACCTGCGCCGGCTGGAGCCGCGCCTATCTCCACCATCTCGTCCGTGCCGGCGAGATCCTCGGCGCGATGCTGATGACCGAGCATAATATCTGGTTCTACCAGGTGCTGATGCAGGACCTGCGCGACGCGATCGCGGCGAGCCGGCTGACCGAGTTCGCCAATGGCTTCCGCGCCGCCTATCATGGCGGGCGGGACTGATCCGGGACAAGAGGGGGTATCCGATGCTGCTGGCGCTTCGCCTGCTTTCGCTGATCGTCGGCGGCTTCACCGCCTGGCGCGTGCTCGACGGGCACATGGTCAGCACGCTGTTCAAGGTGCCCGACCTCGCCGTCGGCGCGGCGATGGTGCTTGCCGCGCTGATCCCGAACAAGGGCGCGACGGCAGCCCTGGTCGCCGCCAATGCCTATGCCTTCGGCGTCTTCTCGGTCGCGCTCGCCTCCTATCTGGTGCCGAGCCGGCCGGTCGAGCCGCTGCTGATCGCGGGCATGGCGGTGAACCTGGTGGTGATCCTGCTGCTCTTCCCGAAAATGGCGGGCGGCGGGCACTAGGGCGCCCCCTACTCAGCAGCGCCGTCTTCCCTCTTGATCCTCCCCCGCCAGGGGGAGGTGTCAGCCAGAGGCTGACGGAGGGAGAGGTAAGCAGCCAACTATCGACTAGCTTACCTCCCCCTCCGTCGCGCTGCGCGCGCCACCTCCCCCTGGCGGGGGAGGATTGGTGAACAGGCCCCGGCCCACTCCAGATCTAAAAATTACCTTAACCATCAAGTGTTTCGCCGTGGGACGCGGTGGAATCCGGGGGCGAAGCGCGTCCTGAAATCGGCTATGCCGCGCTCGGGCGAAAGGCTCGAGCGGGGTGGCGTAACTTGTTCTGGCGGCGTTTCTCGAAGATGCAGGCGCGCGGTTTCGCGGCGGCGATCGTCGTGTCGCTGATCGGCGCCGGTTTCTCCGCTCAGGCGCTCGCCCCTGCCCAGCCGCGCAAGGCCGAGCCGAAACCCGTCGCGGTCGGCTATGAGGCCGAGGACCATTTCCCCGGCGCCGCCCTCTATTACGCAGTGGACGACGATGCCGCGGTGGGGGCGGGCACGACCGGCACCACTGCGCTGCCCGACATGCCGATCCCCGCCGACGCCGTCGACAATGCCGTGGACGGATCGATCCAGCCGGCGCTGCCCTTCCATCTGGCGGGCAGCGGGCTCGACAAGGTGCGCGCGCTCCAGTGCCTGACCACCGCCATCTATTACGAGGCGGCGAACGAACCGGGCGACGGCCAGCGCGCGGTGGCGCAGGTGATCCTCAACCGCGTGCGCCATCCCGCCTTCCCCGCCACCGTGTGCGGCGTGGTGTTCCAGGGATCGGAGAAGCGCGGCTGCCAGTTCAGCTTTGCCTGTGACGGCGCGATGGCGCGCCAGCCGGCCCGTTCGGCCTGGGACCGCGCCGGCCGCGTCGCCGCTGCCGCACTCGCGGGCCAGGTGTTCGCGCCGGTGGGGATGGCGACGCACTACCACACCTATGCCGTCACCCCGACCTGGAACCGCAGCCTGGTGATGACCGGCGTGTTCGGCGCGCATTTCTTCCATCGCTGGAAGGGCTGGTGGGGCACCGCCAATGCCTTCCGCCAGGCCTATCGCGGCGGCGAGCCGCTGCCCGAGCCGCATGCCCGGGTGGATTTGGCACCGGTGGCGCCGCCGGTTCCGGCGCCGGCGGTGGCCATGCCGGGCAAGGCCGTCCCCGCGGTCGCCACGCCGCGCGAGAATATCCAGCCGGCCTATGCCCAGAGCGGCACACCGATCGGCGGCTATGTCGCGCCCAGGCCCGCGGCGAGCGCCTCGCCGATGGACCAGGGCGAATCGCAGATCCTCGACAAGTGGAAGGACAGCGGCAAGCCGCTGCGGTGAGCGGCTAGCCTCTCCCTTCTTTTCCCCGGCGAAGGCCGGGGCCCAGACTAAGCGTGCGCGCCGCAGGCGCGCCAAGGCGCGCGACTTTCAAGAACTGGGCCCCGGCCTTCGCCGGGGAAAAGGAAGGAAAAGCCCCCAAACAGCAACGGGCCCCGCCTTGCGGCGGAGCCCGTCCTGGTCAGGTTCCCCAAGGGGGCAAAAGGGAACCCTTCAGCTTTTACCAGCGGCCGGGACGGCCGGGGCGATTGTTGCGGTCGTGCTTCTCGATGCGGACGCGTGCCGACAGGGCATCGAAGCGGCGATCGAGGTCACGGCGCTCGGCGAGCGTCAGGCCCGGACGCGAGCGGCGATACTGGCCCTCGAGCCGGGCCAGGCCGTTCAGGTCGGCGCGGAGCCGGGCAGCCTCGCCGCGGGTCAGTGCGCCCGAGCGGACGCCCTGGTCGATCCGGCGATCGAGATTGGCCTGGCGCGCATTGATCGACTGCCATGCCTGGAAGGCGGGCGCCGGGTGCGGCGCGGCCATCGCGGCGGTCATCGGAACGGCCGAGACGGCGATGCCAAGGCCGGCGAGCATCAGGGTG
>Ga0102592_1000654_pt1 | contig 51477 bp, 48 predicted proteins | sample AraplaCol_mMF_r2_FD_76861 | JGI IMG/M metagenome (GOLD analysis project Ga0102592, IMG submission 76861) | Arabidopsis root microbial communities from North Carolina, USA - plate scrape MF_Col_mMF_r2 (SPADES assembly) (version 2) | ecosystem: Host-associated > Plants > Roots > Endosphere...
GGTGTCACCCGCGTCGCGATGTTCTCCTCGGCGAGGCGGCGGGCGGCGTTCTCGGTCAGCCACAATTTGCGAATCGTCCGGTTCGGATTGGCCAGCGCGAGGGTGACGGGGTGCCAGCCATAAAGAATCGCCGGCCCATCGCCGCCGCTGCCGCCTCCGTCGCGGCCACGGCGCGGCGCTCGCCGCCCCTGGTCGCGGCCGGACCGGCCCGGGCCCTTGTCCGGGCCACGGCCCAGATCCCGGCCGGAATCGCGGCCCTTTTGCGGGCTGTGCTGAAATCGCTGCTTGCGGTCTTTGTCGCTCATGCCGGCTTGTCTCATGGGGGCCGTGGATTGGCAATTTGCCTTTGGGAACAATGCGGCAGCGCGTTGCGGATAAATCCGTCATGATCGGTTGACTTTGCAGCCGCGCTTCCCGATAAAGCGCCCGCCGGGAGCCCGCTGAGCGGGCGCGCGTTTTCCACGTCATCCCCAGCCGTCCAGACGCCCCACGGGGTGGATGATGGCCCGATGGCGTTGAGCGGGGGAGTGTCCCGAGTGGCAAAGGGAGCTGACTGTAAATCAGCCGCCTTATGGCTTCGCAGGTTCGAGTCCTGCCTCCCCCACCATTTTGATTCTGCTCAACAATCAGCTCTGACGCGCTACGGCTTGTAAGCAATCTGTAAGCAATCAGATTTTCGGTGTTTGTTCGCGATTTGCGATCGCCGCGAAAATGAGATCGATATGGCCTCGTTCCCGATGGGGTGCGATTTCGAAAGCCAAGAAGATGCCGTTGCTTTCGCTCGGCTGATGGCTACCGATCTTGGACAAAGCGACATCCCGGACGGCACCACTATCGAGGTCCGAGACGAGTTCGGTGATGTGGTCGCTGCGCGAACCACCGATACTGGACGAAATAGGCACTCGCAGATTCAAGTAGGCCAATAAAACCTCAAAAGGGCCCAGCGTGAGCCAGACCCTTTTGCGGAGCAGATGAGATTCGAACTCATGAAGGGTTTCCCCTTGGCCGATTCGTAGTCGGCTGGTTTGAACCACTCACCCACTGCTGAGTGGAGTATGGCTATTCAACAGCGTCGCCGCAACCTCAGCGCCAAGAAAAACTCGTCGGTTAGGACGGGTCACAATCAAGCGGTTGGCGTCGTGGCGACTTCTTCGTATCGACTGTGATGCTGAGCCCACATCGATGTATGGCGACACATCCAAGCAATCGACTCAATAATTTCAGTATGAAGCTGCTCCAGTGGACGATGATAGATTGGTTCGTGATGAGCTACTCGATTCCTAAACCGTCGTAGCGCATTGAACCTTTTATGCACGGTGGACCTTTTTTGACCGCGCCCGTTTGCGACAAACCCCTTGTAGAGCGTTTGACGCCATATCGTGGAATCATAAGACGGCCCCATTAGGCCCACCCAAAAGCCAAAGTTTAGCTCCGCGACCACGTCATCCGGGCTGTAATCATGGTCATTTTTCTTCAGGTCTTCGACAGCTTTTGTGATCGAAAGCTTGGCGCCATCTTCAAGAGGAGGCTTGCCGTTGGTAAGCCAATCCTCCCCAAAAGTTGTCGTAAGACGAAAGTGTATGGTATTTCGCAGACACACCTCAAGGCATTGGAGAGGCGTGTAAAATGCCTCTGCTAGCCTCATGTTCTCTTCGTAAAGCTTGAGCGACTTGTCGAGGTCGCCATCCATCGCAGCAAGATATTTGTCCAATCGCTTCGAAGAAATCGTTTTTTCAAGTGCCGAATTTATCTCCGCGGTTCGCATTCTGTTTCCAAAAAATTAACTTGCGTGAAAGCTTCAAACAGCTAGTGTCCCGGTCGTAAACCCCGGGTCGGCCTCTGCCACTTCTAGGCATGCTCCCGGGGTCAGTCGTTTCTAGGGGCGACTTGGGAACAATCCTAAGCCGAAAACCTCAAGCCTTTCCACCGGTAATTACGACGAATTTGCGACGGCAATCTGGCGGCGTCTCAGTCGGAAGCGCGGTATGTACGGCGCAATGCTCCAAGCCATCATCCGCGCTTCACGCGCGCACCAGTGAATTGGACAATCTCGGCCGCAGAGATTGCCCCCTGTGCTTGCTGGCTTGGTCCGAGCCGTAGAACCTTTATGTATACGTTCTGCCCCGGCTTGATGACTGTCGAGGTCACAGGCGGCGAATACGATGTGTAAGCGGTGTTTCCGCTAAAGGTAGTCTGCGCGCTGCCGCCCGAGGTGATCTGCACAGCCTGATTGGCCTGGTTCTCTCCCACGATTACGAAATGAGTGCCTCCTTGCGCCTGTGTGGTCTCTGCGGCCTTTAGCAGAACGTAATCCTGCACGGTCTCGGCCGACGTGTAGGCATTTCCGCGAGAGACGATGCGCCACGTATCGGACGAGATTTGCTCAGCGGCGACACCCCCCGTAAATCCCATATCTTGATACTTAGTCCCGCAGCCCGCGAGCATCAGCGCGACCGCAGCTATCCCCCAAAGTTTCATTTTGGCCTCCCCAGACCCATGTAATTTTCAGTCAGACTAGGGGGAAATCATACGCTCGACGATATGCTTTTGGTCTAATCGACCTTCTTTGGCCTAGCGAGTACTAGGCTCCGGGCCACCCGCCGCGTAGGCTCGACGTTTCCGGCAATGTAGTCCCGCCTGGTGCCCTTCCATGTCCGACTTCTGCATGTGGTCGGTGGTGTCCTCGATCGAGGCGCCGGAAGCGCGGGCTTCGGTGCCGCCGCTATGCCGGGCACGGGCATTCCAAACTTCTTTCGGCACGCCGGCCGCATCAGCGACATCCCATTACATGCCGTGGAAGACGCGACACCGGACAGGATCGCTATTCTCATCGGTGACGTAGGGACCGGTCTGCTGCTCTTCCGGCACCGACGCCAGCGAGCTGGAAGAGGGGATACTCCATCACGCCGAACTGGGCGCCGTGGCCGGTCTTAAGGCGGGAGAGGTCCGGGCTGCCGGTCTCGAAGTCCTCGAAGCGCAGGCCCGGGAGCCAGACCTTTGCCGCCGGAGGATCATGTCGTTAGTGACTTTGACGGCACGCGCCGGCATCCAGTAGCCGATCGCGTCGATCTGGCTGATGGTGAACTCGAACTGGGCGGCTATCGTGGAAAGCGTGATCTCACGCTGCCAGATGAAAATCCGAAATATGCACGCGGTTGCGGCCGTCGGCCTTGGCGCGGTAGAGGGCGCCGTCGGCGCGGCTGAGCAGGGCCTGCAGGGTCTCGGGATCGCTCGAGCGGATCGCGACGCCGATGCTGACGGTTGCCTTGATGGTGCCCTCCGGCGTCTGGAACGCGAGTCCTTCCAGTGTGGTGCGGATGCGTTCGGCCACAGCCGAGGCTGATTTCGGGCTCGACGACGCCAGCATGATGCAGAACTCCTCGCCGCCGAGGCGCGCGGCGACGTCCTGGGCGCGGATGTTGGAGAAGATCACCTCGGCAAACACGCGCAACACGCGGTCGCCGGCGGCATGGCCGAACCGGTCGTTGATCGACTTGAAGTGATCGAGATCCATCAGCAGGATCGCCGTGTTCTGCGGCACGGCGCGCGCCGGGTCGTCAAACAGTGCGCGCCGGTTGAGCAGGCCGGTCAGCGGATCGGTCATGGCGTCCGACTTGTGCCGGTTGGCGGTGCGGATCTGATTGATGGTGAGCGACAGCGCGCCGATGCCGGTGAGGCCGACGATCACCATCAGCGAGTTGAATTCCTCGGCCCAGTTCGACGGCCGTTCGGTCAGCACATACTGGCCGTTGGCGAGCAGCACATAGCCGCATGCGGCAAAGGACACGGCCGTCACGAGATAGAGCAGTGCGTTGGCGACCATCAGCAAGGGCGCCTCGGCGCGGGTCTTCCAGTATTGATGGGCGGCCAGCGTCGTCAGCAGGGCAATCGCGAAATTGGCGGCGGCGGTGCCGACACCCGTATAGCCGGCGGCAAAGGCGATGACGGTCGGCACCAGCCCGAGTACCGTCATGGCAATCGTGAATGTCCAGCTGGAGCGATGCGCGCAGAACTGGATGGTGCCGCGATAGATCAGGCCGAACCCCAAAATCAGCAAGGTGAAGGAGACGAGCTGAAAGGTCGGCTCGTAGCGTTCGACGCCGAGATAGAACAGCAGTGCCAGGACGGTCAGGGTCAGGCCAGTGGACCAGGTCAGCAGATAGGTTTCGGACCGCGCCACGATCCAGGTCGCGAGCAGCGTAAAGGCGAGCGCCGTGCAGGAGACGCCGATGGCGATGAAAAGGGAATGTGGATCAAGAAACATGACGCAATGCGTTGAACTGGGATGACGCGTGATACGCCAGGCCTTCTTAGCACCAGACTACCGTCGCGCCATGCGATTTCTATGGTGAGGGAACCGTTACAGGAAACGGCGAAACGAGCGTGTTGACGACAGAGTGTCGCGTCGGCCAGCGGACACTTGCAAACCAGGGCAGCTGTTCCGAGCCTGCTAGCGATCTTGCGCGACACAGCAGCCTGATATGTCGCAGCGGGCTGTGTGTCGGAACGGGACGCGTCGAGCGACGTTCTTTCGGGCAGACAGAAAGGTGCGACAGATGAAAAAGATACTCGCGATCACGTCCGCGGTCTTGCTGGCCGCAAGCTTCGCAACGACGGCGGCGTCAGCGAAGAAGATGAAGCGGGGCTACCACTCGCATCATCACAGCCATTACTACGGCGGCCCCCGTTATCACCGCGGGCCGGCCTATAGCTCCTACGGCATGATGCGCGGGCCGCGCTATTATCCCGGTTATGGCGCATCCATGCAGGGCAATCACGGCAACTCCGCCTTCGGCAACAATTCGCTCGGCCATATCCAGGGTGGCAATATCGGCGGCGGCAAATAAAGACCCCAAGGACAGGGCGGACGCTCAGGCGTCCGCGCTGTCCTTGATTTCATAGCGATCGCGAAACAGCAGAACGACGGTCTGCAGTCGTTCGCGCCAGACCTTTGCGTTGACTGGGCCCGCGACCGGCAGGATGCGCAGCATCGCATTCCACGGATGCGAACCGTAAACAGTGATCTCGAACCCCTTGGTCGGATATTTCTCGCCAGCCTGCAGGGCCTTGATGATGAGCTCGGCGAGTTCGGTGCGGCTGACCTCGCGCGTGCTTTCCACGGCAAGGACGGGTTCGAGGGACGCCTGCGGCTTGTCCTCGGGCACGATGGGATCGAGCCCCTCGCGGGCGCCGCCATCGGGAGGGTCCGCAGGCGCATCAACCGCATCCTTGCTGCCTGCGGCGGGCTTGGCCGTCTCGAATGGTTTCGTGGCCGCGCTCGCGCCCGGCCGTTTGACCAGCCGGTCGATCAGGCTCAGGAGCCCGCGGTCGCGTTCGGTCGTCTCGCTCACACTGAGTCTCAAATTGTTGACTTTGCCGATTTCACCACCGGCGACAGGGGCATGTCGATAGGCAAAGGGGCTTTTGGAGCACTTGGGGAGTGCACAAATGCGCTGCGGGTTGGCTTTGTCGCAAAACTTTCATGGGCGGCCTATAGTGGGGCGGCACGCATTTCCCCTCAAATCTCGATGCGCCGGCCCTGCGCCCGCGCCTGGATGGAGCCGATCGCCGTGAAACCCACCCGCCTGCTGTTCGCCATCTCCGCGCTGGCACTCGCCGCCGTGTCGCAGCCGGCCCGCGCTGCCGACGTGATCTGCTACAACTGTCCGCCGGAATGGGCCGACTGGGCCTCGATGATCAAGGCCGTGAAGGCCGATCTCGCCATCGAGATGCCGCATGACAACAAGAATTCGGGGCAGGCGCTGGCGCAGATCCTGGCCGAGAAGGCCAATCCGGTCGGCGATATCGGCTATTTCGGCGTCACCTTCGGCATGAAGGCGAAGGCGCAGGACGCGCTCGAGCCCTATAAGCCCGCGGGCTTCGATCAGGTCGATGCCGGGCTGAAGGATGCGGACGGTTACTGGACCACCATCCATTCGGGCACGCTCGGTTTCTTCGTCAATAAGGACGCGCTGGGCGGCAAGCCGGTGCCGAAGTGCTGGAAGGATCTCACCAAGCCCGATTACAAGGGCATGGTCGGCTATCTCGATCCGACCTCGGCCGCCGTCGGCTATGTCGGCGCCGTCGCTGCCAATCTGGCGCTCGGTGGCTCGGACACCAATTTCGATCCCGGCATCGCCTTCTTCAAGGACCTGAAGAAGAACGACGCCATGGTGCCGAAGCAGACCTCCTACGCCCGCGTCGTCTCGGGCGAAATGCCGATCCTGTTCGATTACGACTTCAACGCCTATCGCGCGAAGTATTCGGAGAAGGCCAATTTCGAATTCGTCATTCCCTGCGAAGGCACCGTGGTTTTCCCTTACGTGGTCGGTCTCGTGAAGAACGCGCCGCATAAGGACAAGGCCAAGAAGGTCATGGACTACCTGCTGTCCGACAAGGGCCAGGCGATCTGGACCAATGCCTATCTCCGTCCGGCCCGCAAGATCGAGCTGCCGGAAGCCGTGAAGGCCAAGTTCCTGCCGGATAGCGAATATGCCCGCGCCAAGAGCGTGGACTGGGGCAAGATGGAATTGGCGCAGAAGGGTTTTAGCGACCGCTATCTCGCCGAAGTCCGTTGATGCAGAATGGTGCCCCTGACGCAGGGGCACCAGCACTTTCGATGTCACACCGCAATTTCATCTGGCTCTGCCTGCTGCCGCTCGTGGTGGTGACGGCTGCCTTCTTCGTTCTGCCGATGGCACAACTCGTCGCCGTCGGCGCCGACGGGCCGCGCGGCGTGGGTGCCTATCTCGCGATCCTCACCGAGCCACGCTATCGCGCCACCCTGATCAACACCGTGGTGCTCGCTGCGGCCACGACCATCGCCACGCTGGTCATCGCGACGATTGCCGGTCTCTTTTTGCAGCGCCATCGCTTTCCAGGCCGCACCGTTCTCATTGCGATGCTGACCTTTCCGCTCGCCTTTCCCGGCGTGGTGGTCGGCTTCCTCATCATCCTGCTGGCTGGGCGTCAGGGCATCATCGGTTCGATCACGCAGGCGCTCTCGGGCGAGAAAGTCGTGTTCGCCTATTCGATCTTCGGCCTGTTTCTCGGCTACCTTTATTTCTCGATCCCGCGTGTGATCCTCACCATCATGGCGGCGGTGCAGAAGCTCGATCGCGGGCTGGAGGAGGCGGCGCGCTCGCTCGGTGCATCCCCGTGGGAAGTGCAGCGCGATGTGGTGCTGCCGGCGCTGGTACCCGCCTTCGTGGCGTCCGGCGCGATTGCGTTCGCGACGGCGATGGGCGCATTCGGCACGGCCTTCACGCTCGCGACCAATATCGATGTGCTGCCGATGCTGATCTATACGGAGTTCACGCTGGCCGCGAATTTCGCGATCTCGGCGGCACTCTCCATCGGCCTCGGCGTCATCGCCTGGGCGATCCTCGCGCTGGCGCGCAGCATGACCGGCGGCACCGTCGCCGCGGCGGGGTGAGGGCATGCGCGATCGCCTGATCTTTGCGGGACAACTCGGCTTCACGCTGCTGGTGGCAGCATTCCTCGTCGTGCCCGTGATCCTGTCGATCTCGGCCGGCGTGACGGTCAATTATTTCCGCGGCATCCAGTCCGGAGTCACCCTGCAGTGGGTCGTGCAGGTGTGGGGGCTCTACAAGAGCGAGATCGGCCTGTCGTTCCTGATCGCCTTCGCGACGCTCGCGGTGACGCTCGTTGTCGGCGTGCCCTCGGCCTATGCGCTGCATGTGCGGGGTGGGCAGCTGTCGCGGGTGATCGAGGAGATCATCACGCTGCCGTTGGCGATCCCCGGCCTCGCCATCGCGCTGGCGTTGCTGCTGACCTATGGCGGCTTCGGCAGTTTTCGCCAGTCGTGGCTGTTCATTCTCGCCGGCCACGTGGTGTTCACCATGCCCTTCATGGTGCGCTCTGTGATGGCGGTGTTCGCCTCGGTGGACATCAAGACGCTGGACGAGGGCGCTGCCTCGCTCGGCGCCTCGCCCTGGACGCGCTTTCGCAATGTGATCGTGCCCAATGCGATGCCCGGCATCCTGGCGGGTTCGCTGATGGTGATCACGCTGTCGCTCGGCGAATTCAACCTCACCTGGATGCTGCACACGCCGCTGACCAAGACGCTGCCGGTCGGCCTCGCTGACAGCTATGCGTCCATGCGGCTGGAAGTCGCTTCCGCCTATACGCTGATCTTCTTCATCATGATCGTGCCCTTGCTGGTGGCGATGCAGATGTTTGCCGACAAGAGCCAGACCAGATGAACGCCATCGCTTCGCACGGCGCCGCCGTGCATGTCGTCAATTGCGGCAAGACTTTTCCCGACGGCACGCAGGCACTGTCGCCGGCCTCGCTCGATATCGTTGCCGGCGAGACGCTGGTGCTGCTCGGCCCCTCCGGCTGCGGCAAGACCACGATGCTGCGCATCATCGCCGGCCTTGAGACGCCGGATGCCGGCGGGCGGATCCTGTTCGACAACAATGACGTGACGGCGACGCCGATCGAGCAACGCCATGTGGGCATGGTGTTCCAGTCCTATGCGCTGTTTCCCAACATGACCGTGGCCGAGAATATCGGCTACGGCCTCAAGATCCGCGGCGTCGGCAAGGCCGAGCGCGCGGCGCGCGTCGCCGAGATGGTGACGCTCACCAATATCGGCGGTCTTGAAAATCGCCGCATCGATCAGCTCTCCGGTGGTCAGCGCCAGCGCGTGGCGCTCGCCCGCGCCGTCGCCGTTCGTCCGCGCGTGTTGTTGCTCGACGAACCGCTGACGGCCCTCGATGCCTCGCTGCGTGACCGGCTGCGCAGCGAGCTCAACCGGCTGCTGCGCGAGCTCGGCATCACCGCGATCTATGTCACCCATGACCAGGCCGAGGCCATGGAGCTCGGTGATCGCATCGTGGTGATGCGCAAGGGCGCCATCGCCCAGATCGGCACCCCGCGCGAGGTCTATTTCGAGCCGCAAAACCGCTTTGTTGCGGAATTTGTCGGTGCCGCCAATATCGTCGAGGGGCCGGTCGCAGGCGGGCGACTGACGCTGCCCGGTGGCTGGCTGGCGCTCAACGATGCGCCCGACGACGCCGCCGCGGTGGCGATGATCCGGCCGGAGACCATCAGCATCATTGCCGAGGGTGATGCCTTCCTGCGCGGCGTCGTCGAGAGCGCCAGCTTCATCGGCGATCGCCAGCGCGTCATCGTGACGGGTGCGGCGAACCGGCCATTGACGGTGGACGCGCCAAACAGGATCAATGTGCGGGCAGCGGAGCGCGTCGGCCTGTCGATCGCGCCCGACGCCGTTCGCGTATTGCCGAAAGAAGACTGATGTCGAAGCCGACCATCATTGCCCAGATTTCCGACCTGCACATCAAGGCGCCGGGCGAACTCGCCTATAATAAGGTCGACACCGCCAGGGCGCTGGAGCGCTGTGTGGCCGAGCTGAATGCGCTCGAACCGCGGCCCGATCTCGTTGTCATTTCCGGCGATCTTGTCGACACGCCGACCCCCGGCGAATACGAGCATCTGTGGCGCCTGCTGGCACCACTCAAAATTCCGTTCATTGGCGTACCCGGCAATCATGATGCCCGCGACATGATGCGTGCGGCCTTTCCAGACTGGGCTTACGCGCATTCATCCGGCCCGCTCGATCAGGCACGCACGGTCGGGCCGCTGGATGTCATCCTGCTCGACTCTCACGTCCCCGGCAAACCATATGGCACGCTGGAAACAGCGACGCTGGAATGGCTCGATGCCACGCTGGGCTCATCCAATGACCGGCCGGCGCTGCTGTTTCTGCATCACCCGCCATTCCGCACCGGTATCGAGCACATGGATGTGCAGAACCTGCACAATGCCGGCGAGCTTGCCGCTATTGTTCGCAACCATCCGCGCATCCGCATCGTCGCGGCCGGTCATGTCCATCGGGCGACGCTGACGACGTTTGCTGGCACCGTGGCGACGATCTGCCCGGCGCCGAACCATGCGGTGGATCTCGATCTCGCCGAAATCCGCCCGCCGTCATTCCGGGTCGAGCCGCCGGCCTTTCATCTGCATGTCTGGTTTCCGGACGGCGAGGGCGGTCATCTCGTCACCCATCAGGTGCCGATCGGCGAGTTCGACGGCCCGCATCCGTTCTTCGGGGCTGATGGGAAGTTGCTCTGATATCTCAGCCGTCATTGCGAGCGCAGCGAAGCAATCCAGAATGCCAAGTGAAGGAAGACTGGATTGCTTCGTCGCTACGCTCCTCGCAATGACGGCTGTTACACCAACGCATTCCCCGCGATGAGCTTGCGATAGAACTCCGCGCTCAGCTTTGGCGTACGCTTTTGCGTATTGAAGTCGACGTGATACAGGCCAAAGCGCTTCTCGTATCCGTCGATCCACTCGAAATTGTCCATCAGGCTCCAGTGGAAATAGCCCTGCACGGGCACGCCCTCCGACGTCGCGCGCTGCAGCTGCGTGAGATAGGCGCGCAGATACATGATGCGGTCGAGATCGAAGATGCGGCCATCCGGCGCCGGCTTGTCAGCGGCTGACGCGCCATTCTCGGTGATGAAGATCTTCTTCACGTTCCAGAGTTTTGCGACATTGCGCGGCGCCCAGTACATCGCTTCCGGGCCCACCCGCAGCCAGTCGGAATCCATGCGCGGGAACGAGGCCGGTGTCGGCACCAGCGCGAAGCCGGCGGCATCGGCGGGCGCGGCCACATAGTGCTGCGGCATGTAGATGTTGAGGCCGAGGAAATCGATGGGCGAGCCGATGATCTTGAGGTCGTCCTCGGTGAAGACCGGAGCATTCGCGCCGGCATAGCTCAGGAAGCCATCCGTGTAGCGGCCTTCCATGATCACGGTGAGATAGCCACCATTCATCTCGCGGGTGGCGATCTCCGAAGCGCGGATATGCTCCGGTGTCTCGATCACCGGAATGCAGGAGGCGAGATTCTCCGCCACGCCGATTTCCGTGCCAGCACGGCCCTGTGCGCGGATCGCCTGCACGGCAAGTCCATGGCCGAGCGCGACGTGATGACGGATCTGGTTCAACTCCTTCTGCGTGGACTTGATGCCCGGCGCCATTTCGATCGGCGCGACGCCATAGCCGAAATCCACCAAGGTCGCGCATTCATTGATGGTGAAGACATTCTTCACGCGATCGGTGATGTGCTTGGCGACATAGCCGGCATAGTCGCCGAGGGCTTTCGACGTTTCGCGCGAGGCCCAGCCACCGAAACGATCCTGCAGCGCCTGCGGCAGGTCCCAGTGATACAGCGTCGCATAAGGCGTGATGCCGTTGGCCAGCAATTCGTCGATCAGGCGATTGTAGAAATCGAGACCTTTCGGATTGGGCGTGCCGGTGCCGTCGGGAAACACGCGCGGCCAGGCGATGGAGAAGCGATAGGCGGTGGTGCCCAGCTCCTTCATCAGCGCGATGTCTTCCTTGTAGCGCGTAAAATGCTCGACTGCGCGGTCGCCATTGCTGTTGTCGCGGATCTTGCCCGGCAGGCGCGTATAGGTGTCCCAGATCGAACGGCCGCGACCCTCGACATCGACGGCGCCCTCGATCTGATAGGACGCGGTCGCCGTGCCCCAGACGAAATTTTGCGGGAAGGCACGTGGCGTGCCGCCCGGCTGTGCAATGGCCGCCTGTTGTGCCTCCGCCGATGGAATGGCGAGACCGGCGGCGAGGGCGCCTGCGCCTCCGACGAGATGACGGCGCGTGAAACGATGGGACACTACAACTCCTGTCTATGCGGCTGGCCGAGAGATAGCGTCGGGCCTGCCGGAATGACAGGGGACATGAGGCCTCAGCATGGCCGCATTGGACATTCGGTCGCGGCTGCGACATTAAGGGATGCAAGACGGCAACGATGCCGGCACGAAGCGGGATGGCAGAGATGAGCATGGGAACGGCATCGGTGGCACGCGTCGCCGTGGTTGGCTTGGGCGGGATCGGGCAGAAGGTGGTCGAGGAGCTCGATCGCGGGATCGAAGGCCTCACGCTCGCGGCGGTCTCCGTGCAGAACCCGGACAAGCACGCGGCGTTCCTGTCGAAGCTTGGCAAGACGCCGCCGGTGCTGCCGATCGCCGATCTCGAAGCCGTCGCCGACATCGTGATCGAATGTGCGCCGGCGCCCTTGCTGCCGGAAATCGTCAAGCCGTTCGTCACCAAGGGCAAGACCGCCATTGTGCTGAGCGCCGGGGCACTGCTGTTCAATGACGATCTGGTCGAACTCGCCAAAACCCATGGCGGGCAGATCGTGGTGCCAACCGGCGCCTTGATCGGCCTCGATGCAGTGACGGCGGCGGCCGAAGGCAAGATCCATTCGGTGAAGATGGTGACGCGCAAGCCGGTGAAGGGACTCGCAGGTGCGCCCTACATCGTCGAGAACAAGATCGACATCGAGAGCATCACCGAGCCGCTGAAGATCTTTGAAGGCACCGCGCGCGAGGCTGCAAAGGGATTTCCGGCCAATCTCAATGTCGCCGTGGCATTGTCGCTGGCAGGCATCGGGCCTGACGCGACCACGTTGCAGATCTGGGCCGATCCGGCGCTGACCCGCAATGTCCATCGCGTCGAGGTGGATTCAGATTCCGCGCGCTTCTCCATGCAGATCGAGAACATCCCGTCGGAGAATCCGAAGACGGGCCGCATCACCGCGCTGTCGGTGATCGCACTGCTCCGCAAGCGCGGCGCGGCGTTGCGGGTGGGGACCTGAGCGCCTCAGTCTGTCATCGCCCGGCTTGACCGGGCGATCCAGTATACTCTGATTACAGTGATAGAGCCGCACCGCTTGTGTTTACTGGATCCCCGCTTTCGCGGGGATGACATCATTGGTAGCCTTTGGCTACTTCCTCTTCTCCACCTGCTGCGCCGTCTCCACGCCCTGCGTCCGTGCAATCCGCGCCAGTTCGCAGCCCTCGCAATAGCGGTGATCCTTGTAGTCGATCCAGTTATGCGCGAACACCCGCTCGTTCGGGATGTCGTAACGGGCCTGCAGCACGCGGACGAGGACACGCCATGCGGCGATTTGCGCTTCGCTTGGCGGCTTGCGGACATTGGGATAGTTGCCGACGAATTCGACGCCGATCGTGCTCTCGTTGTCGACCTGCCGATAGGTCGATGCATTGTCGATATATTTGTTGTCGTTGCGGTTGCCGCGATTGAGATGTTTCGGCACCGCCCATTCCGGCGTCGACCAGTAGACCGTGCCATCGGTCTCGACCCAGATGGCGACACCGCGGCGATCCGGCTTCTGCATCTGGGCGACGGCATTGCGCCAGGCCGAGCCGACCGCGCCTTCCGACTGATGCACCACGATGTAACGCCATTCGCGGGCGAGGCGAAGATCGGTCCAGGGCCGCAGCCAGATCATGTTGAGGCCGGGAATATCCGGCGTGCCGCGGGAGCGGGCGGCGATCTCGAAGCTTGTGAGCGTCTGGGCGGTCGCCGGGACGGCGAACGCGCACAAAGCCAGCAATGCAACGACGAGCCGGGTCCTCATATCCTCGCTTCCGCCGACATCTCATGATGTCTGGAGGAAGCGTATCCTAGCGCGGCGCGGAGTCAAATCGGAGAGCAGCCGTAGGGCGGATTACGCTACGCTCATCCGCCTTACGGCCCGCTCAATTAAAGTATTCCGGCAGCGTGAAGCCGGCATAGAACTTGTCGTTGCGGATCGCGGTCTTGAAGGTGTCCGACTGATAGGCCGCCACGATGTCCTTGGCCCACTGCGCGTCGGCATTGCCACGACGGACGGCGACGACATTGGTATAGGGCTTTGTCATCTTCTCCAGCGCAAACGCTTCGGTCAGCTTCAATCCGCTATAGATGGCAAAATTGCCCTGCACGGCGGCGAAGTCGGCATCGCCGAGCGCGCGGGGGGCCTGGGCATTTTCCAGCGGCACGATCTTGATGCCTTTCGGGTTCTTGACGACGTCGAGTTCAGTGACATCGACGGGGTTGTTGTCCTTGATTTCGATCCAGCCGAGATCGCGCAGGATCCACAGCGCGCGCTGCAGGTTCACGGGATCGTTGGGCACAACCACGGTGGCGCCGGCCTTCACGTCTTCGGCTTTCTTGTGCCTGGTCGAATAGAGCCCCATCGGCGGCGTCGGCACGGTGATGATGCCGGTGAGGTCGGTCTTCTGGCGTGCGTTGTAGCTGTCGAGAAACACCGTGTGCTGCATCACATTGGCGTCGATGTCGTTCTTGAACACGGCGGTGTTGGCTTCGAGGCCCGTGGAGAATTCGTAGTATTTGACGGTGTAGCCCTTCTTCTTCAACTCGGGCTCCACGCCGGCCTTGAAGCCGTCGATGTAAGGGCCGGGCACGAAGCCGACCTTGAGTTCGGTCTTGGCCGGCGATTGGGCAAGCGCCCCAGTCAACGGGGCAAGCGTGATGGCAGCGGCGGCGAGCGCCGAGAACAGCGACTTCATGATGCGAGCTTTCGGTGAGTGAGGATTACTTCGGCGACCAGATCGTGACGTCGGCGGCGTTGACCTTCACCGGGATCAGCTTCCCGGCGAAGAACGCGTCGGCGATGGTCTGTTGTTCGGACAGGCCGGCCTTGGTGACAGCGCCGACTTTGTAGGAGCGATGGCTGTTGGCTTCCTCGACCGTGGCGGCGTCGATGCCCCACAGGCCGGAGAGCAGTTTTGCTGCTTCCTTCGGCTCGGCCTTCGCCCATTTGCCGGTCTCGTCGAGCTTCTTGAAGATGACATTCAGCACGTCTCCGCGCTTTGCGGCATAGGCGGCGGATGCGAGGTAGTAGCGCTTGTAGCTGGCGAGGCCGTTGCTGCCGTCGGCAAGTACGCGCGCATTGCTCTGGCGTTGCGCACTGGTGAGGAACGGGTCCCATGCCACCCACGCATCAACATTGCCGCCGACAAAAGCGATGCGGCCATCGGCGGGCGGCAGATAGGCCGGCGTGATGTCCTTGAAGCCGAGGCCGGCCTTGCTGAGGGCAGAGAGCAGCAGGAAGTGGCTGCCGGCACCCTTGGTCACGGCGACCTTCTTGCCCTTGAGGTCAGCGACGGTCTTCAGCGGCGATTCCGCGGGCACCACGATGGCCTGCGCGGCGGGAGAGGCGGCTTCCTCGGCGACGTAAGCGAGCTTGGCGCCGGCGGCCTGCGCGAATAGCGGCACGGTGTCGGCGACATCGGCGCCGAAATCGACATTGCCGGTATTGATGGCTTCGAGTAGCGGCAGGCCGCTGGTGAATTCATGCCACGAGATCTGGACGCCGAGCGGCGCCAACGCCTTCTCGAGTTCGCCATTGGTCTTCAGCACGGCAATCAGTGTCGATGACTTCTGATAGCCGATGCGCACGGTGTCCGCTGTCTGCGCGCAGGCGAAGGAGGTCGACAGCATGGTCGCGAGCGCGGCCAACTGCATCGCGCGGGTGGAACGGCGCAGGGTGCGATTGAGGATGTGCGTGAGAATGATCGGAAGCATGGTGATGCCGCCTTGCAAATGATCGAATGGCGATGCGCAAAGGTGGGAGAGCCGCCGGTTCCAGTCAATGAAATGGCCAACTGTAGTTGCGCGCGCGGCGCTACGTGCATTCTGCGAAAGCCAGAGCGCGGAGCCAAACCTTCTCCGGGTGCTGCGCGGCCGCCCTTCGCGACGAAATAATTTTCTGCACGCGGAGATGAAAGCTGCTCCCGATGCGGCGCGCCGGATCGCAAATCTTGCCGAGCGCCGCTTACCTTTGAAAACACAATCTTCGCGATCACGCGTAGCGTTTCGTCATCACGTCGGCGCATCGGGCGCGGACACGGGCGGAGCAAGAAACCTCATGTCGAAGTCGAGACGCGTTGTCCTGGCCACCATTGCCGCGACGCTGCTGCTGTCGCAATTCACCAGCAAGGCGCCGGCCGCGGAACAGCCGAAGGAAATCCGCATCGGCTTCCAGAAGGCCGGTATTTTTCCGGCGGTGAAGCAGCGCCAGACGCTGGAGAAGGTGTTCAAGGAGAAGGGCATCACTGTCCGCTGGGTCGAATTCCAGTTCGGGCCGCCGATCCTCGAAGCCATCAATACCGGGAATGTCGATTTCGGCTATGCCGGCGATGCACCGCCGATCTTCGCGCAGGCGGCGCGCGCCAATCTCGTCTATATCGCAGCGATCCCGTCGCGTGGTTTCAATCAGGGCATCGTGGTGCCCGACAACTCGCCGATCAAGACGCTCGCCGATTTGAAAGGCAAGAAGGTCGGCTTCGGCAAGGGATCGAGCGCGCATAACACGATTGTCGCGGCACTCGAAAAGGTCGGGTTGACCTATGCCGACATCACGCCGGTCTATCTCAATCCTGCGGATGCGACGGCTGCTTTCGCCAGCGGCAATATCGATGCGTGGTCGATCTGGGATCCCTATCTCGCGCTGTCCGAAGGCAAGCAGGCGCGGGTGGTGGCGTTCTCGAAGGATGTGCAGGAGTCGATTTCGTTTTTCCTCGCCAACAAGGATTTTACAGCCAGGCATCCCGACACCGTGGCGCTGTTCAACAAGACATTTGCGGATGAGGGCAAATGGGCCGAGGCCAATCGCGCCGACGTCGCCGCCAAGCTGCAGGAGGCGACCGGTGTCGATCGGGCCGCGACCACGCGCGCGGTCGAGCGGTCGAACTACACGGTGGTGCCGATCAGCGACAAGATCATCACGACCCAGCAGGAAACGGCCGATCGCTTCCACAAGCTGGGGCTGATCCCGAAGCCGGTTCAGGTGAAGGACATCGTCTGGACCTGGACGCCGGGGTCCTGATCGACGGTTGCGGTTCCCGATGCTGGCGCACTGGAAAGTGCGTCGGATTGGGAATTTCATTCTCCAAACTGCCGATCTGCGGGTGAAAAATTCACTTTTTGTGCAGTGCGGTTGAATTGCGCCCGGAAATCAGTAGGTTGCCGCCACGGCGCCAGTGCCTTTCAGGCCGGCCCCGATCTTCACATCTGCACAGAAACGTCATCCTAATGAACGCTCCCGTGTCCAAGCCGACTGGAGTGCCCGTGCCAGTTCTCGACCAGCAGGGGCCAGCCATCATCTCCTTCGATGGCGTCAGCAAGATTTTTCCGCCGCGGAAAGACTCCGCCGAGGTGAAGGCGGTCGACAATATCGATCTCGTGGTGCCGGAAGGCGCCATCGTCGGCGTGATCGGCAAGAGCGGTGCCGGCAAGTCCACGCTGATCCGTCTCATCAACGGGCTCGAACATCCGACCTCCGGCAAGGTTACCGTCGACGGCCTCGATATCGGATCGCTCGACGAGCGCAGCCTGCGCCAGGCGCGCCGCTCGATCGGCATGATCTTCCAGCATTTCAATCTGCTGTCGTCGCGCACGGCCTTCGACAATATCGCGCTGCCGCTGGAGATCGCCGGCACACCGCGGAAGGCGATCCCGGGCATCGTCGAGCCGCTGCTAGAGATGGTCGGTCTCGCCGACAAGCGCGACCGCTATCCGGCCGAACTCTCCGGCGGCCAGAAGCAGCGCGTCGGGATCGCGCGTGCGCTCGCCACCAAACCGAAGGTGCTGCTGTCGGACGAGGCGACCTCGGCGCTCGATCCCGAGACCACCGCGCAGATCATCGTGCTGCTGAAGCAGATCAATGCGGAGCTCAACCTCACCATCCTCTTCATCACCCATGAAATGTCCGTGGTGAAGAAGCTCGCGCAACGCGTGGCCGTGATGGAAGGCGGCCGGATCATCGAGCAGGGGACGACCTACGAGATCTTCTCGAAGCCGCAGCATGCGACGACCAAACGTTTTGTCGGCGAAGTCACCGGCGGCAATGTGCCGGAATGGCTGCAGACAAAACTGCTGGCCGATTACGCGCCGGGCCGTCAGGCCGTCATCCGCATCGCCTTCACCGGCGCCGATGCGGACGAGCCCGTGCTGTCGCGGCTCACGCGTGCTTACGGCGTCGACTTCAACATCATGCATGGCCAGATCGAATATGTCGCCGATCATCCGTTCGGCACGCTGATCGCCTCCGTCGCGGCCCAGCCCGACCTGCAGGCAAAACTGATCGCCGATCTGACCTCGACCCGTAACACCGTGGAGCATCTCGGCTATGTCGCCTGAACTCATCAACATGATCGCGTCGTCGACGCTGGACACGCTGGTGATGGTGGCGCTGGCCGGCATCTTCGGCACGCTGGCCGGCCTGCCGCTCGGCATCTTCCTGGCGACGAGCCGGGCAGGTGAGCTGTTCCCGGCGCCGAACGTCAATCGCCTGATCGGCCTCGTGGTGAACGCCACGCGCTCAACGCCCTTCATCATTCTCGTCGTTGCCATCGTGCCGCTGACCCGCCTGATTGCGGGCACTTCCATCGGCACCAGCGCCGCCGTGGTGCCGCTGACCATCGCGGCGACGCCGTTCATCGCCCGCGTCATCGAAGGCGCCATCCGCGAAGTCGATCAGGGTCTGGTCGAGGCCGCGCGCGCCTTTGGCGCCAGCCCCTTGCAGATCGTGTGGAAGGTGCTGCTGCCCGAAGCCATGCCGGCGGTGACCCTGGCGCTCACGCTGGCGACGGTCAGCCTGATCGGCTACTCCGCCATGGTCGGCGCCGTCGGTGGCGGCGGGCTCGGCGATCTTGGCATCCGCTATGGCTATCAGCGCTTCATGCCGGAAGTGATGGCGACGGTGGTTGCCGTGCTGATCTGTCTCGTGCAGGGCGTGCAGAGCCTGGGCGATTTCATTTCGCGCCGCCTCGACAAGCGGACGCGTAAATCCTGAGGGAGCGCGTCCGCGCGCTGGCTCATTCGTTTCTTCACAATGGAAAACACCATGTCTCTCCGTCGTCTACTTCTCTCGGCCGTTGCCCTTGCTGCCTTCACCTCTGCCGTATCGGCCGAGACCATCAAGGTCGGCGTCACGCCGGGCCCGCATGCGCAGGTGCTGGAAGCCGCCAAGGCCGTCGCCGCCAAGAAGGGCCTCGACATCCAGATCGTCGAATTCTCCGACTATGTGGTACCGAATGCGGCGCTGGACTCCGGCGACCTGCAGGCCAATTCGTTCCAGCATCAGCCTTACCTCGACAACCAGGTGGCCGATCGCAAATTCAAGCTGGTCTCCGTCGGCACCACCATCAATTTTCCGATGGGCATCTATTCGAAGAAGGTGAAGAACTTCGACGAGGTGAAGTCGGGTGCCTCGCTGGCGATCCCGAACGATCCGACCAATGGCGGCCGCGTGCTGATCCTGTTGCGCGACAAGGGTATCATCAAGCTGAAGGACGGCGTGGGCTTCAAGCCGACGCTGCTCGACATCACCGAGAACCCGAAGAAGCTGAAGGTCGTCGAGGTCGATGCCGCCCAGCTGCCGCGCACGCTGCCGGATGTCGATGTTGCCGGCATCAACACCAACTATGCGTCGCAGGCCGGTCTCGATCCCGTGAAGGATGCGATCCTGCGCGAGGATCCGAAGGGGCCGTATGCGAACATCATCGTGGTGCGCACCGCCGACAAGGACAAGCCCTGGGTGAAGACGCTGGTGGAGAGCTATCAGTCGCCCGAGGTGAAGGCCTTCATCGACGAGAAGTTCAAGGGCTCGGTGCTGGCGACCTGGTGATCTCTTTTCCCTCCCCCTAGCGCGGCGCAGCCGCGCGACGCGGGGAGGGTGGATCGAACGCGTAGCGTTCGAGACGGGTGGGGGGCTTCCCCAAACTCCGTCCTACCGTGGGGATAGACCCCACCCCGGCCCTCCCCACTGCGCCGCTGCGCGGCTCGGGGGAGGGAGCACTACGCTCGGTGCATTTCGCCTCCGCGCGTCATTGCCGATCAACCTGTCAAACAGCCCCGTCCATACCTGCAAACACGCGATCCCGTTCTCGCGACGCTGACGCGCCCGAGTTGTGCGCATTCCTTCCGCCCTCTCCGTGAAGAGGGCGCGCGGAACGCCGGGTGCCCGAGCACCCGTGGGTGCCTGATGCCGATGCGGTACTCCGCAAGGATATGCATCAGGACTTTCCGGAATGCCGAGCGAGCCCGGCGTTCCGCACGCGGTGTTCGGGGGCTGCTGCCTGCCCAGGGAGCGGTCAGATCCCGTTATTTGGCCCAAGGCGAAGGGCCGGGGGACGCAGCAGCATGATCCCGGACGCGGCCGAGAGGGTCGTCCGTCACGCGTTTCCCGGGATCGGCTGTTCCGAAGGTGAGACATCTCCGCGCCAGTGGCAGGTCTGGCACCGATCCGTCCCGCCCGCAGGCGAACCTCTTCCAGGCACCGCGCGACGCCCAAACCTTGGCGTCCACCGCATCCAGCCCCGCGAACGTGACGATCGCGCTCGCCCCTCTCACCGGGGCCGGACGAGGTGGACAATAATCCTTGTTAGGAGTTCGTCAAGAACAAAATAGGAACATTTTCGCGGGAGCGCGCCGGGCTCTGCTCGGACGTCATCCGCTGACTTGACCCGGCTGCGGCTGAAGCCCATTTGGCGCGGCGTCACATCCCGCGGTCCATCTTTGGCGGCGCGCGCAAGGAAATGGCCGGTCAAGCTCGGCCATGACAACGTGGCACGCTTGGGGACTTTATCCGCACAGAGGTTGAGACCCCCGCCGCTGTGTGTTACCTGACGCGGCATGCGGGTATAGCTCAATGGTAGAGCAGCAGCCTTCCAAGCTGAATACGAGGGTTCGATTCCCTCTACCCGCTCCAGTATTATCAACGATCTACGGGCGCCTTGCGCGCTCAAAGAAGTTTTCCAGCGCGCATGGGCGCGATCTGGTCAGGCTCACGGCAGGCATAGCGTCCGCAGCCGACCTGATCGAGCAGTTCCAGCGGTCGCCGACTGAACGTCTTCCCCCCGTAAACCTTGCAGCCGTTGATGAGCGCCGCTGGCGCAAAGCGGGCATGTTTTAGCATCTGCGCCTTACTGTGCCCTGTCGGTTAGCGACTTGACGAGAGAAGCTCGTACGCCGGAGACGTGTTCGCGCATCACTGCTTCGGCGCGCCACGGTTCACGCGCCATGATCGCTTCGTAGATGCGGTGATGATCGTCGTGCCGCCGCCGCACATCGCGATGTTCGAAGGCGACGATGTTCCGGCTCGAAGACATCGGCACGTGATGGCAGATGCGGATCATCTCGCTCAGCATGCGGTTGCGCGCGGCGGCCAGCAGCGTGTCGTGAAAATCGCCATTGATGCGGCGATAGATGAGAAGATCGCCCTCGGCAAATTCACCACGGGACAACAGGTCGTCGCCCGCGATCAGGCTTTGTTCGATAGTGGCGCGCTCGCTGTCGCTGAGGCCTCGCTCGGCTGCAAAACGCGCGGCCAGTCCTTCAAGCGACGCGCGGATTTCATAGGCATCGACAATGACGCTCAGCGGAAATTCCCGAACGATGAAGCCGCGGTTGGGCGCGTAGTCGAGCAGCCCTTCGCCGGCCAGAGCCTGAAGGGCTGCGCGCACGGGCGTACGGGATACGTCCAGTGTCTTGCTGAGCCGGACCTCGTTCATGCGCTCGCCGGCATTGACGGTGCCATCCAGGATGAAATTGCGGATCTGCTCCATGACCGAGAGTGCACGGTTGCCCGCGCGGCCTCCTGCGGTTTCAGTCGTTTTGAGGTCGGTCAGATCAGACATATCGATCTCTCGCACTGCACAAAGTGTACACACTTGCGCCTTCGCTGGCTTGGCTCGGTAGAGCATCCTACATATTTCGCGCGGAAATGTGCATGAAAATCACGCATCGATAGGAGGCAACCTGCGGAAATGATGATCAGACACAGAAAGTGTATGTAATTATCGTTGACTCCGATTTGAGACACGCAATGATGCGCCATCGGAAATGACCAAGGAGCGGCGCGTCTCATGGTTTCTGGGAAGGCTGTTGGCGAAAATGCCATCGAGGAGATCACTGCGGATCGTTCCCCGCATTATGAGCCGTTCGGCTGGCATCATTGGCCCGAGCATCCCTGGCTGTCCTATCAATTCCGCCGCGGTCTCGGTGAAACCCAGGAAGGCGGCGGCAGTGTCTCCGAGGTGATGCTGGCGGGATCGCGGATGATCCCCGGCGATCTCGAAAGCTGGCACAAGGAGTGGATGGTGATCGCCGATGCCAACTGGCAGCGCGGTCTCGCCGAGGAAAAGCTCGGGCACATCCGCACCGCCATGAACTGCTTTCTCCGTGCGGCGGACTATTACCGACAGGCCGAATTCCATCTCGAGCCGACCGACCCGCGCCGACTGCCGACCTTCGAGAAGATGGAAGCGTGCTCGCACAAGTTCATTTCCCATCTCAATCCGCCCGGCGAAGTCGTCGACATCCCCTATGAGCCGGGCAAGCCAATCTGTGGCTATTTTATCCGTGCGCCATTTCCCGGTGACAAGCTCCCGGTCTTGATCTGCATGGGCGGGCTGGACTCCATCAAGGACGAGATGTGGTTCATGCAGGCCCATGGCTGCCTGCAGCGCGGTATTTCGGTGCTGATGGTCGATCTGCCCGGCCAGGGTGGCACGCTGCGGCGCCACGGTCTTGCGACCTGCGCCGATACGGAAGTGCCGGTCGGCAAATGTATCGACTGGCTGGAGAAGCGCAGCGATGTCGATGCCTCGCGCATCGCGGTCTGTGGGTCCAGCATGGGCGGATACTACGCCGCGCGAGCGGGGTGTTACGAACATCGCCTGGCTGCCGTGATCTCGCACGGCGCGGTGTGGTCGGTGCATGACATGTGGGGCCAGAAGGGCGACGATTTCGGCCTCGCGATGCATATCCGCTGGGTGTTCGGCGCCAAGACCATGAAGGACGCCCACGAGCTGATGAAGCCCTTCACGCTGAAGGGACATCTCGAGCACATGAAGTGTCCTTATCTCGTGCTGCATGGCGGTCACGATGTGCTGACGGTGACAGCGGCGCGGTCGACCTATGATTACGCCATCGCCAACGGCGTCGATGCGACCTTGCGCGTGCTCGAACCGGAGGAGACCGGCGCCGAGCATTGCCAGCACGATAATCCGACCATCGGGCAGGAAGTGCTGGCCGACTGGCTGGCCGACAAGTTTGGCATCGATCAGCGCGCGCTGCTGAAAACCTCATTCAATCCGCTGGTGTGACCATGAATCTCGGTGTCGATCACATCAAGGCTGCGGTCGTCGCGATCGATCTGCATCGCGGTCATCTCGATATGACGGTGGCGACAATGCCGACGACCCCGGATGTCGCGGATCGCATCATCGCAGCGAACAAGCGCCTGTTCGACTGGTGCCGTGCCAACGGCATTTTGGTCGTGCATCAGCTCACCTCCTATCGCGACGAGGCGGAAATCCGCGCCAATCCGTTCTGGCGCACGCGTGCGGAGGATCCCAGAGCGACGCGCAAGAACGTGATGCGGCACAATATCATCGGCGGCCCCGGCTGCACGGTGATGCCGGAACTGCTCGACCCCCGGGATTTCATCGTCGATACCAAGAAACGCTACGACTGCTTTCTCGGCACCGATCTTGATTTCGTACTGCGCTCCCATGGCATCAACACGCTGCTGATCACCGGCGTAAACACCAATTCCTGCGTGCTGGCGACCACGACCGCCGCCAATGTTCGCGACTATTCGGTGATTGTGGTCGAGGACTGCGTGGACAGCATGGACGGGCCCGAGCTGCATGCCGCCGGTCTCGCCTGCATCCGCACCGCCTTCGGCTTCGTGATGGATACCGACGCGGTGATGAAGCTCGATGGCCTCAAGGCCGGCAGGAGCGCCGCATGATCCGTTCCAATTTCACATCCTCAAAGGGCATCCAGCCATGACCGGTCCCATGCAGCCGCGCGAGCGGTGCGAGTTTTCCGCCATTGTCGATCGTCCCAAGCTGAAACTGCCGGGCAATGCGCGCCTGATCTTCTGGACCATCGTCAATTTCGAGGTCTGGGATATTTCCAAGCCGATGGCGCGGCAGGTGATCCCGGCGCCGACCGGCCTGCCGCTGCTGCCCGACGTGCCAAACTGGAGCTGGCACGAATACGGCATGCGCGTCGGCGCGTGGCGATTCTTCGAACTCTACAAGAAACTCGGCATCAAGCCGACTTTGTCCATCAATGCCCGTGTCTGCGAAGACTATGCGCGCGTCGCGCAGGAAGCCAAGGATCTCGGCTGGGAATTCATGGGCCATGCCTATGAGCAGGGGCCGATCCACAAGGAAGTCGACCAGAAGGCCATGATCAATCGCTCGATGGACGTGATCGAGAAGTTCACCGGCAAGCGCCCGGTCGGCTGGCTCGGACCGGGCCTGACGCAGACGCTGGAGACGCCGGAATATCTCGCCGAAGCCGGCGTAAAGTATATCGGAGACTGGGTCTATGACGACGAGCCCACGGTGATCCGCACCGAAAAGGGGCCGTTGACCACGCTGCCTTACACTGTCGAGATGAACGACATCCCGATGATGATGGTGCAGCATCACGGCGCTACCCAGTTCCTCGATCGCGCCAAGGACCAGTTCGACCGCCTCTATGCAGAGAGCGCCGATCGCCCGAAGATCATGTCGATCGCGATCCATCCGTATATTTCGGGCCAGCCGTTCCGCATCAAATATCTTGAGCAGGTCTATGACTATGTGAACCAGTTCGAAGGCGTGGTGCATATGAACGGCGCCGAGATCCTCGACTGGTACAACACGCAGGCGGTGGCCAAGTGAGCGTGATCAGCCAGCAGGTGCTGCCGCCCGTACCGGTTACAGGCGTCCCGGTGGTCGGCGGTGGCTTCTTTCCGGTGCGGCGCGTCTACTGCGTCGGCCGCAACTATCTCGACCATATTCGGGAAATGAAGGAAGCCGACGAGCGTGACCCGCCGTTCTTCTTCCAGAAGCCGCGCGACAGCGTTGTACCGGATGGCGCGCGCGTGCCGTATCCGGCCTTCACCGAGGACTTCCAGTTCGAGGTCGAACTGGTGCTGGCCATCGGTGAGCCCGGCCGCAATATCGCAGTGGAAGATGCGCTCGAGCATATCTGGGGCTATGCCGTCGGCATCGACCTCACGCGCCGCGACCGCCAGCGCGATGCACGCGACATGCGGCTGCCCTGGGAGATGGGCAAGAGTTTTGATGCCTCCGCGCCGTGCGGCGTTATTGCGCCGGCACGCGATGCCCGTCACTTCAACAATTGCGCCATCACGCTGTCGGTGAATGGCGTCGAGAAGCAGCGCGGCGATATCGGCCAGATGATCTGGAGCGTGCCGGAGATCGTGGCGCAGCTCTCCAAGCAGATGAAGCTAGAGCCCGGCGACCTCATCTATACGGGCACGCCGGCCGGCGTCGGTCCCATCGTGCCCGGCGATGTCATCGATGCCCGCATTGAAGGCCTGCCGTCGCTCGGCATCACCATCGTCGCGGCGGAGGAGTGAGCATGCTGCCCACCGAACGCATTTCCTATTCGCCGATCGATGCTCGCCCGCCGCTGAAATTGCCGGATGGCAAGCGCATGGCGGTGTGGATCATCGTCAATGTGGAGGAGTGGGACGCCAAGCAGCCGATGCCGCGCACGGTGCTGACGCCGCCGGCTGGCGGTTCGCCGTCGCCGGACGTGCCGAACTGGGCCTGGCACGAATATGGCAACCGCGTCGGTTTCTGGCGCATGCTGAAAGTGTTCGACGATTACAGGCTGCCGGCTGCGCTGGCGATCAATGGCTCGGCCATTGCGGTCTATCCGCCCATCGTCGAAGCCGCCAAGGCGCGCAATTGGGAATTCATGGGCCACGGCTTCACCCAGCGCAACATGCAGAAGGTGGAGAACGAGCGCGACGACATCCGCAAGACCGCGGATGTGATCGAACAGGTCACCGGGAGACGGCCGCGCGGCTGGTTGGGGCCCGGCCTCACCGAAACCTGGGAAACGCCGGACCTGTTGAAGCAGGAAGGTTACGCGTATGTCTGCGACTGGGTGCTGGACGACCAGCCGGTGTGGCTGAAGACCACGACCACGCCCATCGTCAACATCCCCTATACGCAGGAATGCAACGACGTCGCCATGATGCTGATCCAGCATCACAAGGCATCGGAATATTACGACCGCGCCATCGACCAGTTCGAGCAGATTTACGAGGACGCCGCCGACAGCGCTCGCGTGATGGCATTGGTTGTGCATCCCTACATCATGGGCGCGCCGCACCGCCTGAAGCATTTCCGCCGCATCTTCGAGATCATCGCGAAGAAGCCGGACGTGGCCTTCATGACCGGCGAACAGATTCTCGATTGGTATCTCGACGTCGGGCCGAAAGCGCCGGCGGTCTAAGGGCAGGTAAAGTCACGGGGCATGAGCGTCTTTCAAATCCTGAACGGCCTGACTTTCGCAGCACTGCTCTTTGTGGTGGCGAGCGGCTTCACGCTGATCTTCGGCCTGTTGCGCATCGTCAATCTCGCCCATGGCGCGCTGTATCTGTTCGGCGGCTATATCGGCTACAGCATTGCGGTGAAGACCGGCAGCTTCCTCGTCGGGGGCGTCGGAGCCATGGCGGCGATTGCGGCCATCGGCTTCGTGCTCGATCAGGGGCTGCTGCGCTTCGTGCGCGGCAACGAGTTGCGACAGGTGCTGCTCACCCTCGGCGTCGCCTTCTTCCTGAACGACCTCGCGCTGGTGATCTGGGGCGGCGACAGCTTTACGGTCCCGATCCCGGAAGCCTTGCGCGGCGGCGTGCGCGTGTTCGGCACCTTCTATCCGAAATATCGCCTGTTCGTGCTGGTGATGGGCATCCTCGTCTTCATCGGCCTGTGGGTGCTGCTCAACCACACGCGGCTCGGTGCGCTGATCCGCGCGGGGGTCGATGACGCCGAAATGGTGGAAGCCTCGGGCGTCAATATCCGCCGCGTCTTCCTGTTCACCTTCCTGTTCGGTTCGGCACTGGCCGGTCTCGGTGGCCTGATGGGCGGCGCGTTCCTGTCGCTCTATCCCTCGGCCGATGCTGAAATCCTCACCTTCAGTCTGGCTGTCGTCATTATCGGAGGACGCGGCAGTCTGGTCGGCGTCGCGGTCGGCAGCCTGCTGGTCGGCCTCCTGAATACGCTGGGGCAGGTGATGTTCCCCGAACTCGCTTATTTCGTGATCTTCGGCCCGATGGCGGTGCTGCTGGCATTCCGTCCCCTCGGCCTGTTTGGACGTGCCACATGACGCAGCCTGCATCCTCAACCCGTATCGCAGGTATGACAGGCCGAGGTCTCGTCATTGCCGCCGCGGTGGTCATCGTTGCCGCGCTGCTGCCGCTCGGTTTGTCGAGCTATCAGGTCGGACTTGCCACCGAAATCCTGATCTTCGGCATTCTCGCAATGTCCATCGACATTCTTGCCGGCTTCGCCGGTCGCACCTCGCTCGGCCATGGTGCCATCTTCGGCGTCTCCACCTATGTCGTGGTCTATCTGACCGCCCAGGCCGAGATGTCGCCGTGGATTGCGTTGCTGCTGGGTGTTGTCGCTGCCACTGCCGTTGCGGCCGTGTTCGCGCTGCTCGCCGTGCGAACCTCCGGCGTCTATTTCCTGCTGCTGACGCTCGCACTCGGCATGATCATCTGGGGCGTCTGCCTGCGCTGGACCCAGGTGACCGGCGGCGAGAACGGCATGCGCGGCGATGTCCGGCCGACCATCCTGGTGGGGCAGAGCGCGTTCTACTGGGCGGTGCTCACCTGTGCGGCGGTCGTGTCCTACGCCATGTGGCGGTTCGTGCGGTCGCCCTTCGGCCTGACCCTGCGCGGCATCCGCGACAGCGAAAGCCGCATGCGCAGCCTCGGCTACAATGTGCCGCTGCATCTCTTCATCGGCTTCACCGTCTCGGGCGTCTTCGCCGGCATTGCCGGTGCGCTCTATGCGATGTTCAACAATTTCGTCAGCCCCTCGACGGTCGCGCTCGCGCAGTCGGTGGAGGGCGTGCTGATGATGATCGCGGGCGGCGTTGGCACGCTGTTCGGCGCCTTTGTCGGGGCTGCGGCCATCATCGTGCTGGAGAACATCGTCAGCTCCTATACCGAGCGCTGGCTGATGGTGCTCGGCATCACCTTCGTCCTGATCATGATCTTTGCCCCCGAGGGCATCATCGGCAACCTGCGCGCGATGTTCTCGCGCAAAGCCAAGGCAAACTGAAATCACGCTCACTTCCGTTTCAATCGGGTTTCTCACGAAAGGGCTTCGAGATGGATCGCAGACAATTTCTCAAGACTTCGACCGCCGCAGTTGCTGCAGCGGGTGTTGGCGTAGCACCCTGGCGCGCCGCGCAGGCACAGGCGACCCCGATCAAGATCGGGCTGCTGGCGCCGCTGACCGGCGTCGTCGCCTCGGGCGGCAAGGAAATGGTCGAAGGCGTGCAGTTCTATCTCGAGCAGGTGAAAAACGAGATGGGCGGCCGCAAGGTCGAACTCGTGATCGAGGATGACGCCTCGAACCCGGACACTGCGCTGCAGAAGGCGCGTCGCCTGGTGGAGCAGGGCAATTGCCACATGCTGATCGGCAATCTGCTTGCCAATACCGGTCTTGCCGTCGCCAACTACGTCAAGGGCACCGGCACGCCTTACTTCATTCCGATCATCGCCGCCGATGATCTCACCCAGCGCGCACGCATCAAGCACGTGATCCGCGTCGCCGGCTACACCGCCTCGGCCTTCACCCACCCGTTCGGTGACTGGTGCCTGAAGCAGGGCTACAAGCGCATCGCCACCATCAGCCAGGATTACACCTTCGGCCATGAACAATGCGGCGGTCTCGCCCAGGTCTTCACCGAAGGCGGCGGCACCATCGTGCAGCAGTTCTGGCATCCGCTGAACACCGCGGATTTCAGCCCCTATCTCGGCCAGCTGGCCGATCTCAAGGTCGATGCGATCTTCGCCATGGAGACCGGCGCCGACTCCACGCGTCTGATTCAGCAATATGCGTCCTTCGGTCTGAAGGAGAAGACGCCGCTGTTGATGGCCATGAACGGCACCGACCAGTCGGTGATCCGCACCATGGGCCCGGAATGCGAAGGCATCGTCGCCGCCGCGCATTTCGCCGAAGGTTCGGACGTGCCGACCACCGCGAAATTCGCCAAGGACTATGAGGCGAAATACGGCAAGATCCCCTCGCTCTACGGCTTTTCCATGTACTCGGGCATGATGTGGATCGACGCTGCGCTGAAGAAGATGGGCGGCAAGGTCGAGGATCGCGAGACGTTCATCGACACAGTGCTGAAGACCGAACTCGACAACTCTCCGCTCGGCAAGACCGTCAAGTTCGACGATTACGGCAACCCGATCTACGACGTCTACATCCGCAAGGTCGTCAAGCGCGCCGATGGCAAGTTCTGGAACGCGCCAATCGAGACCTATCCGAATGTCTCGCAGTTCTGGAAATACGATCCGGCCACCTACCTGAAGCAGCCGCCTTACTCGCGGACCTTCCAGGGCATCAAGAAGACCTGATCGCTACTCGTCGTCCCCGCGGAAGCGGGGGCGACATCCAGGCTTTGTGTTCTTCATCAGGAATAATTCGTGCCCGAACCGACTTTGACGCTGAGCGATGTTACGGTGGCTTTCGACGCCTTGAAGGCGGTCGACGGCGTCAGCCTGACGGTGCCGCGCGGCCAGCGCCGCGCCATCATCGGGCCCAACGGTGCCGGTAAAACGACATTGTTCAATGCCATCGCGGGCGCGCATCCGCCGACTTCCGGCAAGATCATGTTCAATGGCCACGACGTGTCCCGACTGCCGCCGCATCGACGCGCCCAGCTTGGCATCTCGCGCACCTTCCAGATCACCAATCTGTTCCCCACGCTCAGCGTGCAGGACAACATGATGCTGGCGCTGCGCGGACTGAAACCGAAGAAATTCTCGCTATTCGGTTCACCCGATCCGGACGAGAGCGAATCCGCACGCATCGCGGCCGCGCTGAAGGCAGCGCGTATTGCCGAGCGTGCCGACGTGATCGTCAAGGAAATGTCCTATGGCGAGCAACGTCAACTCGAAATCGCCATCGCGCTGGTGACGACACCGACCATGCTGCTGCTCGACGAGCCGGCGGCCGGCCTGTCGCCGTCGGAGCGCTCGATGATCGCGGAAGTCATTCGCGCGCTCGATCCGGCCATCACCATGATCCTGATCGAGCACGACATGGATCTCGCGCTCGGCCTGGTCGATCACGTCACCTGCATGTTCGAGGGCCGCGTGCTGGTGGAGGAATCGCCGGAGGGCATCCGCCGCAACGCCAAGGTTCAGGAAGTCTATCTCGGGAAGCCGCGTCATGCTTGAGATCCGTGATCTGCATAGCGGCTATGGAGATGCCGTCGTGGTGCGCGGCGTCTCGCTCGATGTCAAGCCGGGTGAAATCGTGGCACTGCTCGGCCGCAACGGCATGGGCAAGACCACAGTGATCCGCTCCATTATGGGTCTCGTGCCTCCGCAGGTGCGGTCGGGTACGATCACGTGGCGCGGCGAAAGCCTGATCGGGCTGCCCGCGCACGATGTCGCCGCGCAGAAGATTGCCATCGTGCCGCAGGGCCGCCGGCTATTCCCGTCGCTGACGGTCACCGAGCATCTCACCATGCTCAAGAGCGCCCGCGCCAAGGATGGATGGACTCTCGATCGCGTATTCGGGATCTTTCCGCGTCTGGCGGAGCGGCGCCATCATCGTGGCGGCCAGCTCTCCGGCGGTGAGCGCGGCATGCTCGCGGTCGGTCGCGCGCTGATGATCGATCCCGAACTGATCCTGATGGACGAACCTTCGGAAGGTCTTGCGCCTGTGATGGTGCAGCATCTCGAAACCATCATCGTCGATCTGAAGAAGGAGGGGCTCTCGATCCTCCTGGTCGAGCAAAATCTTTACAGCGCGCTTGCGGTTGCCGATCGCGTCTACGTGCTGGAGACCGGGCAGGTCGTGCATTACGGCACGGCGGAGGAGCTGAACAACCAGACCGATGTGCTGTTCCAGCGCCTCGGCGTGCAGTGAGGTTGTGATGAGCGAAGACCTTTTGCGGCAGGTCGCAGCCGAACTGAACCAGGCGCCGGACGCCGCCCGCCGCACTGCGCGCGCGGCGGCGCTCGTAACCGACGTGAATGCGCGCATCGCGGTCGAGGCCGCGCGCGCGATGCCGTTCGATTCGTCGCCCTACGCCTATCAGGCGTGGCTCGCCAAAGCGGACAGGTCCTGATGCAGGCCGCGGAAATTGCAGCCCTCGATCTCGGCGCGCTTGCCAAGGCCATTGCGGATGGCGAAGTGACGTCGGTGCAGGCGACCACCGTCGCGCTGGATCGTCTCGCCGGTATTGGCCACAAGCTCAATGCCGTCGTCCGTCTCGACGACGCGCGCGCGCTGAATGCTGCGGCAGCTGCAGACAAGCGGCGGGCGTCCGGCGCGGCCTTGCCGCCGCTGCATGGCGTGCCGCTGGCGCATAAGGACCTCTTCTACCGCGCCGGCGATCTCTCCGGCGGGGGTTCGAAAATCCGCGAAAATTTTCGTGCCGAGGTCACATCGACGGCCATCGCCCGGCTCGATGCGGCGGGCGCGCTCGATCTCGGCCGCCTGCAGCTCGCCGAATTCGCCATGAGCCCGACCGGCTATAACGAATCCCTCGGCCATGCCCGCAATCCCTGGAATCCCGCGCATGTGCCGGGCGGATCGTCGTCGGGCTCCGGCGTTGCCGTGGCGGCACGGCTGGTCACTGCCTCGCTCGGCACCGATACCGGCGGCTCGCTGCGCCACCCTGGCGCCATGTGCGGGCTGATCGGGCTGAAGCCGACCTGGGGCCTTGTGCCGACGGATGGCGTGATGCCGCTGTCAGCCTCGCTCGATTGCTCCGGCCCGCTGACGCGCACCGCCAAGGACGCGGCCATCATCCTCTCGGTGATCGCTGCGCGCGACTATCTTACCGGGATCGATGCCGGCATCGCCGGCCTGCGCATCGCCGTGCCCGGCGGCTATTATCGGGAACTGTTGCATACGGAGATCGCGGCTGCGCTGCACGAGGCGATCAGGACGCTCACCTCGCTCGGTGCCACGATTTCGGAAACTGCGCCGCCTGACATGGCGCTCATCAATGCGCTGATGCAGCTTGTCATGAGCGTCGAGGCCGCGACCATCCATCGCTCTTGGCTGATCGAACGTCCGCAGGACTATGCCGATCAGGTCCGCGCCCGTATCGAGCCCGGCCTGTATTATCCTGCCACGCGCTATGTGGAAGCACTGTCGCTGCGCGCGCAGCTCACCGAGGCTTGGGTCGCGTCCTGCATCGGCGATGCGGATCTCGCTCTGCTGCCCGCCATCTCCATCCCGGTGCCGACCATCGCCGCGACCACCGAAGGGGACCCCGCCGACGTCGCGCGCGTGATCGGCCAGCTCACCCATTGCACCCGTGGCATCAATTATCTCGGGCTGCCCGGCGCCTCGGTGCCATCAGGCTTCGACAGCGCGGGCCTTCCCATCGCGTTCCAACTGATTGGACGTCCTTACAGCGAAGCGATCATGCTGCGGACGGCACATGCCTATCAGGGCGCGACCGACTGGCATCACCGCGCCCCGGCGGCGGCCGAACTCCACTGAAAAGAGAACTTTCATGCCCATCATCGACATGCATACCCACGCCCTCAGCAAGCGCGTCGAGCCGCTGGTGGCCGGCAAATATGATCCGATGAGCAATCCCTATCGCCGCGACATGTCGCCGGCGAGCCGTGACACCGATGCGGAGCAGGGCAAGATCCTGCCCGGCCTGATGCTGGATGTCGCCAAACGCCGCGAGATGATGGCGAAGATGGGGGTCGACATCCAGGTGGTCGCACCGGCGCCGGCACAGCAGAACTACTGGGCCGACGAGGAGCTTCTGGTCGCGCTGTCACGCGTGCAGAACGAGGATATCGCCGCGCTGGTGGCGCAGGACCCGCAGCATTTCGCCGGCATGGGCACGTTGCCGATGCGCTTTCCGGAGCGGGCTATCGAAGAGGCTGTGTATGGCGTCGAGACGCTCGGCCTGCGCGGTTTCCAGATCGATACCCGCGTCGAGAACCTCGAACTCTCCAACGCCGCCTTCGATCCGCTCTATGCGCGGCTGGCAGAGCTGCGCGCGCCGCTGTTCGTGCATCCGCTCGGCTTCTCCCATGGCCAGCGGCTCGGCGACTTCTTCATGGTCAACAGCGTCGGCCAGCCCGTCGAGGAGACCATGGCGATCGCGCATTTCATCATGGGCGGCATCCTCGATCGCCATCCTGGCCTCGATGTGGTGATCGCCCATGGCGGCGGCTATTATCCGTTCTATGCCGCGCGCATGGACCACGCCTGGAAGGTGCGCCCCGAAGTGCGGCGCCTGACGACCGATGCGCCGTCCACTTATCTGAAGCGTATGTGGTTCGATACCTGTGTGTTCTCGCCGAACCTGATCGACCAACTCGTCGCGGCTGTGGGCGTCGACCGTGTGATGATGGGCTCGGACTACCCATTCGACATGGGCGATGACGATCCTGTTGGTCTCGTGAAACGGTCAAACCTGTCGGACGACGATCGCGAGAAGGTCCTGTTCGGCAATGCCAGCCGGCTGTTCCGGATCGCATAGAGAGAACAGAGCATGATGAATGACGGCAAGCCTTACGGGCTCTATATCGACGGCCGCTTCCAGCCGGCCTCGACCGGACGCGTGATCCGGGTCGAGAATCCCAAGGACCGCAGCCATCTGGCCGATGTCGCCGAAGGCGACGAGACGGATATCGATCGCGCCATCGATGCCGCCGAACGCGCTGCATCGGTTTGGGCAGCGACGCCCGGTGCCGCGCGCGGTGACATCATGCATCGTGCCGGTGAATTGCTTGCGAAGAAGCTGCCGGAGCTGGTGACCATCGAGGTCGACCAGATCGGCCGCGCGCGGCGTGAGATGAGCGCGCAGCTCGGTCGCTTGCCCGAATGGTTCCGCTATTTCGGCGCGCTCGCGCGCACCCATGAGGACACGGTGCCGCCCTTCGGCGGCAACTTCCTGAACTATACACGCCGTGTGCCGCTCGGCGTGGTCGGCCATGTCACGCCGTGGAATCATCCACTGCTGATCCTGACCAAGAAGATCGCGCCGTCCATGGCGGCGGGCAATACGATGGTGGTCAAGCCCAGCGAACTCGCGCCGATCACGCCGCTGCTGCTCGGCGATATCTTCAAGGAAGCCGGCGTGCCGGACGGCGTCTATAACGTCGTGCCCGGCTTCGGCGGCGTGGCCGGCAAGGCGCTCACGACCAGCAAGCGGATCAAGAAGATCGATCTCACCGGCGGCACCGAGACCGGCAAGATGGTGGCATCGCTCGCCGGCGCCAATCTCACAAAGGTGTCGGCCGAGCTTGGCGGCAAGGCTGCGGTGATCCTGTTCGAGGATACGCCGATCGAACGCGGCGTTGCCGCGGCATTGTTCGCATCCTTCATCGCCACCGGCCAGACCTGTGTGCAGGGCGCGCGTCTTCTCGTGCAGCGATCGGTCCATGACGCCGTGGTGGCCGAACTGGTGAAGCGCACCAACGCGATCCACATCGGTGATCCCCAGGACATGTCGACCCAGATGGGACCACTCGTGTCCGCCAAACAGCGCGATCTCACCGAGCGCTATGTGAAGATCGGCCTGGAGGAGGGCGCGACCCTTGCGGCTGGCGGCAAGCGGCCGGACGGCGCGGCCTTCGAAAACGGCTATTTTCACCAGCCGACGATTTTCACCGGCGTGAAGCCGGGCATGCGCATTGCTCAGGAGGAGATTTTCGGACCGGTGGTCTGTGTCATCCCGTTCGAGACGGAGGCGGAGGCCATCGCCATCGCCAATGGCACCGAGTTCGGTCTTGCCACCTCGATCTGGACGCGCGATGTCACCCGCGCGCACCGCGTTGCGCATCAGCTGCAAAGCGGCATCGTCTGGATCAACGATCACCACCGCATCGATCCATGCTCGCCCTGGGGCGGCTTCAAGATGAGCGGAATCGGACGCGAGAACGGGGTGGTCGCCTATGAGGAATACACCCAGATTCAGAACGTGATCGTCAATCTCTCAGACGAACCGTTCGACTGGTATGCGGAAGACGGCAAGGAAAAGCGCTACAGCTGAAAGCATGATGGGAGGGGAGACGTAATATGCTCGGTCGTCGGTCCGCCCTTCGATCGCGGTTGTTCAGTTATTTCTCGCGACTATCACTACTGGCACAATGCTATTTAATGCACGATTTCAACAATCTAAAATCAAGATAGGATTCCTTGAGGTTGCATCAAGAATTCTGGGCTCATGCTTGGGAGCCAATGTCATCTTCCGGCGTAAAGCGCACATCGAGGCTGGTTGAGGCTATGGCACGAAGTATGGCGGTTGCCGGTCAATCGGATGATGCCGTCCGAACAGCCTGAGTGTCGATCCAGACCTGAATCTCGTCGAAGCGAAGGGGGAATGTGCGCAGCGGCCGGCTCGGCCATCCCGGTGATATTTCCCCGCTCGCCAAACTGAACGAGGCGCGGTGATGTGGGCAATGCAGCCGCCCGCCAGAGACATGGCCGCGGCTGAGGTCCGCCTGCTCGTGCGGGCATGCGCGCTCGCAGGCAACGATCGTGTCATCGTCCTGAACCACGATGAGGGCAACGCCCGCAACGGTGGCGCAGATGATCTTTTGAGCCGCCAGCCGGTCCCGCGAACAGAGCACGACCCAGCGGCCGTCGTCATCCGCCAAGATAGGCCCGCCGCACATGCTCGTTGGCAATCAGTTCGGCGCCGCCGCCGGAGAGCACCACCCGTCCGGATTCCAGCAGGTAAGCGTGGTCGCACATATCCAGCGCGGCGAATGCGTTCTGCTCCACCAGCAGCACGGTGGTGCCGCTGTCGCGGATGGCGCGGATGATCGCGAACGTGCGCTCGACGATGTTCGGTGCAAGGCCGAGCGAAGGCTCGTCGAACATCACCAGACGCGGACGCGACATCAACGCGCGACCGATCGCCAGCATCTGCTGTTCGCCACCCGAAAGCGTACCGGCAGCCTGCTTGCGGCGTTCGGCCAGGCGGGGAAACTCCCCATAGATGCGATCGAGATCGGCGGCCACCTCGCCGGTGTCCTTGCGCAGATAGGCGCCCATGTCGAGATTTTCCGACACCGTCATATGCGGGAAGACACGGCGTCCCTCCGGGCAATGCGCGATACCCTTGGTGAGCACGCGCTGGGCGCCGATGCCGGTGATGTCTTCGCCGTCGAATATCATCTGCCCGGAGCGCGATGGCACGAGGCCGGAAATGGCACGCAGCGTAGTGCTCTTGCCGGCGCCATTGGCGCCGATCAGCGCGACGAGCTGGCCGGCCTTGACCGACAGCGAGATGCCTTTCAGGGCGGTGACCTGCCCATACGCGCAAACCATGTCGCGGATCTCAAGCATGGGCTGCGACTTCCTTCACCACGTCCTTGGCACTCTGGCCGAGATAGGCCTCGATGACCGCCGGATTTTTCCTGATCTCGTCCGGTGGGCCTTCGGCGATGATGCGGCCGTAATTCAGCACCACGATGCGGTCGGAGACGCTCATCACCATCGGCATGTCGTGCTCGACCAGGAGGATGGTGATGCCGCTGTCGCGGATCTTGCGGATCAGTTGCACAAAGGTGTGTGTCTCCGAAGCATTCATGCCGGAGACCGGCTCGTCCATCAGCAGCATCTTCGGCTGTGCCGCAAGCGCCAGCGCGACGCCGACCAGGCGCTGCTCGCCATAGGAGAGCGAGCCGGCGAGCTCGTGGGCGCGGGCTTCGAGGCCGACGAGGCGCACCAGTTCGGTCGCGCGTTCGCGCAAAGCCTGCTCCGAAGCGCGGGCGCGCGGGAGCCGGAAAATGGCTTCCAGCAGGCCGAGCTTGCCCTGGCGGTGCAGGCCGATCAGCACATTGTCGAGCACGGTGTCGTTGGGAAACACGCTGGTGCGCTGGAAGGTGCGGATCAGGCCGAGGTCCGCGATCTCATGAGGCTTGAGGCCGCGCAGATCCTGGCCGCAATATTTCACCGCGCCTTTTGTCGGCGTCAGAAAGCCCGTCATGACGTTGAAGGCGGTGGTCTTGCCGGCGCCGTTGGGGCCGATCAGGCTGACGATTTCGCTCTGGCCGACATGGAAGTTCATGTCGGAAATTGCGACGAGGCCGCCGAACTGCACGCCGACATGTTCGATGCTGAGGACGGTTTCGGACATCACGCATGCTCCTCGGCGGTGCGCTCGGTCATGACGACCGGCTTCGGCCTGATCTGCGGCCGCCCGAAACCAAGCTTCGGCGCCAGTGCGGGCACGATGCCGCGCGGAAGGACGAAAAGGATGGCAATCAGCACGAGACCATAAGTGATCCACTGCGCTTCCGGCGCCATGATCGGCCGCAGCAGCACCGGCAGCAGGCCGAAGATCACGCCGCCGACCACCGGACCGGCGAGCGATCCCTTACCGCCCGAGACGACCATGATCACCATGGTCACCGTGGAGATGAAGGCAAACACTTCGGGATCGATGATGCGGATGTAATGCGCGTACAGACTGCCGGCTGCACCGGCGATGGCGGCTGAGATGACGGCAGTGAGGGTCAGCGCCTTGGTGACGTCGATGCCGACCGAGACCGCGAGTGTCTCGTTCTCCATCAGCCCGCGCATGGCGCGGCCGTAATGCGAATGGACGAGGCGCGAGATCAGGAAATACGACACCGCGGCGACTGCCAATACCAGATAGTAATTCTGCAACTTGGTCTTCAGCGTGAGATAACCGAGATAGGGCAGGCCGATGGTGATCGATGGAATGTTGGTGAGTGCCAGCGGCCCCTGGGTGAGCTCAACCCAGTTCAGGGCGACCAGCCGCACAACTTCAGCGAAGGAAATGGTGACGATCACGAAATAGGCGCCGCGGACGCGGAACGACAATTTGCCGACCAGATAGCCGCAGAAGCCGGAGATAACGACCGCCAGCGCGAAGCCGGCGATCGGTGGCCAGGGCGTGTGGACGATGTGAAAATCGCCGTAGATCGGCACATCATAGCCGAGCGATGTCAGCGCACTGACATAGGCGCCAATGCCGAAGAAGGCGATGTGACCAAGGCTGAGCTGCCCGGTGAAACCGAGAAGGAGATTCATGCTCATGGCGCCGATGATGAAGATACCGGTCGTGATCAGCGCATTGAGCAGATATGGGTCCTTCAGCCACAGCGGAACGGAGATGAAAAAGGCGAGTGTGATGAGAGAGACTGTTCGGGTCATCCGACGCGCTCCGCACGAGCAAACAGGCCGGTGGGCTTGAAGACCAAGACGGCGATGATGATGAGGAAGCCCATGGCGTCGCGATAGCCGGACGACACGTAGCCGGCGCCGAGCTCTTCAGCCAGCGCGAGAATGAAGCCGCCGATTACGGCGCCGGTGATATTGCCGAGGCCGCCGAGAATGACGATGGCGAAGGCCTTGACGGCGGCAAGATCGCCCATTTGCGGGAAGACGACATAGACGGGGCCGAGCAGGGCGCCAGCCGCAGCCGCGAGGCTCGAGCCGATGGCGAAGGTCGAGGTGTAGATCCAGCTGACATTGACACCCATCAGGGCGGCGGTGTCGGAGTCCTGGAAGGTCGCACGCATCGCCTTGCCGAGCTTGGTGAGGTTGATCAGCGAATAGGCGATCACGATCAGCAGCGCGGCGGCGAACAGCACGAACAGGCGCAGCCAGGAGACCGAGACCGGTCCGATCACCAGCGGCGCTTCGGGGAAGGGATTGTCGATCGACTTGGCGACGCCGCCCCAGATCCAGAGCGCACCGGATTGCATGGCGATCCAGGCGCCGATCATCACCAGCATGGTGGTGTCGATATCGGCGCCGCGCAGCGGGCGCAGCAGTGTGATTTCGATGGCGGCGCCGAGCAGCCAGCCGGCGACGATGGCGACGGGCAGTGCCAGAAAGAAGTTCAGGCCGAGCTGATGCACCACAATGAACATCATGTAGGCGCCGAATGTATAGAGGATGCCGTGAGTGAAGTTCACGACATTCATGATGCCGAAGATCAGCGTCAGGCCGATGCCGAGCAAGGCATAGGTGCCGCCGAGCACGAGCATGTTGACGACATGTTGGAGAAGCTGGTCCACGGTATCTTTCTTTCTCTGTCATTCCGGGATTCGCCGCAGACGGCACAGCCGTCGGAGGCGAAAACCCGGAATCCTGCAGTGGCGAATCTCAGGTCGAGGTTCCGGGTTCGCCTGCGCGAAGATGCGCAGACGCCCCGGAAAGACGAGTTGTCTGGTTCACAGGTCCTTCATGTGAATCTTGCCGTCAGCAATTTCGACCAGATAGACATTCGGGAAGCTCTGGCCGCTCTCGGAGCCGGCCGGGCCCGACTTCTTGAAGATGATGTCGCCGTTCAGGCCTTTCACATCGATCTTCCAGAGCGCGTCCTTGATGGCAGCCGGCTCAGCCTTGCCAGCCTTCTCGATCGCGGCGGCGATGGTGCGGATGCCGTCATAGCCGCGGAAGCTTTCCGTGCAGCCGGCGAAATCGTAACCGCGCTTCTTCCACTCACCGATGAAATAGGCGGTGGCTTCCGGATTCGGCGTCTTCTCCGGCATCCAGGGCAGGAAGGTGGTTAGATGCATGGTGTTGTTCGCAGCAGCGCCGGCCTGCGCGATGATCTGGTCGGGGTTCTGGGAACCGCCGGTGGTGATGATGCGCTTCTTCAAGCCGAGGGCCGCCGCCTGCTTGAAGATCAGGGTCAGCTGATCGACGGCTGCCGTGATGATCACGGTCTCGGAATCCGTTGCCTTGATCTTGGCGAGCTGGGCGCTCATGTCCTGCGCGGACTGGTCCATGGTCTCGGTGAGACCGATGGTGATGCCCTTTTCCTTCATCATCTTGCTGAAGTCCTCGGCGGTGCCGCGGCCCCAGTCATTGTTGATGACGAGGAAATCGACCTTCTTCAGCGCCAGCTTGTCGACGATGCCCTTGAACGCAGCCGCTTCCACGAAAGACGGTGGCGAGATGCGGAACACATAGGGATTGCCGGATGTGGTGATCTTCGAAGCCGACGAGGTCTCGACGACCATCGCGGTTTCATACTCGACGAGTTTCGGCATCACGGCCAGCGTCAGGCTGGAGCCCCAGGCGCCGAGCAGCACGGGCGTCTTGTCGCGGGTGATCAGCTTCTCGGCGACGGCTGCGGCCTCGGTCGGATTGCTCTTGTTGTCTTCGATGACGAGTTCGATCTTCTTGCCGAGCACGCCGCCCTTGGCATTGATTTCGTCGGCCGCGATCTTGGCGCCATTGACGACATAGGTGCCCGACGCGGCGAAGGCGCCGGTCAGCGGCTCGTTGACGCCGATCTTGATGGTCTGCGCATAGGCTGTGGTGCCCAGAAAGGCGAGCGCGAGAGCGGTTGCCGTGGCAGCCTTGAATGTCCGTATCATGTGGTCCTCCAGTAAAACGCTGATGAAAACTACGCCGTCCAAACCTCGCCGCCGCGTGTGGTGCGCGAGCGTCGATCTCTCATGCTGCGCCTCCGCGGCCGGTGAGCCGCTGCAGCAATCGTGCCGCACGGTCACGCAGGAGCCCGAAGACCAGCGAAATTCCGTTCAGGTCTGCCGCTGCGGCAGGCGCAGCGGTCATGTCGCCGGACAAACGCCGATCGAGATTGGCGGCGAATTCGCCGACCAGCCGCGTCGCGAGATCACGCACGAGGCCGCTGCGGCCGACCTGGGCCAACATTCCGGTCAGGCTGTAGCCAATGGCGAGTTCGACACGCGTGGCAGAACCATCGTTCTCCGGCAGGAGCCGGTAGCGGATTTCTCCTTGGGTCGTGGAGCGGCTGCGCTGATCGTTGCCGATGCCGACGATGCGACCAGCAAGGTTGGCCTCATCGCGCTCGACGCGCGCAGCACCGTTGAAGTTGGCGGAGATCGGGCCGATCTTGACCTTGATGGCGCCGTCGACGCGCTCGGGGCGTGGCGTGCCGGAAAGTATCGCGCCGGGCAGGCAGGATGCGACCGCGGTAATGTCGTCGAACAGTGCGAACACCTTTGCAGGAGGATGTGCGACGGTGAAGCTCTGCTCCATCACCGTCGATGGTGTGAAGTCGGGAATGGTGAGCGGCGCGATGGCGGCGGCAGCCTCGGTCGCGATCGGTGTTGTCGGCGCAAGTTTCTGCGAAACGGTGCAGGCTTTGTGTCCTGAACCTGCGGGGCCACGCACAGTTCGCCCGGCATGCGGCTCGAACGCGATGTCGCGGGCACGTCGGGCTTCGATCACCGATTTCACGGCACGGACGATGCCGACATAACCGGTGCAGCGGCACAGGTTGCCGCTCATGCCGATGCGGATCGCCTTCTCGTCTGCCTCGGGCAGGCGCAGCACGAGATCGCGTGCCGAGACCAGCATGCCGGGCGTGCAGTAACCGCACTGCAAGGCATGTTCGCGGGTGAAGGCGGCACGCAACTCGGTGGCAATCTCGTCGTTGTCGAGCCCCTCGATGGTTGTGATGTCAGCGCCATCGCAGGCGGTGGCGAAGGTGATGCAGGAACGCGTCGGCACGCCATCGACGAGAATCGTGCAGGCGCCACAGACGCCGTGCTCGCAGCCGAGATGCGTGCCGGTGAGGTCCAGCGTGTCGCGCATCATGTCGGCGAGGCTGGTGCGCGGCTCGATGGCGCGCTGCACGTTGCGCTTGTTGACGATGAGTTCGACGGTGTTCATGCGGCCTCCGCAATGGCTTTGCGCAGGACGGCGACGTGCATATGCCGGTCGACCGCATCACTCATGCCGGCATTTGTCAGCAGCCGGTCGGCGACGCGAGCGTCGAAACGCGATTTGAAGTCACCGTCGATCTTGCCGCCGAAAAGCTCTGCGGCGGCATCGACAACAACGGGGGCGGCTTCGACGGCACCGATGACGATCCGTGCCTTGCCGGCATCGGGATCAATCAGCACGGCGCCGATCGCATGGGCGAATTCCCCCGTCTTGCGGCAGCTCTTCACATAGGCCCAGTGCGCCGTCGGCGACATCACAGGCACATGCACGGCCTCCAGCATTTCGCCGGGCTCGATCACGCTTTCCAATGCACCAAGGATGAAGTCCCGCATGGCCACGCGCCTGGCACCCTTGGCGCTGCGCAACGACAGCGATGCGCCAAGCGCGATGAGCGACGAGACCCAATCCGCGGAGGGATCGGCATGGCTGAGCGAGCCACCGATGGTGCCGCGATTGCGTACGGCACGATAGGCGATGTTGGTCGCGACCCGCTGCATGGCGCCATGGGTCACATCAGGGACGCGGCCGTCCTCGATATCGGCATGCGTGACGCAGGCGCCGAGCGTCAGCTCGTTGCGATCCATGTCGGCGCGCTTCAATTCAGCAATGCCGGTGATGTCGAGAATGGTATCGGGCGCGACCAGGCGCAGGTTGAGCATCGGGCCGAGCGACTGGCCACCGGCGATGATTTTCACCATGCCCTCTGCACCTGTCATGACGGACAGGGCCGATGCAATGTCGCGCGGGCGCTCATAACTGAAAGATGCCGGCTTCATGCTGCCGGCCTTTCCACTTCGCGTGCGGCGAGGATGGCCTCGACGATCCGCTTCGGCGCGATCGGGGAATGCAGCATCTCGGCGCCGAGGCCGCGCAGTGCATCATTGACTGCATTGCCGATCGCTGCCGGCGGCGCAATGGCCCCGCCTTCACCGATGCCCTTGACGCCGAACTTGGTGTAGGGCGACGGCGTCTCCATGTGGTCAAGCCATGGCTCCGGCACTTCGGTCGGGCCGGGCAGGAGATAGTCCGCCAGCGTGGTATTGAGCGGCTGGCCGGCGCGGTCGAACGGCATCTCCTCATAGAGCGCCGTGCCGATGCCCTGGGCGAGGCCGCCATAGATCTGGCCGTCGACGATCATCGGATTGACCAGCACGCCGCCGTCTTCGACGATCACATAGTCGAGGATTTCGACATCGCCGAGATCGGGATCGACCGCGACGGTCACGGCATGGGCGGCATAGCTGAATGTGCCGGTGTCGCGCTTCGGCTTATAGCCGGAGGTCGCCTCGAGCCCTGCGGGATCGACATCGCCCGGCAGATCCTGCGGACGGCGATACCAGGTGTGCGCAATCTCCTTCAGCGTCACGCTGCCATTCGGTCCGCGGATCTCGCCATCCACCAGCACGACGCTGGCTTCATCGACCTGCAGCAGTTTTGCGCCGATCTTTTTTGCACGCTCGGCGAGTTCGTGACATGCGGTGGCCACGGCGCCGCCGGCCATCACCATGGCCCGCGACCCCCAGGTGCCAGTCGAATAAGGCGTCATCGTCGTATCGCCATGCACCAGGCGGATTTTTGCGATGTCGATTCCAAGCAGCTCGTTGGCGACCTGAGCCATGGTGGTTTCCATGCCCTGGCCATGCGAGTGCACGCCGACCCGCAGTTCGAGGCCGCCATCGGGCGTCATGCGCGCGGTCGCCTGCTCATGACCGGGCACCATGGGAATGCCCCAGCCTGAATAGACCGAGGTGCCGTGTGCCGCCTGTTCGCAATAGATCGACAGGCCGATGCCGATCAGGCGGCCGTCATCTTCGCCCTTGCGCTGCCGCGCGCGGATGGAGTCGACATCGATCTGCTTGAGCGCGCGGCGCATCGCTTCGGGATAATCGCCGCTGTCGAAGTGCTTCTTGGTGATGTTGTCGAACGGCATCTGCTCCGGACCGGGCAGATTGCGCAGGCGAACGTCGCCGGGCTCAAGGCCAGCTTCCGCAGCGACGAGATCGAGCATCAGTTCGAGTGCAAAGCAGACGCCGGTGCGCGCGACGCCGCGATAGGGCAGGATCGGGCATTTGTTGGTGGCAACCGAGAAGGTGCGGCACCGATAGGCCGGCATCTTGTAGGGGCCGGGCAGGATACTGACCACCTGCGCGGCTTCAAGGCAGGCCGAGAATGGATAGGACGAGTAGGCGCCGGAATCCACCAGCGCCTCGCAATCGATGCCGCGCAGCGTGCCGTCGCGATCGGCATAGACGGTGATCTTGTAGAAATGCTCGCGGCAATTCGCTGCGGCGGTGAGGTGTTCGCGGCGATCCTCGATCCAGCGCACCGGGAAACCGCGCTTCATGGTCAGCCATGACAGGCAGACTTCTTCCGGCAGCAGGATGCCCTTGTGGCCGAAGCCGCCGCCGACATCCGGCGAGACGATCCGGATCTGTCCTTGATCCATCTCAAGGCAATCGGACAGGCCGTTGCGCACGATGTGCGGCATCTGGCTTCCCGAATAGAGCGTGAGCTGATCGAGACGATGATCGTAAGTGGCGACGACACCCCGGCCTTCGAGCGGCGACATGCATTGCCGCGCGGTCGAGATTTCGCGCGTCACCTTGATCGGGGCGTCGAAAGCGGAGTCGATATTGGTCTCGAAGAAGCTTTCGAGAAAGACGTTGTCGCCCCAGTGCTCGTGCACCAGCGGTGCGCCGGGCTCCAGCGCTTTGCGCATGTCGTAGACAGCGGGCAGTTCCTCGAGATCGAGCGTGACGGAGGCCGCAATGTCTTCTGCCTCCGCACGCGTCGGCGCAACGCACATGGCGATCAGCTCGCCCACCTGGCGCACTTTTCCGGTGGCGAGGATCGGTTGATCGGAGACCTTGAAGCCATTGAGCGACGTCACCGCGCGGATCGGCTTGATGCCGACCAGATCCTCGGCCGTGAACACCACATCGCGGTAGCGTTCCGGAACATGAATGCCCTTGATCCGCGCATGGGCGAGGGGACTGCGCACGAAAGCGACGTCCTGCAATCCGGCCAGCCGGATATCGCCGACGAACTGGCCGCGGCCGCGCATCAGGCGGTCGTCCTCCTTGCGCGGCACGCGCGCACCCACACCCTGCCGTGAGGCAGGGCTGGCTGGCGCGATATCTCGTTCGTTGCGCATCGACGAACTCCCGGTATCTTCCGATCTGACTTGCAAGCCTCAGGCCGCAATGGCTTCGGGCAGGATCGGTGCAACGGCGTCGTAGCGGGTGCCGGCGCGCAGGCAGAAGGCTGGCTGCAACAGGCCGTCCGAGACGGTCTTGGTGTCCTCGTTGTCGCGCAGGATGAACTTGCCCGGCACCTGCGAGAGCACCGAGACGTCGGCGTCGAAGCCGACTTTGAGCGAACCGATCTGGTCGGACATGCCGATCATCCGGGCCGGGTTCGCCGTGACCATCGGCACCACCTGCTCGAGCGTCAGGCCGAGCGCCATCATCGAGCTCATCGCCTGCACCAGGCTGAACTTGGCCTGGCCCTTGAACGGGTGGTTCTCGTCATCCTCATGCTCTTCCGGCGTGCCGGCAGGCGCGGGCATATGCGTGTTGTAGCCATGGATGTCGGCGCCGAGCGTGTTCGGCACGATGCCGGCGGCGATCGCCTTCTTCGCCAGACGATAGGAGAAGTGGCTGCCATGACCGACATCGACCTTGAGGCCGCGATCGATTGCCGCCTGGATCACCGGATGGACCTCGCCCTCGCGATTGACGAAGCCGCCGGGATGCCGCGTGAACGGATGCGCCAGCACATCGCCTTCCTTGAGCAGCGGGATCACGCGCTCGAGGATCGTGTCGACGTCCTCGCCATTGTTGCCGCTTTCGGGCAGGCCCCAGAGCTGGCCAAAATGCACATAGACCGGCAGCTTGGAGCGCTTGCCGATTTCCGCTGCCATCTCGATGACGCGGATGCCCCATCGCGCGAAGCCGCCGATTTCCGCATGGGCCTTGATGCCTTTCACGAGATCCGGATTGGCGACGGCAGACCTCACGGTCGCATCGATGTCGACGCAGTCCGGGCTGTAGAGATTGGGATAGAGGTGGCCTTCGAGGCCGCCGACGAGATAGGCGGAGAGAAATGCATAGACGCGCGACTTCGCCGGCTCTGCGATGAAATGACGGAAGCCCGGCAGCGTCATGCAGGACGGGCCGCCCTGATCGATCAGCGTGGTGACGCCGGACTGGACGCCCACCATGTCCGGATTCATGCCGAAGCGGCCGGAGACATACTGGAACACATGACCATGCGTATCGATCAGGCCCGGCAGAACCAGCTTGCCGGTGACGTCGATCACCTCACGCGCGCTGGTCGGCAGAATGTCGGACTGAACTGCAGCGATCTTGCCGTTGCGAATGGCGACATCCTTCATGCCGTCGATGCCGGCTGCGGGATCGATGACGCGGCCGCCGCGCAGCAGAATGTCATATGAGGCAGTAACGGACATGATCAGTCTCCAAATTCCTGGCGCTTACTTCGTCCCGTCCGGCATTCACGTGCCGAAAATACGAAGCATGCTTCGTATTTGACTAAAGCAAGGGGTGTGCCAAGATTGATCAAACGCAATTTGCCGGCGCGAGTCGGCCATCGGAGATGCAAGTTGTCGGCTAAGAAAACGACGCGTGGTGCTGCCACGCACAAACCCTGGCCGCTGGAGCAACGGCCCGGTTACCTGATCCGCCGGTTGCATCAGATCCACGTCGCCCTATTCCAGGAGGCGTGTGCAGGCTTCGACATGACGCCGCTACAATACAGCTTGCTGTCGGCGCTAGCGGTGCGCGGAACGGCCGATCAGACCAGCTTAGCTGCTGATATTGCTCTGGATCGTACGACCACGACCGGCGCGCTCAAGCGGCTGGAAGCGCGTCAGCTGGTGGAGCGGCCGGTGAGTGACGACGATCGCCGCGCGCGTGTCTGCAAGCTGACACCTGCCGGCATTTCGTTGCTCAGCCGGATCGAAGGTGCAGCGCGTGAGGCCCATCGCCAGACGCTTGCTCCCCTCAGCCGACCGGAACAGGAGCATCTGGTCGCCATGATGCAACGCATCGTGACCGTGCACGCGGAAGATCTGGGGGATTCTGTTTCACCACAATGACGTGGATCTGCGTTTAGAATGACTAAAAAGTCGTCACCTCTGTCGTCAATTCAGGCAGGGAGGCGGCAGCGAGATGGGGAGGCGGTCAAATACGGGCCAGACACCCGGTGTGCCACCTGCCCGTAGTCATTGCCGTCCTCGATAGCGGTACTCAGCTCAGGGCTGGCTCAACGTGACACCTAAGCGTTGGTTACGAGACGCCAGTGGTCATTCGCCGATGGCGGTTGAGCCTTGGCCAAGATCAGGTGGATCGATATCGGCCGTGATGTGACAGGCGACGAAGTGGTCGACGTCTTGCGCTTCCAAGCTCGGTAATTCCGCACGACAGCGCTCGATGACGAATGGGCAGCGCTGCGCAAAGCGGCAACCGGGAGGCGGGTCAACCGGGCTCGGCGGATCGCCCTTGACCAGATAGTTCTTTTTCAGCCGGTCGCGCAGCGGGCCGGGCGGGGCGGCGGCCGAGATCAGAGACCAGCTATAGGGATGCATCGGTGCGGAGAAAAACAGGTTGGCTGGCGCCTGTTCGACGATCTTGCCGAGATACATCACCGCGATCTCGTCGCAGAAATGCTGGATGACGCCGAGATCGTGCGAGATGAAGATGTAGGTCAGCCCGCGCTCGCGCTGCAGCTTCTTGAGCAGGTTCAATATCTGCGCCTGGATTGCAACGTCGAGCGCCGACACGGCCTCGTCACAAACGATCAGATCCGGTTCCGGCGCCATGGCGCGCGCAATGCACAGGCGCTGGCGCTGCCCGCCGGAAAACTGATGAGGGAACAGATCGGCGGCCTGTGGGGGCAGGCCGACTTCGGCGAGCAGTTGCCTGACACGGGCGTCGCGCTCGCGCGACGTGCCGATGCCGAGCAAGTCGAGCGGCTCCCGGATCAGTTCACCGGCGCGGCGGCGCGGGTCGAGCGCCGAGAACGGATCCTGGAACACGATCTGGAATTTGCTGCGCGCGAGACGCAGCTTCTCGCCGCGATAATCGGCGATGTTCTCGCCGCCGAACACGATCTGGCCGGAGGTGGACGGGATCAGCCGCATCACCGCCTGCGCAGTGGTGGATTTGCCCGAACCGCTCTCGCCGACAATGCCGAAGGTCGTGCCGCGGCGAACGCGGAAGCTGACGCCATCGACCGCATGGACTTTCGACGGCGGTCCGAACAGGCCGCGGCGGCCGGCCGGGAAATGCACCACGAGGTCATTGACGTCGAGCAGCACATCCGTCGGCGGAGTGACCATGTTGATGCCGTCGCTCATGGCGCGATCTCCTGGTGGCGCCAGCATGAGACGGCGGCGCTGGCATCCACGCGGTCGAGCGGCGGCTGCGGCTGGGTGCGGCAGACCTCGGCGGCGAAGGCGCAGCGCGCGCGGAAGGCGCAATCCGGCCCGCGCGCGCCGAGCGGCGGCACCATGCCGGGGATTTCCTCCAGCGCGGCGAAATGGCTATCGGTCTTGCCGAGCCTGAGATGCGGCACGCAGCTCATGAGGCCGCGCGTATAGGGATGGCGGGCATGGGCGATGATCTCCTCTGCCGCGCCCTGTTCGATGCAGCGACCGGCATAGAGCACGGCGACATCGTCCGCGAGTTCGGCGACTGCGCCGAGATCATGGGTGATCAGCACGATTGCGGTGTCCGTCTCGTCTTGCAATTCGCTGAGCAGGTCGAAGATCTGCGCCTGCACGGTGACATCGAGCGCCGTGGTCGGCTCGTCCGCGATCAGCAGCTTGGGTTTGCATGCGAGTGCCATGGCGATCATCACGCGCTGGCGCATGCCGCCGGAGAGCTGATGCGGATAGGCATCGACGCGCTTCTCGGCAGCGGGTATCTGCACGGCCTTGAGGAACTGGATCGCCTGCTGGTGCGCGTCGCGGCGGCCGAGGCCGCGATGCTGCCGCAGCACCTCGCCGATCTGGTCGCCGACGGTGTAGAGCGGGTTCAGCGCCGTCATCGGCTCCTGGAAGATCATCGACATCTTGTTGCCGCGCAAGCTGCGCAGCTCCTTCGGCGATGAGGTGAGCACGTCCTGGCCATCAAGCATGATACGGCCCGAGGTGACACGAAAGTCTTCGGGCAGAAGTTGCATGATGGCGAGCGCGGTCATGCTCTTGCCGCAGCCGGATTCACCGACCAGCGCCATGGTCTTGCCCTGGGCGACGTCGAAGGAGAGATTTTCCAGCACTGGCACCGGGCCCTTGCTGCCTTTCATGGTGACGGTGAGGTTCTGGACGGAAAGAACGGGGCTCATGGTTCAGCCTCGCTTCCGCAGACGTGGATTGATCGCGTCGTTGATGCCGTCACCGATCAGGCTGATGGCGAGCACCGAGATGAAGATGGCAGCACCGGGGAATGTCACCGACCACCAGGCGTCGAGGACATAATTGCGGTTCTGGCCGAGCATCAGCCCCCAGCTCATGGTATTGGGATCGCCGAGGCCGAGAAAGCTGAGGCCGCCCTCGAACAGGATGGCAACGCCGATGGCCAGCGTCGCCGAAACGATGATCGGCGGCAGCGCATTGGGCAGCACCACGCGCAGGATGAGATGGCCGTTGCCGCCGCCGGCAGCGCGCGAGGCCTTGACGAAATCGAGATTGCGCAGCCGCAGGAATTCCGCGCGGGTGAGGCGTGCGGCCGACGGCCAGCTCACGACACCGATCGCAAGCGTAACGATCACCAGCGACTGGCCGAACAAAGTGACCAGCACCATGGCGAACAGCAGCGGCGGCAGGATCTGGAAGAACTCCGTGACCTTGGTCAGCGCCGTATCGATGGGGCCGCCGAAGAAGCCGGCGAGCGATCCCATGGTGACGCCGATGACGATGGTGATGAGTGCGGCGACACCGCCCACGGTCAGCGTGGCACGGCCGCCCTGGAGCAGGCCGGCAAGAATATCGCGGCCGAGATAATCGGTTCCGAGCCACGCATCGGCATCCGGTGGCGACAGCGGTGCACCGGCGATATCGAGCGGATCGACGCCGTAGAGATGCGGACCGAACAAGGTCGCGAGAATGATGACAAGCAACGCGACCGCGCCAGCGACACCGGCCGGGCTGCGAGCGAACTGGCGCAAGGCGGCGGCCATGGGCGATGTCCCGGCACGCACCGGCAATGCGGTTGCATCGGGTTTCACGGCGGTGGATTCGATTGTGGTCATCGGCCCCCCGAACGGATGCGCGGATCGACCAGGCGATAGACCAGATCGGTAATGATGTTGGCCGCCATCACCAGCACCGCAGAGAAGAACAGCACGGCGAGCAGGGTCGGATAGTCGCGGCGAAGGATTGATTCGAAGACGAGGCGGCCCATGCCGGGCCACGAGAACACCGTCTCCACCAGCACGGCGCCGGCGAACAGGTGGCCGAATTGGAGGCCGGCCACTGTGACGATGGGGATCAGCGTGTTGCGCAATGCATGTTTGCCGATGACGATGAATTCGGGAAGGCCCTTGGCACGCGCCGTGCGGACATAGTCTGCCGTGAGCGCGTCGATCATGTTGACGCGGGCGAGGCGGCTATATTGCGCGATATAGACCAGGGCCAGCGTGGTTGCCGGCAACACGAGATGCTGCAGGACATCGAGAACATAGGCGAAGCCCACCTTCGGTCGCGCCACGTCGGTCATGCCCGTCACCGGCAGGATCGGCCATACGGAGCCGAACAGCAGCAGGAGCATGAGGCCGGTCCAGAACACCGGCGCCGCATAGCCGGCGAGGGAGATCACAGTCACGCCCTGGCTGAAGAGCCCATTCGGCTTGCGCGCACTGATGATGCCGAGCACCGTGCCAATGACGATGGAGAGCACCAGCGCCGACAGAACGAGATAGAGCGTCGCCGGGATGCGCTGGCCGATCAGGCCGAGCACCGGTTCGTTGAAATAGTAGGAGTAGCCGAAGTCGCCCGTGGCGACCTTGCCGAGATAGGTGAAGAGCTGTTCGAGCAGGCTCTTGTCGAGGCCGTATTTCACCCGCAATGCGGCAATCACCTCGGCCGAGGCGCCGCCCATCTCGCCGGCGATCACCAGAGCGGGATCGCCGGGCGCGGCATGGATCAGGCAGAAATTGAGGACCAGCACGGCAAGCAGCAGGCCGAACGCATTCAGCAGTTGCCTGGAGACATGGAGAGCGAGGTTCATGGTGCCGGTCTGTTCGTCATCGTGGATATGATCCCGTCAATATCGGGTGTCATTGCGAGGAGTCGTTTGGCGACGACGCAATCCAGCCTTCGCTTGTGGCTTGCTGGATTGCTTCGTTGGGCTCGCAATGACGAGCTACATCAGGTCTTCGGCTTCTCTTTCCAGTTGATCTCGTCGAGCGGCGACATGATGCCCCAGATCGTGGTCGGAAGATTGTCGAGCCCCTTGGAGAAGGCGTTGCGATAGGGCGCGCTGTTGATGAAATAGATCGGCACGTCATTGACCACGAGCTTCTGGAACTCGGCATAGAGCGCCTTGCGCTTCTCCGGTGACGGTTCCTGCGCACCGGCGGCGAGCAGTTCGTCCACCTTCGGATTGCTGTATTGCTGGGTGTTCGACCAGATGATGCCCTTGCGGATATTGCTCGACAGATAGGTGCGGTTGACGCCGATCACCGGGTCGCCCCAGTTGAAGACGTTGTCCATGGTCAGGTCGAAATCGTAGTTGGAGATGCGCTGGGCCCAGGTCGGGAAGTCCGGCGCGGCGCGCACTTCGAGATTGATGCCGACGCGCTTGAGCTGCGAGCGCAGATATTCGGCGACATTGCGCTGCTGTTCCTCGTCGCCGGGGATGAAGTC